>Ga0315550_1001806_pt1 | contig 13173 bp, 10 predicted proteins | sample SalMarSW160190MG_2_FD_203100 | JGI IMG/M metagenome (GOLD analysis project Ga0315550, IMG submission 203100) | Salt marsh sediment microbial communities from the Plum Island Ecosystem LTER, Massachusetts, United States - Salt Marsh Sediment SW1601-90 ... | reverse complement strand
GCGGTCCCGTTGCGTGAGGGGCCGCCCACGGTGCGCGAGGGGGCGACCACGCTGCGCACGGTGGAGCACGCCGGCCGGACGCGTTCGTATCTCCTCCACGTGCCGCCGCAGCTCGACGATGGCCCCGTCGCCCTCGTCGTGGCCCTGCACTGGGAGGGCGCCCAGGCCCGGATGATGGAGGAGCTGACGGGGTTCTCCAAACTTGCCGACCGCAAGGGTTTTATCGTCGCGTATCCCTATGGCACCGGCATGCTCCCGGACAGATACCTGACGTGGAACGCGGGTACCTGCTGCGGCTTTGCCTGGGAGAACGATATCGACGACGAGGGGTTCATCAGGAAGCTCATCGAGACGCTCGGCGCCGAATACCCTGTCGACCCGGGCCGAGTCTATCTTACCGGCATCTCGAGCGGCGGGATGCTCGCCTACCGGGTGGCGTGTGCGTGGTCAGAGCGGATAGCGGCGATCGGCGTGGTTGCGGCCGTCCTCAACCACAGCCCGTGCCTGCCGCGCGCGCCCGTCTCCGTCATCGCCTTCCACGGCACCGCAGACCGCTATGTCCTCTACGAGGGCGGCCGGCCCGAGGTCTATTACGACGCGTATGAGCGGGAGGATGTCTCTGTCGCTTCCTCGCTGGAGGTCTGGGTGGGCCGTAACGCCTGCCCGGCAAAGCCCTGGCGTTCCCAGAACAGCCGCTTTGCCCGCGACGTCTGGGGGCCGTGCTTAGCCGGGACAGAAGTCGTCCTCTACACGCTCAAGGGCGGCGGCCACGGCTGGCCCGGCGGCAAACCCGTGCGCTACTTCCTGGATGACCCGCGCACCGACATCCTCGCGACCCCCCTTATTTGGGAGTTCTTCGACCACCACCCCAAAAGTGAGACAAAGTAGCCTGGTTCCTTTGTCTCAGTTTTGTGAGCCAACGCAGCCGGGCGTGAGCCAACGCAGCCGGGCGTGAGACAACGCAGCCGGGCGTGAGACAACGCAGCCGGGCGTGAGACAACGCAGCCAGACTGCGATGTCCCACTTTTGGCAGAGTGGAAGCTGCAGGGAGTCCCGGATAAGCCCTGGGCCAAAATTTGCTTGTCGGGGTGGGGGTTCGGTGCTAAAATACGCCTTTCTGTGGATGGATTAAAAATACGCATTTTGGGAGGCGCGTAAATGAAGAAGATACTTTATGTTGTGTTAGATGGCCTTGGGGATACCCCCATTAAGGCCCTCGGGAACAAGACCCCCCTGGGGGCGGCCTTTACCCCGAATATGGACAAGCTCGCCCAGGCCGGCAAGAGCGGCGTGATGTACACGGTCGCCAAAGGGATAGCCCCGGAGTCCGACATCGCGGTGATCAGCCTGCTGGGCTATGACGCCCACAAGTATTACACCGGCCGGGGGCCGCTGGAGTCCTTTGCCGAGGGGCTCAAGGTCGAAGACGGCAACGTGGCGCTTCGCGTTAACTTCGCGACGGCGTCGGACGACGGCAAGACCATCCAGGACCGCCGCGTGGGACGCAACCTGACGACCGAAGAGGCGACCGCCCTTGCCAAGGAACTCAACAGCAAGGTGACGCTCACCAACGCGACCTTTGAGTTCAAGAATACCATCGGCCACCGCGGCATCCTGGTCATCCGCGGCATGCACCAGAGGCTGTCGGCGTGGATCACCAATACCGACCCCGCCTACGACCGCGAAGGCGTCTTCGGCGTGGCGAAGGAGAAGTTCGACCTCACCGTCGCCGATGCCGTGCCCATGCCGGGCTATGAGAAGGACGGATCGGCCCTCGAGGCCGCGGCCCTCGTGAACGAATTCACGCAAAAGTCCCACAAGGTCCTGCAGCAGGCCGCGGTCAACAAGAAGCGGATCGCGGACGGCAAGGTGTCGGCCAACGTCATCCTGTCGCGCGACGCGGGCGACCACCTGCCTCAATTCCCGCCGATGCGCCAGCAATACGGGCTGGCGTTCGGCTCTTTTGTCGAGATGCCGGTCGAGAAGGGGATCGCGCTCCTGACGGGTATCGATGTCGTCGAGGTGCCGCCGCCGAGCGGCCACTGGGACGTCGATTACGCGGTCTGGGCCAAGATCGCCCTGCAGAAGATCGCCGCCTTCGACGGCCTGTACATCCACATCAAGGGGCCGGACGAGCCGGGCCACGACGGTGACTTCAAGCGCAAGAAGGATTCGGTGGAGGCGATCGACAAGCACTTCTTCGGCAACCTCCTGCCGCACATCAAGCTCAAGGACACCATCATCGTCGTCACGGCCGACCACTCGACGCCGTGCGCGCTCAAGGCCCACTCCGCCGATCCCGTGCCGCTCCTCATCGCCGGCGGCAGCGTCACCTCCGACGGGACGATGAGCTTCTCGGAGCGCGCGGCCGCCGAGGGGTCGCTCGGCGAGATCATCGGCAAGGACCTGATGGGCCTCATCATCGAGACGGCCAAGGGTTGAAAGAGGGCCGTTGGAGGCGCCGTTAGCCACGACACGTCACGGGACAGACCGTATAACGGTCTGTCCTTTTTCCCTTCGGCCGGGATCGAGTCTCGACCGAAGGTCGGCAGGCTCCCGCTTGGTCGAGATTCCGTCTCGGTCCGCGGGCGTTCCGCGAGGCGGCATATGGAGATGTATGACTGTTTGATCGTCGGGGCCGGGCATGCGGGCATCGAGGCGGCGCTGGCGGCCGCGCGCATGGGTTGCCGGACGCTCTTGGTCACGCTGCGCCGGGATACGATAGGTGCCTTGTCCTGCAATCCGGCGATCGGCGGCATCGGCAAGGGGCAGCTCGTCAGGGAAATTGACGCCCTGGGCGGGGCGATGGCCCTGGCCGCGGACGCCTGTGGCATCCAGTTCCGGCGCCTGAACGCCTCAAAGGGGCCGGCGGTCCACTCGTCGCGCGCCCAGGTGGACATGTTGCGCTACAAGGAATACATGCGCGCACTCGTCGAGCGCCAGGAGGACCTGGAGGTCCTGGAGGCGCAGGCGGCCGATGTGCTCGTCGAGGCCGGGGGCGCGACGGGCATCCGCACGGCAGAGGCAGAGAGTCTCCGTTCCAGGACCGTTGTCCTGGCACCCGGGACGTTTTTAAGAGGGCTCCTTCATATCGGCCTGACGCATTTTCCGGGCGGCCGGCTCGGCGAGCCGCCTGCCGTGCACCTGAGCGACAGCCTCAAGGCCCTGGGCTTCGGGATGGGCCGTTTCAAGACGGGCACGTGTCCGCGCATCGATGTGCGGACGATCGATTTTGACAAGCTCAAGCGCCAGGACGGCGACGAGCCGCCGCAGCCCTTTTCCTTCCGGACACAGGGGCTCTCGTTGGAACAGATCCCCTGCCATATGACCTATACGAATACGGCGACCCATGAGATCATCCGGCAGAACCTCGACCGTTCGCCGCTTTACACGGGCAAGATCAAGTCGACGGGCGTGCGCTATTGTCCGTCGATCGAAGACAAGGTCGTGCGTTTCGACGAGCGGCCGCGCCACCAGGTCTTTCTCGAGCCGGAGGGACGCGCGACCCTCGAGGTCTATCCCAACGGCGTCTCGACAAGCCTGCCCTTTGATGTCCAGCTCAAGATGCTGCGGTCCATGGAAGGGCTCGAACGGGCGCGCATCCTGCGGCCGGGTTACGGCATCGAGCACGACTTCCTCGATCCGACGCAACTTTCACCGACCCTGGAGACCAAGCGGGTCCGCAACCTTTTTTTCGCCGGCCAGATCAACGGCACGACGGGCTATGAAGAGGCTGCCGCGCAGGGGTTGATGGCCGGCATCAACGCCGCCTTGAGGGTGCAGGGTCGTTCCCCCTTCGTCCTGGGCCGCGACGAGGCCTACATCGGCGTCCTCATCGACGACCTGACGACGCGCGGGACCGATGAGCCGTATCGCATGTTCACCTCACGCGTGGAGTACCGTCTCCTGTTGCGGGAGGACAACGCCGACCTGCGCCTGACGCCTCACGGGCATCGCCTGGGGCTCCTGACCGATGAGCACTACCGCGCCCTCGAAGACAAGAGGCGCCGGATCGAGACGGGCTGCGATTTTTTGCGGCGCACGCGGTTGGAGATGAAACGCATGAATTCGTTTCTGGTCTCTCTGGGGCTGCCCGAGACGGCCCGGGCCGCGACGCTGGAAGAGCTCCTGCGCCGGCCCGGGGTCGACGTGGACCGCCTGAGCGAGACGGGTGCCCTGGACGGCCACCCGGACTTTCGTGAATTACCGCTGGCACGGCAAGTGGAGATCGAGGTAAAATATTCGGGATTTATCGCACGGCAGCGCGAAGAGGTCCGGCGCTTCCGCAAGATCGAAAGGATCGCGATCCCGCGCGACTTCGATTACAGGCGCGTGCGCGGCCTCTCGAACGAGATCGTCGAAAAGCTCAGCTCGCTGCGGCCCTTGTCGTTGGGCCAGGCGGCCCGCGTCTCCGGCGTCACCCCGGCGGCGGTCGCGCTGATGATGGTCTATCTAAGCAGGCAGCACAAGACAAGACATGGCCAGGAAGATACGGTTTAAGAAGCTGCGGCTGTGGTTCGTGTATCCGGTCTTCATCGTCTATCCGTTCGTGGCGCACTTCACGGACACGACGGTGTTGGCCGGTTCGCTCATCTTCGTCGTCGGGGCGGCGATACGGTTATGGGCGGCAGCCTACTTGATCAAGTCACACCACCTGACGACGTGCGGGCCGTATGCCTATACCCGCAACCCTTTGTACGTGGGCAATTTTCTTATCGGCCTCGGGGTGATGGCGATGTCGGATAATGCCTTTCTGATGTTTTATTATGTCGTCGCCTTCTATTATCTGTATGCCGGCACCGTGCGGGAGGAAGAAAAGGACCTGCGTCGGAAGTACGGCAAGGCCTTTGACGATTATGCGGTCTCGGTCCCGCTTTTTGTCCCGACGCCTTTTTCCTACCCCCGTCGGGAGAGACGCTCTTTTTCCTGGGCGCACGTCTTTCGCAACGGCGAGTTCATCCGGCTGAGCGGTTTTGGGGTCCTGCTCACCTTTTTGCACCTGTGGTACGTAGCGGTCTCGGACCACCGTTGGAACGGACCCAGAGGGGTCGCCTCCACCATTGTTTTTGTGGCCTTTTTGGGTCTCCTGTGGTTAAATATCGTTATACGCCGCAAGACGGAGAGGGTCGGCGGTTCCTCGCGGGCCCGTCTGCGCGCGGTCCTGAACGGCAAGGAGCCGACGTGAACACGCGTCGCATGCGAAAAAAAGGTTTTACGCTCGTCGAGATCATGATCGTCGTGGCGGTCATCGTCCTGTTGGCCGCCATCGCGATCCCCAACCTCTTACGGGCGCGCCTCAACGCCAACGAGGCCTCGGCGATAGCGAGCATGCGGGCCATCGCCTCGGCCGCCATAACGTACCGAGCGGCCAACCCGGGCTTTCCCGGGGACCTGAGCGTGCTCTCGAACGCGGTCCCTTCCTACGTCGATGCCTTTCTGGGTTCGGGCACCAAACAGGGCTACACCTATAACGTGACCGGCACCACGAATTGGTTTAACGCCACCGCCGTGCCCGTAACGCAGAACGCGACGGGCGTCCGCAGTTTCTATGTCGACGTCACCGGCATCATCCGCTCTTCCTCGGACGGGACGGTGACCGCCGACAGCACCCCCATCGGTTAAGAGAGATCATGTTGCGGGCCGCCGGCAATTCTTTTTTTCTGAGGCGCTTGACGAGACGGTGGGGGGCCGATATCTTCGGGGTGGCCGATATCGTCGGGGTCCGGGATGACTTCGCGATCGCCCCGGAGGTCGCGGCGCGCTTTGATAAAGCGGTCGTTTTGGGCGTGCCCCTGTCGGCAGCGGTCCTGGAAGAGATCGTCGAGCGCCCCACCAAGCTTTACTTTCATCATTACCGCACGGTGAACGCGTTCCTGGACCAGTTGGCCCTGCGGACGGCCCGCTGGATAGAGCGGTCGGGCCGCTCGGCCCTGGCGGTCCCGGCGTCGCAGATCACCGACTGGCAGAACCAGAAGGCGCACCTGTCGCACAAAAAGATGGGGGAGCTGGCCGGCATCGGGTGGCTGGGCCGCAACAACCTGCTCGTCCACCCGCGCTTCGGCGCGCAGTTCCGGCTGGCGACGGTCCTGACGGACATGCCGTTACGGGCCGGACGGCCGCAGGGCGGCGGTTGCGGCGCGTGCCGCGCCTGCGGGACGGTCTGCCCGGCGGGTGCGATCCACGAGAGCGCCGCGGACTTCGACCACGCCGCGTGCTTCCAGACGCTCAAGGGCTTTCAGCAGAAGAACATCGTCGGACAATATATCTGCGGCGTGTGCGTCAAGGCCTGCCGCGGCACAAAAGGATGAGACAAAAAGACCAGGTCTGCGAGTCTCACCAGGTCTGCGAGTCTCACCAGGTCTGCGAGTCTCGCCAGGTCTGTGAGTCACGCCAGATCTATGAGTCACGCCAGGTCTGTGAGTCACACCAGGTCTATGAGTCTCGCGAGGAGGAAGGGCATGGCACAGCGTAGCGCATCGGGTCTTGAGGCGCTCTCGAAGATCAGCAAGGCGATCTCTTCGGACCTGTATCTCGAAGACCTCCTGAAGCTGATCGTCGGCGTGACGGCGCAGGCGCTGGGCTCGAACCTGTGTTCGCTCATGCTCCTCAATGATGAGGGCCGGTTGATCATCCGGGCGACGCAGAGCGTCTCCGAGAATTACACCAAGAAACCGCCCATCAAGCTGGGCGAGGGCATCAGCGGCAAGGTCGCCGCGCAAAACAGCCCCATCGCCGTCTATGATGTGCAGAAGGACAAGGATTATAAATACAAGGAAATCGCCAAGATCGAGGGGATCTCATCGTTCTTGTGCGTGCCGCTGAGCGTCAAGGGCAAGGTGATCGGGGTCCTGAACCTTTATACCTCCGAGCCGCACAAGTTCACGAAGAGCGAGACCGACGTCCTAAGCTCCGTGGCGGCCCAGGCCGCCCTCGTCATCGAGAACACGGAGCTCATGGTCAAGACCAAGGTCATCCAGGAGGAGCTCGAGACGCGCAAGCTCACCGAACGCGCCAAGGGCATCCTCATGCGCGAGCGCAAGCTCGACGAGGCTGAGGCCTACCGTCTCCTGCAGAAGTACAGCATGGACCACCGCAAGTCGATGCGTCAGGTCGCCGAGGCGCTCATCCTGACGCACGACATGAAGAAGATATAAGGGTCCCTTATGAAACGCGCGTCCCGCCAAAGTATCCGTATCGCCCTCGCCCAGATCAATCCGACGGTCGGCGACCTCCGCGGCAACGCCGACAAGGTCGTCGCCTGGATCGATAAGGCGCGGCGTCAGGCCGCGGACCTCGTCGTCTTTCCGGAGCTCTGCGTCACCGGCTATCCGCCGGAAGACCTTCTGTTGAAGCCCCGGTTCGTGGCGGACAACATCGCCGCGCTCAAGCGCATCGCCGTCGCGGCGCGTCCGACAGCCGTCGGCGCGGCGCGCGAGATAGTCGTTGGCGCGGCGCGTCCGACAGCCGCCGGCGCGGCGCGCGACACAGCCGCCGTCATCGGATTCGTCGATAAGAAGGCGGATCGCATCTTCAATGCCGCGGCCCTCGTGGCGGCCGGCCGCGTCAAAGGGATCTACCACAAGGCCTATCTTCCCAACTACGGCGTCTTTGACGAGGTGCGTTACTTTGCGGCCGGTGAGGCGTTTCCCGTCTACGGCATCGGCCGCACGGCCTTCGGGGTGAACATCTGCGAGGATATCTGGCACCTGGACGGTCCGGCCGGCATCCAGGCCTTTCGCGGGGCGCGCTTCATCGTCAACATCAACGCCTCGCCGTATCATATAGGTAAGGGGTTGTTGCGCGAGAAGATCCTGCGCCGGCAGGCGAGGGACAATAAGATACCGGTCGTCTACGTGAACTGCGTCGGCGGCCAGGATGAGCTGGTCTTTGACGGCCAGAGTTTTGTCGTGGATGAAAAAGGCCGCGTGATCGCCCGCGCCAAGGCCTTTGAGGAGGAACTGCTCATCGTCGACCTCGAGGTGGCGGCCTCCGCCAAGCGGCCCAAGACGACGCTTCAGGCGGCGCTGCAGGGGGCGCCGCAGGGGACATCGCAAGAGAAGGCCGGCCGCCGGAAGTCCTCGGTGGCCCCGCGCCTGGAAGAGGACGCCGAGGTCTACGCCGCGCTCGTGACAGGGCTGCGGGATTACCTGGCCAAGAACGGCTTCAAGAAGGTTGTGTTGGGCCTTTCCGGCGGCATCGACTCTTCGCTCGTCGCCGCCGTGGCGTCGGATGCCATCGGCGCCCAAAACGTCGTGGGCGTGGCCATGCCGTCGGTCTATTCGTCTCAGGGGTCGGCGGACGACGCCATGACGCTCGCCGTCAACCTGGGCATCGATTTTTTGACGATCCCCATCCAGGGCATCTTTGACCAGTACCTCAAGGACTTCAAAGAGGCCTTTGCCGGCAGACAAGCCGATGTGACCGAGGAGAACCTGCAGGCACGCATCCGCGGCAACATCCTCATGGCCCTGTCCAACAAATTCGGATACCTGGCGCTCAACACGGGCAACAAGTCCGAGGTCTCCTGCGGTTACTGCACGCTCTACGGCGACATGGCCGGCGGCTTCGGCGTGCTCAAGGACGTGCCCAAGACCCTCGTGTACCGGCTGTGCGGTTACAAGAACCGCCGGGACGGCCGGCTGACGGTCCCGAAGAGCGTCTTCGACAAGGCGCCGTCCGCCGAATTGCGGCCCGGTCAGAAGGACGCCGACACCCTGCCGCCGTATGAGTTCCTGGACCGCGTGCTCAAGCTCTACGTCGAACAGGACAAGAGCTTTGCCCAGATCACCGGCAAGGGGCTGGCGCCGGACGCGGTCCGCCGCGTCATCCGCATGGTGGACGCCAACGAGTACAAGCGCCGCCAGGCGCCGCCGGGCATCAAGATCACGCCCCGCGCCTTCGGCAAGGACCGGCGCATGCCGATCACGAACCGCTACCGTGTCTAAGTGAGACACAAAGGCCTGGCCTTTCTGTCTCAAAATGTGGGACTGGTGAGCCTGGCTCATTAGTCCCATATTTGCCTTGTCACCCCCCGTCCAGAGGTGCTAAAATTAGGCCTGACCTGATGTTGCCAAAACGAGAAGGAGGCCCGGGATGGACCCTATTCTTCAGCTGTTGCAGAAAGATGCGCGCCTGACCCTTCAGGAGATCGCCAAGTCGACCAGGTCCAAGGTGGACAAGGTCAAAAAGAAGATCGCCAAATACGAAAAAGACGGGGTGATCCTGGCTTACAAGACGGTCATCAACAAAGAGCTGGTCAAGGAGAAGAGCCGTTCGGTCCGGGCCCTGATCGAGGTCAACGTCGTGCCGCAGAAGGACCTGGGGTTTGACAAGGTGGCCGAGCGCATCTACCGTTTCCCGGAGGTGACGAGCTGTTACCTCTTGTCGGGCAGCTATGACCTTTTGATCGTCGTAGAGGGCAGGGACCTGCATACCGTTTCGCAATTCGTCGCCGAGAAGCTCTCGCCCATGGAGAACGTGCGCGGGACCGTGACGCACTTCCTCCTGAAGAAATACAAGGAGGACGGCATCCTGCTCAAGGGCAAAGATGCGGACAGGCGGCTGGCCATCACCTATTAAAATGCCTAAGAAGATCACTATCTCCAACGTCGTTAGCCAGATGCAGCCTTCGGGCATCCGGGCCTTCTTTGACCTGGTGCTCGGTATGAAGGACGTCATCTCCCTGGGGGTGGGCGAGCCGGACTTTGTCACGCCCTGGCACATCCGCGAGAGCGCCATCTTTTCCTTAGAGGAGGGCTACACCTCCTACACCTCCAACAAGGGGCTCGTCAAGCTGCGCACGTATCTGGCCCAGGACCTGAAGAGGCGCCACGGCCTGCGTTATGACATCGACGAACAGATCCTCGTCACCGTCGGGGTGAGCGAGGGGGTGGACCTGGCTTTGCGGGCGCTGCTCGAGTACGGCGAGGAGGTCTTGATCCCGTCGCCGAGCTACGTCTCTTATGGGCCGGTCACGCAGCTGGCAGGAGGCACACCCGTCCTGATCCCGCTCAAGGCCTCCAACGGCTTCAAGCTGACGCCCCGGGAGCTGGAGCGGCACATCACGCCCGACACCAAAGCGCTTTTATTGAACTACCCGTGTAATCCGACCGGCACCTCCTACACCAAGAAGGAGTTGCTGGCCCTCAACAAGGTGGTCCACCGGCACGGTCTGGTCGTCATCAGCGACGAGGTTTATGACGAGCTGACCTATGACTTCGACCACACGCCTTTTGCAACGCTGCCGGGCGCCAAGGATCGGACCGTCTATCTCAACGGCTTTTCCAAGAGTTGGGCGATGACGGGTTGGCGCGTGGGCTACGCCTGCGGTCCCAGGGAAGTGATCGCGGCGATGACCAAGATCCACCAGTACACGATCATGTGCGTGCCCATCACGTCGCAGATGGCGGCGTGCGAGGCGGTCGTCGGGCCGCGTGCGCTCTTGGACGAGATGACGCGTGAATACGCGCGCCGGCGCGCGTTCGTGATAGACCGCCTCAATAAGATGGGACTCTCCTGCCGCAGGCCCGAGGGCACCTTTTATGCCTTCGCTTCAGTGAAGAAGACGGGCCTGTCGTCGGTTGTCTTTGCCTCGCGCCTTTTGAAAGACCAAAGGGTGGCGGTGGTCCCGGGGACCGCCTTCGGTCCCGAGGGGGAAGGGTTCGTCCGCATGTCGTTTGCAAGCAGTATGGATAAGCTTAAAGAGGCCATGCAGCGCATCGAGGCCTTCGTGAAAAAATTGTGATATTTTTCCCCGGCTCCCGGGAAGGCAAGAGGCGGTGAGCCGGGGGAATTTACAAGATGGAAAGAGAGGGTAAATTCATGTCTATCCGGCAAGACGTCTTGAAGTCCATTGATTCGAAGGAGCTGACGCCGCCTAAGAGCATCAAGAAGGTGTCGTCTTATTTCGGCGAGAGCACCTTCAGCATCCCGACGATGAAAAAGTGCATCACGAAGAAGACCTTCGCGGCCTTCGAGGCGTGGCTGGAGAAGGGTGTGCAGATCACCCTCGAGCAGGCCAACGAGATCGCCGCCGCCATGAAGGACTGGGCGGTCAGCCGCGGGGTGACCTATTACACGCACTGGTTCCAGCCGATGACGGGCATGACGGCCGAGAAGCACGACAGCTTCATCATCTTCGCCGGCCCCGGCAAGGTCATCGAGAGGTTCTCCGGTTCCAAGCTCATCAAGGGCGAGCCCGATGCGTCGAGTTTCCCGTCGGGCGGCATCCGCACGACCTTTGAGGCGCGCGGCTACACCGCCTGGGACCCGTCGAGCCCGGCCTTCATCATCGAGAGCACGCTCGGCAAGACGCTGTGCATCCCCACGATCTTCGTCTCCTACCACGGTTATGCGCTCGACAAGAAGCTGCCGCTCCTGCGTTCCATCGAGGCGCTCAGCCGCTCCGCGGTCGCGTTCCTCAAGCTCTTCGGCGCCAAGGGCGTCACGAAGGTCTTCTCGACCTGCGGGCCGGAGCAGGAGTACTTTTTGATCGACAAGAACTTCTACAAGCTCCGGCAGGACCTCGTTCTGACCGGCCGCACGCTCGTCGGCGCGCCCTCGCCCAAGGACCAGCAGATGGAAGACCAGTACTTCGGCTCCATCAAGGAGCGGGTCGTCAACTTCATGTACGAGGTGGGCCAGGAGGCCTACAGGCTCGGTATCCCCCTCATGACCCGGCATAACGAGGTGGCGCCGCACCAGTACGAGTTCGCGCCCATCTTCGAGGAGTCGAACCTGGCCACCGACCACAACCAGTTGTTGATGGACGTGATGAAGAAGGTCGCGCTGCGCCACGACATGGTCTGTCTCCTGCACGAGAAGCCCTTCGCCGGCATCAACGGCAGCGGCAAACATCTCAACTGGTCGCTGGCCGACAACAAGGGCAACAACCTTCTTAATCCCGGCTCGACGCCGCAGGGCAACCTGCAGTTCCTGGCGATCCTCTCGAGCGTCCTGTTGGCGGTCTGTAAGTATGCGGACCTCCTGCGCGCCAGCGTCGCCTTTGCGGGCAACGAGCACCGCCTGGGTGCCAACGAGGCGCCGCCGGCGATCATCTCCGTCTTCCTGGGTGAGCAGCTTTCGGAGATCCTCGACACCATCGAGAAGGGCAAGACCACCCAGGTCAGCCACCAGGACATCATGAACCTCGGCGTGGCGACCCTGCCCGAGGTCAACAAGGACATGACGGACCGCAACCGCACCTCGCCCTTTGCCTTTACCGGCAACAAGTTCGAGTTCCGCACCGTGGGCTCTTCGCAGAACATCTCGACGCCGATCACGATGCTCAACGCCATCGTCGCCGACGCCCTGGACGAGGTGCGCGGCCGCATCGAGAAGGCTGCCAAGAACAGGGACTTCAACTCCGCCGTCCTGGGCGTCGTCGCCGGGATCGCGAAAGAGACGCGCAAGATCCGTTTCGAGGGCAACAACTACGCCGAAGAGTGGAAGCAGGAGGCGGCGCGCCGCGGCCTGCCCAACGAGCCTTCGACGGTGGGCGCCCTGAAGGCGCTGGTCAAAGAGGAGAACATCGCGCTCCTGAAGCGGCAGCATGTCTTCATGCCCGAAGAGATTAAGGCCCGCCACACGATCTGGCTCGAGATGTACCTCAAGCTCCTGGAGATCGAGGCAAGGACATTGAGTGAGGTCGTCAATTCCAGCGTCGTGCCCAATGCCTTTGACTATCAGGGGCTCTTGGCCGCCAACCTTCAGAACATGGTGGCGCTGCAGGAAAAGGCCGGCGTCTCCTTTGACCCCGAGGCGTTCGAGGACCAGAAGAAGCATCTCGCGGACGTGACGCAGATGATCTACTACGTGCGTAAGAACACGCAGGCGATGATGGCGTTCCTGGAAGAGACGAGGAAGCTGGAAGAAGAGGAGCGGGCCGGGAAGTACTATAGCGAGCTCAAGCCCTTGATGGAGCATATCCGCAAGCACTCGGACCTCCTGGAGGGCGTCATCAGCGATGAGCACTGGGACCTGCCCAAGTACCGCGAGATCCTATTCGTGAAATAAAGCCTAGAAACGGAGTTTCCAAACCCCGTTTCCAAACCCCGTTTCTAAACGGGGTTTCCAAACGGGGTTTCGGGGAGGACGATGAAGGGTTTTCGCTTCGATTTCAACAACATGATGGCCTTCAACGTCGGGCCGGGGCACGGCATCACACCGCAGGAC
>Ga0315550_1001805_pt1 | contig 13174 bp, 12 predicted proteins | sample SalMarSW160190MG_2_FD_203100 | JGI IMG/M metagenome (GOLD analysis project Ga0315550, IMG submission 203100) | Salt marsh sediment microbial communities from the Plum Island Ecosystem LTER, Massachusetts, United States - Salt Marsh Sediment SW1601-90 ... | reverse complement strand
ATTGGATTCTTTTTTCTAGCCATAACTGCGCCTATTGCTACTCCCAGTATCACAATTGCGCCAATTATGATTAAGAAGAATGGAAAGATGGAACGTACGTTAATGATGTCCGATACTGCAAGATAGAACATAAAGCCCACTAATATTAGGATGACCCCGCCGACTAATGGACCTAAAATGCTGTACTCTTTTTTCTCATACTTCTCTGGCTGCTCCCCTTTCTCCATCTTCTCCTCTTTTTCGTGTTTCTCTTGTTTTTCCTCTTTCTCTGCCTTTTCGCCTCTGTAATGTACAAACGGTCTAGGTTCGCCAGCCTTCAGAGAGGCGCCGCACCTGGGACAAAAAACATTTTCTTCCTTGACTTCTGAGCCACACTTATGACAATATGGCATAATCTTCACCTTTACAAGTCTAGCTCTTTACTATCTCAATGATGAGTATTTAAAACATACACCCTTGTCACCCATAGAGAAATATTATAAGCGCTTACCGCAAGAAAACAATAAGCGAGGTGAATTACTTGAACAAAAACAAGGAAACGCCCAGCCAATATCAAGAGGGACTCTTCACCGCCGTTTCTATCGGATTTTTCATCCTTCTTGTGGGAACCCTGCTTGTTATCAACCCTAATCTGTTTGGCAAGATTCTGGATTTCTTCAGAGATTTTGATACTGTCAAAGTCCCAAACACGGACGTGACATTCATTGCACCAGAGTTTCCGAGAAGCCACTTGACCCTCTATCAGGCTGCTGGGCAATTCAGCATCGCTTTAGTCTTATGTCAGATAGTCATCTTGGCGTTACGTTTCGTTATCCATTCATCTTGGGGAAAAAGATCAGAAAACGTTGGAAACTTGGTTTTCTGGGTGGGAGCAGCATTTCTCATTCAATCCTTCCTTATCGAAAACACGCAATGGTTCGTATTCTGGTCCACGATAATAATTCTCGTTGGCGTTTCAATGATTGCAAGAGCAGCCGTTATGGCAGTTTCGCGAATCTAACAGTCTCGCCTAAATGTTAGGCTTCGAAGCATCTGGCTTTGACAGAATCTAGGATTTAGGTAACTGTTGTGTTGGCTATTCGGTCAGTGTATTTTTGGTGAAGGTCTTTCGAAGTTATTAAGCCGCCAATCAGATCCAAAAGCAATAGAACCCCATGGATTTTGCTTATGTTTCGTATGAACGCCTTTTCGAAGCTTGGTTTTCCACCTGTTTTGGTAACAACCTTGAGACCCAGTAACCTCTTCCCGATGGTGGCACCATACATTGTCTCCGCAATAGGGAAATAAAGAATGTAGAGTAGACCCATGGCGAAGGGGAAACTAAGTATATTAAAGAATCCAGCGGGATTTGCTATAAAGACAGGTAACATGATGATGGCGAGTGTAATTGTAGTTGCGATGCCCACTATGATGGAATCGACGATGTATGCAATCAGTCGTTTTATCCAGTGTTCCTGCAGATGTGGGTCTTTTTCGAACCTTGCAACAACCGTTTCTGCTGTTGCCTCAAGCGTTACAGGAGTTCCACACTTCGGACAAAACTTTGTGCCCTCAGGCAGTTCTTCTCCGCACTTCGAGCAGTAAATCTTGAACACCACCTTTAATCTATCGTCTCGTTTTTGGCTTTATAAACCGTTTGCGGTGGTTCTCTAGCTGCTTTCAACATTACTGTGAGCCGATTTTCTTTCCCATCCAGATAACTAACGTCAGAATGGGCATGAACATGTTGGGCAGCCGCCTGAATATTCGGAGTCTGCGCTTACATGTTTTTCAGTAGCCAATTCCTTGGTCAAAAGCGAACCCACATACAGAACCTGCTCCTTTTTGCTTCCGTAACGATAAACCGTTATCCCTTTACACTTCAGCTTGTAAGCCAGCAGATACACTCGCCTAACGTCTTCCACGGTAGCGTCGGGCGGAAGATTCACTGTCTTCGACACAGCGTTGTCAACGTACTTCTGGAAAGCCGCCTGCATCCGCACATGCCACTCCGGGTCAATATCCAAGGACGTCACAAAGACTCTTCGCACATCTTCTGGAACCGCGTCCATTTTTTGTATAGACCCTGTCTTCGCGGTCTCCAGCATCAGGTCCCCACTGTAAAAGCCCCTCTCTCTTGCCAGTTCTTCGAATCTGGGCTGTGTCTCCAGCAGCCTTGTGCCCTCCATAACGTTTCGAACAAAAGCCACGGCAAAGATTGGCTCTATTCCCCCTGAGCAACCGCCGATTATGCTTATGGTTCCCGTGGGCGCAACCGTGGTGACCGTAGAGTTGCGAATTGTCTTGTAGCCCCGCTTTTCCCAGAGGCTGCCCTCGAAGTTGGGGAAGGCTCCTCTCTGTTCGCCAGTCGCAACAGACTTCTTCGTAGCCTCGTCACTGACAAATTTCATTACCTTTTCTGCTAGGGCTAAGGCTTCCTCCGAATCATAGGGGACACCCAACATGATGAGCATGTCCGCGAAGCCCATAACTCCCAAGCCAACTTTTCTGTTAGCCCGAGTGACTTCACCGATTTCGGGGATAGGATACTTGTTCACGTCGATCACGTTATCCAAAAAGTGAACCGCAACTCTAACTACCCGCCTCAGTTTCTCCCAGTCCACTTCTCCGTCCTTAACCATCTTAGCCAAGTTGATGGAACCCAGATTACATGACTCGAAAGGCAGCAGCGGCTGTTCTCCACACGGGTTTGTGCTCCGAATCTCCCCCACCTGCGGAGTTGGATTATGCCTGTTTATCTCATCAATAAAAATGAGGCCTGGGTCTCCTGTTCTCCAAGCGTTGGAGACTATCAGGTCGAAAACGTGGCGAGCCCGCAGTTTTGCTTCAGCCTTTCCGTTTCTAGGATTTATCAGGGCAACTTCCCCATCTTTTTCTACCGCACCCATAAACTGGTCCGTAACCGCCACTGAAATGTTGAAGTTGGTCAAAACTCCCTCTCTGGACTTCGCTTCAATGAACTTCAGGATGTCCGGGTGGTTCACATCCAGTATTGCCATGTTGGCTCCTCTTCTTCGCCCTCCCTGCTTAATCACGTTAGTGGCGGCGTCATAGATTGTCATAAAAGAGACTGGTCCAGAGGCTACCCCCTTAGTGGAGCCCACTATGTCTCCTGCTGGCCTCAGCTTCGAGAAAGAGAATCCTGTTCCCCCACCGGACTGATGAATCAACGCCATATGCTTCAGGGTGGTGAATATTCCATCTATCGAGTCTTCCACGGGCAAAACGAAACAGGCGGAGAGCTGACCAAGTCTGGTGCCAGCGTTCATGAGAGTGGGCGAGTTGGGTAGAAACTCGCGGTCTGCCATAACCTGATAAAACGTTTCCTCTGTTCTTTCAACATCAGATTTCTTGTCATAGAGAAGGTCAGCCTTAGCCACTGCTCTGGCAACTCTGCGTAACATTTGGCTGGGGGTTTCGATGACTTTGCCCTCATAGTCTTTCATGAGGTACCTGTTTTTCAGCACTTTTATGGCGTTGACTCCCAGCTTTAAATCGTCAACGACGCCGAAGAACTTTTTTTGCTCTCTGATTTCTGTGCGTTTTTGGCGGTACAGAATGTATGCTTTAGCCACATCGGCGTAACCGTTTCTGATGAGAGCCTCCTCAACGAGGTCCTGAACGTTTTCCACGCTGGGAATTTTATCTTTGAAGCGTTCGTTGATGAGCTTCACAATGTCTTCTGAAAGCTCTCTCGCAAGGTCTCCATCCTCCCTCTGGACAGCCTTCAATGCCTTAAGAATGGCGCCAGCTATCTTGTTTTCATCAAAAGCTACTATACGTCCATCCCTTTTTGTGATTTTAGAAGCTTTAACCAACTTCGGTCCCCCAAAATACTAATGTTCACAGTTACTTTAAGGTGTAACTCTCAATTTGAGAATAACGGCTGACATGAACTAAAATTTTTAATTCATTAAAGGCAAAAACAGGTCTGCTACAGCCAGAAACTCCGGTTAATTAGCAAAAAAATGTGATGAAATAATCTGCGACGTTTTTAAGAAATCAAAAAAGGGAAGGTGGGAGATTTTCTGGGTTTCAGCGCCATGACGGATTCTCAGGTTTGTCATCCAGTTGTGATTAGTAAGGAAGGGTTTCCAGCCAAGGATAAAGCTCCCTTATCTTCGCTACTGCCTTTCGCACCTTTTCCTGTGGATAATCGTATGGTAGTAGTTTGCCGTGGTTGTAGTCGTCGTAGGCTTGCATGTCAAAGTAGCCGTGACCGCACAGCAGGAACAGCAGGGTCTTCTCCTCTCCAGTCTCCTTGCATCTTAAAGCCTCATCAATAACAGCCTTAATGGCATGGGTTGGCTCAGGAGCAGGTACTATGACCTCGCTTTTTATGAAGGTTTTTGCGGCGTCGAAGACCTCCAGCTGGTTATAGGCTTTGGTTTCCAGCATATTCGCATCCTTCAAGACGCTTAAAGTGGGCGCTATACCGTGGTACCGTAGACCTCCAGCATGGATTGGTGGCGGTATGAAATTATGTCCTAAGGTATGCATTTTGACTAGGGGTGTAAGCCTCGCTGTGTCGCCGTGGTCGTACATGTATTCCCCTTGGGTAATCGAGGGGCAAGCTGTTGCTTCAGTAGCTACGAACTTGGTGTCTTTTGGTGCTTTTCCTGAAACTTTGTCGTGGTAGAATGGCCAGAATAGACCTGAGAAGCTGCTGCCTCCACCTATGCATCCGTAGATTACGTCTGGGTAATCGTCTACCGATGCAAGCTGTTTCTGGGCTTCCTGCCCTACAACTGTTTGATGCAAAAGCACATGATTGAAGACGCTGCCTATACCATAGTTCGTTTCTGGATGAGCCAAGGCATCTTCTACAGCTTCGCTGATGGCAAGTCCTAGGCTTCCAGAACTGTCAGGGTCTTCCGCCAAAGCTTTTCTGCCAGCCTCTGTTTTGTTGCTTGGACTGGCGTGAACCTCGGCGTCATAAGTTTCCATCAGAACCCTTCGGTAAGGCTTTTGGTCGTAGCTGATTCTCACCATGTATACTGTGCATGCGAGGTCGAAAGTCATGCAGCCAAAGGCGATAGCTGAGCCCCACTGGCCGGCTCCGGTTTCGGTAGATATGCGTTCTTTGCCTGCTTTCATGTTGTAGTAGGCTTGTGGAACAGCAGTGTTGGGTTTGTGGCTTCCTGAGGGGCTGACTCCCTCGTACTTGTAATAGATTTTGGCTGGGGTCTTAAGCGCCTTTTCTAGTCGAGTGGCTCTGAACAACGGGGTGGGTCTCCACAGACTGTAGATTTCCCGAACTTCGTCAGGGATGTCTATCCATCTTTCTTTACTCATCTCTTGACCGATAATCTCTTTGGGAAATATTTGGGGAACGATTCCAGCTCCAGGTTTATGCGTTTCCGTTTCTATGAAGGGCGGCATCGGTTTAGGCAGGTCCGGCAGTATGCAGTACCATTTTTTGGGTATTTCTTCTTCGTCTAGCACTATTTTTTTGCGTATCATTAATTTTCACTCTCTTTTCCGGATTTGAGGAATTAACCTTTTTTACTATAAAGCATTTATATAAGCTTTATCGGATAAAAGCGTACTCTAAAGGGTGACAGACGTGTGGAGCCAAATCAAAGAATTCTTCAAAGATTTGCCTGCACAACAACGCGTTGCGCAGCTATTGTTTGATCGGGGCTTCCAAGTTCGTGAAGACGGCAAAGTAGTCAGCGGTGGAATAGAGATACCTCACACCCAGATTGCCAAGGAAGTGGGTGTTGAACGCCGAGCCGTCGACAGCGCCGTTCAAACGATACTTTCGAAGACAGAATTGAAGAGGATTTACATGAATCTTAGGCAAGTGTGCTCGCTGCAGGAGGTTGCTCGCGAGTTTAACCTGAGCGTGATTGTTTTTGTTCCTGAAAACGCTAGCCAGACAGGCATCATAGCCGATGTCACGAAGATAGTGTCAGAGACTGGGCTCAGTATACGGCAGGCTCTGGCTGAAGACCCCAGCACAAGTGAACACCCCAAATTAACCCTGATTCTTGAGGGCGATATTCCGTCAGAACTGATCGGCGAGATAAGGAGACTGCCCGGAACCAGAAGCATCACAGTGTATTAGATTCTTTGGCGAAATAGATTTTGATGGCGGAGTACATTATCCATGCGAGAACAAGTTTTGACACTGTTTCTGGAACCGCAATGCCAATGTTGAATATGTTTAATCCGTAAACTAACCATGAAAACATGACAATAATAAAGGTGACAAGCGCCACAGCTGACCTTTTTTCCACAGTATACATGATGGAAGTGAGGCTCAGCATCACAAAATGAGGCACCGCCACAACATAATGGAGAGAGCCGTACACCTCATTAAACGTTGCCAGCAACTGAACCAGAAAAGTTGAAACTAAAAGGCAGAAGCTGCTGTATTTGGCGTGCTTTTGGAAAACCGTTAACGCGTAGACCATCATGAGAAAACCCGCCAGCAGCAATCCGAGGTTAAATATGGGGGCAGCATCGCTGGTGACTGCATGTCCAAGGTCGCTTAACATATTGTTTTCCCAGCTGAACCACGGCGAAAGAACCAAGGACAACGCGATGGAAGCGTAGACCAGTAAGGGTCCAAAAATGCCGAACAATGCGTAGACCCTCTCCTCCATAATCTGCAACTCCGGTGAAAAGTAACTTTGTTGGTTGGATGCTTATAACAGAATTCCCTTAGGTGTAACTTCTGAACTTCACTTCCTTCGCAGCGCCCCCCTCGATTATCTGCTGCTCAAGTTCCTCCAGTTTACATTTGCATCTTGAAACGTCAGCAACCACAACCCATTCAGCCGATTTTCCTCTACGAAGAGTCCTCGATTCGCTGGAAAGCAGATCAACCCCCTGCATTGCTAGGATATTCGCCGCTTTTGCGAGGGCACCAGGCATATCCGAGAAGGCGATGCTGAATTCAACCAGTTTTGCTTCCGGGTCAGCGAAGGGAACGATCCGAACCTCTTTCTCGTCTAAATCAGCTATCAACATGACGTACATTCCCTCGGAGAGTCTCGCGGCTTCGCGGAGATGGGAGGGCATGGTGATTCTTCCTCTGGAGTCGATTCGAACTATTTCGGTCATTCGCATCTTTTTCAGTCTCCCTTATTCTCTTGCAGAAACCTTTATATAAGATGTGCGGAATATGGGTTTCAACCCACAAGTTACCCATTGGAGGACAAACGATGACAAGGAGGAATAACCTTCACCAGACTACACACCCCAAAAGGAACAAGAGACTACCTGCCTAACGAAGTCCAGCAATACCGCTACATCGAAAACCAGCTGCGAAAAAATTTTGAGTTATGGAACTACAGCGAAGTCCGCTCCCCCACCATCGAATTCGTCGAAACCCTATCCACAGGCGTAGGGTCAGAACTGGTCGATGCAATGTTCAAGTTCCAAGACTTCGACGGAAAGCTTTTGGCATTAAGAGCAGAAATGACGGCGCCAGTCGCCAGAATCGTGACAACCAGGATGCCGTCCGCGCCAGAGCCGATTCGCCTGTTTTACGTCAACAACGTTTTCAGGTACAGCCAATCTTACCTCAAGAGAGAACGAGAGTTCTGTCAGGCTGGAGTTGAACTTGTCGGCTGCAACACCCCAGAGGCTGACGGAGAAATACTTGCTCTGCTTATCTCTTCCCTCAAACAGGTTGGCTTACAGGAAGTAAGAATTGACTTAGGTCACGCCAGCCTACTTAAAGACCTGTTGAATGCTGCAGGATTGGATAAGCAGCAAAAAGTTTCTGTTCAGGGTCTCCTAGCGTGCCGAGACTCGGTGGGACTAAAAAAGTTCATGGAACAGAACAGTTTCCCCTCAAACCTAAGAGAAGCTTTCCTTCAGCTTTCTCGCTGCAGAAGACTGGGTGAAGTTTCGTCAATTTCTCTCAGCGGCTCAAAATACGATAAGCTGAACAAACAGTTAGAGAGCCTCTTGGAGCTTCAGGAAACCTTGGCGGACTATGAGATAGATGACCTTGTGTTCTTCGATTTTTCTTTGACAAAAAAGATCGAATACTACACTGGGATGGTGTTCGAGGCTTCTGTTCCAAACTTGGGTCTTCCCCTCGGCGGCGGAGGCAGATACGACAACTTCATCGAAAAATTTGGAAAACTGAGGCTACCCGCAACAGGCTTCGCTCTGGAAATCGGAAAACTCCTCCAAGCCCTCACCGCACAGGGTTTCGAAATTCCAGAATCCTCAAAAACTAAGGTTATTGTGGCATCCAAATTCAGGGACACTGCAGTAGAGGCAGTTAAGCTTCTTCGAGAAGACGGAGTCATCGCCTCACTGGAAATAACAAAGAGAAGCTTGGAGAAAACGATGGAATATGGAAAGCTTACGGAGACGGATTACGTGGTTTCAGTTGGTTCATCCCTCAAATCTCCCGTAACCGTTTTCGATGTAAAGTCAAAGGTTTCAAGAGACGTGATGCTCGAAACTTTCTTGGAAGAAGTCGGAGGTTAATGTTGAAATGAATAAGAAGATTCGCATCGCGATACCCAACAAGGGGCGCCTAAAGAAGCCGGCGATTGAGGCGCTAGGGCGGGCAGGAATAGAGATACTGGAAGAGGAAAGAGCCTACGTTTCCAAGACCTCTGACCCAAGATTCGAGGCAATCTTCGCCAGAGCCAACGACATACCCGTCTATGTACACTATGGTGCAGTAGACTTGGGCGTCACTGGTCACGACCTGATTCTGGAAAGAGGAGCAAACGTCCTCGAATTACTGGACCTAGAATTCGGAAAGTGCACTCTTGTTGTTGCAGTTCCAGAAGATTCAGCAATCAACTCTGTAGGTGAGGTCCCTGCTCTAGCAAGGGTAGCAACTGGATTCCCAAACATCACCAGAAAATTTTTCGAAAAAACTGGAAAGCAGGTGGAAGTTTTGGAGGTCAGCGGAACAGCAGAACTTGCGCCTAAACTGGGTTTGGCTCAGATAATCGTAGACATCACATCAACTGGCGAAACTCTAAAGAAAAACAAACTCAGGATAATCGGGACAATTCTTGAATCAACCAGCAGACTAGCCTGCAACAAGATCGCGTACAGAACCTTCGAGAAGCAAATCAGCGAGCTTCTAGCCAGAATGCGTGGAGGGTCAGAAAAAGAATGAAAATTGTAAAAGCTCAGGAATTCAAAGAGGAAACGCTCAACCAAGTGCTGAACAGAGGGAAATCTGACATATCCTCGATCCAATCCTCAGTTAGAAAAATAATAAATGATGTCAGAGAACAGGGCGACAAAGCCCTTCTGAGTTATACAGAAAAGTTCGACAAGGTGCTTCTTCCCGCATCCAAGCTGAAGGTTGACGAGAAGGAGATCAAAGAAGCATACAAAAAGCTGAAACAAAGCCAAACTATCGCCTTACGGAAAGCCGCAGATAACATTGCCAGATTCCACAAGAAACAGCTCAGAGCCAAGTGGACCATGCAAATTGCGGAGGGAGTGACCCTTGGGCAGGTCACCCGACCCCTAGCGTCTGTTGGCGTCTACGTTCCTGGAGGAAAAGCGGCATATCCGTCTTCGGTGCTTATGTGCGCCATGCCCGCCAAGGTGGCTGGAGTTGAAAAGATTGTTGTGTGTTCGCCGCCCGGAAAGGGTGGGGACGTTAATCCGGCTCTTCTGGTTGCAGCTGACATTGCGGGAGTGAGTGAGGTGTATCGGGTTGGGGGAGCGCAAGCCATAGCTGCCATGGCATACGGCACAGAAACGGTGCCAAAAGTAGACAAGATCGTGGGTCCGGGAAACGTTTTCGTGACAGCCGCAAAACTGGAAGTAAGCAAGGATGTGGCTATAGACGTTCCAGCTGGACCAAGCGAGGTGCTGATAATCGCAGACGAGACCGGCAACGCTTCCTTTATTGCCTCTGACCTTCTTGCCCAAGCGGAACACGACCCCCAAGCATGGGCGATTCTTCTAACATCCTCCGAGGCTTTAGCGTCAGCGGTTAAGGAGGAAGTTTACAGGCAGATGAAGAATCTTTCCAGAACAGAGATCATCAATTCTTCCATACAAAAGAGGGGGCTAATAGTGACTGTTAGGAACATCGAAGAGGCGATAGATTACACGAACATGATTGCCCCTGAGCACCTGCAGATCCAAACCAAGAATCCCACCGAAATTTTCAGCAAAATTCGGAACGCCGGAGCAGTCTTTCTAGGCAGATATTCGCCAGTAGCTTTCGGCGATTACTCTTCAGGGTTGAATCATGTTCTTCCCACGGCAGGCTACGCAAAAATTTACTCCGGTCTCTCAAGCCTAGATTTTGTGAAGACAATGAACTTTCTCCAGTGCAGCAAGGAAGGCTGCCGGAGCCTGAAAGAAACAACTGTCGCCATCGCTGAAATGGAGGGCTTCGATGCACACGCAAAATCTGTCACCATCAGAGAGGAGAAAAACAATGAAGATTAAAGACATGGTTCAAAAGGAAGTCAGAGACCTTTCCTGCTACGAAGTCAAAACCATACTTGGGCAGAAGAATCAAGAAAAGATCGTGAAAATGAACCTGAACGAAAATTTTGCCATGCCAAACAAAACTATACAAAAACTGTTGCTTGACGCCTGCCGAAGCATCGACGTTCGTGCGTATCCGCCTCCACGCGGCAGCCTAGCCACCAAAGCCATCTCCCGCTTCCTCGGCTTCAGCGAATCTGAAGTCTCTGTGGCGAACGGTGCAGACGAAATCATGGATCTGCTAATGAAAGTGTTTATCCGAAAAGGCTCGAAGGTCATGGTTATTGAACCATCATTTCCAATGTACACTTTCTTTGCGCAGCTGTATGGAGGCAGCCCAGTCCCTGTGTTGCTCAGGCCAGACTTCAGTTTGGATGTTGACGCCATATTGAAGAGGGCAGACAAGGATACACGTTTGCTTTTCGTTTGTTCACCAAACAACCCAACAGGCAACCAGTTCCGAGAAGCGGACATCAAAAGGCTCTTGCAGGAATTCAATGGTGTTGTGGTTGTGGATGAAGCCTACGTTGACTTCGCTCAGGGTTCGGTCATCAGCTGGGTGAGAAAGTATGATAATCTTGCTGTTTTGCGAAGCTTTTCGAAGGCGTTCGGTTTGGCTGGGCTCCGTCTCGGCTATCTGGTTTCAAATGAGTCAATCGTAGAGTATGTTCAGAGAGTGGTTGGACCATTCAACGTGAATTCGGTAACCCAGCAGACCATAGCGTTGGCTCTGGAGAAATGGAGTTACTTTGAGCAGCAAATAAAGTTGGTAGTCAATGAACGGGAATGGCTGATGAAGAATCTGAGGCAGCTCGATGGAGTAAACCCGTATCCTTCAGACGCAAACTTCATCCTATTCAAAGTAGCCAAAGACTGTCTCACCTCCGCAACAGTAGCTGAGAGAATGGAAAACAGAAACGTGCTGGTGAAGGACAGGGGGCACCTGCCGCTCCTAGAGAATTGCATACGCGTCACCGTTGGAACCCGAAGCATGAATCAAGCATTCCTTTCAGCCCTAAAGGATAGTCTGGAGGAATAGAAGGAATGGCTTACCGACAGTTGAACAGGGAAAGGCGGATATACGTGAGGGAAGATTCTGAAGAGCCTCTTCGTGGGATAGAAAAGATAATCTTTGACTTCGATGGGGTGCTTGTTCAAACCAGCCAGTCTTACCGCCAGACCGTACGAAAGGTTGTTGACTACTACTTCCTAGAAATTTTGGGTCTTACAGGAGAAGAAGGAAAGCTGGCTACCCTACGGGACATCCAGAAGTTCAAGGACACGGGACTATACAACAACGACTGGAACCTCTCCTACGCCTTCATCACCTACTACCTAACCATCATAATGAGAGAGCTGGAACAAAAAAGCGTCCTCAAAGAATTCATGAAACGATTCGATAATCTGCGGTTCTCGGGCATCAAAACTTTCATTCAATCGCTCCTAGAAGTCGGCGGTTTCCTTAGGCGCTACGAAATCACCGCAACAGACCTTGCCAACCTAAAGGACAACGGCATCATAAATTTGGATTTGTTCTTGACACAAGCCAAACTTGAAAAACCGAAACCGATTGAGACATCTCTTGTGGGTATCGACCCAGAAGTTGCGGAAGACGAGCAGAGTCTTGTCAGAAATTTGGTGCCCTATGACCTTGAGAAGCCTGACCTGCTGAAGCGACTGTTTGAGGAAACCTATCTGAGCAAAGACTTGTTCGCCAAAATTTATGGTATGCCATCATTCTTCAAATTTAATGAAAGCTTTCTGGACAAAGAAACGTTCATTCCCACCAACGAGACCATGGACATGCTTCGCAGACAGTTTGGCAAGTTTGGAATCTATTCGGGAAGACCCAGAACACAAGGCATGTACATCCTAGAAAAATACGATTACACAGGATACTTTGACGAAAAGGAATCTGTGTTCCTTGGAGACCTCCTCAAATCTGGGGATGAAATGGAAAAGCGTGGAAAGCCAGACCCAACTCTCTTCATCGAATTAGTAGAGAAAACTGTGGACAAGGAAACTGGGGTAGCGTATGTGGGGGATGGCATTGCAGATGCCCTGATGGTTGAAAAAGCAAAGGCGAAGGGGCTTGAGAACCTGATCTTTCTGGGTGTCGTGTCCTCGTCAGAGGATTCAAATAAGCTTTTTACTGAATACAGTAAACATGGAGTTGAAGCCGTAGTAACGGATGTAAATGACATTCCATACCTGTTCAAGAGTTTGGGAGGAAGTGTTTGAAATGAGAAAAGTGAAGGTTGAAAGAAAAACGAAAGAAGTTGACATAATCGTGGAGCTAGATGTCGACGGAAAGGGAAACGCGGATGTGGAGACGGGAATCAAGTTTCTGGATCACATTCTGGTCACTCTGGCGAAGCATGGGTTATTCGACCTGAAAGTCAAAGCAGGTGGAGACCTGAAGCATCACGTCAGCGAGGATGTAGCCTTGGTTCTAGGCGAGGCACTACGTAAGGTAGTGGCAGAAGGAAAGGGCATCAAACGGTTCGGGTCAGCCACGGTTCCCATGGACGAATCATTGGCAAGAGCGGCTGTAGACTTGGGTGGAAGAGCCTACTCGATTCGAAACCTCAGGCTGATGCAGCCTCAGATCGAAGACATGAAAACCGAGGACATAGAGCACTTCTTTGACTCGCTAGCCCAAGCTTCGAAAGCTAACATGCACATAACCGTCCTCTACGGCAGCAACGAGCACCACAAAGTAGAGGCA
>Ga0315550_1001804_pt1 | contig 13180 bp, 10 predicted proteins | sample SalMarSW160190MG_2_FD_203100 | JGI IMG/M metagenome (GOLD analysis project Ga0315550, IMG submission 203100) | Salt marsh sediment microbial communities from the Plum Island Ecosystem LTER, Massachusetts, United States - Salt Marsh Sediment SW1601-90 ... | reverse complement strand
AACCCGGCCCAATTGATGAGGCTGGCTCATGCAGCCACCTATAAAAAGGGAACGCCGATAGGGGGTAGTTTTGCAGGCAGAGCAGGATCCTGCACAGAGGGAGTCATAGGCGCCTTTTTAGATAAAATGCCCAAGATTGTTCTGCCGGGAAACGGGGATCGGGTGTGGGCAGCCTGTCAGGATCACGAGATGATCATGGCCCTCCCAGGCTCCTTCCTGACTGACCTGGTGGACGGCCTGGAGAAGACCCACCAGAAAGGCATTCGATATCCCATACCTTCCTACCTTCGGTATCGTCCTGAAGTAGCCTTCACCATTCCCTTATCCGATGTGTTTATCCCGGAACAGGTAGACAAACTGATGAAACGGTAGGCTTTGGGGTGCGAGCAAGCCCCTCCTGGCTATAGCTGAAAAGGACACGGATCAGAGCATGTGGAAGTCTTTTTTTGGTACGTATTATGGACTATTTGAACTATTCTTCTTTTCCATCCTCAAATTTGAGATACGGTAAAAGAAGAAAGCCGCCCATAATAAGCATACCCGCCAACGAGATCCCTAATCCAAAGTAGCCCCTGTCTCCAAGCAAACCAATACCCGTTGGAATGGCTCCGCCTCCCACGAGAAATGCGATAGGCATGGTGAAAGATACCAGGACGTTCCGAATGCTGGGCGGGCCAACCCTGGAAAGCGCTGCAAATCCCGGCGGGAAGAAGCACACCGCTATCAAGGGTTGCAAGAATACGATCAGAACCACCCATGATCCAGGCATGATCCCAAGGGCCAGCGTGAGCAGGCCGGTGACGATGAAAACTCCTCCAAGGGCAGCCTTGGGACCGAGTTTGTCGGTTGCTATTCCGGCTACAAACGTTACGCCGATGGCCAACATCCGGGAAAGCGCCACCAGGTAGTTCGCCATGCTCTGGGTCATGCCTCTCTCTGAAACCAGAAAGAGCGGCAGCATGGCATAGATTCCCAACTGACCGCTAATTCCCAGGCTGAAGAAGGCAATCATGATCCAGCACGAAGGTTCTCGAAAAAAGATTTTCAAAGTAGCCGGCTTAAGAGATTCTCCTCCAAAATCTCCGCCCCTCCCGAGCCGTGCAAAGGCAAAGGCGATAAAAACAGCTACCGATCCGAGCAGTACCAGTATGCCTCTCCAGCTGACCCAGATCAGCAGAGCCTCAGAAACAAGAGGCGCTGAAAAAAAACCAAGGCTTGGAGCCAGTTCATGAATGGCGATGGCCTTGCCCCAGTCCTTTGGTCTTACCATGGCAGTAAGTACGCTAATCCCTGAGGGAAGGTAAAGTCCTGCTGATAATCCCACTACGATGCATCCAACGCGAAAGCCCAATATCGTACGGCTGAAAGATACGCCGATGATTGACGCACCAAGGAAAATGGATGAAAGAATGATCGTTTTCCGGTGGGTCAACCTGGACGATATGAATCCCGATCCCATGAGCGAGACAAAATAACCGAGGGAGATCAGGAAAAAAAGCGATCCTGCCTCTGCATGACCGATCCCTAGATCCCTCTCGATGGTGGGCATCAATGGGGCAAAGATAATTCTGGAGATGAAATTCAGGTAGAAGATCCCTGTCATTAGCAGCAGGGAGCCTAGCTGGGATCTGAGAGACGATCCATTCCTGTCCATTGTAGCATCCAAGGCATATTCTTTCTTCAATGAAAAGTGATCTCGTGTTTATTATAGTTATGGGAAATACACAAGGGTAAATCCACGGTAATCGACCGAGTGTCGTTGGATGTGCCAAACAAGTTACGGCCCGTGCTCTTTCCTTCCCCCTTCTGGCGGGAGAGTTTGGGAGGGGGTGGAAAAAGGAAACTCCTATACAATACAATCAAGTTAGGGCTTTACTAAAAAAGACTTTAGAAGTATGAATGCAGCTAACATGGAATCGATTAACGATAAGGAGGCAAGATTGATATGGGCGATACTGTGACTTGGATACGAACACACTGCGCAAGGATGGATCACGGAGGATGCACGCTCCTTGTCGGCGTGAAGGACAATACAATTGTGGGAGTGAGGGGAGATCCAGATGGATATCTAAACAGGGGTTATCTTTGCCCGAAAGGCCTGGCATCTCCTGACCGACTTACCCATCCTGACAGGCTCAGATATCCCTTAAAGAGGATCGGCAAGAGGGGCGAAGGAACATGGAAGAAGATCTCGTGGCCAGAGGCTATCAAGGAGATGGCAGATAGGTTTAACGAGATAAAGGACCGATACGGCGCGAGGGCCGTGGCATTCGGGCAGGGGATGCCGAAGGGCCTGGAACACTTTGTGTTGATCAGGCTGGGTAACGTCTTCGGTACTCCCAATATCATCGGCCTTCAGGATGTATGCCATGCCCCGCGGGAGATAACCGGGGTTCATACCTGCGGGTTCTACCCGGTTGCCGATTTTCACCACAGGAGCAAGCTGGTGATCCTATGGGCGAGCAACATCACCTCAACAAACGAGGAGGGGGAAATCAATATCCTCCTCTCGGATCAGCTTAAAAAGGGCACTGAGCTCATCGTCATCGACCCGCGAAAGATCGATCTTGCTCAAAAAGCACGCTACTGGCTGCAATTGAGGCCCGGAACGGATAATGCTCTGGCGCTTTCCTTCTTGAACGTGATTATGGAGGAAGGGCTTTACGACAGGAAATTTGTTGAGAACTGGACTTTTGGTTTTGATGCCTTGGCCGAGCATGTGAAACGGTATACGCCGGAGCGCATATCCGAGGTTACCTGGGTGGAGCCCAATCTCATTCGAGAAGCTGCACGGCTTTATGCGACCTCTCATCCTGCCGTCATCCAGTGGGGCAATCCTATCGAGCATACCATCAATACCTTTCACGCCACGAGGGCCCTTGTCTGCCTGATGGCTATCAGCGGGAATCTGGATATTCCCGGCGGAAACATCCAGGCCAATGAACCGCATATTCTGGGGTTGGGAAACTTCGCCAAGGGAGAACTTCTTCCCTCAAAGAGAAAGGAGATGATCCATTCCTATCACCACACCATACCTAGGCTCATGACCGTTCCTCCAGCATACTTCAAAAAGGCAGTGCTGGAGCATGATCCCTACCCGGTCAAAGGAGCATATATTCAGTGTGCAAATCCCATGCTCTCCTACGCGGACAGCCGCCAGACCTATAAGGCATTCATGAAGCTGGAGTTCCTCGCCGTAGCGGATATCTTCATGACCCCTACTGCTGCCCTTGCGGATATAGTGCTCCCGGCTGCAACACAGTTTGAATTCAACGACATAGGCCACTATGGTCTTGGCCACGGTTATATCCTCGCACGACCCAAGGTGGTTGATCCGCCAGATGAGTGCTGGCCGGATATCAAGATCTTGAACGAGCTGGGCAAGGCCATGACCGGTGAAGAGCATTGGTATGCTGACTACAATCAGCTCCTGGAAGAGGTGCTTCAACCAGCCGGACTCACCTTCAACGAGTTTGCCGAACGAGGCTTTCTCAAAGGCCCTGATAGGTTTAAGAAGTACCTGTCGAAAGGATTTCGAACCCCTACCGGCAAGGTAGAGCTGGGGTTGAGCCAGGCCGAGAAATTTAACCTTCCTGCATTGCCCCTTTTTGACGGCCTCCCTGAGGAGGATGATCTTGACTATCCCTTAGTGCTCACGAGCTCCAAGAGCCAGTATTACCTTCACTCCTCCTACAGGTGGGTTCAAAGGCTCAGGGAAAAAAGGCCTAATCCCAAGGCTGAATTGCATCCCTCGACCGCTGAGAAATACGGGATAAAAGAAGGCGATGAGGTTGTTATTGAAACCAGATTCGGCAGGATAAGCCATGTTGCCCATATCACTGATAGCGTTGATCCGAGGGTGGTCAATGCTTCCCACGGATGGTGGTTCCCTGAGGCAGGGCCTGAATCCCTTTTTGATTGGGAGAAATCAAACTTAAACATCCTTACCTCCACCGAGAGACTGGGAAAAGAATTCGGAACTCCTAATCTGAAAGGGATTGGCTGCAAGATTTGGAGAAAATAGCCATCCCTTTCATTTCGCTAGAGAAATCATTGAAGGGCGTTGTAGGGATTAAAAGAATCGGAACAAAGAAAAGGGAAGCTAATAATCAATGTTAATTTAAAGCTCTATTATATTGAAATATATGAATAAAGATCTTTACCGTGTCCTCCAAGATACTATATAGCATCGATGAAGTAGCCGCGATCACCAAGCTCCCGTCCGCGCTTATCAAACAATACCTCCGCATGAAGAAAAGGGCGCTCAATCCCGAACTGCTTCCCGATATCAACCCCAGGCACATTAAGGGTGAGCCTTTTTTCACCCAGAAGGACATAAACGAACTGCTGAGGTACATCGATAAAAGGAAGGATGAGTCCTGGGATACTTGGCAAATGAGAATGGTAAAGGAGACCATGGCTCGAAGGGAATCCGAGAAAAAGAAGAAAGAATTTCAACGGCCGGATTTGAGAATTGTGAAAGGGGAAAAAGACAATGATATGGATTGAGGATATAGAGTCCACTCCCCGGGAATGAATGAGTTAGTCCTTCTCTTCCAGCCTTCTCCTGTCCTGAAGTTTGAAATACAGGCCGACGATCTCCCCGGCTGAAAGCTCCTTCTCTGAGATAGCAGCATGTTGCTGGAGGTACATCTGGATGATCTTTTGCCACACCTTGATATTCTTATCGCTTAAATCGATAGAGATTTGGTTGCCTTCCCCTGGTTCAAAGGGCTTTAATCCCCCTGAGTAGTTCGCACCTCACAGGAATAAGGCCCGCTCTCGCCGCCATCGATAAACACCATTTTTTTCTTTTGATCATACTCAACGCTGTAATGATGTCCGGTTTCTCCCCCTTTATGAGCTTCAATAAAAAAAAGCCCTTAGAATAGATAGTGCCATATCAATGGGATTGGATCTTGCTTTGCTAGCGTCCGGAAGGAAAAATATCTTGACAGGGAACATCATATGAGATAGGGAGGGATAAGCAAACAGGATGGAACCTTTAGCATTCTTAAACAGATAGGGTTAACCCTTTAGGGGCTCATCTTTCCATCCCTTCCTTGATGGTGGAAGACTCATGACTCTCGATGAATGCTGCATCGATATATCTCATACGGAAGTAACTACTGTATCTTTTTCTCCGCTCATGATATTCAAGCTATAAAATCGCTTTGCGATTTTATAGGCACATTGTTAACCTTTATTCTATCGACTATATAGGGAAATGTTGCACGTAAGATCTTTTTATTTTCCAAACGCGAGGCAAAGAGCCCAATGAAGGTTCTCGTGAGTGACTCTCTATCGCACGCTGGTATTGAGATATTACAGCAGAGCCCTGACATTGAGGTCGATGTGAAGGCCAACCTTCCTGCTGAAGAACTTAAGCGTGTCATTAAGGACTACGATGCGCTTGTTATCAGGAGCGCAACCAAGGTTACTGCCGATGTCATCAAGGAAGCCCGAAATCTCAAGGTCATCGGCCGCGCCGGAATCGGGTTAGATAACGTGGATATCCCTGCTGCAAGCAAAAAAGGGATTGTGGTAATGAATACTCCTGAGGGCAACACTATTACTGCAGCAGAGCATACCATTGCAATGATCCTGTCGCTGTCGCGAAACATCCCACAGGCCACGGCATCTCTCAAACTGGGAAGGTGGGAAAAGAAACAATTTGAGGGTTGGGAAATCTTCAACAAGACACTGGGTATAATCGGGCTTGGTAAAATTGGACGGCTCGTTGCGGAGAGGGCAAGGGGTCTGCTGATGAACGTGATCGCCTATGATCCCTATATCAAGCCGGAGACCATTGAAAAAATGAATATCGAGCCCGTTTCCCTTGATGAGCTTCTGCACAAATCCGATTACATCACTATTCATACTCCCTTCAGCAGTGAAACAAACAATATGATAAACAAGAAGACGATCTCCAGGATGAAGCAAGGGGCAATGCTTATCAACTGTGCCCGGGGAAACATCGTCAATGAAGATGATCTTTATGATGCTTTAAAATCAGGTCATCTTGCGGGCGCAGCCTTGGATGTCTTCAGCAAAGAGCCGCCAGGCGAGATTAAGCTCATGAGTCTCCCGAATTTCATAGGTACTCCCCACCTCGGAGCATCTACAAGAGAGGCGCAGGACAAGGTATCGAAGGACATTGCGGAACAGGTCGTCGACTATCTCATGTATGGCTCGGTGAAGAATGCAGTGAATGTCCCGAGCATCAGCCCTGAGTTGATTACCACCTTAAGGCCTTATGCTGTGCTGGCCGAAAGGATGGGATCCCTTCAGACCCAGCTCTCCGATAGCCCGATCCTAGAGGTTCATTTGAATTATTTCGGAATGATCGCCACCTACGATGTAACTCCTTTAACCACCGCAGCGCTCAAAGGGCTCCTCACCCCAATCCTCCAAGATGAAGTGAACTATGTCAATGCATCGCTCATAGCTGCCGAACGGGAGATACGGGTGATGGAATCTAAGACTATAACATCGGAGGATTTTTCAAGCCTCATCAAGCTCACGGTCAAGGTCTCTGAAGGGGACAAGGTTGTCTCGGGAACCATATTCGGCAATAAATTCCTCAGGATCGTACGGATTAATGATTTTCACCTCGAAGCTATTCCCGAAGGGCACAACCTCCTCATCAATAATGTGGATAGGCCGGGTGTGATCGGCAAGATTACGAGCACCTTAGGAAGGCACAACGTGAATATCAGCCGGATGGCGGTTGGCGAGGAAAAGGAAAAGAAACAAAATGTGATTTTTTTGGCGACCAACGTTACGGTGAATGATGAGGTTCTTGAGATATTGCAGGGTCTCGAGGATGTCTTCTCGGTGAGAAAAATTGAGCTCTAGGACAACTATTGACCGTCATAAAGGAAATATACAATGCCTGGGTTGAGCGGTTCACCGTTCAGTTTAGGAAATAACGTAACTACTCAGGTAGATAGGTTGTAGGCTGAAGACTGTTAGGAAAAACGGGGGTACGGCGCATTGTGAAGCCATGTTTGGTGCGAGAAGTTACTGTTTCTTTAACAAAGTGCGGCAATAGTGCTCTTCTAACCACTTTAAGCCTTCAGTCTAAACAGCTTAAGGCTGACTACGTGAGTAGTCACGAAATAACAACAAAAACCATGTTAAGGAGGTGAATCTTTAGTTGACTTGAGATGCCATGCTTGCAGTACCCGTTGGGGGTCAAAACACCTAAAAAAATAGTAAGGGGGGAACGAAATGGAAAAGACAATCTACGACCTTGACCAGAAGGACATGCCGACTCATTGGTATAACATTCAGGCTGATCTGCCAGAGCCGCTGCCACCGCATTTACATCCGGGAACAGGAAAACCGTTAACACCCGATGATCTGACTCCCTTGTTTCCCATGGAGCTTATCAAACAGGAGGTGAGCACCGAGCGATGGATCGAAATCCCCGAGGAGATCCAGGCGATTTACCGAACCTGGAGACCGACTCGATTGCATCGGGCATACCGGCTGGAGAAGGCCCTGGATACACCTGCTAAGATCTTCTTTAAATATGAAGGCACAAACCAGGCCGGCAGTCACAAGCCCAATACTGCTGTGGCTCAGTGCTACTACAACATGAAGGAGGGCATCAAGCGCATAACTACCGAGACCGGCGCCGGCCAGTGGGGTAGTGCGCTGAGTATGTCCGGTGCGTTTTTCAATGTGGAGATCAAGGTCTATATGGTCAGGATTAGCTATGACCAAAAACCATACCGCCGCATCGCAATGGAGGTGTGGGGCGCTACGTGTATCCCCAGCCCCAGCCCGGAAACTAAAACAGGCCGAGACATGCTGGCGAAATGGCCTGATTGCCCGGGCAGCCTGGGGCTTGCCATTAGTGAAGCTGTGGAAGAGGCAGCGAGCCGTGATGATACCCACTATTCTCTGGGCAGCGTGCTCAACCATGTCCTGCTTCACCAGACCATCCAGGGGGAAGAGTGCCGGAAACAGATGGAGATGGCGGATGCCTACCCCGATATTATTGTAGGCAACATAGGGGGCGGCTCGAACTTCGGCGGGCAATTCCTGCCCTGGATCAGGGACAAAATCAGCGGGGCAAAGCCGGACTTGCGCGTCATCTGTTGCGAACCGGAAAGCTGTCCCAGCGTGACCAGAGGGCTGTATGCCTATGATTTTGGTGATGCAGTCGGACTTGGTCCTATGGCTAAAATGCACACCCTGGGCCATGGCTTTATACCGCCCCCAATCCATGCCGGTGGGCTTCGTTATCATGGAATGGCGCCTATCATATGCCACCTGTATAACCTTGGCTTTGTTGAAGCGGTAGCCGTGCCTCAGATTGCTACCTTTGAGGCCGGGGTGAAGTTTGCCCGCACCGAGGGCATTATCAGTGGTCCGGAGCCATGCCACAACCTGAAGGTAGCTATGGACGAGGCACTCAAATGTAAAGAATCCGGTGAGGCAAAAACAATCCTGATAGCCCACAGCGGGCATGGGCACTTTGATCTGGCTGCCTATGATCGATTCCTTTCCGGTCAACTCGTAGACTATGCGTATCCTGAAGATGAGATAAAGAAGGCGCAGGCTGAACTTCCCAAGATACCGGCTTGAACTTGCTTTGCTCTAGACATAAAGGCAGATATTCACTAAATTAGACAGGATTTACAGGATATAAAAGAATATTTTTTGCCTTCCTGTAAATCCTGTCGATAAAACATATCATTGCTTCACGCTCGCGATGTCGTTTGCTTTACCATAAAAAGGGAAATAGGTTGATCGAACAATACGACAACACCATGATTCGATGCCCCAGGATAGGCGGCGATGTGAACTTTCTTTTCTGCCGTACCGAGAACAACATGCTTCCCTGCAGGTGGATAATCGGCTGTTGGAAAGGGCATATGGAGATACAGACATTCCTTGAGGATCATTACACCGAGGAAGAGCTAGAGAAAATATTCATTCCGCCGAAGCCCAAGATGGAGAGCCTGGTCACTCTGGTTGAGAAGGCAAGAAAAGCTACTAATCAGCATGACTAAACAAGAGATCCTGCTTGGAAATGGCGCAATCGCATTAGGTCTCGTAGAGGCGGGCTGTCAGGTGGTTACCTCCTATCCGGGCACTCCCAGCTCGGAGATCCTGCCGGAAGTAATCCGTTTTGTAAAATCGGCGCATCTCGACACCTATGTGGAATGGTCGACCAATGAAAAGGTTGCCCTGGATACGGCATTTGCGGCCTCTATCACGGGAAAACGGGCAGCGTGTTGCATGAAGCAGGTAGGGCTCAACGTGGCTGCTGATTCCCTGATGAGCTCGGCCTATCTGGGAACAAGGGGAGGGTTTGTGATCATCTCAGCCGATGATCCCGGCCCCCATTCCTCCCAGACGGAACAGGACACCCGGTTTATGGCACGGGTGGCCAAGGTTCCCGTTCTTGATCCCTCCAATCCCCAGGAGGCCAGGGAGATGGTCTCACTGGCTATGGATATCTCGGAGGAATTCAGCGTTCCCGTTGTTCTGAGGCCCGCCATTCGAGTATGCCACGCGCGACAGAGCATTGCCTTCGACTCCTTTCGCGGAACTAATCGGAAAGCCACCTTTGAGAGAAATCCCCAACGATGGGCAGCCACACCACTTTTCCGGCTTACTCTTCATAGGGAGCTGAACAAAAAACTGAAGAAGATTGCCGATAGATTCGAAACCCTCTCTCGTTACAATTTTCACAATCTTGAACCCGGGAGAACCTATCATCTTGGCATCATAGCCGGGGGGGTGCCCTATTCCGTGATTCGAGATATCCTGTTGGAGGAACACCGTACGGATGTCCCTGTGCTAAAGATCGGCACTCCGTTTCCCTTTCCGGAAAAATTAGCCGCCGAGTTTACCGCTGCTTGTGATCGTGTGCTCGTCCTGGAGGAAACCGACACAGTGATCGAATATCTCCTCCAAAACAAAGACAAGGTTATCGGGCGTCTCTCCGGGCACGTGCCTTCCGAAGGCGAACTCGTGCCCTCCCTGCTCTATGACATAGTGAGCCATACACTCGAGGAACTCGGCCTCAAGAAACTATGTCAGGCCGAAGATCGTGAAGCATCACAGCTGGTAGCGAGCCTTGAGCTGCCGGTAAGAAGACCGACACTATGCCCTGGCTGCCCTCACAGGGCAGCCTTTTTCGCAATACGGAAAGCCGGGCCGAAGGCCATATTTTCCTCGGATATCGGCTGCTATACCCTGGGCCTCAACCTAGGCGCTGTTGATACCTGTCTGGATATGGGAGCGGCCATCACGATGGCATCCGGCTTTTATCATTCATTTGCCCAGGACGAAATCACCCAGCCTATCGTAGCAACAATCGGCGATTCAACCTTCTTCCACTCGGGAACCGCGGGCTTGCTGAACGCCGTATACAATAAAGCGCGATTCATCCTGGTGATACTCGATAACCAGACTACTGCTATGACCGGCATGCAGCCTACACCTGAACTTGGCATAAGGGCTGATGGGAGCGAGGGAAAAGCCGTTTCGCTGGAGAGAATCGTGGCAGGCTGCGGATGCGATTTCATCGAGGTCATTGATCCCTATGACATAAAGAAGATGACAGATATGATAAAAACGGCATCGAAGTATGTGAATAGCCCGGATGGAGGAATCGCGGTGATTATCGCACGCCATCCCTGTGTGATTGCCTATCCTGAGGAGGGCATTCCAGAAAAAATACGCGTGGAGGTTACCGATGCCTGCGTTGAGTGTAACGTTTGCCTTGAGAGTTTTGAGTGCCCTGCCCTCTACCATGACCAGGGGTTGGGAAGGGTCAATGTGAACAGGGATCTCTGCGTTGATTGCGGCGTGTGCATTCAGGTGTGCCCCAAGGGGGCAATTGTGGAGGTGTGATGTACCCCAATTGAGGCGAAGTCCAGTGTTAGCGCTGAGATTAAATTGAGGTCTTAGGTGGAGACTGTAAATATTGTCGTATGTGGCTTGGGGGGGCAAGGCATCCTGTTCATGACCAGGGTTCTGGCTGAAGCTGCCCTTGATAAGGGCTTTAAGGTGATGGGGGCTGAGACACATGGCATGGCCCAGCGAGGCGGATCGGTTGTCTCTCATCTCAGATTTGGGGATGTACAAGGATCAATGGCACGATCCGGTACCGTTCATTTCCTGCTTTCCCTTGATGAAAACGAAGCCTACCGAAACCTTCCCTTTCTATCAAGAGGGGGAAAGCTGTTTGTCAACACCGATCCAAAGGATTTTCCACGGCAAGAGGTTAAGGGTTTTCTCGAGGATAGACACATCACCTCTCGTGCAGTGCCTGCCTCCCTCATAGCTCAAGAACTGGGTGCTCCGAGATCATCAAACCTGGCGCTGCTGGGTTTTTTTGCAGCCTTCGGAGAAGGGCCTCTCGCTTATGGAGAGCTTAAGAGCACTATCGGGAAGATTAGTCCATCAAGGCTTAAGGAAATCAACCACAAGATCTTTGAGGCTGGGTATCACAAAAGACACAAATGGAAGGGCACCATTTCTCATTGAGAAAGCGCAATACAATCGATAACGATCTATGTCAATAACGTTCGGCCTGGACAGATTCTTGAAAGATATACGCTATCGCAGGGACCGCTTCCGTCAATTTATGGGCGTCTCTTTTGTGATACTCGTGAGCCTTGCAGGGAGGCCACATGAAATTCTGTTCCTCATAGGTTCAGTGTTCGTGTTTCTCGGCATCGCGGCACGACTGTGGTCATCTGGGCATATAAAGAAGAACAAGGCCCTTGCCACAGACGGTCCCTATGCTTATGTGAGGCATCCCCTCTACGTGGGGAACATCACCCTGGGGATAGGGTTTTGCCTCGCATCGGGCCTATGGTGGAGTTGCCCCCTCTTCATAGCGATCGTGTTGATATTTTACCCCCACGCTATCCTCCATGAGGATGAAAGGCTCCATCACGCCTTTAAAGGGGATTGGGAACAGTGGAGCAGGAAGACCCGGGCCCTCATTCCACATCTTACCCCTTATCAGCCGGGTCAACGGAGCAGTTGGTCATTCATGCAGAGCCTCCGGCATAACGGCGAACCCATTATCGCCCTTTTCCTGCTATTCTGGCTCTACATCCTCTCCCTCTGGTTCCAGTAATACCTCAGTCACCGAACGCACAGAACTATGGAAAACATCACCGAGAGCGACCTTCTTGCATGGATCAGAACGAGCGTGAGAGGCGGGAAAAATATCCTAAGCCGTGGCTATCAGGGGCACGTGTATCTGTATCAGGATAAAGGCCATCGCTTGATCATCAAGGCTCCCATGGGATGGGGCTTGGGCAGGTGGATCCGGCTCCTCATGCTGCGCAATGAGTACCGTATTTACTCGAGGCTATCCGCTATGAAAGGTATACCTCGCTGCCATGGCCTTCTGGATAATCGGTATCTCGTGCTGGAATATATCGATGGAATCCCGATACGGAATGCTCGAATCACGGATCATAATGCCTTTTTTGAAGAGTTCTTAAGAGTGATTCAAGAACTTCATGAAGCCGGGGTTGCCCATACCGATCTCAAAAAAAAAGACAACGTTCTCGTGGTAGATGGCAGGATGCCCTGTGTGATCGATTTCGGAGTAGCGGTTCTCAGAAAAGCCGGTTTTGCCCCCATAAACCACTACCTGTATAATATCGCGAGTAGGTTCGATTTTAATGCCTGGGTGAAATTGAAATACAGCGGCAAGTATGAAGATCTTACCGAGAAAGACCGCATCTATTACAACAGAACACGCGTAGAGAAGGTCTCTCGCTGGATCAAGGATACCTACCTCATCGTGAAAAAGACCATGACCGGATAAGAAGCGTGAAAACCAGGGACATTTATCCCTCAGTACCTCCTACCACAATCTCGGGAATCCTCAAGGTGGGTTGTGCATCTGAAACGGGAACACCCTGGCCATCCTTGCCGCAGGTGCCTATTCCGAACCCTAGATCCGTGCCCACCATGTCGATTTCTTTCATGATCTTTGGGCCATTGCCGGTTAATGTCGCCCCCCTCACCATATCAGCTCTATGTCCCTTGTCCAGAAGATATCCCTCGCTGACCTCGAACACGAAATTGCCGTTTACCGTATCCACCTGCCCGCCACCCATCTTGACTACAAAAAGGCCCTTTTCCACGGAGCGGATTATCTCATCCGGATCTGAGCCCCCTGATGCAA
>Ga0315550_1001803_pt1 | contig 13181 bp, 12 predicted proteins | sample SalMarSW160190MG_2_FD_203100 | JGI IMG/M metagenome (GOLD analysis project Ga0315550, IMG submission 203100) | Salt marsh sediment microbial communities from the Plum Island Ecosystem LTER, Massachusetts, United States - Salt Marsh Sediment SW1601-90 ... | reverse complement strand
AAGAAATCCAAAAAAAATGATTGCTGAAAAAACAAAAATAACTAATATGATAACTGATTTTTTAGTAAAAATCTTTCTCAAACTTGACATAAGTGTACCTGTATTGGTTTTAATTTAAGATTTGCTAGTCTCGTTTACATGCGCTTGCATTTTGAATTAGGGTTTTCAACTTGTTCTTTCCTTCGACTTTAATTCCACATGCTTCGGCTGGAGTTTTGGCGTTTAGTCCTTGTCTTCTCTTATGTAGTTGTGGTATATTTTATAGCCTTTCATTTTAATGCGATAATGTGATTTTTGCTTTTGTTGTCATCCGCTTTTCTGCTGTTTCACTGTTTACTGCAGGTCAAGCGTCTACTGGTCCTTCATAGCCTCTGTGAATGACCTCAAGCTGTTTCAGAGTCGCTCCATCTCATCATCACGAGAGCTCAGAATGGTGTCCCTCATCACATCATACAAAGTCTAACATGAAGGCTTAAAACCTTCCTCTTTTGGTTCCGATGCGCAACGAACTGTTTTCCCGATTATTTTGTGCTCAACTTGAATTCCTTGTGGATTGCGCGAACTGTCTCTTCTCCATCCTTTTCTTTGACTACGAATGAGACGTTAAGTTCAGATGAGCCTTGGGCGATCATGCGGACGTTTATTCCTTCCTTTGCAACGGCTGAAAATATTCTTGAAGCCACTCCGGGCATTCCTTTCATTCCTGCACCCAAAACCGCTACTACGCACACGTCGTCTTCGGACATGATTTCGCGAATAAAGTCTCTGCCCAGCAGCGCTATCTCCAGGGTGCTAACTGCCCGTTCCAGCAGGCTTCGTTGAATAACCAATGAAATGTTTGCCTCTGAGACGCTCTGCGAGATCATCAGGATGTTAATGTTTTCTTTTCCGAGCACCTCGAAAACTTTTGCTGCTGTTCCCGGGGCGCCCACCATGCCTGCTCCGCTGACAGTTATCACCGCAACGTTCCTGACTAGGGTTACGGCTTTCACGCCATCTTTTGTTTTGATTTTCTGTTCTTTTTTTATCAGGGTTCCCGGATTCTCTGGGTTGAAAACGTTTATGATTCTGACGGGTATCCCCTCTTTTCTGGCTGGCTCCAACGCTCGGGGATGCATAGCCTTGGCTCCGAAAATCGTTAGTTCTGTGGCTTCTTGGAATGACAGTTCATTGATCGTTTTTGCTGAAGAAACAATTTTGGGGTCAGACGTCATCAGTCCGTTCACGTCCGTCCATATCCAAACCTCGTCAGCTTCTAAGGCGGCTCCGATTATTGTGGCGGTGTAGTCTGATCCTCCCCTGCCCAAGGTTGTGGTTTCTCCGTTCTGGGTTGCGGCTATAAAGCCCGTTAATACCGGAACGGCTCCTTTTTTCAGCAGAGGCTCAAGGTTCTTTTTGACCTGATATCTGGTAACGTTCATGAGTAGACCTGCTTCCCCAAAGTTGTTGTCGGTCACTATCCCCGCTTCTCCTCCGGTGAGGTGCTCCGACTCTAGTCCCAGGTCTTTGAGGGCTCCGCTGACTATGGGCGCAGACAATTTTTCTCCGTAAGAGATGACCGTGTCCCTTGATTTGGGGGTGAGTTCGCCGACGTAAACGATTCCTGTTAGAACCTGCTCAAGCTCGTCTATCCTTGCCCTGAGAGTCTGCTCCACCCCTTCTCTTATCTGGCCGTTTTTGATGGTCTCTTTGGCTGTAACTAAATGCCTTTCAAGAATCTTCTGCTTGAATTTTCTGATGTAGTCGCGGTTTCCTTTTTTTGCTTCCTCTGCCGCTTGGATAAGCTGGTCTGTGACACCTTCCAAGGCTGAAACTACGGCAACAACTGCGCAATCTTCACTCCGGTTGTCTGCTATCAGTTTGGCTACGTGCCTGATGTTTTTGCCGGTGGCTACAGAGGTGCCTCCGAATTTCATCACTATCTTCTTCAAGTCCTTTTCCTCAACTTTATGTTATCATCTTGTTTGCTATGTTCTGTTTTATGTCCAGCAGATCCCGCAAGACGGCGCTGGCGGTTTCTATTCCTCCTGCCCCAAGTCCGATGATGGTTTGTTCGCCCGCGGATTCTGAGGCGAAGGTTACGGCGTTGAGGGCTCCGTCCACGGCTAGGGGATCATGTTTGGATATTTGGGTGGGCTCCACTTTTAGGGTTTCCTCGATGGAGCCTATGAGCTTTATTGTTGAGCCTTTCTTTGCGGCGTCCTCGATGTTCTGGGCTGATACGTCGCGGATGCCCTTGACCTTCACGTCTTTGATGGTGACTTTCCTGTCCATTATCCAGTTTGCCATGATGACCAGCTTTGCGGCTGCGTCGTAGCCGTCAACGTCCATTGTGGGGTCAGCCTCGGCGTATCCCAGTTTCTGTGCCTCTTTCAGGGCTTCATCAAAGGTGATGTGCTTCTCATCCATCTGTGAGAGAATGTAGTTTGTGGTTCCATTCAATATTCCCCTGATGGAGACTATCCTGTCGCCTTGGAGGCAATTCTTGGCAAACTCCAGAATCGGGGTTCCTGCGCCCACGGTTCCGCTGAATCGCAGGTAAACTTTGTTGTAGTCCGCCAACTCTGTCAACGCTGGCAGCGCCAGGGCTAGGGGTCCCTTGTTTGTTGTGACCACGTTTTTTCCTGTTCTGAACGCTGCTTTGATGTAGGATAATCCGGGCTCTGCGGTTTCGATGTTGGTGGGCGTCACCTCTATCATGGCTTCAGCCTCCACGGACTCTATTGTTTCTAGCGCTGACATTCCGGGGTGTCCATGTTGGCTGCTTGCTGACACTGTTCCCTTCTCTTTTTTGAGAGCCAGCATCTCTTCTAGGTCTAGTCCCTTCGGGTTTATGGCTGCGCCTTTCTTGTCGACTATGGCTACGATTCTGGGGCGGAAGCCGTATTTTCTGGCAAGCTCCCTCTTTCTGCTTGTGATGATTTGGGCGAAGCTCTGCCCGACTACCCCCCATCCCACCAAGATTATCCTCATCTTATCGCTCACTCTTCAGGTATGTTTACAGTTGTACGTTGAATCTCCTCTATTACGGTTACCTTTTATAAATAATAAGCTCCGCCCAAAAAATGCCTAACCCTTCCATCTTTCAAATCTTAAACAATCTTCACTTCTTTTCATTATCAGAATACCTCAACTACCGATACAAAAACCTGCATAATTATTGTCAAGAAAAATTGACTAAACGTATCGTTTGTTTGGTCAAGAAACCTTGACAAAAATGCTTTTACGTTTTACCCACAATAAAATTGAATGATATGACTTCTGAAACAAGAAAGATCAAAGCAACCATTGCACTATTGCTGACTCTTTCCCTTCTGCTAACTGTCACTGTTCCCTATGCTTTGGCGGCTGAGGATTTTTGGACAACCAAAGAGCCAATGCCCACAGCGAGGGCAATTCTGGGAGCCGCGGTTGTTGATGGTAAGATTTACGTGATTGGAGGTAGAGGTTCCAGTCGCAGCTATCTTAGTACTAATGAACTGTATGATCCGGTTACAGATACGTGGGTTACGAAAGCGCCAATGCCATCTCACCGAATCGATTTTGCTATTGCTGTTGTTGATAACAAAATATATGTTATCGGTGGAACGTTGGGGAATCAGGTGGAGACAGGATTAAACGAGGTTTATGATCCAGTGACAGATACTTGGGAAAATAGAACTGCAATGCCGACTCCCAGACTGGGATTGGATGCAAATGTGGTTAACGGCAAAATCTATTTGATTGGTGGAGGCGACTCTAAAGGTTTAGTATATGATTTGGGTGAGAACGAAGTTTATGACCCAGCAACAGATACGTGGACCACAAAAGAATCAATACCCATTCCTGTTTCCTACTACGCTTCAGCAGTTCTCGACAACAAAATCTACGTAATAGGCGGTGGAGGCGGACGAAGCAATCACACTCAAATATACGATGCTGAAACAAACACCTGGACTTCTGGAACCCCAATACCTACCAAAGTACGTAGCGCAGTTGCAGGTGCAACAACTGGAGCTATGGCGCCAAAACGAGTCTATGTTATAGGTGGGGACTCTTCTGAACGTTTAAATCAAGTCTATGATCCAGAAGTGGACATCTGGACAACAGGCACCATAATGCCAACCCCCAGATTTGCCTTCACTATTGCTGTCATAAATGATGTATTATATGCAATTGGAGGTAATGATGATACTGGCCATTCAGGAGCGAATGAAATGTACACCCCTATCGGGTATATTCCAGAGTTTGCATCATGGATCATTCTGCCATTGTTCCTAACAGTGACTCTAGTGGTCGCAATCTGCAGAAGGAAACTATCCAAAACAAACAACCCAGCATTCATATTAGGAGCCTAATAAAGGTACATTGTTGAAAACAGTCTTTTTTCAGAAAAACCAAGAAAGATAAAAATTGGCGTTGTGGTCGGAATTCCTTTGTTCATGGTGTCCTGAAATGTTAAAAAGTTGTGTAAGCTATAAATCCAGAACGGTGCTGCTGTGATGAGTGATTCAGAGGACCTAGAGTTCAGAGATGCCTTCAGGCATTGGGCTGAGCAGATGGACTGTCATCAGTATCAAATTTTTGTGGAAACAGCCAAAATCGTGGATTTGCTGAAGCAGAAACAGGTGTCTGCGAAAACAAAGAACGAGATGATCATCGTAGTTAAGGGCTTGCAGGCAACAGTGAAGTCCATCTCTAAGGTGCTGTCAAAGTACATCCAATAAACAAGCAGATCACTTGGAGGATGCTTTTCCCAGAAAACGCAACATAAACGCTTCACCCTCTATCAAGCCAAAACCGCCCTTCTTGGCAGACGATTCATCAAACTGCTTCACTCCGTCAGCTTCAATGGATGGGGAGTAGATTGCGAAGGGCACGGGGTCTCTTGTGTGTGTGCCAATCTTGATGGGTGTGGGATGGTCAGGCAAAATGGCGATAGTGCAGTCTTCTTTCAGTCCATCCAGCAGATGTCCAACTAATCTTTTGTCCAAGTCCTCTATCGTCTTCACCTTCAGCTCATAATCTCGGGAGTGCCCAGCCTCATCCGGCGCCTCAACATGAACAAAAACCATGTCACACTCTTCAAGCGCTTCAAGTGCATATTCTGCTTTGCCCTCATAGTTCGTATCATACAAGCCAGTGGCGCCGGGGACATCAACAACCTTCATACCAGCGTAGACTCCGATTCCTTTAACCAAGTCAACAGCAGAAATAACCGCTGCATCCACACCATACTTTTCCTTGAATGTGGGCATGACTGGTGTTCTGCCGCCGCCCCAAGGCCAAATCATGTTTCCGGGTCTTTTGCCAGCTTTTCTTCTAGCAACATTAACGGGGTGACGTTCCAGAACCTTCTTGGAATCAAGAATCAGCATATTCAACAAGTCAACAGTGCTTTTTGTTTCTTCACAGTCGGCTTTTGGCAGAATCTTTGAGATTTCAGCTCCGATAGCATCGTGGGGTGGCGTACACTCTATAATTTCTTTGTGAAGATAGTTTCTCAGGATCAAGAAGTGCCTGTAACTTAAACCAGCAAAAAACTCTGCTTCGTCTGGTTTTTCCATTTCCCTTTTCAGCGCTTCTATTAGTTCCGCGGATTCGCTGCTTGTTATGTGATCGGCAGAATAATCGATTAAGATTCCATCCTTTTCTGTGATGAGATTGCATCTGTACGCTACGTCGTTTTTGTCTAACCGAATGTTTCTGGCAGCAGCTTCGAATGGTCCTCTTCCGCTGTAATATTTTGTGGGGTCGTAACCGAGAACTGAGATGATTGCGGTGCCTGAACCGGGGGTTAACCCCTCCGGCACTGTTCTGAGCAGACCATTTCGTCCCTTGGCTGCGATCATGTCCGTGTTTGGTTTGTTTGCCGCTTGGAGAGGAGTCTTGTTGCCCAATTCTGGAACGGGGTAATCAGCCATTCCGTCTCCAACAATAAGTAGGTACTTCATTGCAGTTCACAGTCCTTCTTGTGCCGCTTCATGGTTCAGTTCGGTTATACCTGTTTTGTGGTGTCTTCCTGTATTTCTTTTTCGTTTTTAGGCGCTGGTTTCTCTTTGCTGGTGAACAAAAGACTGTGTATGAGTGAGGAAGATAGAGAATACAGTCAAGTGATTATTAGTTGGAATCCATAAATGTTTTACCAGTTGCTGCTTCCGTACTAACCATGGATCCCAGCGAATTCCTTTTCTTAATTCTGCCTCTAGCCGCTCTGGTGACTATTCTTGTAGCTGTGGTGCTTTACTTAGCAAGAAAAGAGGATACTATACAACACAAAGAGCTGGAGACGCTGCACGAGTTAACGCGCACAGGAGAAATCGACAAGGAAAACTTCTCCATGGCGCTTCAAGACTTGGTTAGCAAGAGGGTAATCGACAAAAACTCCTGTGAACGGTTGAGAAAACTGCTTGAGAAAACCCTTTGATGAAGCCGAGGAAACATGTTGCCCCTCTGATGGAACCCGTTTTTATGTAACTCAGACCTGAAAACAGCCTTTGTGCAGTATCCTGACTTTTTCTCCGTTTTCTTTGGTTACCGTTACCGTGGGATCTGAGAGGAGCAGGTCCATGTGATTCCTTGATGGGTTTTTGCCTCCAGGCATGTCCGTGTTTGCTCCAAAAGCCACATGAACTGTCCCCAACATTTTCTCAGCCTCAAGAAACGCATCTGCAAACCGTGCTTTAGGGTTGATTCCGAAGGCGAATTCCCCCACAACATCAGACCAGTCGTCAGTCGCAAAAGTTTCTTTGACTCTGCGCAGGTGCTCCTTGTCCTCCGAAAACACGGTTTCCACTCTGCCCTTCTCGGCGGTGACTTCCACGGCTTTTCTTAGTTTGCCGATTCCGCCGATCGCCATGTCGCACACCAGTTTTCCATTCAACGAATCTTCGACAGGCGCAACTATGACTTCGCCCGTTGGAAGGTTCATCCATTTCATTGATTTCCTGTCCAGTTTTGTGTCAGTGAAGAACTTCCTGTTCTTTGCGCTTAACGTCAACTTGGTTCCCGCTGGATTACGGATCTCCACCGTTACTGTTTTTTCTAGGGCGCGGATGAGCCTCTCCGCATAACCTTGCATGCTTTTGTGCTCTTCTGGGGTAAGGGCTAAGGCGCCTTCAGTGAGCATGTCCGCTGTTACTCCGGGGCAGTGTCCCAGACGTGCTTTATGGTCTTGAGTTTCCGTTTTTATGAGTTTTATTCGGAACGGCGTCTCTTCGCGGTTACCCCGCAGCAGGTTGATGTAAATGTCTGGTTTCTGGGTTAAAATTTCTTGAAGCTTGGCTGGGATTTCTGTTAGCGGTTCTTTTGGTTTTTCAAGAATTGTGAGTTTTGTATTTAATCCGAGGGCTAAAGCGCCAGTTGCGAAGGCTTCTCCCACCTCGGTTTTCTCGTTATCGCAGACTATGAGGATTCTTTCTCCGCCAACAGCCTCAAGAACGTTTTCCAGCGCGTTTTTTGATGCTTCCCATGCTTCCAAACCGCTCACTTCAAGGGAATGCTATGCACAGGATGTTTAGCTTTTCTCTTGGCTTGCTGTCTGTGTGTCTGGTAACTTAGATTCTAGCTTCTTCTCTAGCTGGTAAACCAGTAGTGTACAAATTAGAAATCCGCCACCGAAACCTGTGAAGAGTACGCCTGCCAGAAATGTTACAAAGTATTGGTTGGATATTAGTGTGTATTCAAGTATTGTTGCTGGTTGCTCTAGGCTGTTTGCCCACAGAAACATGGCCAATCCAGCTATAGACATAACAAGTGCTCCGCCAAGCGTGACCTGCCACTCTTTCATAAGACTCACCTATGTCCCTCTTGTTCGTTGGGTTACGCTTTTATCTTTTTTCACACCATTCGTCTATAACAAACTGAAGAAACCGCAATTATCGTTAATGCGAAAAGCAAGTTCTCCATAAGAGAAACGTTTTCTTGTTCATTTGTTGTCTCCCCGTTTTTTGTGTTTCAGCAACAGATAGCCAACAACAGCAACTACTGCTACGGCTATCACGGCTACAAGGACGTAACCATGTAAATTTGAATCTAAGAAACCGGAGTTAGGTTGTCCCGACTCGTTGTCTTCGTGGAAGGTTATCAGCAGGTCTCCGGGAAGTGGCTGTGAGTACTCGGATACAACTTGAAGCGACACTGTCTCTGCCTCAGCCTCTCTTGTGACTGTGTACTCCACCGGATTCAATTCTCCATCGATTGCTATTGTGCGTGCTTGAAGGTCTGTGATGTCTGTTTCGAATGTTATGTTGAAGTGTGCGGTAGATTTGTTGCTCCACGGCGACAAGTATGGGCTTATGTTCAGGTCATACAGGAACGTGTAGCTTCCATTAACCAGCAGGATGGGGTGCTCATAATGAATCTTCAGTGTAAACTGATCGAGAACATGCTGGATTGTACAATTGATCATGGGCCAGTCGCCGATGGCAGTATAATGTGTTTCGTCAGGAAAGGTTTGGGTGTAGTTGCTCCACTCAAGCTCTGTTTCATCCATCTTCACGGAGATGTTGGTTGTGCCCGGAGGCGTAGGATAAACCATTGGCAGGGTGTCGCCAGTAAACGTGAACCATGTGCTCTCGCCTGAAAGGGCTTGATCCTCACATTCGATGGTGGATTTATTTAGGGGGTATGTTCCATCCACTTTTGCCCATAAGCTTCCGTTAACCCACGAAATCGTGTAGTTGATGTATTCTTCGGGCATTTCAAGCGAATAAGCTGGAGTGGGGTTCGCCGCTGCAAATGGGGCAAACTGTAATCCAGCAACAGCTAACAAAAGACACACAAAAACTGTGAAAAGCCAGTGTGCTTGCATACCAGTTTTCCTCGAATTCAGTTATTTCCTCTCTAGCAGTTAATGTTTGCAGATTATACTTTTCTTGTTTCTCAGTTTTATCAGTCTTTGTTTGTAGACGGTTACGGCAACTGTAAACACTGCGAGAACCAGTAATATTTGTGTCCATCTTGGAAACTCTGGAATTTTGTCGTAGTTCTCATATTCGGCGAGTTCAAGAGGCTGCATGAGTGGATAATGGTCTTTGTGGTTCTCGTCTATTATGTATGGTGTGTCACCTATTCCGTCACCATTGGCGTCTCTGCCATTGTAGTCGCTCCAGTGGTTACCTTCTTCTCCATCATCAAAGGTGTTCGGTTCCCCGCCGTGGAATTGGCAGTCTCTGTTGTTTATGAAGTTGTTATGGTGGATTACGTTGTTAGCTCGGTTGCCTAACATGCCATAACTGTTATTCTCAAAATTGTTTTGGGTTATTAAGTTGTATGAGCCAACGTAATAAAGAGCAACTCCTTCATTTCCTACGATGTTGTTTCCAATAATTTTAGAGTTGGTAGCACTGCCCCAAATTGCATGTGACCAACCCCCTGTTATATTGTTGAATTTTATGTCAACATGGTCATTGTTTGGAAGAAAATCCATAGCCACCCCATTTCCAAACATGGAGTTACCCATAATGATGCTATTCCGGCAATTCCAAAAAACGATGCCATCAGCAGCGTTGAAATTGAATGTGTTGTGTGTGACTGCTATATTTGAGCTGTTCTTTGCAGTAATGCCTGTGTAGCACCTGTTAAAAACGACATTTTTGATTGTAACGTTGCTTCTACCCAAAAGGTGGATGCTTGGGAGCCAGCCTATTGGCGTCATTAGCTGGCTCGTGTTGACTGGCGGCTTTGTAAGATTGTAGTGGTTTCCGTCGAGAACAATGTTATCTCGTTCAATCTCGATGGTGTCCTCAATGTTACCTGTCAGTTTGTAGATTTCTCCAACTCTCTCAATAGGAGCTGATGATGGCTCAATGCTTCCATCGTTTCGGATGTAGATTGGCAGAGGAAGTTCAGGAAGCGGCGTGAAATTTGCTTCTGCCACCTTAACGAACTGCACTCCAATCAGTGCTGAGAACAGAATTAATGCAATGAACGCTTTTGCCAATACCGTTTTTGTATCCATCATTTTTCCTCACCTATTTACGGTGACATTTTGTTTGGTCGTTGTCGGAGAATTTTCCAGAACAGGCATCCAGCTATTGCAGCTACAATCACGGTTGCTGCTACAATGGCATATCCGTATTCCATTGGGAAAGTTGAACCCAAGATCAGCGGTTCTGGAATGGCGTCAATAGTAAAATTAACTGTCGCAGAACCATTAATGAAAAAACTCCAATAAAAAACAGGAAGAGGTTGTGGGGTCTCCCATTCGTGGCCTTTTTCGTTTGCGTAAACTGTAATGGTGTGTTTTCCTTCAGGTATGTCTGTCAGGTTAAAAGAGAACTCGGGAGGAAGCAAAGAAGAACGCTTAGAAGCATAACTTTCTCCGTAAAACTCTTCAAGATCAATGTAAGTTTTGTTTTCTTGCCAATCTCCTTTAAAATAAAGTTCACATATCCATTTGGAAGAAGCAGCGGTTGACTCTCCGACGCTCACATTGAATGTTAGTTGAACATCATTCGTATCATATATTGTGTAACTCTCTGGAGAAGTTATTGAGATTATGGGTGGTTCCGTATTGACATCTGGAGGCTTCACTCCTCTAAAAATAGGATAAAAGTTTGCTTCTACCAAATTAACTAAGTGAACTGCAGTTATTATTGAAAACAAAAGCGCCGAAATGAATACTGTTGCTACCTGTGTTTTCTTGTTCGTTTTCTGTCACCTCCCTTTTGTTGTTTATTTGACAAGAAGTATCCAGCTGTTGTAACGCAGACTGCGGTGAACACAAGAAACGTATAATCATGTTCCATTTTCAGATCTAACCCCCTGTGGCCCAAAAACATGACAATATACTTAACGGCAACGTTAATGCATATTTGTTCATGTTGGATTCTCCAACAATACATTTATTGTGAGAATTACCATAAAACATTTTTTGTCAAGGTTTCTTGACCTATCAAATGATACACAAAAATTTTTAGTCAAAAATTCTTGACTAGCTAAACGATACATTTTGTCAAGGTTTCTTGACTAACAAATTTGTGGTCAAGCCTTTGCATTCCTTCTGCTTTCCATTTAGAAAAACGGAGGGTTATGGAAGCGATTTTCTGAAAAAAGCTGTTTTTCAACAATCCACTGTTATCAGTCTTCTAATATGAATGTTGAGTTTTTTTGGCTCCCCATTTTAAATTGCAGTGAGAAAGTGTGCTGGACTGGAGTGGAGCCGGTGACCTTTAATCTGTGTGTTACGGTGCCTTGGCTTTGTTCAGGCGGTGTTCGCGGCTGCCTTATTCTTCTCTCCAGTTTGTTATCAGGGAGCCTATGATTATGAAGGCTATGCCGACCACCAGCACTATCGCTGTGTTGTATAGCGCGCTTGAGGTGTTGCCGTAGACCATCGAGTCCCTTAATCCATTGTTAAGATAGGTGAGGGGCAGAACCTTCGCGATCTCTCGCAGGAACTCGGGCATCATCTCTAAGGGGAAGAAGCTGCCTGACAGAAACATCATCGGAAACGTTACCGCGTTTGCGGCGGCGTCAGCGGAATCGGTTTCTTTCACGAATCTTGCGATTACCATGCCCATTCCCGGGAAGGTTATTGCGCCTGCGATAATCAGTATTATCGAGTAAATGTTCGGTAGGACCCTCAAATCGAAAACCAGCACTCCAACGGTTAGAATAACTGCTGTTGAGACTGCGCACATAACCAGCTCGAAGAGAACCACTCCGATAATCCACTCTAACTTTGATAGGGGGGTTGTTGCCAGCTTTTTCAGTATTCCCAGCTCCCTGTTTCGGGTGTTCCATCCGATAGCGCCGAATATGCCCGTGGTCATCAGGGTCATTCCGATTAATCCTGGAACAAAATAGTCGATGAACCTGTAATTTTCGGAGACTAAGCTTTCATATTCAATCTTAACTACTTCGGGTGGGCTCTCTCCCGTTGTAACAGTGTTGAATATTTCCACTATTTGTTCAACTATTCCTCTTACTGTTGCCGAAGCAGTGTCAACCTCTACGGGAACCATCTTCAGAACAATGCTTGCATTAGAGGTAAGACAAGACTGGTGGAAACCCTCAGGAATTAAAAGAAGCCTTTCAATTCCCTCATCATCAATATATTCTGCAGTGTTCTCAGCGGGGTCAACCATCTTGATGCTCAGAACAGGGGTTCCATTCAGCATATCAACAAACGTGGCAGAAAAGGGAGAGGGGTCACCACCGATGATGTCTTGGTTCTGTACATACAAATCAAATCTTGTGTCTTCGCTAACGCTGAAGATTGCGCCGAAGAGTAGCATGAGAAGAATTGGAAAGGCAAAAGTCCAAAACAGGGTGTGTTTGCTTCTGAACCAGATTCTAAGCGCGCCGCCCATAATCGCTAAAATTCTCTTCAATCCAATTCACCATCCACAATCTTTTTGCCTGTGAGGTTAAGGAAAACGTCCTCCAAGCTGGGTCTGCGCACCACCAATTCTGCAAACTTGGTTTTTTTGTCATTCAGGGTCATCACGGCGTCGGGTAGGTCAGATTTATCGTTGATTGGCACCAAAACGTCGCCGTTATCTACTCTCGCTTTCGGAAACCGTTTTCTGAGAACTTCATGTGCTTCTGTTCCGCCCTCTTCGACGATCAACGTGGTTTTTCCGCCATGCTTCAGTATAAGCTCGTTTGGGGTTCCGTCAGCGATTATTTTGCCGTAACTGATTATAACCACCCTGTCGGACAGCACCTCAGCTTCATCCATGTAATGGGTCGTCAAAAAGATGGTTTTCTGTTGATCCCGCAGCCCCTCGATGAGATTCCAAACGTCTCTTCTTGCTTTTGGGTCTAACCCTGTGGTTGGCTCGTCAAGGAAAACAACTTCTGGGTCGTTAACTAGAGCTATTGCAATAGCCAACCGTTTCTTTAAGCCGCCGGACAGGTTCTTGTACAGAGTTTTGGCTTTATCCTCCAAATCAACAAGCCTGATCAGCTCGTTAACGTCCATTCCGCCATCATACATTTTCTTGTAGTAACTGAGATTCTCTTTCACAGTCAGCAGGTCAAAGGTGTTAAAATCTTGAGGCAGAACACCAACTCTCTTTCTTATTTGCTGTTGCCCCTTTCGGTCAGAAACATTGAAACCTAAAACGGTTGCATTGCCCGCTGTCAAACCCCGCAAACAGACAAGTATCTCAACGGTTGTGGTTTTTCCTGCGCCGTTTGGACCTACAAAAGAAAAAACCTCTCCCCGGTTAACAGTGAAGGAGACACCGTCA
>Ga0315550_1001797_pt1 | contig 13192 bp, 9 predicted proteins | sample SalMarSW160190MG_2_FD_203100 | JGI IMG/M metagenome (GOLD analysis project Ga0315550, IMG submission 203100) | Salt marsh sediment microbial communities from the Plum Island Ecosystem LTER, Massachusetts, United States - Salt Marsh Sediment SW1601-90 ... | reverse complement strand
ATATGAAAGCACACCTGGCAACCGGGATCAGTAATATCGAAATCAACCAGCCAAGAGAAGCAGAGAAATCGTTCGAAACCGTCATTGATCACAAAGACAACCTCTATGTTGATCAGGCAGACTGGTTCCTGGCACTTTGCTATCTGGAGACAAACGACCTTGATAATGCAATGCTGCAGTTTGATAAGATTGCTTCGAATGATCGTTCGTATAAGCAGAATGAAGCAAAACGGATACTGAAGAAGCTGAACAGGTAGATCCTGTTTACTATACAGGCTTTATCTCGGGTTCACATCAGGTCTGAGGTAATCGTGCAATGAAGTCATTTAGTCTGGCACATAAGAGGATTGAAAGCGATGGATAGAGAGAAGAAAATAAAAAACCTGGAGAATAGAGTTGCAAAACTCGAACTATTATTAAATGAGAAAGAGAAAGAGATTGCTAAAATGAAATCTGCTTTCCTGTCGAATATTTCTCACGAGATCAGGACACCGATGAACTCCATCATCGGATTTTCAAACTTATTGGCAAGTGATGATCTCACCGGTGACCAGAGGGATCTTTACCTGCAATATATCAATAGCAGCAGTGAAGACCTGTTAAGTTTCATTGAAAACCTGATTGATATGGCGATGATCGATTCCATGCAACTGGATGTGCAGGAGGATGATTGCTGTCTGAACGATCTGTTTGACGAACTCTATTCTGTTTTTAACCGGGAAAGACACAGGAAAGAGAAACATAGTGTGGCTCTTTTGATGGAGAAACCGGCCAAAGACAGGGATGTGGTTATCAGGACCGATGCCATGAGGCTGAACCAGATCATGTCGAATCTGATCAGTAATGCGCTTAAGTTTACCGAAAAGGGGATTATTGTGATGGGTTATGATCTGTCGGATAAGGATCTAATCCGGTTCTTTGTGAAGGATACCGGACGAGGATTAGAGATGATTGAACAGCGGCAGGTATTTGAAAGTTTTGTTAAAGAACCCCTGGGGAAAAATATGGATATCCGGGGTGTAGGCCTTGGGTTATCGATATGTAAAGGTCTTGTCAATATTCTGGGAGGGGAGATATGGGTCGAACCCAACACAAAAAGAGGATCCGTATTTACTTTTTACCTGCCGAAGAAAATATCAAAAAATAGAAACAAATCAGTCCGGTTGGTTCATCAGGAAACTAAGAATGACCTTTTTATCACCGGACAGGAAATGGCGATCTGAGGCAATTTCTATGATCTGAAATACGATCATATGATGAAAGGAATGACAGATTGAGGTAATCGGGGTAAAACAGGAGTTGTGGTATGCGTCAGGAATTGTTCTCTGACCATTCACCTGCCCTGGCAGGGAACCGGCAGAGGGCTTCCTTACAGTCTGCTTAACAATGTACACACACCCAGTCGCATCCGGCTAATTATCAGCGGTTAGTTGGAACCCTCCGGAAAACTCCTGTTTTTACCCCTTTTCCTAGGGGGGATGGACTGATTTTATAGTAATCGGAATATTCTTTACTTCAACAAATTATTTTTAATCAAAAATCTTTGCATCATAAAAGCAAATAAATTATGATTGAGGGTATTACAAAGGGCTAAAATGCAATGTTGCTTTTTATTAAACCTTTGCATATTTATTTGTAACTTACCTATAGAAAATCAACAACTGAGTAGATAAGGCTACCACACTGCATTTAGCCTTAAGGTGTATACCATTATAACAGTATATAACAAAAATAATTTAAAATAATAGCCATGAAAACTACAAGATCTCTTTTACCCCTTATTTTCATCTTCTTTTGCACAAGATCATTAGGCCAGGAATATCTGTTTACAACAGAAGAATTGGAAAATTTGCCTGTTTTTAATTCCATTGAGAAAGCTAAAAAAAATCCCGAAAAGGTATATAAATTAGTTTTTTATTACCAAAACTTAACAACTGTACCTCAGGAGATTACTCTTTTTCAAAATCTTCAGATGCTTGATTTAGGAGAGAATAAGATTACAGAATTATCTCCTGAACTTTTTGAATTAAAAAATCTTCAGATTCTAGGTTTATCACATAATCAATTAAAAAGTATACCTCCTGATATAAGGAAACTGAAGAATCTTAAGGAACTGATTATATGGAATAATCAGTTAAAGGATTTACCAAAAGAAATTAAAGAATTAAGAAAACTCGAAGTTCTTGAATTAAAAGACAACCCTATCCCAATTGAGAATCAAAAAAAAATTAAAGAACTTTTACCTGATACAAAAATAATGTTTTAACGAATGTTCGTTCATTTCTTTAAAATATTATTCAGGTATTTTAATAAGCACCTTCACAGCATGGTTCTTGTCTTTATTGGACTGACTGTAGGCTACACATGCAGCATCTTTATGATTTATTATTTTCTCTATGAAATTAATTATGATCATTATCATCAAAATAAAGACAGGATTTATCGTGTTATTTCAGAGCATGAGGAATATGAAGTCTCAGTCCCTTTGACTTCGATAAAATTAGGACCTGCTTTGCAAAATGATCTTCCGGAAATTGATGACTTTGTAAGAATTTATACAATAAATAATACTTGGATAAAACATAAAGAAGACTATATCCCTGAAGAATTCTTCGTGTGTGCTGATCCAACCATATCAAACATATTTACAATTGATATATTAGAAGGGAATAAGCAAAATTTGATAACACCGGGTTCTGTTATTATTTCTGAGAGGATGAAGAATAAATATTTTCCACTGGAAGATCCTGTTGGGAAATACATTGAAGTAAAAACAAGATATAGAACCTTTGCACTTGCTATTACAGGTGTTTTTAAAGACCTGCCACCAAATTCAACTTTCAAAGCAAATTTTATAACCCACTTTCATCATGCAAGAGAACATCTGAGAGTTGGGTTTGAGAAGAACGGTTACCCTGCCCCTGAATCCTGGGTTGATGCTTATTATCAAATATATATTATTAAAAAGGAACACCAATATACAACATCTGTCCGCTAAATTGCCTGATTTTTCCAGCCGTCATTTGCCGGAATTTTTAATGGTAAATTTCAAATTGCAACCACTACTTAAAATTTATTTTGAATCGGACGAATTAGTAAATAATAATACACCTCAAGGGAAGAAAAAGATTATTTATACACTTCTATTCGTAGCGTTTATGATATTAATTGTAGCAAGTGTAAATTATGTTATTTTTTCTATTGCAAACGGGTTGTCAAAGATTAAAGAAATAGGGATTAAAAAAACCTTTGGGGCTACCAAACAGCAACTTCAGATACGGCTCTTTGGCGAATCGATAATGATATCGGTATTTTGCCTTCTGTTATCGATATTAATAATTAGTTTATTAATACCTGTTTTAAGAAATGATTTTCAACTTGACATTTCCCCGATTTTAATGCATAAACCATTATTCTGGATATTGATTTTTATATTATCATGTTTAATTGGGATTGTTGCCGGAGGATATACCTCGGTTTATTTGCTAAAACAACCGGCAAATTCCATTTTGTCAGGTAATTTCAGGATCGGTGGACTTAAAACGAAATTTTTAAATTATCTGTTGTTGTTTCAAATTGTTATTTTTTCCGGTTTGATCGTTTCAACTTTGATAATTAATAAACAAATCAGATTCAGTTTGGATCGCGAATTAGGTTTTGATAAAAAGAGTCTGCTTGTTTTGGAAGGTTTCAACAAAGACAATATTGACCATCTTGAATCCTTTAAGCATTACTTACTGAGCAGCAAAAATATTCTAAAAATATCAGGAGCATTAAGCCCTTCACCTCCTTCAAAGTTGCTTATGTTTCTTCCTTTCTATCCTGCATCAAATCCTGAAAATAAGTTATTGATCGATTTACTATACGTTGATTATGAATTTATTGAAACGCTTCAACTGGAATTAATAGAAGGAAGATCATTTTCAGAAGAATATTCTGACGACATGAAAAATGTTGTTATCATAAACAAGCAAGGGGTGAAAGATTTAGGGTTGACTGATCCGGTTGGTGAACGTCTTGACCTTGGGGATGGTGAAATTGTCACAATTATCGGAGTCATAGAAGATTTTTGTGTAAAAACAATCCACGAAAGGACAAGACCATTACTATTATATGTTTATCCGAATTCAGCCGATAAACTTTATATTCTCGTTAGCAGTTCACATGCCTCAGAGGCCCTGAAATTTATTCGTAATAGCTGGTATTTATTTTTACCTTCTTCACCTTTTACGGTAATGCAATATGAAGATGCTCAGAGAAAACAATACTCGGATGAATTTAGTTTATTACGGATTCTCGTCCTTCTCACAATTATAGCTATACTTTTATCATGTTTTGGACTTTACAGCATAATACAATATACTTCAAGTAAAAAGCTCAAAGAAATAGCAATCAGGAAGGTTTTTGGAGCCTCTGTTGAGAATATCTTTTTTAGCTTGCTTAAGTCCTACATGTTTCTTGTAATTATGGGTACAATTATTGCAGTTTTTATATCTAATTATTTAGTTAATCGTTGGTTAGATAATTTTGCCTATACTCCTAAAGTAACTTTGATTCCTTATCTGGAGACCTTTTTGTTAACTTTATTTATTGTATTTGGAACCCTTGTTTATCAGATTATCAAAGCTTCAAGGACAAAACCGGTTGATTTACTGCATTATGAATAGATTTTATTGACCAGATTGAGCCTTTAAATATCGAAACCAGATACCCATCTCAAAAAGATAGATTAATACAGAGTCTGACTAAAGAAAAATGTATTGAATTGATTAAAACAACAAAAGATCTGCAAGAATGGATAAAAATGAGGTTATAAATATACTAAAAATCTATGTTAGTTTATTAAACGACCATTTTGATTTGGATAAAGTGGTTTTGTTTGGTTCCTATGCCAGTGAAAAACAACATCACGATAGTGATATTGATGTAGCTGTAATTGTTAACAGCATTGATGGTGATTATTTTACATATACTCCTGTTTTATGGAAATTGCGAAGACAAGTTGATGATAGAATTGAACCCCTCTTATTTGAGAAAGGAAAAGATAAAAGCGGATTTTTAACTGAAATTATGAAAAACGGGATTGAGATAAAAAGCGATAATAGTGTATCACCCGGTGAGTAATGTATTTTATCCCTCCAATATTCTGACCAGATCGGTATTCACATAATACACTTCTTTACCATCTTTTTTTGGAGTGAGTATTGCCAGCCGGGTTAGGTCTGACATGTATTTAGTCAGTGTTGTCCTGCTGGTCTTGCCCGAAATATCCCCGATTATTTTGGGCTTAATATATGGTTGAGTAAACAGAACCTCGTTTATTTCTTTATTGTACCACCTCAATTCTTCCCTGGCGTATTCCAATGTTGCTTTCATCTGATCAATTATCTCATCGATAATTTGATTGGTGTGATTTGATGTCTGTTCTACTGCCTTAAGCATGAACAGTATCCAGTTTTTCCATGATTTTCTTTGTGTAACGGCTCCCAGGTTGTAATAATAATCTTCCTTATTCTCTATTATGTATTTACTTAAGTAAAGGACAGGATGAGATAATAAGCCTTGATTTACCAGGTACAGGAGGTTCAATATCCTTCCTGCCCTTCCATTTCCGTCTGAAAACGGGTGAATTACTTCGAACTGGTAATGAGCTATAGCCATTTTGAGCAACGGGTCGGTTGGGTATGTTTCATGATCGTTCAGGTAGTGGATGAGGTTTCCCATTTTCGACTCGATAACACCTTTTCCTCTTGGAGGCGTAAAGATTACCTCTCCGGGTCTTAATTCACTTTGCCCCATCTTTATTACAACTTGTGATTGTGGTGATCTGATACCTTGCCTGGTGTTTTTTACCTGTTGATATACCTTTATTATAGAGTCCTGATCTACTTTCCCTTTTTCCTGAATGTCGTAATATCCTGTCCACAAGGCTTCTCTGTATCTCAACACTTCCTTGGTATTGGGACTGGCATCTTCTTCCTTTACAGAATCCGATACGGCTTTGTATAATTCATCCTCTGTGGTAAATATGTTCTCAATCGCAGAAGAACTTTGTGCTTCCTGGAGTGTGATTGTATTTACAAGCATATTAGGATTGGGAAGTCTCAGAATGTTTCTGTTTAACTGTGCAAGTGCTCTGCCTGCATACCCCCACCTTAATAGAATTTCATTATCAATAACTTCATCGGGAGGGGGTAATAATGGTAATTGATTATAAGGTTTGTTTCTGTCAAAAGGATCTGCATTGTTCATGTCCATTTTTATCAGTTTTTTGAACATATTGCAAATATATGTTCATTTTTTGATATTTCAAACCCATTATGTTCATTTTGTTGTGTATTTCCGGACACATACTCTTTGTTACTCACGCGACTGTTTCACGTGACTTCAGGTGGTTGAATGAACGATCTGGAATGGTCCGCACAGGACTTCGTTCTACTGGAGCAGCCCCAATGTCATTTCGATCCGCCGCCTGGCGGAGAGAAATCTTCTCACAATCAAGAAGGTATGTAATGCAAAAATTCAGGCAATCATTATTAGAATATTTCTCACCTGACTCTGTCAGGATTCGAAATGACAGGATTAGCAGAACCTGGATCCCCCTGTGTCATTTTTATTCTTACCACGAACGGATGGTGCACGACCAGTGTCGTAGTACGAAAAAATGTGTCCTGTCTGACCGGTCGGACCAGCTTACGCAAACCTGCCACACTAGCCAGTGGTCGGACCGGAGTTGCTCTGAAGGAGTGGATCTCATAGAGTGGCTTGACTGGCTGACCGCACCTGGCCGGTCGCACACAGAGAAACCCAGTGAGTAATTCATTTTTATATCTGAAATCAAGGATAACCGGTTTTTTTGGCATATTCTTTGTAAATTTACATATTGGATTGAGTGTGAATGAAATACTTTCAGAACCGCTAATCTAAACCTGAAATGAAGAAAACCTGTTTTCTTCCAGCCCTTGTTATCTTTTCTTATTATGTCAGTGGCTGATAATCTTAGTATTGTTCAGCAAATGACCGATAAACTCACCAACTATTTCAAATGAAATGGCAGTGGGAGATATGATGTGTGTAATACAAAACATTAAGAATTATCAGAGTTTTGTAAAATAAAATATGCTAAAACACCTAATCATAAGTTTTTACCGACAGGTAAAATTTAATAAAACATTACATGCATTAAATTTCTTAGTATTAACATTGGGATTTGTAATTCTTTTATTTATTTTTTTCTTTTTAAGAAATGAATTCAGATATGAGTATTTTCAAAAAAACAAAGATTCAATTTTTCGGATAATAACTGTAAATAATACTTCCAGGGATAGAATGCCCTTTACTCCTCCTGCACTGAGTATAGCATTAAAAGAAGAATTTCCACAAATAAAAGATATAACAAGGTATTCATTGGGAAACAGGGAATTATTAAAAACAAATAATTATTCAGATGTATTTCAAATAGGAGAGTGCGATGAGTCGTTTTTTGATATTTTTTCTTTTAAATTAATTAAAGGAAGCTTAAAGTCGTTCATTTATAAAAACGAAGTAATAATTATTACAAATAATACAAGCAATAAATTTTTTGGAAATGAAGACCCTATAGGTAAGGTAATTAAAAGCAGTTATGGATTTAATTATTTGGTAATCGGAGTAATGGAAGATTTACCAAAACAATCCCATATTCAATTTGATGCTCTCACTCCATTTAGTAGGTATAAAAATTTAGACCGATGGTCTAATTACCAGCATTATCAAACCTATGTTTTATTTTGGGAAAACGCCAGTTTTACTAAAAAAATTTATCAAAGGCTAAGATATTTTTTAAAAGATCATGTAAAAGATTATCAGTTGTTGGAATTCCAATCCTTGAATAATATTCATTTTAATTCCGATTTTGATGATCCATGGGTTACAAACAAAGGTGATAAACGCTTGATATATTTGCTAATTTCAGCATCCCTTATTTTAATTTCTGTAATGCTCTTTAATTACTTTAATTTAACTACTTCTCTATACATATCAAGAACTAAAGAATTTTCAATTAAAAAAGTTTTAGGATTAAACTCTGATAAGATATTGTATGAACATATTTTTGAAAACATATTCTTTATTTTGATCAGTGTTTGTGCTTCATTGCTGTTATTTTATATTGTTATCGAGTTTTTTGGATCATTAATAAATTTCGATATTAACTTACAAAATCAAACTAAATCATTTTTTTCTATTAGCATTGTTTTTATCGGCATAATGATAATACCTGCTATTGTTACCCATTTCATATGCAAAATTAATTTATCGGAATTTTCATTAAGCAGTTCAATTAATTTTGGTATAAATCCAAAATATAGAATACTGGGAATGACATTACAAGTATTAATTTCGGTAGTTATTATATTTTTTGCTATTGTAATTTCAAATCAATTAATCTATATAAAAAACAAAGAATTAGGTTACGATTATAAAAATATTGTTTATACACCTATTTATTTATGGAGATATAAAACAGAAACAATCAGGGAATTATTACTTAAAGATCCCAACATAATATCTGCTTCTGCAGCATCTGATCTTCCAATTAATTTGACTTTTAAAAGACTGTTAACTGATTGGGATGGTAAAACAGTTGAAGGAGATATTAATGTATACCTTATGTTTACTGATATAGGCTTTATTGAAACTTTTAATAGTAAATTAATTGAGGGTACTTTTTTCTCGAAAGATTTTACACTTGATAGTTATTATCATGAGGCAGCCAATGTGTATTACGTGGTAAACGAAGAAGCAGTAAAACAAATGCAATTAAAAGATCCTATAAATAAAAAGTTTAATTGTAACGGATTTAATGGAGAAATAATTGGAGTAGTTAAAGATTTTCATTTCAGACCTTTACAAAAAAAGATTGAACCTCTGTTTATTCAATTTAATCCGGAGAATTGGTTATATCTTTTTATAAAACTAAAAGAAATTGATAGAAGTACCTTAAATTATATCAAATCATCAATCGAAAAATTTGAGAATAAAGGTTACCCGGTTGAATTTAAATTTTTAGAAGATGATTTTAATAATTTATACAGGCCGGTGAGAAGAATAGCTTATGCAACAATAGTTTTTGCAGTAACAGCATTTATTCTATCTATTATTGGATTGATTGCAATAATCTCATTTTTAGAACAGAAAAAACAGAAACAATTTGCCATTAAAAAGGTTTTTGGAGCACAGTCATACAGGATTATTAAAGATTTTGTTATAGAACTATCATGGTATTTAGTGCCTTCACTTCTAATTGCTGCTATTATTGGTTATTATGGCACAAAGGAATGGTTACAAACTTTTGTGTATCAGCCATCTTATCCATATCTACAGCTTGCTTTAGCTATTGCTTTTATATACATTCTTATCGTAATATTGGTATATTTTAAAGTAAGGAAAACAACAAACTTAAATCCAAGTGAGACATTGAAATATGAGTAAATAAAAGAGTAAGTGCAAACATATTGACAATATAAGTTTTTGAATAGTCTTTTTGTTCATTTAGAAACATATTTGACACTCTTCGAAAATTATCCGATACAATTCGAAAAGAATTTAACAAACTTCACAGACAATTCTGTACAGTAAGTCTGAAATAAATAACCTTTAGTACCACTTGCCTACGCATAGTGGTAAAGTATTGCGGAAAAGGCTACAGCCTGCAATACTGAAGGAGTTGTTCGTACATCACACGCAAGGGGATTGTAAATGGGAATTAGCAAGGTAGTCTAGTTTCCGAATATATGATAAAATTATTATTTCTTCATATACTCTTATTTTAAAGATAAAGAATACAGTATGAACATTATCCACATAATAACGAATGTTGTTTCATCTGAAATTAAAACAGATTTCACCTTAACTCCGTTAGAAGGATCCAACGCTGTCTATAAGATAAATGCTAAGAACAAGCCTTCGTTGATAATAAAACTGTACCAAAATAAAGAACAATTTGTTCGTGAAGAATATGCTCTTAGAATAATGAAAGGGACTAAAATAAAATCCCCCAAAATTATTAAGTCCGGGAAATGCGAAGAAAAATGCTACTGGATAATATATGAATATATCAATGGTAAAATACTGAATGATTTAAATGATCAAAATCTGAGTAAAACACTTTTTTTTGATCTGGGACAACAACTATCATTAATTCATAATATAATATCATTTAGTGAATTATCTCAACTGGAAAGGGATGATTATATTAGGAAATGTTTTTCAAAATTTGTGAATAGTGCTTTTCAATATTACAATACTCTTTGTTCGTACCATCTTCCTGAGCAATCTATTATTAAGAAAGCATTCTATATTGTAAATAAATATAAAGAACTTTATCTTATAGAAGATGATTTCAGAGTTATAGTAAATGATTATAGCTCTAAGAATTTAATAGTATCAACAATAAAAAAGAAATTGATATTATCAGGTATAATTGACTTTGAGTTCTTAATGTTCGGAAATCTTCATAGGGATTTTATTTTATTACTTGACTATTTTATAGAAAATAATCAGCTAGAAGTTTTTTTTTAAAGGGATACAATAGTATGATACAAGTTCTTATTACCGAGATAATGAGCCTTAATACATTAATATTTGCCCTCCACCATATTTTGGAATCTTGTTGTATTGCAATAAAATATGATTTTAAAAGATATTCATTAGAAATAGCTAGATTAAATAAAATGTTGGATTATTTTCATTCAATATATCATTAATCATTTATAACATTAGTATTTTTGTGTTTAACCTGCATTTTTACTCAAATGATCCACTTCCCTTTTTATAAGCAGTTGGATGCGATGGATTGCGGCCCTGCCTGCCTGCGGATGATTGCAAAATTTTACGGAAAGAACTATACCCTTCAAACCTTACGGGAGCGAAGTTATCTATCCAGGGAAGGTGTTTCCATGCTTGGTATCAGCGATGCTGCAGAATCGATTGGGATCAGGACAAAAGGTGTTCGGATCAGTTTTGAACAACTGAAAAGTGAAGCTCCCCTGCCATGTATTGTCCACTGGAAACAAAAACATTTTGTCGTTGTTTATAAAATCAGGGGAAACAGGATCTTTGTGTCTGATCCGGTTTATGGAAGGGTCAAATATTCTAAAGAGGAATTTTTAAAAGGCTGGGTCAGTACTAAAAAAGAGGGTGAAGAAATGGGTCTCTGCCTGCTCCTTGAACCTACGCCTGACTTTTATAAATACGATGACGAGAAGAGCAATAAAGGAACTTTGAATTTCCTGTTTTCCTACCTGCGTCCGTATAAAAAATTCATGATCCAGCTAGTCCTCGGGTTACTCCTTGGGAGTCTTATCCAGTTGATCTTCCCTTTCCTGACCCAGCAGGTTGTCGATTTTGGTATCAATAACCAGGACATCGGCTTTATCTACCTTATATTAATCGCCCAGTTTGCCCTGTTTATCGGGAGAATGTCGGTTGACTTTATCCGGGGTTGGATATTGCTGCACCTGGGAACAAGGGTAAACATATCCCTGATCTCCGATTTTCTGATTAAACTGATGAAGTTACCCATAGCTTTTTTCGATACCAAGATGATCGGAGATCTTTTGCAGCGGATTGGTGATCATCACAGGATCGAGCTCTTTTTGACTTCTGCTACCCTGAATATTCTATTTTCATTTGTAAACCTTGTGATCTTTGGAATAGTATTGGCTGTTTACAGCATGAAGATCTTCTGGATCTTCCTGGTTGGAAGCGCTCTTTATATTATTTGGGTTTACCTGTTTATGAAAAAGAGAAGGGAACTGGATTTTAAACGATTCAGCCAGTTATCGGACAATCAAAGCAGCCTTATTCAACTGATTACGGGAATGCAGGAAATTAAGCTGAATAACATTGAGAAGCAAAAGCGATGGGAATGGGAATCCATTCAGGCAAAATTATTCAGGGTGAATGTAAAATCGCTGTCCTTAAACCAGTACCAGCAGGCCGGGGCAACATTTATCAACGAGGCAAAAAACATACTGATCACCATAATTGCTGCAACATCTGTTATCTATGGTGATATGACCCTGGGTATGATGCTGGCGGTTCAATATATCATAGGCCAGTTAAATGCTCCTTTGGATCAGATGATCGGCTTTTTCCACCGGACACAGGATGCCAGGATCAGCATGGAAAGGTTGGGTGAGATCCACCTTAAAGAGGATGAAGAATCTCCGGATGAACCCAAGACCGGTATTCTTCCCCGGATCAGGAGTTTAACGATTTCAGGATTATCCTTTCAGTACGAAGGACCACATTCCCCGTTGGTATTACAGAATGTTGAACTTGAAATTCCCGAATCAAAGGTAACCGCCGTCGTAGGAGTTAGCGGAAGCGGAAAGACGACCCTGGTTAAACTGTTGCTTGGATTTTATCCACCCACAAAGGGAGAGATTAAAATAGGCGATATTTACCTGCGCAACTTCAGCAACCGGATATGGAGGGATAAATGTGGTGTTGTTATGCAGGATGGTTTTGTTTTTTCCGATACCATTGCTAAAAATATCGCTATGGGAGATGAAGCTGTTTCCACGGAGAAATTGATGCATTCGGTTAAAGTAGCCAATATCCAGGAGTTTATTGAATCGTTGCCTTTGGGATATAACACAAAAATCGGTGCGAATGGCCATGGATTAAGCCAGGGGCAGAAGCAACGTATATTGATCGCCCGTGCTGTTTATAAGAATCCTGAGTTTTTGTTCTTCGACGAGGCAACAAATTCTCTGGATGCCAATAATGAAAAGATCATCATGGATAATCTTCAGGAATTTTTTACCGGGAAAACCGTTGTTGTAGTTGCACACCGTTTGAGCACAGTTACCAATGCCGATCAGATTGTTGTGCTGGGAAAGGGGGAAATTGTTGAAAGAGGGACACATAATGAATTGACAAAGCTGAAAGGGTCGTATTATAACCTGGTAAAGAACCAGCTTGAATTGGGGAATTGAAGAAATGGTTGAATGGTTGATTGGTTGATTGGTTGAATGGTTGAATGGTTGATTGGTTGAATGGTTGAATGGTTGAATGGTTGAATGGTTGATTGGTTGATTGGTTGATTGGTTGATTGGTTGAATGGTTGAATGGTTGATTGGTTGATTGGTTGAATGGTTGATTGGTTGACGGACGTATTGATAATCTTATGGATAAGAAATAGAGA
>Ga0315550_1001789_pt1 | contig 13215 bp, 15 predicted proteins | sample SalMarSW160190MG_2_FD_203100 | JGI IMG/M metagenome (GOLD analysis project Ga0315550, IMG submission 203100) | Salt marsh sediment microbial communities from the Plum Island Ecosystem LTER, Massachusetts, United States - Salt Marsh Sediment SW1601-90 ... | reverse complement strand
GAATCACAAATACCAAACTCGATTTACAGCGAGGGACACCGGCTACTCATAATGTCCTTGAAGCCGTGAAAGTGAACCAACTTGGCAAAGTAGCATCTCGAAGAGCTACGGAGATGCTATAATGTGAAGTGGTAAGACATGACAGTACATGTAATAAATGAGGAACAAAAAGGTAACACCAAGAAAAAAGTAACAGCCTTTTTGCATAACAGGCCTGAATGCATCGGGTTTTCAGCAAATGTGTAACAGGATGATTGACTTTAGAATGCGAGGAGAGAAATGATTGTGGTTCAAACTCCACTGCGAGTAAGCTTTCTAGGCGGAGGCACTGATTTTGACGATTTCTACGTAAAGCACGGTGGGGCTGTGTTAAGCACTGCCATTGATAAGTGTGTTTTCGTCGTCGTTAAGGAAAGATTCGATGATATGATTTATGTAAACTACTCGAAAAAAGAAATAGTAGACAGGTTTGATAAGCTGGAGCATGAATTGGTGAGAGAGGCAATGAAAATTACTGGCGTAAAAAAGGGAATAGAGGTCACTACTCTTGCCGATATCCCGGCTGAGGGAACCGGGCTTGGTTCGTCAAGTAGCATCACAGTTGGGTTGCTTCAAGCTCTCTATGCTTACCGTGGTGAAATTGCGCCAGCGAAAACCCTGGCTGAGCAGGCGTGCCATATAGAAATAGATATTCTCAGAAAACCTATCGGGAAGCAGGACCAATATATCGCCTCTTACGGCAACATGCGATTCATTACCTTTGACAAGAGTGGTGTTAAAGTTAAAAAAATCGAGCTTTCCCCAGAAGACAAGAAGAGACTAAATGATAACCTTCTTCTTTTTTATACTGGTGTAACCAGGAAGTCAAGCGAAATCTTGTCGGAGCAAAAAGCAAACATAAGCAGCAGTGTTGAAGTGCTCGGTGGAATGCAGAAGCTGGCATTCGAGGCGAAGGATGCCATTCTCGAAGGCGAGTTTGATGTATTCGGCGAGATACTGCATAAGGGATGGCAATTTAAAAAACAGTTGGCAAGTAAGGTGAGCAATCCAGCAATTGACGATATTTATGAAGCTGCCCGCAGGGCCGGAGCAATCGGTGGTAAGGTCAGTGGAGCTGGAGGAGGTGGTTTTATACTCCTCTATTGTCGCAAAGATAAACAGGACGATGTTACCAGGGCACTTAAGGAACTCAGGCAACTCCCCTTTCGTTTCGAGCAGGATGGGAGCAAGGTCATCTTCAACTACAGGAGAAGCCAGTGAAGGTTCTGGTTACTGGTGGTGCCGGGTTTATCGGCTCTCACACTGTTGATTTGCTTCTTGAAAAGGGCTATGAGGTTCGTGTCCTAGATAGCCTTGAGTCGCCAGTGCATCCTAAAAAAAAGAAGCCTGATTACCTTCCTAATGATGTGGAATTTATCCTTGGTGATGTCAAAGATAAGGGTGATATCGAGAGGGCACTTCAAGGAGTAGATTGTGTGTTTCACCTTGCCGCCTATCAAGGTTATCTTACCAACTTCGGCAAGTTCGCCTTTACCAATGATGGTGGCACCGCTTTGATATACGAAGTTATCGTACAGAAAAATCTTCCTATAAGGAAAGTGATTCTGGGAAGTTCTCAGGCAGTTTATGGGGAAGGAAAATATCGCTGTGCTGAGCATGGCATTCAGTATCCTTCACCCCGTTCTTCGGAGCAACTGGAGAGCGGAGATTGGGAGATAAAATGCCCCACTTGTCAACAACCGATGCAACCTATCCCCACCGATGAATCTAGGACTAGCCCGCATAATCAATATGCTGTTTCCAAACATAGTCAGGAGCTTTATGCTCTAACTCTAGGAAAAAGATTTGATATCCCCACTGTAGTGCTCCGCTATAGCATAACGCAGGGACCGCGCCAGAGCTTCTACAACGCCTACTCAGGCATCCTGCGTATCTTTGCCAGCAGGTTACTCCACAATCTTCCCCCTATTATTTATGAGGATGGTGAGCAACTTAGGGACTATGTTTACGTGGGAGATGTAGCAGCAGCCAATATTTTAGCGATGGAAAGCAATGCTGTAAACTACGAAGTTTACAATGTCGGTGGGGGTGAGGTTCTCTCTGTGTTACAGTATGGTAAGCTTCTCTCGAATGTTATGGGTAAAGGTGTCACACCCGAAATCCCTGGGGAGTTTCGCTTTGGCGACGTAAGGCATATTATCTCCGACGTCTCTAAAATAAAGAAGCTGGGCTGGCAGCCACGAACCTCCATCGAGCAAGCTGCCAGGGAATACATCGATTGGGCAAGGAAACAACCTGAGATTTCAGATTACTACGCTGAGGCTGAGAAAGTGATGAAGCAAGAAGGTGTGCTCAAAACTGTTAAGAGTTAGGTATTGGAGACTAGGGATCAGGTACTAGACATCATGACGAAGGACATAAGACATAAAAATGATGAATCAAGAATATGTTGAGATTATAAAAAAATATCTTTCCGAAGTTAGTGCCACTTTGGCGAAGCTCCCCGTGGAGGGAATTGCCCAGGTTGTTGAACTGCTTGAACAGGCGCGGGCGAACAGGAAAAGAGTCTATATTTTCGGCAATGGTGGCTCTGCTGCTACCGCCTCCCACTTTGCCTCTGACCTCTCGAAAGGCGCAATCTCCCATGGGAAGCCTAGAATGAAAGCCTTTGCCCTGACCGATAATGTCCCCCTTCTTTCCGCCTGGGCAAACGATACCGCCTACGAGAAAATCTTTGCCGAACAACTGGAGAATTTTATCGAGGTGGGGGATATTGCTATTGGCATCAGTGGGAGTGGCAATTCTCAAAATGTGCTAAATGGTGTGAAGGTGGCAAAGGCTAACGGCGCTACCACTATTGGCTTTATTGGCTTCGATGGAGGGAAACTCAAGGAGCTTGTAGATATAGCCATAGTAGTGCCCAATCATAATATGGAACAAGTCGAGGATATCCACCTTCTTTTGGAACACGTTATCACCACCTGTTTGAGAAAGGGAATTTGAGATGAATATTTTGGTCACTGGTGGAGTGGGTTATGTCGGGAGCATCGTCACTGAGGAACTTCTGAATAAGGGTTACAGAGTCATTATCTTAGATAACCTTCAGCAAGGGCATAAAGAAGCCAGTCTTCCTGAAGCTGAATTTGTCCTGGCTGATATTTGTGAAGCTCAGGTTCTTGAGGATGTCTTTCACCGATTTGAAATTGATGCTGTAATGCATATGGCAGCAGAGACAGTGGTGGAATATTCCATGACTGACCCCAAAAGGTATTTCCACAATAACATTGTTGGTGGGATAGACCTCCTCGATGCTATGCTTAACCACAAGGTCTACAAATTTGTCTTTTCCTCCAGCGCTGCGGTTTATGGAGAGCCTCGAACCACACCCATTGAAGAAGACCACCCGAAAATCCCTGTAAACAGCTATGGCGAGTCCAAGCTCATGTTTGAGCGCATCCTGGAATGGTATGGGAAAGCCTACGGGCTTAAACATATTTCCTTGAGATACTTCAATGCCGCTGGAGCAACCAAGCTTCTGGGTGAAGACCACCATCCCGAGACTCATCTCATCCCCAATGTGCTCAAAGCTGCTTTAGATAAAAAGAATCCTGTCTCCATATTCGGCACGGATTACCCTACAAAGGATGGAAGCTGCGTCCGGGACTATGTTCATGTAATAGATATTGCTCAGGCACACATCCTGGCACTGGAAAAGATTGAACAATTAAGCGGTAGGGCTTACAACCTGGGTAATGGAGAGGGTTACTCTGTGCTTGAGGTGGTAGAAACAGCGAGAAAGGTCACCCATGCTGAAATTCCCGTCAAAATCTCTCTCAGGCGAGCAGGAGACCCGGCAGTTCTGGTGGCAAGCTCACGCAGGGCTAAAGAGGAGCTCGGGTGGAGGTCTAAGTTCCCTGAACTTAAGGCTATAATTGAAAGCGCTTGGAAATGGATGAAGCAGCACCCAAAGGGGTATGAGTAGAAAAATTGACCAAGCCATGCTCCTGGCTGCTGGGGAGGGGACTCGACTTAGACCCCTTACGCTCAAAATGCCAAAAGTTCTCTTACCTATAGGTGGGCAGCCTTTGATTGAGTATCAGCTTTCCTGGCTTAAACATCACGGTATTCAAGAAGTAGCTATAAATCTCTATCACCTGGGCAATAAGGTCAAGGATTTCCTTGGTGATGGCTCTCACTTTGGGGTGAAAATTTTCTACTCGACCGAAGAAAAATTATTAGGGACTGCAGGTGGCATTAAAAGGATGGAGCATTTGTTCCACAACACTTTTGCGGTAGTTTATGCTGATGTACTTACCAATTTCAACCTCTCAGCGATGATCAAATTTCATCAAGAGAAAAAGGCTGCAGCCACTCTGGTCATTTTTGAGGCGTCAAATCCAACGGAGGTCGGGGTAGTGGAGATGAGTCCTGAAGGCCGAATCCTGAGCTTCGTAGAAAAACCCAAAACAGCGAACCTAGAACGTAGAACATCGAACTTAGAACTCCAGTCCCTCGCCAGCGGTGGGGTCTATGTCATGGAAAAAGAAGTCCTCAAGTACATCCCGGCTCAAGGCTTCTCTGATTTCGCCTATGACATCTTCCCCAAGCTGCTAGAACTAAGCCTCCCTATTTATGGCTATGCCCTGAAGTCCCAAGACTATCTCATTGATATTGGCACCATTGAGAAATACAACCAAGCACGCGAAGATATTATGAAGTTCAAAGTTTATTGAGTTAATGGAGTTTATGGTGTTCATAGAGTTTACACACTTGTAGGGAAAGTGTGAAGAGAAGTGGAATTCAACCATCATGAAGATAGAGAGATTTGAAGATATTAGAGCTTGGCAGGAAGCTAGGGCTTTGGTGAAAATGATCTATAAAGCTGCAGAATCCAAGAAAGGCTTTAGCAATGACTATAAGTTCAAAGAGCAGATTCAAAGTGCGGCTGTTTCAACAATGTCTAACATATCAGAGGGATTTTCAAGAAGGTCAAGAAGAGAATTTACTCAATTTCTATTTATTGCCAAGGGCTCAATAGGCGAGGTTCAAAGTCAACTTTATGTTGCATTGGACCAAGGCTATATCAACCAAGCAAAGTTCAATGAACTCTACTCCAAATCTGATGAAGTAGCCAGATTAATCTCTGGCTTCATCCAATATCTCCTAAACAACGACAAACGCTCAAAGAACTCAAGGAACCCCACAAACTCAAGGAAGTCAGTGAATAAAGCAGTCTTTCTCGATAGAGACGGCACCATCGCCAGGGATGTCCATTATTGCCGCAGACCAGAGGACTTTGAGATCCTCCCCACTGTCCCTGAAGCCATAAAACTCCTAAACGAAAATGGCTTCAAGGTTGTGGTAATCACCAACCAGTCAGGAATTGCCCGGGGCTATTTTACTGAGGGGACCCTGGCTCAGATTCACCAAAAGATGAAAGATGAACTGGCAAAATATGGCGCCTGGGTGGATGCCATCTACTACTGCCCTCATCATCCTGATGATGGTTGCCAGTGCCGCAAGCCAAAGACAGCCCTCTTCCTTAAAGCGGCAGAGAAACATAACATTGCTCTAAAAAATTCTTATATGGTCGGTGACCAACAGATGGATATAGATGCTGGCAAAGCCCTGGGATGCAAAACAGCTCTGGTAACAACTGGCCCTCAGCCTCCAATATCCAGCCCCAAGTCTCCAGTCCCTGGTCCCCAATCCATGAACTTGAACCCTGAACTTCAAATGCCTGACTACACTGCCCAAAATCTTCTTGAAGCAGCCCGCTGGATAGTAGATAATAGGGAATAAAGCTAATGTAGAACCTGGAACCTGGAACCTAGAACGTAGAACTCTGAACATGAAAACAATCAGCATTGTAATTCCCGCCCAGAATGAGAGGGATGGAATTGAACAAACAATTCGAGCTATCCCCAAAGACGAGCTTGAAAAGATGGACTATGAAGTCCAAATTTTGGTGGTGGACAATGACTCGAACGATGGAACGGGGGAACTGGCGAAGAAAGCCGGAGCAGAGGTTATTTTCGAGCCCAAGCATGGATATGGAAGTGCATATAAAGCTGGTTTTGTTCATGCCAGAGGGGATGTAATCGCTACTGCTGATGCCGATGCCACTTATCCCGTTGAAGACATTCCCAGATTGGTGGAAATCCTTCAGAAGGAAAACTTGGATTTTCTTACAACTGACCGCTTTGCCCTCATGGACAAAAATGCTATGTCCTTCAGGAACAAGGTGGGAAATACAATTTTGAGCTTGACGATGAGATTACTCTTTGGGCTTGATATAAAGGACTCGCAGTCAGGGATGTGGGTTTTCAAGAGAAGTATTCTCAGTAAACTAAGGCTAACATCGAATACCCCTCTTTCCCAAGAGCTAAAAATCGAGGCCTGCCATTTTGCTAAGTGCCGCTGGAGAGAAATCCTTATTCGCTACCAGCCCCGCACTGGAAAAGCGAAGCTCGGCGGATGGAAAGTGGGAACGACGAACCTGCTGCACCTTTTCAAAAAGAGACTTGTGAGATGAAGGTTGAAGCCTGTTACTCTAACAAATGTCACTGGAATCAGGTTCTTATTCAATACCGACCTCGCTCAGAGAAAGCGAAGTTGGGTGGCTGGAAGGTCAACTTTACCAATCTGTTCTATTGATAAGAAAGAAGGTAATTCGCTAAGATTTGGAGATATTGGTTGTATGAGACAAACTCAACGAACCGTAAAACCTATAACCTAGCGCGTTGAACATTGAACTATGAACCAAACTCTGTCAACCCAACAAGGTCAAGAAACTCAACCAATCGTCTCTGTGGTAATTCCTGCCAGAAACGCTGAAGATATAATCGACAATTGTCTCAAAAGCCTGAGGGAGGTGGACTATGCCAAAGACAGGATGGAGGTTATCATAGCTGATGGATTGTCCACAGACCGAACTCGAGAAATTGCCGAGAGCTATGGAGCGAAGGTAATAACGAATCCTGGGCTAAGGGTAGTCTCAGGAAGAAATGTGGGATTTGAGGCAGCGCAAGGCGAACTCATTGCCTTCTCTGACGCTGATTGCATTATGGATAAGTATTGGCTCAAAAACTCCATAAAGTATTTTGAGGATGACAGGGTAGCTGGAATAGGTGGGCCAAATTTGATTCCACAAAGTGAGTCTGCTTTTGGTAAAGCAGCAGGTTTGCTTTTCGACTATGCTTTCTCTTTTGGCGGGGGCGCTCCCACAAGGGTGTATGATAAAGTCATTGAGTCCAGAGCTCATGGCTCTAATGCTATCTATCGAGCCAATGTGCTTCGCAGAGTGATGCCGATAGACGAAGATATGTTTGAGGGAGAAGATGTGGTAATGAACCAAAAAATCAAACGTCTGGGGCACAAATTACTTTATGTCCCCGATGTAATTGTTCATCATTATCGCAGAGCCACGCCCAAAAAGTGGTGGTCCCAGATGTATAGGTATGGATTAGGAAAGATATTAATGAAGCGAAAGATATCAGGTACCATCACTCCCACACAAGTTGCACTTGGCCTCACTGTTCCAATCCTCATCATAATCTCCATCGCACTGGCAATTTTGAACCCCTGGTTTCCCCTGATTTTTATTCTGGGTGGAGCATCCCTGGTGGCTGTGTTCTCCGCGGGCTTTGCTTTCCTTAAGACTAAATCATACCGGGTGGCGCTGAATATGCCCTTAGCCACATTGATATTACCCATCGCCTGGTCCTCTGGATTTTTGCATGAATTGTTTATGCCGACAAGAAAATTCAAGCATTAGGAGGTACTTGCAGGGAGAATTGGCAAGAAGCAAGAATGAGACCCAACATTATTTTCATAATTATTGATGCTGTCAGAGCAAGGAATGTGGGGGCTTATGGATATGACAAGCCTACAACTCCCAATATCGACAAGATTGCCCAACAAGGCATGCTTTTTCGTAATGCCTACTCCTGTACTAATTCTACAGATAGCTCTCTAACGAGTATATTTAGCGGCATATATACCCTCGGTCACGGCATTTTGCACCACGGAGGAGGTTTAGGGGATGAAGAGGTCAAAGCTTTTATTCAAAGCGGCATAAAATTACTCCCCGAAATCTTGCGCTCTGAGGGATATTCTACGATTGCTCTGGACTGGCTGGGAAGATGGCACCGCAGAGGCTATGACTATTATAGCGGCACCAAAAGCAGCAAAGGATCCAGACTCATCGAGCGTGTTACAGAAATGATGTCTGCTCACAAGTCTCCCCAACTCTTCGTAAGGGGGATGATTTATCTCCGCCGCAGGGTGCGTAGAGAAGCCTACGCTGCTAAACCCATGACGGATTTGGCAATAGACCTCATTGCGAAGAACTCGACCCAGCCGTTCTTTCTTTTTATCCACTACTGGGATGTTCACCAGGGGCTCAAGCCTCCACGGCATTATTCACACTTGTTTCGCCATCCAGATTACTCCTCTGTGCCTGGCAGTACCGACAAGATAAGAGATGTAATAAGACTTCCTCACGAGACAAGCTCTATAAGGTTAGCAAGGGCGGTTCTCATGAGAAACGAGACTGTTGGTGAGCGCATTCGAGAATATGATGCTTCACTAAGGTATGTTGACGATGAGATCGGAAGGTTAATGGAGACCCTCAGGAAACGTGGAGTTGCAAATCAAACTCTCGTTATCCTGACTTCTGACCACGGAGAAAGTCTTTCCGAACATCAAATCTATTTTGACCATCACGGTCTATATGAGGTCTCCATCCATGTGCCGCTCATCATGAGATATCCTGAAGTGCTGCCTGGCGGCAAGGTGATTGAGGGATTTGTTCAGCATGTAGATTTGGTGCCAACCATTTTGGATTTGCTTGAGATAAAGCACCCTCAGGAAGACTTTGATGGGGAAAGCTTGATGCCCTTGGTTTACGAAGGTAAGGAACTGCGTTCTTCTGTTTATGTCGAGGAAGCCTATGCTCAGAGGAAAAGGGCTGTGAGGACACGGAAGTATGAATATATAAAGGCACCCACTGAGGAGTCAGTGGTCTGTAGACTGTGCAATCGAATTCATGGTGGCGTGGAAGAACTATATGACCTGGAGAGCGATCCAGAGCAAAATTACAATCTCGTGGAAGATAGAGCTGAAACAGCAAAAACATTGCGGAATCTACTATCTGAGTGGGTCGCCTATCTCGAGCAAAAGAAAACAAGGAGGGACAAAGCTAAAGTAAAAGATAGGATATCCAAGTTGAAACACCTGGGGAAATTGTGAGTCTGCGGAAACTCTCTAATAGTAGTATAGTAGGTCGGATGTTTGGGAGGGATATTGATGAAACGGTGGATAGAAATTATGAAGTAATTCCTGTCAAGGACAACGTATTTAAAAGTCCTACGACTATACTTGCAGTGGCAGCAGAACGAGGTTGAGACATGTTTGGTGGCCTGCGGACTAAGCTCAGAAAACTTCGGGAACCTAGAGAGTCTGAAGTTCAAAGGGTTATCCTTAGCCTTTTGGAGCAAGACAAAAATTGCCGCCTCTTAGACCTTGGCTGCGACTGTGGCAGCTTTACTCGGGAGCTAGGCAAGAGAATTGGCACAACCCAGCTTTATGGAATAGAGATCGTGGAGGAATCTATTGAGCAAGCTAAACAAAAGGGAATAAGCATTTATAAAAGTGACTTGAACGCACCTTTCCCTATCGATAGCGAGAGCATCGATGTAGTGCACGCTAAGGAAATCCTGGAGCATCTTCACCATACTGACCTTTTCCTTAGAGAGATACATAGAGTGCTAATACGGGGAGGGTACGCTGTGATTACGGTACCAAATTTGGCAGCATGGCATAACATATTCTGCCTACTCTGGGGCTGGCAGCCCTTTCCAACAAATGTAAGCGATGAGATTGTGTTGGGTAATCCGCTAAATTATGGTTATAGGACGAATCCTTCAGGCGGTGAATACCCTTTACACCTTAGAATTCCTACCTTCCGAGGCTTAAATGAGTTAGTGCAATATCATGGGTTCGAGGTAGAAAAAATAGCTGGTGCGGGTTATTATCCCCTCTGGGGGATGGCGAGTCGGCCCATGTCGCACATTGACCCTAGACACTCAGCCTACCTAATAGTGAAGGCAAGGAAGATATGAGACGTGGCAGCAGCACGTGGTATTGTTGTGATTGCGCAAAAGGGTAAGAAAATTTGTGATGGCTAAGGAGAAGAGATGCTTGATTTATTGAAACAGCTACTGAAGAACTCAAGATTGGTCCAACACGCCTACAACTGGGTTCAGGACAAAAATATAGTCTCCATAGACAAGAGATGCCTTGATTATGTCGCCACAATGATAATGGATACTGGGGACAAGTATCTCCCCAGCAAAGACCTAATATCAGTTCTCCAAGTTCGAGGCGATTATCGCTTTGACGACATAAGGGAAGACGATATTGTGATTGATATTGGAGCTAATATCGGGGCTTTTAGCATACCAGCATCAAGAGCATCAAAGCATGTTTACGCTGTTGAGCCAATCACAGTAGAGGAACTAAGGAAGAACATTGAGCTCAATGGAAGGAAGATAACAGTCCTCGAGGTTGCGCTTGGAGATGGGCAGCCGAATAAAGTAAGTTGGGGAAGCCAACACAAATATATGACGACTTCAACATTAGGGGAGATAAAGAAACTCTGTGGTGGATGCGACTTTCTGAAAATTGATTGTGAGGGCGGCGAATGGACAATAAAGCCAGGGGAACTAGAAGGGATAAGGCGGATAGAAATGGAAGTCCATACCGTAAAACGGCTGACAACAAAGAAAAGCGCATTAGAGGAAATGGGTAAGAGGCTGGAGGAAGCAGGCTTTACATGTGATTTAGAGATAATAAGGACCGGCTACCATCATGCTGGGCCAGTAGGAATAATCCATGCCTGGCGAGGGAATTGATAATGGAAACACGAAAGTAGGTGATAAGAAATGGATGAAAGAATTTTGAAAGCGGGGGTAGTTGGATGTGGCTTCATAGCTCAGAATGCCCACATACCTTCGCTCCTCAAATGCAGAAACGTCAGGTTAGCAGCAATTTGTGACAGGAACGAAGATCTGGCAAAGAGCGTTGCAACAAAATTTAAGATTGGCAAATACTACACCGATTTCAAACAGATGCTGGATGTGGAAAAACTTGACGTGGTAAATGTCTGCACCTCAATAGATACACATGCCTCTTTAGCCATCCAGGCGATGGAGGCTGGCTGCCATGTTTTTACCGAAAAGCCCTTGGCGCTCAATACCAAGGATGCTGATGAAATGATAAAGGTGTCAAAGAAAAATCATGTGAAACTAGGCACTAATCATCATCTGCTGTTTATACCTCCCGTTCAGAAGATAAAACGCATCTTGGCCAAAGGCATCATAGGAGATTTAGTAAGGGTGGAAGTTAAGCAAAGCTGCCCACCGCAGGACTTCCCCATAATTGCAGACCCAAACCATTGGTGGCATAAATTGCCTGGAGGGGTGTTTGGCGATACCTTACCTCACCCAATATATCTTGCCAGGGAATTCTTGGGTGATATAGAGCCTGTAGCAGTGTATCCTAAGAAAATGGGCAACCTTGACCACATGCGTTTTGATGAAGTCCAGATAATTTTGCAAGGCAGGAAAGGTGTGGGGACAATTATTTCATCATGCAATTGGCCCAGTCTCTGGATGATTGATATTTTCGGGACAAAGAAGAATATACATGCGAACCTCCATAATTCGGTGGTAATCACATATGGCGGGAAAACAGACATGGGAAAGGGCATTGCCTCTCTATACGCCAGGGAAAATCTGCAGCGAAGCTTTCGGATATTAACGGATACCTTTGCTGGTGGTGTCAACTTCATTCAGGGAAAGCATCGCGGAATTCCCACCGGGATTAGGAAATTCATGGAGAGCATCCAGAATGGTACCGAACCACCCGTTACCGCAGAAGATGGCAGAGAGGTTTTGAGGGTATGGGAGAAGATAACCAGCCAGATGGTGTAACCCAAAATGGTCCTGAGGTTTCCACTAGCACCTAGTTGTTCCCACGCAACTCGACGAGGAGCCGAAAAACATTTTATAAAGATAGAATAAGAAAATTGGAGAATTACTGTGTCATATGAAGCAGGTGGCAAAAACAGAGGCACCAAATATTATTCTAATAACGATTGATGCCCTGCGATACGACCACTTACGCCGCTACGCCTATCACAGAAATACCAGCCCTAACATAGACAGTCTCGCTTGCTGCCAGCGCTGAAGCTCCCGAGGCAGTACTGAATGGTCTTTACCTCCTCCACATTGAAATCTCCTGCGATCGGAAACTACTATGCCCTTCCTGCTGCTCTCCGCAGACCACAAGATGTAACCTTCCTTCATGTCAGCTCCTTCCTGATAGCATAAAATACATCCTGGGGCTTATCTATTTCATAATCCACATTGGTGGTTACGAGGAGGGCATTTTCGTGATGGTCTCCCTTCAGCCTTCCATGTTCCGTTTTCTCGGGAAGCGTTTGTACCTTCGCTTCTCCAAAGGAACAGAATCCGTGGTCGGAGATTACAATTAGCCTGTTATTCCTATCACCCAGAAAGCCAGTGTCAAATATAAGCTCTCCAATTTTGGCATCCATTTTTTTATACCATTCCAGCACGCAATCCTCACCCCAGTGAAAATGCTGAATCCGGTCCAGAAGAGAGTAAACGGAGATAAGCAAATCTGGCTTTTCGGCAAGAAGCTCTCTGGTTTTCTCAGTGACTCTGTCAAGCTCTTCCTGCCACTCCCTTTCATTAGTGGGTAATCCAAAACCCACCGGCTTGAAATCGACATTGAAGGAATAAGGAGGCACGACAAAAGGAACGTTCAGCGCTTTAACCTTTTTGCCTTCTTTATCGAGAATGTCCCAGATGAAGTCCACCTTTATATCTTCCCTTTTCACAATGTTTCCGTTGACCACATAGCTCTCATGTCCGTGTTCCTCTACAATCTTCCCACAAAACATACCACACCAGATAGAAGCAGATATGGGTTTCTCTTTCAAAGTAATTTCCTTGCTTTTGCCAATTTCAGTAAGCCTTTGAAAGTTCTTGAGCTTATCTAAATTCGGTGTTATGACTGTCCAGGTGGCAGCGTCAATTCCCAAGACAAAAATCACCTTGATACCTCCAAAACCACGCCAGCACCAATATTCCTATCCCTTACCAAAATAAACCTGCCAAGCTCAGG
>Ga0315550_1001786_pt1 | contig 13218 bp, 19 predicted proteins | sample SalMarSW160190MG_2_FD_203100 | JGI IMG/M metagenome (GOLD analysis project Ga0315550, IMG submission 203100) | Salt marsh sediment microbial communities from the Plum Island Ecosystem LTER, Massachusetts, United States - Salt Marsh Sediment SW1601-90 ... | reverse complement strand
GCTTATAACAACGTGCAAAATCCATCTTAACGGCTTTTGCACCTGAACGTTAGCTGAAAGGCAAAATTCGGAATCATATATATACAGGGTAAAAAAAGAAACGCATCATTGCTGATGCGTCGGACTAAAGATGCTATCTTTAGTGCTGTTTATGTACCACAAATATAACAACAAATTTTATACCAGTCAAGAAAGTGGAGAGAACAATATTTTATATTGATGGATTTAACCTTTATTTTGGAATTGAATCTAGTGGCTGGTCATACCTGAAATGGTTAGATATTAAACGATTAGCACATAATTTAGCAAAACCAAATCAGAGCATAGTCGAAATAAATTATTTTACTTCAAGAGTTCGGAATGCACCAGATAAAGAGAGGCGGCAAATAACATATCTCGAAGCACTTGAACACTATTCCAAAGTGAATATCTTTTACGGTAGATATCAACCAAATATAATTACATGTTTTCGTTGTGGTCACTCTTATTCATCACCCAATGAAAAAATGACTGATGTGAATATTGCAGTTAAAATGCTAATTGATGCATTTCATGATAGATTTGATACAGCTATTCTCATTTCAGGGGACAGTGATCTGGTTCCGCCAATAATAGAAATTCACGGTCATTTCAAAAACAAGAAGGTCATTGTTGCCTTTCCCCCAAAACGTCATAATATAAGTTTATCAAAAATAGCAAAGGGAAGTTTTATCATCGGCAGGAAGAAATTAAAAGATAGTCAGCTACCTGATGAGATTTTGAAACCAGATGGTTATAAACTTACTCGACCGGTTGAGTGGACTTAAATTATTGCCCAGCAGCTAACACGAGTGCAAAGCCCATTGATAACGAGGCTTTGCACCTGAACGTTAGGTTTAATTGGGCTTTTAAAAATATTCCGAAAATATATTTCCCAATAAGGAAACTTTTCATTATCTTTGCTCGTCGACTAAAATATATTACTGGGTGGAAAAATTTGATATTGTTTTACTGGCAGAAGTAAAGGACTTCCTCCAATCATTAGATAAAAAAGTTAGGGATAAGATTATTTTCAATCTGTGGAAAGCAAAAAGGTCTCTTGATCCCGAACTATTTAAAAAGTTAAGCGATCAAATTTGGGAGTTCAGAACAAAATACCAGAAGAAACAGATCAGATTGCTTGCTTTTTGGGATAAGAGAGACAATAAAAACACCCTGGTAATATGTACGCACGGATTTATTAAGAAAACACAAAAAGTGCCAAGAAAAGAAATTGAAAAAGCAACCAGGATTATGATTGAATTCTTAAATGAATAATATGATAAGGATTATGAAAACCACAAAATTTAAAACTTATTCTCTCGATGAGGTAACAGATGAATTCATAGGTAAAAAAGGAACACCTGAGCGGGATAAATTTGAATTCGAATTAAAAATGGATTTGATTGGAGAAATGATCAGAGAAACTCGCAAAGAAATGAATTTAACTCAGGAACAACTCGGAAAATTAGTTGGTGTTCAGAAAGCACAGATATCAAAGATTGAGAATAACACAAAAGACGTAAGATTTTCAACAATAATGAAAGTCTTTGATGCCCTGAAGGCTAAGGTTAAATTCACTATAGAATTTGACAAAAACAATCAATTATCAATAGCATAAAAGAAAGCCCAACAAAAACCTAACATCAGCTAAAAAACATAGGGCAGAAAGAGGTAATGAAAAATAGTAAAATATAAAAATAAACTTTAGCTGTAGCCTGCCACAAAAAGGGATCAAATGCCCTACATTTTTTAGCTATAACCGTTGTAGCGCATTGGCACAGTATCTCGAAACAAACTGACAACAAAAATATCCCAAATTGGGAAATATGGATTACTTTTTGTAGGTTTGCAAGATGAGAATTATTGCATTTAGGACTATAAGGGAATTTTTTGAGAAACCTGAGTACTCAGATTCCGAAACATCTTTAAGAGCGTGGTATCATGATGCTAAAACAGCTGAGTGGAAAAATTCAAATGAACTGAAACAGCAATATATAAATGCAAGTATTCTTGGAGAAGGAAGAGTAGTTTTTAACATAAAGGGTAATGATTACAGATTAGTAGTTGCGATTGACTATGATTTTCAAGTGATTTTCATAAGATTTATCGGAACTCATAAACAATACGATAAGATTGATGCTAAAACGATTTGATTATGGAAATAAGACCTATAAAAACAGAGCAAGACTATAATTCAGCAACAAAAAGGATTGAAGAATTATGGGGCGCAAAAAAAGATACTCCAAAAGGTGATGAATTGGATTTGCTAGTAACTCTAGTTGAATCCTACGAAATGAAGCATTATCCAATAGCACCACCTGACCCAATAGATGCGATTAAATTTCGTATGGAGCAAATGGGTATGACAAAAGAAGATATGGTTAAATATCTTGGAAGCCAGAGTAGAGTTAGCGAAATTTTAAACCGTAAAAGAAAACTGACTCTTAAAATGGTAAAGTCATTGTATAAAGGATTAAAAATACCAGCAGAGATTTTGCTAGCATGATTGACAAAAAATCAACGCGCTACAACACATGGTATAGTGCATGCGGGTTTAGCTTCGCTGAGTTCCCTTCGGTCGGTTCAGTGGTTTGCGAGCGTTTGTGGCTCGTAAAAAAAGTTGGTGTAAACTGATAAGTTTTCTCCCCGTACTCCCGCACGTCACCATACCATCAACCGTTAGCAGTAAACTATGTTTAAGTATTTCCTAATATTAAATATTTTCTTGATGTATTATTTCTCCTTAAATGGACAAAATTTATCAAGGGAATATGTTGAAAGTTGGATAATCTCTACTTTCTTAATCCCAGCAGTTGATACAAATGCTGCTATTTATTTGAATGGGGAATATTTAAGTAGAGGTGACTGTGATTATATATTGAATGATTATCTGCAAGATGATCTAATTCAAGTTTATTTTATTGATGCCTCGGAAGATAATTCTGTTCATAATGATCATGACTTAATTTTAATTTGGACTACTGGTTCGCAATCTAAAAAGACTATTAAGGAAAAATATAAAATAGCAAGAAAGAAATATAAGAATGTAAAATCAACTTTAAACGTACCAGTATTAGTTATCAATGACACTATTGTAGAACATTCTGAATGTTTTGAAGCTATAAGAGAAATAAATTTATCAGAAATTATCGGTATTGGGGTGTACCACAGAAGTGTATCCGAAGAGATTTACGGTAAGAAGGCTGTAAATGGATTAGTAATAATAAAAACAAAATAAACTTAGTCAACTGCTAACAAAATGCTAAACCGCATAAACGCAGTTTAGCTGGACCGTTAGCAAACATTAGCATACGATGAAGCGATACCTAAAATATATAATCATATTAGTGCCTATACTAGTAATTTGGGAATTATATAAAATTTTCACGCCTAATATAATAGACTTAAAAGAACGATATCTTATTAAGAGGAACTACTTCAACAATGTGGAGGTCTTTAAGAATAGTATTGATGACTTAAATTCATTTCAAGATATGTCTATAGACTTTTCTGAAGATAATTATATGGACGCCTCTAAAATAGGATTTCATCAACTTGATATTGGTTCATTTGATTTAACTGCATTATATGAAAATGGAGAAATAGGACAACTACACTTGAATGATTCGATTGCAATTTTTGATTATAGAAATGAACAATATGAGATAAAGTCTTTTAAAGTTAAGAATACACAGATTGAGATAGAATTAGATATTGATTCCATAATCATCCTTGATAACTATTGGAGCCTTAGTTATAAAGGGTATTGTGAAACTGAGTTTTTCCCCAAATATTGTCTGCGCTGAGATTAAATACATATCTATTAGAGGAGTTGAAAAACCATTTAAGACAAAGGGACTGCTTTGGATTCTCAAATGATACCAATAGGTTAATTCTACATTATCGGACACCTACAAAAAAGCTATTAGTAAATTCTTATTCCTACTGCATACTTAAGAACAAAGACTATGAGAATGAGTTTTTTGATGGAATCTTTAATTATGGAAAACTAGATAATAATATCTATTGGTTCTTTAATGATGCGATACAAATAATTAGTTTGTTCCCAGGTGGATATGTAAATAGAAATATATAAAACGTTTGCTAACAGCCGGTATAGTGCATGCGGGTTTCAGTGGGTTGCAAAGGTTTGTGGCTCGTAAAAAAGGTCTGTGTAAACTGATAGGAAATCGCCTTGTAATCCCGCACGACACCATACCGGCAAACCGTTAGTGGCAATTAAAACAAGATAAACAAATATGAAACAGAGAACATTTACTTTACTAATTTTTTTACTATTAGCCTTCTTTGGAATTGAGAGTTTGAAAGCACAACAAAACACAGTCAAACAAGATGAGACTATTTTTATTTGGGGCGGAGATATTAATACAAAGTTTGTCCAGTACGTAGCTGATTTGACAAAAAAAGAAAATCCCAAAATCTGTTATCTACCAACTGCAAGTGGTGACAATCCGGACAATATTAAATATTGGGGAAATATATGTAATACCTTGCATTTAGACACTTTAATTCTAAAGGTATGGGTAAGTTCTTCTGAGAAGAATCAATCATTTGAAGATATTCTTCTTAATTCTGATGCGATTGTGGTTGGCGGGGGCAATACCTTGAATATGCTTGGAATTTGGAAAGCCCAGGGAATTGACACCATTTTGGAGAAAGCATTAAAGAATGGAATTATTTTGTCAGGAGGAAGTGCTGGTTCAATATGTTGGTTTCAGAACGGAATCAGTGATTCACGCCCCGTTAATTTAAGTATTGTCAAAGGTTTAGGTTTTTTGCCTTTTAGCAATTGCCCACACTACTCACAAGAAGCAAGGGGAAATTTATATCATCAAATGATAAAAGATGGGAAAATGAATTCGGGTTATACAACTGATGAGTTAGCCGGAATCCTTTTCCAAAATGGGAAAGCTGTAAAATTTATCAGCCAAAGTGACATACACAATTCATATTTAGTAAATCTTGAAAAAGGGGAAATAAAAGAGGTTAAACTCAAATCTGAAATTTTACTTAGGAGAAATGCTCTTCCTGAAGGCTCTTATTCCTCTCAATCCATAAAAAAGAACATTAAGGACTTGTTAGATTCCAATGATAGCTCATCGCCAATAAGTGCGTATGTTTCTGAAATAAAAACGTTAAGATTGAATAAAGAAAACATTAGCGAACCGGAAAAGAATAAAGTGCTAGATATTGGTATTGAAAAAATATTTATTTACCAAAACAAAATAGCTGGAATTGTTAACAACGCATACCTTGATTCTTTCGGATATGGAATGTGGTATTTTTATAACTGTAATGGCATTTGGAAAAGTATGGGAGAAGACATAGGCGGAAAAACAATATTTGAAAGTGAAATAAAATTTCGAGAAAAGGCAGAAATAATTATCAAACAAGCAGAAGAAAAATTAAACTGCCACTAACATTTTGTATAAGTAATGGCGGGCAAAATACTAAATATCAACGTTTTTAGCCTGTTCAAACTGCGTAGCGGTTTGACAGGTAATTACTCCGCAATCTGCCACTACTCATACAATTTACCGTTAGGTGAAATTAAAAAAAGCTATATGAACCGAATAAGAATAGCTTATTTTTTAGCCAAAGTAATCATTGCTTTCTTACTCATCACTAGTTGTATTAATACAGATGACTTTGTTACAATCAATGTAAAGGTATTAGGTAGTACCTCTGATACAATAACTTATTATTTTTCACAAAAAGGATTACACGCCTTTCCATTATGGGGGTATAAGAGGATGGGATTAGATTCGAATGGATATGCACAACTAAATCTTGAGACTGATGAAATGAATTATTTATTTATTAAGACACATGGAGGTTATTGGCGTGAGAGAGCAAATTTACTTGTAAGACCAGGAGAAGAGTATGAAATTGTTATAGATTCTGAAGCATCTCAACTTGTTACTATTAATGGTGATTTCAGTGAAGGACAACAGTTTTATAGTGAATCCTACATAACGGTTCAAAGACTCACATTTTTTGGAGAGTTTTACTCAGATACTATACCTCAAGAGATGTTTAAAACCCTTGAAGATTCAATTGAATCACGGCTACAACCATTAAATCTTCTATATAAAAACAGGAAAGTTGACAAGCGATTATATAAGGCAATTAAAGCAGAAATTGAATATTCGCATTTAAGATCTCTTATGCATATTTTAAATATTAGAAGCAGAGTTAAGGAGCCTGAAAGGCAAGGAGGAGCAACTGCAATTCCCATTAACATATACCATAAGGACTATTTCGATTTATTCTTTCAAATATTTAAAAAGTATCCATATGACAACTCTTATGCAAAGTTATGCAATAAATATGGAGATTATTTAGAGCAGTATGTTTGGTTCAGATCAGTAAACGATAATTCATTGGATTATGAAATCAGCAATAAGGATTTTAAAATAAAATATGCTAAAGGAATTCTTGATCATGATTTATTTGAGTATTTCTATGCAAAACAATTTAGGAATATCCTTAAAGAAGATTTACCAGAAATAGCTAAAAGTCGATTTGAGGATTTTAAAATAACCTTCCCAGAAAGTCCATTTTTACCATATATCTCACAATCAATTTCTACCTGGGAATCAAATTATTTTACCATGTATCCCCCAGGTTTTGATTCAGCCCAAATTAGCATAATTGAAACTAAGGATTCTAATGAGGTTATTAGTTCAACTTCACTTAATGAGGTCATATCAAAATATAAGGGAAAAGTAGTATTCATTGATCTTTGGGCAACTTGGTGTCCTCCATGTATTGAGGAATTTGCATATTCAAAAAATGTCCAGGAGTTTGCAGACAAGCATAAGATTCAATTATTATATATATCACTCGATGACAATGAAGAAAAATGGATTAATGCAATAAAGAAATATGGATTAATGGGAGACCACCTAATAGCAGAAGATCCAGAACTAAAAAAAGAGATAGTAGAATTAGCACCAACTGTTCCTAAATACTTCATAGTAAATAAAGATGGAGAGATTGTCGAATATGATGCTAAACGTCCAAGTAGTGGAGAAGAATTATACGAACAATTATTACAATACGTGAAATAATACTTAATTCCAGCTAACAAGTGCAACCTCCATTGAAACGTCGTTTGCACGCAACATTACCCATCATTTTAATTATTTCCTAATTTTGATAATTGGGAACTATGTATTAACTTTGTAATTACATTAAAATTGATATTGTTATGGAATTATCAATAATCAAAATTGGAAATTCAAAAGGGTTTAGATTAAGTAAAACCATAATTGAGAAATATAATATAAAAGATAAGGTTGAGCTTATCCTTGAAAAAGGTTATATTATACTTAAGCCCATTTCCAGACCAAGAAAAGGTTGGGACAAAGCATTCAAAAAAATGAATGAGAATGGAGACGATCAACTCTTATTTAGTGATGTTTTTGAAGACGAAAACCTGGAAGAATGGAAATGAACCAGTATCAAATAGTCCTTGTCGATCTTAATCCAACAATAGGCAGTGAAATAAAAAAGACAAGGCCTTGTGTGATTATTTCACCGGATGAAATGAATAAATTTCTTCGGACAATTGTTGTTGCCCCAATGACAACCAAGTCGAAAAAATATCCAACCAGAATTGAAGTAAAACATGACAAAAAAATTGGCTGGGTAGTAATTGATCAAATACGGACTATTGACAAGCAAAGAATTATTAAAGTTTTAGGAAGATTATCAATACCTGAAATAAAGGAAGTAAAATCAGTTATGAAAGAGACTTATATTGATTGATTGAAAAAACGATGGGTAACATTGTGTATAAGCAATTAAAACTGCTCATGCACCTAACGTTAGCCCCAATTGAAAAATAAGGTTATACCCTTAAATTATATTTGCATATTTCAGGCTTTAGCCTTATTTTTGAATTATAATATTAAGGGCTTAGCCTTATGAAAACAAAAAAACTGATTAGAGAGCAACTTGACAATAAGATTGCCAGGTTCAAAGATTTAGAAGATATTGTTATACCACCTCAAGGCTGGATCTACTCAATCCGGCAAGGGATCAATATGTCACTTAGACAGCTTGGCCAGAGAATGTCTATTACACCTCAGAGTGTAAAAGAAATAGAGGAGAGAGAAAAAAATGGTACAATCTCAATTAAGGTATTAAAACAAACTGCTGCCGCACTTGATATGAAATTTGTCTATGGCTTCATTCCTAAAGAAAAGACCCTTGAGGGGATGATCCAAAAAAGAGCTGAAAAATTAGCCAGAAGCATTGTTGAACGAACTTCAAACCAAATGGATTTGGAAGATCAAAAAGTTACCTCCGAAAGATTAAATAAAGCCATCAATGAGAAAGCTGCTGAATTAAAGAATGAAACGCCTAAAATGCTATGGGATTAGAATTAGAATATATTAAAGGCCAAACGCCCATTGAGGAAGAGGAAAAGGAGGAATTGAAGATAAAAACTATTTCAACAAGAGGTGAACTTGATGAATTCGAACAAGCAAATATTGAAAAGGTTATCGAATGGAGCCTCAAAACAAATCCTTCTTATAATAAAATACTCACCATTGATTTCATAATAGAGGTACATAAAAGAATGTTTGACGAAGTTTGGGGATGGGCTGGTAAATTTCGGAAAACAAATAAGAATATTGGTGTTGATAAATACCGGATCCCGTTAGAACTAACTAAGCTTATAGATGATTGCAGATACTGGATCGAAAACAAAGTTTATCCAGAAGATGAAATTGCTATAAGATTCAAGCATAGGCTTGTTGAAATCCATCCCTTTCCAAATGGTAATGGGAGGCATTCAAGGTTATGCGCAGATATTTTGATATCAAAAGGCCTAAAGAAGGAAATATTCACCTGGGGTAGTAAGAATATCACAGATAAAGGAAAAACCCGAACTGAATATTTGAATGCTATTTATGAAGCAGACAAGGGAAATATTAAGCCTCTGCTTAAATTTGCTAGAAAATGAAATCCAACTGGGGCTAACATTGTATAAAAGCCATTTCCGCCTTCTCCGCCAAACGGCGGATACGGCAGTTAAAAATAACGGCTTTTATACTGAACCGTTAGCCGTCACCTTAAAAAACGGTAGTGCATAAAATAAACAATATAAAACAGAGATAATGAAGTCACCGAAACATATACAACATCAACCAATCATATCAGTTAACGATTATGATAAAATAGACGCTTTATATGCAAATCATACAGATGTAAAAGCCCTTTCTATTGGAAAGGCACAATATGATAACAATCAAATTTCACTTAAAGTCTGGTGACATACTGATGAGAAATGGAGTCGTCAAAGTGAAGAATTGCCAATTCACCGTAATTTGGATTTATCAATTCTATTTCTTGCTTCGATATCAGTTGATGAATCTGCTCATTACCCTAAAAGTAATTTGAGAGAAGAAATAGACATTCCAAAGGATGTTAAAAATAAAGGATTATTACAAAGACAATAAGCCTTTAACAATGTCTGAAAAAGCAGAATTACAAATGTACACAAGTGGAGATGAAGCTCGTGAATTTATTCTTGTGCTGAATAATACCGGCCATACTAATTTAAATCTTATTCGTGATGAGATAATGAAAATCCTTGAGGGGAAAGAATATCGTATTCAACCTAATTTGTTAGTTTCAACATCAGTTGCCGGTTATATTGTATAAAAGAAACAAAAATGGATAATTAAAATCTAAGATTATAAAGTAACAAAATAGGAATAGTTATGAAAACTAAACTAATATTACTTTTTCTCATTATTGGTATTTGGGGGTTCTCAAAAACAGATGCAAAACCGTCTGCCGATGATTTATATTCAAGACTAAAAAAACTAAAAGGTATTTATGTAAAAAAGCTTGAACCGCTTCCGGGATTTAAAGAAGGATATGAAATTGCATTTGCTCAACCGGTGGATCATAAAAATCCTAATGGTGCAAAATTTATGCAGCGGATATTTGTATCTCACCGTGATTATTCAAAACTTGTTGTATTGGAAACAGATGGATATGGTGTGCCCTGGCATAAGGAAAGAGAGGTTGCAAAAATATTAAACGCTAACCAGATACTTGTTGAACACCGGTATTTTGAATCGTCAAAACCAAAACCACTCGATTGGAAATACCTTACATCCTGGCAGGCAGCTTCGGATCATCATAGGATTGTCGAAATATTTAAAAAGATATATCCGGGAAAGTGGATATCATCAGGAAGAAGCAAAGGGGGCATGGCTGCCCTGTTTCACAGAGCTTTTTACCCGGATGATGTAAATGCAACATTAACTTATGTTTCTCCAATTATGATCGGGCCTACAGATCCAAGAATTGAGAAATTTCTAAATTCGGTAGGAGATGAAGAAAGCCATAATAGAATTCAGCAATTCCAAAGAACTTGTCTGGAACATAAAAATGAAATACTGCCACTCTTAAAATCATTTTCAGAAAATCAAAAACTTACATACTCATACAGTTTTGAAGATGTGTTTGTGCAAGCTGTTTTGGAATTTCCATATTCATTTTGGTCAGGGAATCACAAGATTGAGCAAATTCCTAACCAAGATGCAACTGTAAATGATATATTCAATTTTCTTAATAAGGTTAACTCCTTTTTAAGTCTGAGTACGGCTCAAATAAAATCTAATGCTGCATTATATTACCAGCAATATACCGAACTCGGATATTTTGACTATCAGAGCCATCATTTGTCTGATCTTATAGATTATGCAGGGGAACCTTGTTTTTTATTTTATGTCCCGAAAGATGCTCAAAATGCTATTTTTAGCAAAGAGGCTATGGTTCAGGTGTCAGAGTTTCTAAAAAATGAGGGCAATAATATAATCTACCTCTATGGTGAATTTGATATATGGACATCATGTGCCGTTGAATTAGCCGGAAAAACAAACGCAATCAAACTTATACTCAAGGATAAAGCACATCAATTTAATATTGAGGATTTTCCCGCCGATGAAAAACAATTAATCTATGAAGCTTTGGAGGATTGGCTTCAAGTGAAAATTATTAATTAAAGATAAAACTATGAGGGTAATACATATTATTTCTTTTGTATCAGCAGTTTTCGTTATTACTTCCTGTAGGCCGCAAAATAATGAAAACAACAATTCGGGTATAAAACAAACCAAACCAGTAGAAAAGCAAGCGGCAGATCAAAAAGAAGCAAAGTCAAATTATTTAGGTGAGGTACCTCCGGGCTTAAGTCCGAAAATATTTGCTCCCGGGATTGTTTCCACCAAAGATAATTTTGAGTTTAAAATCGCTTTTACACCCGATGGGAAAGAAATCTATTTTACCCGAGGTGTAGGAATGGGTAGTGAAATACGTCAAATTTTGTTTACCCGACAAACTGATAGCGGATGGACAAATCCGAAAGCAACATCTTTTTGTGGAAGTTATATGGATGAATATCCGGCAATATCTTTAGATGGAAAGAAACTCTTTTTTAATTCAAACCGGCCTTTACCGGTTTCCTGGAATAAAAAATCGGCAAGTTACATTTTTAACTTGTGGGTTACAGAAAGGGAAAATGAAAATTGGGGAGAACCATATCCAATTAATACTGAAGCAAATAAAGGATATTGTATAAATTATATTGATAAGAGCGGAGCTATTTACTTTAATTCATCTAAATATAAGCACATTGCAAAATCGACCTTCGAGAAAGGGAAATACTCAGAACCAATAGAATTAGATACACAAATAAAATCAACCGAATGCTTTTTTGCACAAGACAACAGTTATGTAATATTTTCTTCAGGCAGTCCGGGATTTGGCAAACTTGACCTTTTTGTAAGTTTTATCAGTGAAGACGGAGTCTGGAGTAAACCAATAAATCTTGGCAAAAGAATAAACACTTCTCAATCAGAATCTGCGCCGGTGATATCTCCGGATGGTAAATATTTCTTTTTCAATCGTGGTGGAGATATTTACTGGGTAGATGCCGGTTTTATTGAGAAATATAAACTGGAAGAATTGAAATAAATGAATAATTCCATGAAATCAAAGAACTACGAAAACTGTTTAAAAAATATAGAATCACAATATGAAAAACTCAACAGTTCTTTTGAAAAAAAGATGATGTCACAAAACCCTTCTGAATATTGCAAAATATACTATTCTTTCAATCCTTATAAAAAAGTAGAAGCAGATTCACTATATATCGAATGTTGGTGTAGATATTCTCAGCGTAGTGATTTTGATTTAAGGTTTATAAAGGGGAAATTGAAAAATAAAAGGCGAACGGCTAACAAAAGGCTATACCCAATAAGGGTTTTAGTGGTAAATTGAAAGTAAATGCAAGTAGTAAAAATTAGTAATAAATTGAAACGGAAGAGCTTTGATATCCCATACTGGGCATAGCCAAACCGTTAGCAAACAATAGGTACAGTAAAGGCACATAGTTTACAAAAGTAAAGGGACATGGTTTACACTTTTCAAAGTGATAATTTGCAGATAAAAATCGAATTATCATGCCTTGGAAAGACACAACAACCATGGAACAAAAAGTTGAATTCATTAATGAATGGCTCTCAAATCAGTATACAATTACTGAACTTAAATAGGGACAGCTACCGAATTAAATTAAATTTATAGATTTTAAATAGGTAGCTGTCCCTAATTACGCACTATAAAAGCAACCCGGGCATAGCCCGGTTTTAATTAATGGCAAACCATCAGAAAGCAAGCTTTCATGGTTTGCCATTAAACAAAAATCCCCGAATTTTCATTCGGGGGTTGCTTTTGTAGTGTGGGCGATGTAGGAGTCGAACCTACGACCCCCTGCTTGTAAGGCAGGTGCTCTGAACCAGCTGAGCTAATCGCCCTGAACGTTAATTATGCAAATTTCTGAACGCGTGCAAATATAATCCAGTTCCTTGGATTAACAAAGAAAAATCATATTATTTGCAATAGCTCTTATCCGGTAATTTATTCCTTGACCACTTTCCTGTTTATCACCTTGTTACCAGTTACCAGCTGCAGGTAGTAAACCCCATTGGTATACATTCCCATCTCCATTTCGGCCCGGAATAAGCCGCCCATGTGATCGAAGTCCTGGTTCAGGATTAGCTTGCCCAAGGAATTATACAGGTTCAGCCTTATCTGCCCTGCGCCTGCATCATTCCATTCCACGCTCATGGTTCCTCTGGTCGGGTT
>Ga0315550_1001785_pt1 | contig 13220 bp, 10 predicted proteins | sample SalMarSW160190MG_2_FD_203100 | JGI IMG/M metagenome (GOLD analysis project Ga0315550, IMG submission 203100) | Salt marsh sediment microbial communities from the Plum Island Ecosystem LTER, Massachusetts, United States - Salt Marsh Sediment SW1601-90 ... | reverse complement strand
CAGCTTCAGTTGCATGGCCGGCGAGACGTCACCGATCTCGTCCAGCAGCAGTGTACCGTCCGCGGCGTATTCGAATTTGCCGCGGCGCGCCTGCACCGCGCCCGAGAAAGCGCCGCGTTCGTGACCGAACAATTCACTTTCCAGCAAGGTTTCCGGCAGGGCCCCGCAGTTGATGCGGACGAAACGCTGGTTTCTCCGTTTGCTGTTGTAATGGATCGCATGCGCCACCAGCTCCTTGCCGGTGCCAGTCTCGCCGGTGATCAACACCGTCGTATCGAGATCGGCCAGATGGCGGATCACGTCGAAGATCCCGAGCATCTTCGGGCTCTGGCTGATGATGCGCTCGAAGCGGTAGGGTTCGGCGATGCGCTCGCGCAAGGTGCGCACTTCCTCGACCAGATCCAGTCGTTCCAGCACGCGCTGCACCACGATCAGCAGCTCGTCCGGCGTGAAGGGTTTCTGGATGTAATCCGTGGCGCCCGCTTTCATCGCGTTCACGGCGGTATCGACCGTGCCGTGCGCGGTGACGATGATGACGGGCAACTCCGGCTTTTGCGCGCGTATCGCGCGCATCAGGTCGATGCCGGACATGCCGTGCATGCGCTGATCGGTGAGCACCAGGTCGAAGCCCCGGGACTTCATCCGTTCGATGGCTTCCTCGCCGGAAGCGGCGGTTTCGATGGAAAAACCTTCCGCCGTCAACGCACTGCGCATCAGGTCGCGATGCGGCTCCTGATCGTCCACGATGAGTATGTTCCGCTCATTCATGCGTTTCGGGCCTTTTCGGTGTCAGGGGGAGCGTGAAGCTGAAGGCGGCACCGCCTTGCGGCACGTTCTCGGCGCGGATCGACCCGCCGTGGGCTTCGATGATGCGCGCGGCCATGGCCAGTCCCAGGCCGGTGCCATGGGCCTTGGTGGTGAAGAAGGGACGGAACACGTGCGGCAGATCGGCGGGGCGGATACCCGCGCCGGTGTCCTCGATGCGGATGACGATCCCGCGGTTCTGCGGCGGGCGGTGCGTGGCCAGGCGCAATACGCCGCCCTTTTCCATGGCGTCGAAGGCGTTTTTCAGCATGTTGCCGATGGCCTGCTCGACCTTGAAAACGTCCGCCTGGATGACGGGAAGCTCCTTATCGTAGACGCGTTCCACGTGGACCGGGCCGGCGGATCCGTCGGGCTGCAGCGCGGCCACCAGCCCGTCCAGGCTCGCGTTGAGTTTCATCGGCGCCGGATGCAACGTGAGGGTTTTGCTGTATTCCAGCAGATCGGTGACCAGCCGGTCCATCTCATGAATGCCGGCGGTGAAAGCGTGGTGCGCCTTTTTCATCGACGGATCGCCGGTTTCCGGGGGATGCAGGGCGGAGATGTGCATGAGCAGGCGCCCGAGCACGTTGCGGATCTGGTGCGCGATCCATGACGCGACCTGCCCGATCGAGGCCATCTTTTCCGCCTGGATGAGCTCGCGGCGCATGGCCTTGGCGCGGGTGACGTCGCGCCCGATGTAGACCGTTCCGATGATCCGGCCGGTATTGTCGCGCAGGGACGAAATCGTGAGCTCGGCGTCGATGACGCTGCCGTCGCCGCGGATCAGGGTCGTCTCGACGCTGGATGCCGGATTGCCGCGGCGCACGCTGGCGTGCAGGCGTTCGCGTTCCTCGCCGTGGGGATAGACCCGGTCCCAGGAGGTGCCGACGATCTGCGCACGGCTATGTCCCAGGATACGTTCCGCGGCAGCGTTGAACTCGACTACGGAACCGTCGAGGGCGGTGGTGATGATCATGTCCGCCGAATTGTCGAGAATGTTCGCCAGGTAATCGCGCGTTTCCTTGTAGGCCCGCCGCTGTTCCATAAGCTTGCGCAGGTAGCTCTGGAGATCGGCCGCCATCTGGTTGAAATGACGCGCCAGCCAGCCAATTTCATCGTTCCGGTCGACCTGGGCACGTGTACCGAGGTTTCCGTTTTGTACCCGCGCCATGTCCGCGCCGAGCGCCTGTATCGGCCGCACCACCACGCGGTCGAAGGCCCATTTGCCCAGCAGGATCAGCGCGACCAGCGCGATCAGGATTTCGCCGCCGGTCAGCACGGCGATCCGGCGCAACTCGTGTTTCAGGTCGGTCTTGAGCGCCTCGAGGTTGCGCGCGATTTTTTCCCGCGAAAGGCCGACCTCGACGCTGCCCAGGATCGCGCCGTTGTACTGGATATCGCGCTTCATGATCAACAGGGAGGTGTCCGCGCGCGCCCGCCTGAGCGATTCCGCGAAACGCACCGGATCGACGCGTATGATTCCCGACGCCGGGACCGGCACGGCGCTCAACTTCATGAAATGCGTGATGGGCTTGTCCGCGCGGTTCAGGATAATCGCATAGACGATATCCGGGTCTGCGGAGAGCTCCTCGGCGTAGCTCTCGAGCAACAGGTAATCGTGCGACAGGATTCCCTGCGGTGCGATGCGCGCCAGGAAGCTGGAATAGGAGGCGCCCTTGTCGTGGAGCACCCGCTCGACTTCCTGGATGTCCTGCTTGAAATTGTCCAGGGTGATCTGCCGCTGGTTGAAGAACAGGGTGGCGCCCAGGGCGGTCATCGAAACGGTGACGAAGACCGCGAGCACCGGCAGAAAGCGCGCCTGGATGCCGTAGCGCCAGGGAAGCCACCGGCTAGCGCGCATGGATTTTCTCCTTCACCAGATTTGCCACGAAGGCGTACTGGCTGTCGTCGGCCGTTTCGAACCGCTGTATGCCGATCCGGGCGAGCGCCTCCCGCCCACCGACCCGGCGTGACAGGCTGGTCAGGAACTGCTGAATGTGGTGCGTGAGTCCGGCATCGAGATCGCCGCGCACCGCTACCGGCAGATGCGGTATCGGACGGCTCTCGGCCAGCACCCGCAACTGATGGATATCGATGCGCCGCAGGATTTCCGGCTGCTGGAGCGCGGACGTTCCCACGCCGGCGGCATCGACCTCGCCGTTGTAGACGGCGAGCAGGGCGTTGGGGGGGTTCTTGGTAAAGACCGACTTGTACTCGCCCGGCATGAGACGGGAATCCGACAGTACCGAGCGGGCCAGGATATGGCTGACCATCGCGCCCGGGTCGCCGAAGGCGATGGTCTTGTGCCGGAGATCGCCGATCTTCGCCAGTTTCGAATCGCGGCGGGTTATGATGATCGCGCTGATCGTGCAACGGCGGTTATCGCAGGTCTTCGCGATGACGCGATAACCCGCCTTCTCATGGGCATGGATGTACTGCAGCTGGTTGAGGTGCACCAGATCGAATTCCCTGGCGTACACCCGGCGCATGAAGGAATTGAAATCCTTGTCGGTTTCGATGCGCACGGGCCGATTGATCTCGCGGCTGAGCATCTCGGCGAGCGGCGTGAACTCGCGCACGGTAATGCGCGCGTTCCAGCGCGGAAAGACCCCGAAGACGATCGTGCCGGGTTCCGCGGCCATGGCCGCCGGAGCCCCTGCCAGCAGAGCGATCAGCGCCATCCACGCCGGGGCGGTTATGCATTTCATGGTTATTATGGCGAGCGGCTGTATTTATCTGGCGGCGGGATTGGTCAGTCCGTCCCGGTAGCCGGTTTTTCAGCAGGACGTGGCGCGACCCTGCTGCTCCATCCTTATATTAAGGATGACGTTTTCAGCCTAGATTTTCTTCCACCACAGCGAGAGGCCGGGTAAATAGGTGATCAGCGCCAGCCAGACCAGCATTATAAGGAGAAAAGGCAGGGAGGCGCGGAACAGACTGAGCACGGGTGCCCGGAAACGCTGGCTGGCGAGGAACAGGTTGATGCCCACGGGCGGGGTCAGATAGCCGATCTCGAGGTTGGCCAGGAACACGATGCCCAGGTGCACGGGGTCGACGCCGAAACGCTGTGCCAGCGGCAGGATCAGCGGAACCACGACCACGATGGCGGAAAAGATGTCCATCAGGCAGCCGACCGCGAGCAGAAAAATGTTGAGCAGCAGCAGGAAATGCAGCTGGCTGTGTACGTCGCGCTCCATCAGCGCGAGGATCTTCATCGGCACCTGCGCGTCGATCAGCAGGTTGGTCAGGCCGAGCGCCACGCCCAGGATGATCAGCAGGCTTCCCACCAGCACGACGGTTTCGAGAAAAATTTCACGCAGCTGCGCGGCCGAGCGCAGGTTCCGGTGTATCACCGTTTCGAGCAGCAGCGCATAGGCCGCCGAGCAGGTGGCGGCTTCCGTCGCCGTGACGTAACCGCCCAGCAGGCCGCCGACGATGCCGACCGGCAGCAGCAGGTCCCAGACGCCCTGGCGCGTGGTCGTGACGAGCGCCGTGAGTGAAAACGGCCGGCGTGCAACACCGATGCGGCGCGAGACGATCGCGCTATAAACCGCGAGCATCGCCAGCAACACCACGCCCGGGACGATCCCGGCCACGAAGAGTTGCTCGATGCTGACGCCGGCCACGATGCCGTAGAGCAGGATGGCGAGGCTGGGCGGGAACAGCAGTCCGAGCGATCCGGAGGAAGTCAGCAGGCCGAGGGAAAATTTTTTCGAGTAGTTCTCTCCCGTCAGGATCGGATAGAGCAGGCCGCCGAGGGCGAGAATCGTGACGCCGGAGGCGCCGGAGAACGCCGTGAAGAACGCGCACGAAACGATGGCGACGATGGCGAGCCCGCCCGGCATCCACCCGAAGCCGGCGTTGAACATGCCCAGCAGACGTTGCGGCGCGCCGCCGCGGGACAGCGCCACGCCGGCGAGCGTGAACAGCGGGATGGCCATGAGGTTGGGCGAGGAGGCCAGGCGCATCATTTCCACGATGAGCACCGCCGGGTCGAGGCCCGCGGCGTGCGCCGCGATGAGACTGCCGGCCCCGAGCACGACGAACAGCGGCACGCCCAGCGCCGCCACCGTGACGAGAAGCATGAGGGTCACGAGCATCATGAGCGGCCGGGGGCGCGCGGTCCGATCAGGAAGCGCAACGCGAAATGCGCGGTGAGCAGGAAGAAGCTCAGGGGAATGATCACGGCCAGCATGGTGATCCATCGTTCAGCCGCCGGCGCGTACAGCCATTCCTCGCGCCAGAAGCGTGCCGCCGCCCAGAACAGGATGCCGCAGACCACGGAAGAGAAGAGGAATATCGGGCGCTCCAGTCGCCGGCGCCAGGCATCGGGAAACCACACGGCCACGGCATCGATCTTGATGTGCCGGTCGCGCACCGCCAGCACCGCGCCGAGAAAGCTGACCCACAGCACCAGATAGCGGTCCAGCACGTCCGCGCCGGGAATCGAGCTGTGGAAAAAATTACGCGCGCCGATTTCCGCCAGCGTCAGACCGAGCAGCAGGACCAGGCCGGCGATGGCGACGATGCTTTCCACCCGCGTCAGATGGAATTCGAGCTTCGCCATCCAGGTGCGGTTCCGGGGATGGACGGCGGGCTCGGTCACTTTTCGGTTTTCCGCGCGCGGTATTCCTCGAGTGAGCGGCGCGCACGATCGTAGATATCGGCCGGGATGTAGTCCTGTTTCGCGAGCGCCGCCGCCGCGCGGTCACGCAGGTCGAACAGAACCGAGTCCTTGTCCTTCCATTCATCCGTGAACGCGACGCCGTGCTGTTTCAGCACGGCGAGGCTTTTACGGTTGTCGCGGCGCGTTTCGGTGACCAGCCGTTCGCCCGCGGCTTCGCCGGTGCGGCGCAGCAGCGCCTGCAGGTCCGGCGGGAGTTTGTCGAAGAACCGGCGTGTCACGATCAGCCCGCCGATGCCGTCCATGATCGGGATATCGGTCATATAGGGCGTCTGGGTGAACCATTGCAGGGCGATGGCGCCGAGCGGCGGCGCGATGGTGGTGTCGATCAGGCCGGTGGACAGGCTGGTGTAAACCTCCGTGATCGGCAGCGGCACGGGCGAAATGCCGCTGGCCCTGAAAAAGGCGCTGCCGAGCGGGTCGCCCTGCCACAGCCAGATGCGGCGCTTTTTCATGTCGGCCAGGGAATAGATCGGCTGGCGCGAGAACAGCTGGACGAATCCCACCTCCATCCAGCCCAGCAACTCGAAACCGTTCCGGTGGAATCCCGCGCGGATCTCCGGCATCAGCTGCGCGCGCACGTGGTCGACTTCGTCGTAGGACCGGAACAGGAACGGGATCTCCAGCACCCGCGCGGGCGAATAGATGTAACCGATGCCGTGGCCGGTCATCGCGCCGCCCTGCAACTGACCGAAACGGATCTTGCGCAGCACTTCCGGTTCGTCGCCCGCGACGCCGCCGCCGTAGAGTTTGAATACGAGCCTCCCCTGGCTGCCCTTTTTAACCTCGTCGGCCCAGTCGCCGATGATGTTCATCCAGGTCGAGCCGATCGGCGCGAGCGTGGCGAATTTGAGCACGTAGGATTCCGCGGCCTCGGTCGTCGGAAGCAGAAGAAAAAGAGATAGCAGGAACGCAATGGTGAATTTTATAGCGCTGATGAATATAGAGCGGGCGGACAATACAGCGAGGCGATCGAAAAAAATTTTCCCCCTCCCTCGACGGGAGGAGGCCAGGGGGAGGGCGGGTGAATCCGGATATTCGCATCGAACGATCCTGTGGTGCTCCGGCAGCACCTCACCCCCTCCCCATCCCTCCCCCATCGAGGGGGAGGGTGTCCCGCGGGCGTCGCTTCCGGCTGTAGCGTGCCACCGCGTATTTTTCAACAGGGGCGGTTTTCTCAAAACCATTCCGCTTCCCTGGCGAGCAGCCGTTTCGCCTTGTGTTGCGCGATGGCGTTGGCCAGTGCCATCTCCGGGTAAATATCGGGGGGTGCGTTGACGACGGCGGTCAGCCGTTCATGGAACTGCTTGCGGTCCAGCTCCTGGCGCGCGAGGTACTGCGCCTGCAGCAGGTTTACGATCAGGAGTTTGCCGTGCGTGATGGCGCGCGCTTGGTCGAATTCCGCGGCTGATTTTTTGAAATCGCCGCCCAGCATCGGCGGCCGGTTGCCGTAATAGACGCCGAAGAAGATATGGGCGCCGCCGTAATAATAGGTATCGTCTAGCTCGAGCACGCGCTGCATCAGCGCCACCGCCTTGCCCAGGTCGGCAAGCCGCGCGGGATCGTTGCGGTTCAGGTCGATCCACTTGGCCCAGCAGGAAGCGGCCCAGAACAGCGCCGGCACCGCGCGCCGGCCCATGCCGGCCAGGCGAGCCTTGAGCACATCGAGCGGCATGCTTTCGATATCACCGTGCAGGCCGGCGACGTCGAGCGCCTTCAGCGCATGGGCCAGTCCCCGCTGATAGAGCCGGGACGCGCGCGGTGCGTTTTCATCCTCCACGAACCCGTAGGCGTAACCGTAGAACCCCTGGGCGGCCTGGATGCGCAGCTCGGCATTGTCGGGCAGCTCCTGGATCAGACCTTCGACGAGCTTGAGGTTGGCGGGTATGGCGTCGCGCGCCAGTTCGAGGTCGGTCTCGCGGTTCATCGCGATATTGCCGCTTTCGACCACCGGCAGCGAAGAGCGCGCCACCATCTGGCCGACGGAACAGGCGTTGAGCGCCAGGGCGCACAGGCCGACGGCCAACCCCCGCGTCAGCTGCCGGCGCCTCACTACCTGCATGGATTCGGGTATGGCCGGCGACATGAACCTGTACAGCATGACGGTATGGATGTATCCCGATTTATTGTATGCTTCGAGTCAGCTTATCGCCGGGGCAGGCCGGGCGCAAGAAGCGGAAAATCATCCATTGCCGGTTTCAAGCACAGACATTCTCGGTTCCGACGGACCGCTCGCCGGGCGGGTGGAAGGCTACATGCCGCGACGCGCGCAGCAGGAAATGGCCGCCAGCATCGAACAGGCGCTCGCCGACTATTCCACGTTCATCGCCGAGTCGGGGACCGGCACCGGCAAGACCTTCGCGTATCTCGTGCCGGCGCTGTTGTCGGGCAAAAAAATCCTCATTTCCACCGGCACGCGCCATCTCCAGGACCAGCTGTTTCACCGCGACCTGCCCATCATCCGCGACGCGCTGGCGGTTCCCGTGACGACGGCCCTGCTCAAGGGGCGGGCGAATTACCTCTGCCACCACCACCTCGAGCGCGCGGAAACGGAGTTGCGTTTCGCGGGCAAACGCGACCAGGCGCATCTCGTGCGCGTTCGCGACTGGGCCGGACGCACGAAGCGCGGCGACATCGCCGAGGTCAGCGGCATCCCCGAGGATTCCGATCTCTGGCCGCTCGTGACGTCGACCGCCGAGAACTGCCTCGGCGGCGGCTGCGAGCATTTCAACGAATGTTTCGTGAACCGGGCGCGACGCGAGGCGCTCGCCGCCGACGTCGTGGTCGTCAACCATCATCTGTTTTTCGCCGACCTGGCTTTGCGCGAGGAGGGCTTCGGCCAGCTGCTGCCCGGCGTCGAGGCGGTGATTTTCGACGAGGCGCACCAGCTGCCGGAAGTGGCGTCGAATTTTTTCAGCCTGTCCGTGAGCAGTCACCAGCTGCTGGGCCTGTGCCGCGACGCGGTAGCCGAGGACATCAAGGAACACAGCGGCCTTCCCGGGCTGCAGCCCGCGGCGCAGCAGCTGGAGAAGACCGCCGCCGATTTTCGTCTCGCGTTCGGCGTGGAACCGAAGCGCGACGCCTGGAGCCGGCTGGAAAACGCCAGGGCCATCCATGGGGCCATGGACGCGCTGAAGACGCGGATGTCGGGACTCGCGTCGGTGCTCGACACCGCCGCGGCCAAGGGGCAGGGACTGGCGAATTGCGCACGCCGTGCATCCGATCTGCTCGACCGGTTGCTGATGATCAGCGAGAACCCGCCGCCGGAGTACGTGGCCTGGTACGAGACCACGACGCGCACCTTCACGCTCTATCTCACGCCGCTCGATATCGCCGCGTCGTTCAAGCAGTACGCCGGCGCCGGAAAGAAGGCCTGGATTTTCACTTCCGCGACGCTGGCGATCAACAAGAGCTTCGCGCACTTCCAGGCGCAGCTCGGGTTGGAAGAGGCCGAGACCGGATTGTGGAACAGCCCCTTCGATTTCGCTCGCCGGACCCTGCTCTATATTCCGCCGGGCCTGCCCGTGCCCTCGGCGCCGGATTACACCGACCGCGTGATCGACGCGGCGCTGCCGGTGTTGCGCGCCAGCCGCGGGCGCGCGTTCCTGCTCTTCACCAGTCATCGCGCGCTCAAGCTCGCCACGGCACGGCTGCGCGACGCGCTCGACTACCCGTTGTTGGTGCAGGGGGACGCGCCGCGTTCGGAACTGCTGCGGCGATTCCGCACCGCCGGCAACGCCGTGCTGCTCGGCACCGGCAGCTTCTGGGAAGGCGTGGACGTGCGCGGCGAGGCGCTGTCGTGCGTGATCATCGACAAGCTGCCGTTCGCCTCGCCCGACGATCCGGTGTTGCAGGCGCGCGCCGCGGCCATGGAACAGGCCGGCCGCAGTCCGTTCATGGAATACCAGTTGCCGGAAGCGGTGATCGCGCTCAAGCAGGGCGTCGGCCGCCTGATCCGCGATGAAAGCGATCGCGGCGCGCTGGTGCTGTGTGACCCGCGCCTGCTGAGCAAGGGTTACGGCAAGACATTCCTCGCCAGCCTGCCACCGATGCCGCTGACCCGGGCCCTTGAAGACGTTGAACGGTTTTTTGCCGGGGAGAGTGGCGTGCGCGAACCCGCGCCGCAGGCGTCGGAGGCATGAAGACGAATGCCGCGCCGGTGCCGATCTGGCGCCGCATCGTGCATTTCCTCGCCTTCGGTTTCGGCAGCGGCAAGGCCCCGGTGGCGCCGGGCACCTTCGGCACCCTGGTCGGCATCCCGGCCTATCTGCTGCTCCAGCCGCTCGCTATCTATATATATGTTGCGGTCGTTGCCGGGATGTTCGGCCTCGGAACATGGATCTGCCACGTGACTGAACGCGACCTGGGCGTGCACGACCATCCCGGGATCGTGTGGGACGAGATCGTGGGATACCTTATTACCATGTTTCTCGCTCCAGCCGGGTGGGTGTGGATAGCCCTGGGCTTCGTCCTGTTCCGGCTGTTCGACATCTGGAAGCCGTTTCCCATCCGCCAGATCGAGCGCCGCATCCAGGGCGGGTTCGGCAACATGCTCGACGACGCGCTCGCCGCGATCTATGCCTGGCTGGTGTTGCAGGCGGTCGTGCGGCTGGTTCAGGTCTGACGGCTACAGAGCGTCATGTCACCAAAGAAATTGAGCCATGCCCCTTTAACTAAAAGCCCCGCCCCGGCGGGGCTTTTCATTTCTGAATACGAAGCGCGCAACGGCGCGCGGAGGAATAACGAGCAGGCAGTCGTGCCCATTATTAAGAACTGCTTAAAAAATAATTTTTCCGTCCGCTTTTACGCCACGAGATGTCACGAAAAAGAAATTGAGCTTGGCCCCTTCAATTGGTAAATTTCCACGTGTAAGTTCTTTTGCAAAATAAAAGGCCTCACCGATCCCCATGGATGAGGGATGTCACCGGTGATCAAGGACGATCCGGCCCGTCAGGATATAAACGGGTTCAGCGGGTTCCCCGAAGTATCTCTGGCTCCATTACCACGAAGAATAAGAAGTGGAGGAGACCTGATGAATATCCTTCAACGCAAACTCATTGCAGCGCTGTCTCTGTGCGCGGCGATTATCGTTCCTAACGTCGCAGCCGCCGCGTCCATCCTCAGCCAAGGCACCTGGGCGACCACCCTTCAAGCTCGTAATCTTGAGGGTGATCCATATGGCGTTCCGGACGCCTATTACGACACCGCGCTGAACATCACCTGGCTGGCGAATGCCAGTGCCGCCGTGGGTTCGGCCTACGATACCTACAGTCCGGGGACCGGGGAAATGACCTGGAGCGACGCCAATGCCTGGGCGGCGAGCCTGAACATCGGCGGCATCACTGGCTGGCGGTTGCCGACCGTGACCGACACGGGTTCGCCAGGCTGCGATTTATCCACTACCGGTGGCACGGACTGCGGCTACAACGTCGACCCTGCAACCGGCGAGATGGCGTACATGTACTACGTCACGTTGGGCGACAAGAGCTTCTACGACACCTCGGGCAACCCTTATCAGCCGGGTTGGGGTCTGACCAACACCGGCCCGTTTTCCAACCTCGGGACATATCAGGATTATTGGACGTCCACGCCCCAACCGTCTTCCCCTTCCACCGACGCCTGGACCTTCAGTTTCCAGGATGGAGGCCAGCTGCTGAACGCCAACAAACCCTCCGCCCTCTATGCCTGGGCGGTCAAGGGTGGGTCCGTCGGCGTCGCGGTATCGACCGTTCCGTTGCCTGGCGCCGCGTGGTTGTTCGGCTCGGGCTTGCTTGGCTTGATCGGCGTGGCGCGCCGCAAGCTGGTTTGAAGCATAGGTGACAGGTCAGGCCGATTTGGCCCTTCAGAATATAAATGGGTCCAGGCAGCCCTGATGTATCTTGGCTCCACGACCATGACGATTAATAAAAAGGGAGACCCGATGAATACCCATCAACGCAAACTTATCGCCGCAGCGTCGCTGTGCGCAGCGCTCACCGTTCCCGGCATCGCGTCCGCCGCCGGCATCAGCGGCCAGGGGACCTGGGAAACCACCCTGCAGGCGCGCGATCTCGACGGGAATTTCACCACCGTTGAGGCATACTACGACACCGCTTTGAACGTCACCTGGCTGGCAAACGCGAATGCCGCGGCGAATACCGCCTATGACATACTGTCACCCGGTTCCGGGCTCATGAACTGGACAACCGCCAAAGCCTGGGCCGCCAATCTGAACGTCGACGGCGTCACAGGCTGGTCGTTACCGACCATGAGTGACCCCGGCGCCACCTGTGTCGATTCCAGCTCGGGCACGACCTGCGGCTGGAACAGCGACCCCGCAAGCGGCGAGCTGGCACACCTGTTCTTCACTACCTTGGGCGATACGTCGTACTATGATGCTTCTCACAACGTTCAACCCTTTTATGGCCTGACCAACACCGGGCCTTTCTCCAATATTCAGAGCAGCAGCTACTGGTATGCCACGGTGTACGCGCCCGATACCAGCCGCACGTGGGACTTCAGCGCCAACGTTGGCCAACAGGGCATTACCTATAACTCCGATGGATACAGTATGTATGCGTGGGCTGTGCACCCGGGTGATGTCGGAACGGCCATTGCGACAGTGCCGCTACCGGCCGCTTTCTGGTTGTTTGGTTCGGGACTGCTCGGGCTGATCGGGACCGCGCGGCGCAAAGCCGTTTAGTTTCTATTTCAATCCTGACAAAAGGGACCTCGCCACCGCGGGGTCTTTTTTGCCCTGGCGAATCTCCGCTTCGGGCTGCCATGGACGTTTCTGAGAAACAAGCGTAGGGCGCGTACCACGCGCCGATTTCTATAACCGCCACAGCCGCCCGTGCGTTGCATAGCGACGCCGGAAGGTGGAAAAGAAAGAATACGTGTCACGATTTTAATTTGGCGCGTGGTACACGCCCTGCTTTTGCTTATAAAACGATTATATCGCCGCTGTCGGCAAGCTTGCCTATCTCCGCCTCGCTGTATCCGTATTCCTTTAATACCTCGCGCGTGTGCTCGCCGAGCAGCGGCGCGCCGTGCCTCACCTCACCCGGCGTCGCGGAGAATTTCACCGGCGGGCCGAGGGTTTTCATTTTTCCCAGGCGGCTGTGCTCCACTTCCAACACCATACGTCGCGCCAGCACCTGCGGGTCGGTCAGCATCTCGCCGATGGACAACACCGGCCCGGCCGGGACGCCCGCGGCCTCGAATTGCGCGAGCCAGTCGGCGGTGCTGCGTGCGCGGAAGTGCGTGGTCAGGATGTCGATCAGCGCCGGCAGATTGTGCATGCGCGCGGCATTGTCGAAGAAGCGCGGGTCTTCGGCGAGCTGTTGTTGTCCGATCACTTCGACCAGACGTTTCCAGTTCGCCTGGTTGGCGGCGCCGATGTTGATCCAGCCGTCCCGGGTCTGGATCGCCTGATAGGGCGCGCTCAGCGGATGGGCCGAGCCGATGGCGCCGGGCGATTGGCCGGTGGCCAGGCAGATGGCCGACTGCCAGTAGGTCGTGGTGACGCCGGCTTCCAGCAATGACGTGTCCACCAGCTGGCCCTCGCCGGTCTTGAGCCGGTGCACGTAGGCCGCGAGCACGCCCATGGCGGCGAGGATGCCGGCGCTGATGTCGGTGATCGGCGGACCGGCCTTGACCGGCGGATGTCCGGCGCCTTCGCCGGTGACGCTCATGATGCCGGAGAGTCCCTGGGCGATGAGATCGAAGCCGGCGCGGTTGGCGTACGGACCGG
>Ga0315550_1001782_pt1 | contig 13229 bp, 13 predicted proteins | sample SalMarSW160190MG_2_FD_203100 | JGI IMG/M metagenome (GOLD analysis project Ga0315550, IMG submission 203100) | Salt marsh sediment microbial communities from the Plum Island Ecosystem LTER, Massachusetts, United States - Salt Marsh Sediment SW1601-90 ... | reverse complement strand
TAGTGTAGCAGTTAATGACTTCGATACGTTGATTAAAAAAAGGATTGCTGCAGATTCGCGAGAAAAACTGACTGAATCCGATGTAAACGAGAGGATTGCTGACGTTTGGACGGGCATCAAACATGGACGAATTAATCCCGAAATCTTTCTTGAAAGTATAGATGCAATGAAGAGTCGGCTGGTTAAGGTGGTTGAACGGTTCGGTGCAGAAAGAGTTCCATACGCGGGACCTGAATGCGGATTAAAAGGATACCCAACGTACGAGAATGCACTTGAATGCTTGAGACGCGTCTCCAGCGCCGTCAAAAGTTTCGAAAAATAATCGTTTGTTGCCTCTTAAACAAACAGGAATAAACGGTCAGAAAAAGAAAATTTAGTCTTCTCTTGGCTTTTCTTTCTTAATGGATGAGGATAGCGAAAGAAGATTGTGCATGATTTTGTAGGTTAGTCCCCAGATGATATGGTTTTCTATTATGTAGGCGGGGTATTCTCCGAAACTGACTTTTGCGGTTCCCTTGTGTTTGGCGAGTTCTTTTAGTTGCGTCCAGAAGTATCCCGTTAACTCATCGTTCAATTTTATGGCTTGCTCCTTCTCTAGGAGGACAACGAAGGGAAGAATCTGCATTTCAGGCTTTTGCGTCGACCTCACAGGCTCCATTGCTCCGAGAAAGCGGCAGCCCTCAAGAAGGTTTATGCTGGTTTCCTCCAAGGTTTCCCTAACCACGGTCTCCTTCAGATTCAGGTCTTCAGAGTCCCGTTTTCCACCGGGAAGCGCGGTCTGTCCTGACCAAGGATCACCTGATTTCTCAGCTCTCTTCACAAACAAAACCTGGAAGTCCTGATTGGTTGCTCTCAGCAGCACAACAACTGCGGCGTTCGCATCCAGATTTTCGGATGTTGGCTTCAGCATCTTGGTCAGTCTTTCGGCATTCCCAATATAACCCATTTCTGTTCTTCCCCTGTGGCTCTTTTGAAGTCATCCATGTATTTTAAACAAGCTATTTATTTTGGTCATTTGTTTCTCTCATTTTCTTAATCGTCTTCCTGTCAACCTCTAAGCTCAAGTTTTCGATGTTTTCCTCCCAGAAAATCTCTTGAGCCGCCTTGCAGACAGGCTCGCCCTCATAGTCAGTGATAAGATAGCAGTGGGCATGCTGTTTCTCTCCGTTGCTTGCCACATAAAAGTTCTTGCACACAAACTTGGTCTCCTTGACTTTGATGCCCAGCTCCTCCACCATCTCCCTCTTCAGGGCATCCTCTAGGCTCTCGTTGGGTTTAACATGTCCAGCAGGCAAACAAACTATTCCCGGGTCAATCGTTTCGTCCAATCTGCGGCGCTCAACCAAAAACTTGTTTCCCCTCATAACTATTCCCACAACAACGCCGATAGCTTCCAAAATGTATCCTCTCACGTCTGATTAGAAGAGGTTAAGCGCAGAGCATAAAATTTAAACCTTATCTACACTAGACTCTGCAAAATCTTCCCAGTTTAAACGTTTTGAGAAGCCCAAAATAGGATTGCTGTCTACGCAGTATATTTATAAATTCCTAACAGAATATACTGGTTGCTGCTTTAGTCCAAGTCGACCCTATTGTATACGTAAACCTGTATTATGCCGTCGGTGCATACGAACCGTGCGCACGCAAGCAAAGGCTGACTTGGTTGCAAACCGGCTTTCACATTCAAGTAATAATGGGAAGAAGTAAATGAAAAATAGTATTTGTACGGTTGAACAGCTTAAAGACTTCATTGACCTGTCGCCTAAAGAAGAGAAAAAACTGAAACAAATTACGCAAAGGCATCCAATGCGTGTTACTGCATATTACATGTCGCTGATAGACTGGAACGACCCTTATGATCCCATAAGAAAGATGGCGATTCCATCATTTGAAGAATTTAACATTCAAGGTTCCTACGACACAAGCGGCGAAGCAGAGAACACCAAACTGTCAGGGCTTCAGCACAAATACCAAGAGACAGCCTTGATTTTAGCCACAAACAAGTGTGCAACCTATTGCAGGCACTGCTTCAGAAAGAGGCTGGTTGGTTTGCAAACAAAGGAAATAATTGAACGTTTCGAAGATGCGGCAGAGTACATAAAGCTACATGAACAGATTAACAATGTTTTGATTACTGGTGGCGATCCCCTTGTGCTCGAAAACGGAATTATCGCACAGTTTCTTTCGATCCTATCTGACTTTCCGCAGCTAAAGTTCATTCGGTTTGGTAGCAGAGCACCAGTAACATTTCCATCACGGTTTGAGGACGATGAACTCTTAAGAATCCTCTCAAGGTATTCGCTTCCAGATAGACGGATATACGTTGTTACCCAGTTTAACCATCCAAACGAAATAACCAAACAGTCAATCAAGGCTGTAGATAACCTAATAAAATCAGGCGTTATCGTGAACAATCAAACAGTCTTGCTAAAAGGCGTCAATGATAACCCTACAACGATAGCAAATCTACAAAACAAACTGGTGAGTATCGGCGTCAATCCATACTATATCTTTCAATGCAGACCAGTCAAGAGAGTTAAACAGCATTTTCAAGTACCCCTATGCAGGGGGATAGAGATCATAGAAAAGGCGAAGGAGCACTGTAACGGTCACAGTAAACGGTTCAGGTATATTATGTCACACAGAACCGGCAAGATAGAAATACTGGGCATATTCGACAATGAAATCTACTTCAAGTATCATCAAGCAAAAAACAGGAAGAAACTGGGCAAAATCTTCACAAGACCAGTTAATGAAAATGCTGGCTGGCTAGACGACCTCAAATCAACTTCAGTGCGTGTGCTAGATGCTGCGCCCTATCTTTTGTAGTATTCATCCTCTGTAGCAGGGTATATTTCCAGTGCCTTCACGGGAGCATGGATTACGCGAGCTGTGTGCCGTGTTTTAGCGGGAACAAACAGGCTGTCTTTTTTCTTCAGAATGAGTTTTTGGTCTTCAAACATGAATTCCATCTCTCCCTCCAGAACGACGACAAGATGTTCTACGGGATGTGTATGAAAAGGAATCTTCACGGCTTCGTTTTTTAATTCAAAGTAGTTCAGCGTCAACTCGTTTCCGTGGACAAGCCTCACAAGAACATTTTTGTACAATTCCTTCGATGACAAAGAGTCCAATTGGAAAGACAACATGCAACTCACCATTAACGGCTCTCTTGTATTCTAAGGAACTGAGCAAGTTTATGTAAGTTGCGTCCCTGCGTGCAGGCGTTAATTAAGTTTCACTGTTCTAAGGTTGAGGTTTTGTTCGTTTGTGTCCGCATTCATGGTTGAAAACTGCACTCATACAAAAATATCTTATAGTCAATTTTTCTTGACCCACTACGAATTAATTTATGATTTTTAGTCAAAATTTCTTGACAAAAAACCTTTTTAATTTAGCAAGTAAAGTCTTTTTGGTGATAGATTGTTGAAAAGAATAACATTAAGAATCATCACAATATCGTTTTCTCTTTGTCTATTAGCCTCTATGTCTAGTGCTGTCTTTGCTTCTTCAGAGCTGTGGAAAACATATGGTGGAGAATTTGATGATGAGGCTGCTGCGATTGTTGCATCGTCTGATGGAGGTTATGCAATAGCCGGAACAACTTCCTCTTTTGGCACTGGAGGATACGACTTCTGGTTGATTAAAGTTGATGAGAACGGAAACATGGAATGGAATAAGACTTACGGAGGAACAAAATCCGATGTGGCAGCGGCTCTGGTTTGTACGGCTGACGGCGGCTATGCTATGGCGGGAGAAACTAGGTCGTATGGTGAGGGTGAAATTGATTTTTGGTTGGTGAAAGTCGATTCTTCTGGAAATCTGCAGTGGAATAAAACGTTTGGTGATCAAACAGCAGACATAGCGACTTGTGTGATACAAACTAACGATGGCGGATACGCTCTGGGTGGATATTGGCTAGAGGATGATGCGCCTAAGGACGTTTTATTCGTCAAAACGGATTCTTCAGGCAACGTGCAGTGGACCAGAACCTATGGGGGAGCAGAAGAGGAAAGCGTCTATTCCGTGGTGCAAACTAGTGAAGGCGGATATGCCTTGGCTGGAGTAACAACTTCATATAGTGATGAGGGAAAACCAGACTTTTGGCTTGTTAAGACAGACTCAAATGGTATTATGGAATGGAATAAAACCTACACAGAGCAAAACACCGACTGCGCCAAATCTCTTATTCAAACCAGTGATGGTGGATACACATTGGCAGGTTTTGTTCGTCCAGCAATAATAGCTCCGTCAGATGTTTGGGTGATTAATGTAGACTCTACAGGTAATTCGGTATGGAACGTAACGTGGAAATCTGTAGGCTATGCTATGTTTAATAGCATGATTCAAACAGGCGATGGAGGATATCTGGTTTCAGGAGCAACCAGCTATTTAAGAGGCTTCTTGGACTTAGGCAGCTTCATGTTCCTACTCAAAATAGATGCAAATGGAACCGTACAATGGACCAAAACATTTGACGGATTGGGCGATAACAATTCATTATTTGTTGCGCAAACAGAAAACGATAGTTACGCATTGGTAGGAACAACAAAGTCAACAGATGAAGGAACATATTATGACATTTGGTTCGCAAAAGCTGACCCACACGGGGATGTTATCCCAGAGTTTCCATCATGGATGTTTCTGCCATTGTGCATAACTGGATTGCTGGCAGTAGTAATAATCAAAAAGAAAACATTTCATCAAAAAATCATTGTTTAATACTACGTTTATACTACTGAAAAGACAACCCTACCAAAATCATGGAAGCAATACTAACGTAAACGGCTCTCTTTTTCCAATTAATCTCAGTTTTATCTTCTTTATTATTTCGTCTTCTTGGTTTAATTCGAGAGCGTAACCGTGCAAGTGCAAATCTTGATTTTTTCCTCAACTGTTCTCCCTAAATAGCGTATTCTTCAATGAGGATGTAAAAGCTAAGTAACTTTTCATTGTGTGATAACAAAACCCGAAAAATTGAGTCTGTAACTGTAAAGGCGAGCAAACGGTTTAACTGTCAAAAATACAAAAAATCCAAAATAAAAGCGAAAGTCAATGGTTGTACCTACAGTAAGGTTTATCTTGCCTGAGATATGTTTTCCCATACACAACGCATTTGCTGAGAAATGTGACCCTGATGATCTGCGACAATTATGAACGCCCAGTTCTTAACCTAAGAGTTTCCGTTACCCAAAAATGTGACAAACATTGCCCCTATTGTCACAGGGAGGGCGAAACCGACCCCTCAACGGTCATGACAGTAGAGGAGATTGTCCGCATAGTTCGGATAGCCATCAGTCTCGGAATCTCCCGAGTTAAACTAACTGGAGGAGAGCCGCTTCTTCGCAAGGAAATCGTCGAGATCGTCCAAGGCATCAATGGACTAGAGGGCTTAACTGACCTGTCCATGACCACTAATGGAGCCTACATGAAAGGCTTGGCTGAAAACCTGAAAGCAGCGGGATTAGGTCGAGTGAATGTGAGTCTCCCCACCCTAGACCCTAACGTATATAGTAATCTCATGGGAGGCGACCTAGAAGACGCAATTGAAGGAGTCAAAGCCGCGGTAGAAGCTGGGTTACACCCTGTGAAACTGAATATGCTGGTTCTCAAAAACGTGAATGACGGCGAAATAGACAAGATGATCCAGTTTGCGGCGCAAACGGGGACAATCTTGCAGTTGATTGAACTGGAGCCAATTAATCTCAGCAAAAAATACTACGCGCGCTACCATCTTAGCTTGGATATGATAGCGCAGAAGTTAGAGAAGTTGGCGTCAGAGACGAGAATCCGAAAGTACATGCAGAAAAGACGGGTTTATGTTCTGCCGAAAGTGAATGTTGAAGTTATTCGTCCCATAGAAAACACCGAGTTTTGTGCCAACTGCACCCGCATCCGCGTGACAAGCGACGGAAAACTGAAGCCCTGCCTAATGAGAAAAGACAACCTAGTGGACATTCTCACACCCCTCCGGAACGGAGCCGATGACAAAAAACTGACAGAAACATTCATTGAAGCAATCAAAAAACGTGAACCATACTACAAGGCAACCCCCACAGCTAAGACCACAGCCTGATTGATTGCTTTTTAGAGCGCATTTGACCCGAAAGCCTTTAGAACTGACGGTTCCTCTAAAAAGAACCAATACAAGCCTGAAACGTGGAAGGGTGAATGATTTGATGCCTGAAGAACATTCGTCTTCAAGTTCCAGCAAGTGGGCTTACGCCTTTGCGGCAATTCTCATCCTTCTTGTTGTCAATACGGCAGTGTTCGCTGTAGCTTTCTTGAACCTTCAAAACCAGCTGGAAGAAATGGACGCAAGCATTATAGAGCAGAGCAGCGAAATTCAGGACCTGCAGAACCGAATCGAAATTCTGGACACTATTAATCAAACAGGTCTAATGCCATGGTCCACGATTTATGATCAACTCAAAGATTCCGTGGTTCTTATCCAAACCAACCTTGGTTTAGGCTCCGGATTCGTGTATGACCTGAAAGGGCACATCATAACTAACCATCATGTAATCGAGGACGCCGACACCATACAGGTTAGCTTCCTAGACGGAAACGTAACCTCAGCCAGTGTAGTTGGCATGGACATCTACAGTGACATAGCCGTAATAAAAGTCGATCCAGACGTTACAACCTTACATTCGGTTGTTTTTGGGTCTTCATCTGATCTAACTGTGGGGGAGCCTGTGGCAGCCATGGGTAACCCCTTTGGTCTCAGCGACACCCTAACCGCAGGCATAGTATCTTCTGTAGAGAGAACCTTGGATGCAGCTGGAGGGTACGTGATCATAGACATAATCCAGATAGACGCAGCCGTGAACCCCGGAAACTCTGGCGGTCCATTGGTCAACTTGCATGGTCAGGTGGTGGGCGTAAACACTGCTATACAGTCGGAAACTGGCACCTTCACGGGTATAGGCTTCGCTATTCCCTCTGACACGGTTAAACGGGAAATTGACGACCTGATAGAAACTGGCACTTACAAGCATCCGTGGTTAGGTGTCTCTGCATTGGACGTGAACATAGCTATTGCAGACGCCATTGGCTTGGAGAAACCTCAGGGGGTTCTCATCGTGGAGGTGACTGAGGGGAGTCCTGCGGAACAGGTGGGATTAAGAGGCGCAGACCAGAATGTCACATTAGATGGGCGGCTGATTCCGATTGGTGGAGACGTGATTACTGGAATAGATGGTTTATCCGCGAGAAGACTGGCTGATCTCGTGGTTTATATGGAACGGAACACTAGCCCCGGAGATTCTGTGGTTTTTGAAATCATCAGAGACGGACAAGAACTTAGCTTGACTGTGAATCTGGGAGAGAGACCCCTACCCTAAAATGACGTTTGATGCGCCAAAAAATGCTAATAACAAAAAACTAGTTGCCATCACTTGTTTCAGAATGTTTTTTGCTGATGTGTTTTTCCCTCTTTCAGGCATTGAGGGCACACGCATTGAAATGGAAGATTTTTGGTTGCACAGAAATCCGTATACTTACAATCAGAACAGGAAAAATTCTTGTTACATATTAAACAATTTTGGAGGAACATAACTTCATCGTTTAGAATGCTGGAAATTGTGTCAATGACTTCTTCGATTTTGTCGAAATTGTTTATGCTGTACGAACCTTTATCTCGGTTGTATTCTAGACCAAGCCTCATTAGACGCCTAAATTTTTCTCTTTCAACATAAGGAAGTATGAACGATTTTTTATTCAGAACTACCACTTCATAACCCCGCTAGATTTTATTCATCTTCGTGAGATAGTCTACTTCATCAGGCTCCAGTTTGAGCCAAGAAATTATTGGGCTTGCTTTTTGCTTCTCTAGAATAATATTGACGAACGGAACAATATCCGTTTTAGCTGTAGTTTGTGAAACGTGACATTTTAGAGCTATTTTTGCGCAGATATTCTTCAATTTTGTCCTCTTGCCTTTTGTCCAATAAAGCTTCATTATCCTCATCGGCGGGAATATAACTTCAAAAGGTTTAAACGATTTTGGGGAGACTGTCGCAGCCTCGGCAAGAAGATTGAAAAAGTACTTTAAAAGGCGCCAGTTTTCTGTTCCTACTCTGCCTCTGAAGACATCTGCCCTTGAAACCAGATCATACGCTTGCGCCAAATGCGCTGAGTCAAGGTATCGAAGCGGGAGATTATCACTAATTGAAAGCAGAAAATCGTCATAATTGACGCTTGAGCGGTTAAGAATCATTGCTGCATCTCTAACAGATTCTGCCGAAAACACTCCCATAAGCGTTTCATACATGCCTATGTCTTTGCTTCGGGAACTCAGAAACATGGTATCTTGGACTCTTAGAACAGGTTTTCCTTCTGATATGCTCTGTAGATCATTTATTGCAGACCGCATGTCGCCTCGACTATTCTGAGCGATTCTCTCAAGAGCTTCAAATTCTGCTTCAACATTTTCCATAACACAAATTCTTCGCAACATAGTGATTATCAGAGGCATACGTACCTGTTGAAACCTTATCATCTGGCAAACTTTTTTCAAAGGCCTAAGTTTTTTTATATCTGGATTGTTGGCAGCCATTACAACGGGAATAAGCGACTCTTTGACGATTTTTATTATGGCTTTTATGCCACCTCTATCTTGTTGGCCAAAAACGCCGTCAACCTCATCCAAGAATAGGATATTGCCTTTGGTTTCAGTAGAAAATTTGTCCAAGGCAACAAACGAAGTGGCTGGTTTGCCTACCTTGTTGATCGCTTTTTCTGTTCGTGTATCGCTTGCGTTCATTTCAATGATCGTAAAGTTAAACTGGTTTGAGGCTGCATTCACCAAAGCCGTTTTTCCTACTCCTGCCGGTCCATAAAGCAATACTGCTTTTTTTCGTCGGCGTTTATTCTTTAACCAGTTGATGAACGTAGTTTTTGCTAGTTCGTTACCTAATACTTCTGTTATCTTTTTTGGGCGATACTTTTCAACCCATAAAAGATCATTCTTCAATTACGTTCCCCTTTTGTTTCCCAAACTTTGAGAATTGAGCAAGTAATGCACTTAATTGAATATCGCTATTTGCGCCTTGTGTAAGCCGATAATCATATTCTCCAATGATGTTGGTTAGTTCGGCCTTTTGGTTGTCCGTTAAATGTGGAACTTTGAGTAGTTCTCTTTGCATCTGGCGGACTATTTCTGAGCCAGAAAAACCATATTGACCGATTAGGTCGTACATCATCTTTCTTGCTTCTATGAAGTTGCCACTGAGTGCCTTGTTAAGCATTAACTGCACCTGTCTTGGGCTAGCTTCACCGAATACTTGAAGAACCGTTTGCTCATCTATGACGCCTGTTTGATATGCGGCGGTGGTCTGTAATGCGTTTATTGCATGTCTGAGGTCTCCCTCAGAGTATTCCACAATTCTTTCTGCTGCTTCGTCTAACAATCGCAGATTTTCGTTCTGTGCGATTTTCTTGAGATGTTCTACCATGGCGGTCTTATCTAGTTTTGAGAAACGGAATATGGCACACCGACTTTGAATCGGTTCAATAATCTTGCTGGAGTAATTGCATATTAGGATGAATCTGCTGGTTCGAGAACTGGTTTCCATTATTCGCCTGAGTGCTGTTTGAGCAGCCCCCGTCATTTGATCGCTTTCATCCAAAATTATGAGCGAATAAGGTGCATCTCCAAAACCTGTTCTGCTATAACGCGAGAAATCTTTAATCCTGTCCCTTACCGTGTTGATTCCTCGTTCATCAGACGCGTTGAGCTCTAACGTGAAGGACTTCCATTTATCTCCGAATAATTCACGTGCAATGCATAGGGCAACCGTTGTTTTTCCGGTGCCGGGTATTCCCGCTAAAAGTAGATGTGGCATTGAATGTGGATTTTTAAGAAAAGCTTGTATGCTCTCTACAATATGGTTCAGGTCCACAATATCGTCTAGTGTTTTTGGTCGATATTTTTCAACCCACATAACTTCATCATTAAGGTTCATAACTAATGCTCCAGTGACCGTGTGACAAGTAACGTGTTAAGTTGCACTAATTTGTTTTTCTATAGGCTCTCGTGATATTTACCCGTTTTTTATAAAGAACCTAAATCGCCCGCGATTGAGTATGTAGCAGACTTAGGTTACCGTCACTCAGAACCAGTGGTTTGACAGCTAATTAGAAAATAGCCAATATTGCTTGAACATTAATAACTGCCAAATTGAAACGCATGCTTTTCTAGTTTCATTGTTCTTTTTTCTGTTTTGAGAATCCGTAGGTTCCTAGTTTCTTGTGGATGCTCCAGTATTCGCCTTGGTTGTATGTGAAGGGGTCTGCTTTTGTGAAGTCGATGTTTCCTTTCTCGTCCAGAATGTTTTGGTCTATGTGGACTTGGACAATTTCTCCGATGAACAGGTCGTGGGCGCCTAATGGAATCCTGTCTTTCAGGATGCATTCCATGTTCACTGGGCATTCGCGGATTAGTGGAGCTTTGACTTTGTCTGCCTTCTCTTGGGTTAGTTTGGTTTCGGAGAACTTGTCTATGTCTTTTCCTGATGTTACTCCGCAGTAATCTGTTTCTCTTAGGATTTTGGCTGTTGGGATGTTCACGACGAATTCTTTGCTGTTTTCAATCAGTTTGTGAGAATATCGTGATGGTTGAATACCCAACCCTACTGTAGGCGGTTCAGAGCATACGGTTCCAGCCCACGCCAACGTGATTATGTTAGGTTTTCCCGTGGAATCTACGCAGGTTACGAGAACAACTGGACAAGGAAACAATGCAGTGTAAGGCTTCTTTTTGATTTTCATGAAGCATCTTCTGATTAGAACGATTATTAACGTTTTCTAAGGTGTGAATAAACAGACTTTGTGCTAGTGCTTCTAGCGAATGTGAACGTGTTTCTTGATGTGTGCGCATGTGCTCCTTAAGCTCTGGCAACCCATCCATCTCCTTCGCCGTCTCTCAGACCGGGATTAAAGTGAAGATTCGCGTTAGACGCCTTCATCGTTTTGTTGTCTTTTGAATCAGTATTTTAATTTCATAATTTATTTAGAATCGAAATCCGAAATAGAAACCAAGAATGATAGTGCGGGACCTATTTGCTCAAGCTCATTAAAGACAATAAGGCGCTTAGCCCAGTGATAGCATCGATTATTCTAATTGCGGTTGTCATAGCTGTTTCCATCGCAGCAACCACATGGATGGGTTCAATCTCCTTCAGTTTTATGGAAGTTGATGAGTTTAGAGTTACCAGCCACTCATGGGCTTCAGACACTTCCCACATCAACTTAACCATTAACAACTTTGGAACAACCACGATTACGATAAGCGAGGTAAAAGTAAACGGCGTAACCGCCAGCGATACATCCTTTGTTTTAGGTGACTCAACATTGGAAGGTGGTGAAACAGCAATCCTCAAAGTAACTCAGAGTTTCTCACCATCAAAGAAATATGAGTTTAAGATCATTACCGAATCTGGCACAAAAATTGTATATGTTGCCGTAGCTCCTTCCACGGGACCTTCGGAAATCTGGTATAACCCCTCTTGGATCAAAAGAAAAGCAGTAACAATCGACAACACTTTGAACCCCAACGAGTTAACTGGCTACCAGATTCAGGTTAATGTTGAATATGATTCGGACATGATTGCCGATTTTTCTGATTTACGATTCACCGATAGCGACTGCCAGACCTTAATTCCTTACTGGGTTGAAAGTTACGTTGTCTCAGATTCCGCTGTAGTATGGGTGAAGGTCCCGTCTATTCTAGCGTCTTCTACAGAAACGATTTACATGTATTATGGAAACCCCTCTGCCACTTCAGAAAGTAATCCGGATGACACGGTTGATTTGTTTTTGGACTTCACTGTAGACGGGGTGATAACTCATGGAGGCTCTAGTCAAGATGTAGATTCAGCACAATGGGAAATTATCGACGATTCTACCTTGAGAATGTGGGGAAATAACTGGAAAGCAACCATGAAAACTTTAACTGTTGCTGACGACGGTAGCCAAGCAATCTGCTTTGATTTCAAAAGCAGCGGAACTCAGAGTGAAATATGTGGAGTTGGTTTGGATACAGATAGCGGTCTAACTGTGGGTCGGTTCTACCAAATCTATGGGACTCAAGGTTGGGGAATTAATGATCACTACGATTATAGCGGTGGTGGAGACTGGCAGTCCTACTCTCTGATATTGGATGATTTTAGTGGAGCATTTGACAGGCTAGTATTCAGTAATGATGCTGATGCTGGACAGGTAACTAACATCTATTACAGGAATGTCAGGGTCTCCCAATATACAGCTCAAGCACCCTTTACAGGATTAGGCACAGAAGAAACCATGTAGCCGCGTGTAGGAAACAATTTTTATTGCCCCTGCAACTGCTCAACAATGACTTCCGAAACGTCCTTCTCCAACCACCTAAACTTCTGTGTAGTTGACGAAGTTTCAGAACGGAATCAGGTATTTGTGTCCATTTAATCAGCGAATATAGCCTTTAAAGGGGAAAAGGTCGGTTTTTTGTTCATGATTTTTTTGATTTTTGTGGGTTAATTAGAGTTTTATATCTGTCCACCATATTGTTTGTAGGGCAGAGTTTCTGTCCATAGGAGAGTTGGGATTGTCAGCTGACCCTGTAACATCCATCAGAGACGCTGATTTCGTCTTCGAAAACATGTCCGTCAAGATAGTGGCAAACAGGAACAGTCCCAAAATTGATCTTCCAGGCGTGAAAGTTGGTCCCTTCACAGAGGGAAAAGAATACGAAGTCAAATACTGGATAGCCACGGAGCTGAAGAAGGCTGGAATAGCCCATCTCCGCATGGATGAACCCCTAGATTTGAGAATAGTTAACAAGATTCAGTGGAAAGAACGTACTCAGGCTTCCCAAAGGTTAACGCCTCTTCCAGAGGATTTTTATCCTAAACTGCGGCGTTACCTAGAAGAGTTGAACGAGGAAGCCATCAAGAAACCGGAAAAAAGGGTTGATTATGACAAAGCGAAGAATCTCTCCGACGACATAACCCAGATGAGACTGAAAAAGATAGTTTCTTTGGCGTCATCGGGGCGAGAAAAAACAGGTCAAATCTTACGGAGCCTCACAAAAGAAGAAAAACATGTCTATGATTGCTTATACAAGATTATTAGTGAATGGAAAACTGAAATCCTGAAAAACCAAGGAGGCGGCAAAACATGACAGAAGAAACGTTAACAGCGGACCCCGAGGTGCTCTTTCTGGACTTCTTCAAAGCAACCAAATACCG
>Ga0315550_1001781_pt1 | contig 13230 bp, 10 predicted proteins | sample SalMarSW160190MG_2_FD_203100 | JGI IMG/M metagenome (GOLD analysis project Ga0315550, IMG submission 203100) | Salt marsh sediment microbial communities from the Plum Island Ecosystem LTER, Massachusetts, United States - Salt Marsh Sediment SW1601-90 ... | reverse complement strand
AGGCCGAGCAGGATCGCCGAGCCGACCCGGGGCGAAGGCGACCGACATCAACGGTTGCAGCCTCCCCTTGGCGGTTCCGCCGGCGGCCGGGCCGGGGCGGCGGTCATTGGCCTTGCTCCCCGGTGTCGCCCGCCACGGTGAGCGAGACGATCCGGTCGGGGTCGGTGACGCGGCCGTTTTCAGCGGCGGAGCCCTTCTTGATGGCGTCGACATGGTCCATGCCGGAGACCACCTGGCCGAAGACGGTGTACTGGCCGTTGAGATGCGGCGCCGGCTCGAAGGTGATGAAGAACTGCGAATTGGCGGAATCGGGACTGGAGCCGCGGGCCATGCCGAGGGTGCCGCGTTCGAACGGGGCGTCGGTGAATTCGGCCTTGAGATCGGGCAGGTCGGAGCCGCCGGCGCCGGTGCCGGTGGGATCGCCGGTCTGGGCCATGAACCCGGGGATGACGCGATGGAAGACCACCCCGTCGTAGAAGCCCTCACGGGTCAGGGTCAGGATGCGCGCGACATGGGCGGGGGCGAGGTCGGGCCGGAGCTCGATGTCGACGGTGCCGTCCTCGAGCTGCATGAGCAGGTGCGGGCGTTCGGCGGACGGCGCGGTGCCCGGCGTCAGGCCGAAATCGGGCAGCCATCCCGCCTGCCGCGCGACGGCGGCCGCGAAGACGACGACAAAGACCAGCACCAGCCAGCCGACGACGCGGTTGGTCGCTGTTTGCTTCTCACTCATTTGCCGCGGAGCACCTCGAGCACAAGGTCGGGAACGAACGGGGAGATGTCGCCGCCCATATGGGCGATCTGGCGGACGAGCGAAGCCGAGATGTGGCGCACCTGGGGGCTGGCGGGGACGAACACGGTCAGCAGCCCCGGCGCCATCTGGGAGTTCATGCCGACCATCTGCATTTCGTAATTGTAGTCGGTGGTGTCGCGCAGCCCGCGAATGATGATCGAGGCGCCCGACTTGCGGCAGGCCTCCACCATCAACCCGTCGAATTCGGTGTACGCGATTTCGGTGCCCAGCTTGCGGGCGATCGGACCGGCGGTTTTCTCCAGGAGCTCGAGGCGGCGTCCGTTGTCGAGCAGCGGTGTCTTGCGCTCCGAGACGCCGATGGCGACGATCAGCCTGTCGACCAGCCGGCAGGCGCGCTCGATGACGTCGAGATGGCCGTTGGTGACCGGATCGAACGAGCCGGGATAAAAGCCGATGCGTTCGCTCATGGGCGCTCCGTCGGCTGCCGCCGGCGACCGTTCAGGTTCGGCGCGGTTGTGTCATTTCCGGCGCCTGAGCGCAAGCCGTGCGCCGGTGCGGTTGGCGACGGTCGAGCGGACCCAGCCACCGGCCGCCGGTCGCCAGCCCGGCGCCCAACAATATGATCGCGCTGTTCGCACCCGGTGCCGGCTGCTAAGTGGTTAAGCCGGATTTCAAGGAGGCACCGCAATGGTTGACGCCGCGCTGCGCGAACGGGTGGCCAGCTGCATTTGTGGCGGGCTGCAGATCGTGGTCAGGGGCGAGCCGAGACATCTGCATGGCTGCACCTGCAAGCGCTGCCAACGCAAGTCGGGCAGCGTGATGACGGTCAGCGCCTGGTATCCGGAGTCGCAGGTCGTCTCGATCACCGGCGCCTGCAGTGCGTGGGCGCCCGACGGGCCGGCCAGCGAGACGGTGTTCTGCCCCACCTGCGGGGGCGGCGGCTATTTTCGCACCGGGGACTATTTGCCCGATTGCATCGGCATCCGGATCGGCACCTTCGCCGATCCGTCATTTCCGAAACCGCCGCACATTCACTGGTGGGCGAACCGGCCGCACTGGCTGCCGGCGCCCGAAGGAATTGAGCTGTTGGACGGGAACTAGCCTTCGGGGGCGGGTGGCGTGTTGTCCGGCGGGGCGTCGCCGGCTTCGTCCGAAGCCCCATCGTCTTCGCCGTCTTCCTCATCGTCTTCCGGCTCGTGCAGGCGTTCGACGGCGACGACCTTCTCGCCCTCGGCGGTATCGAACACGGTGACGCCCTGGGTGCCGCGGCCGATGATGCGGATGCCCTCGACCGGCACGCGGATCACCTTGCCGCCGTCGGTCACGAGCATGATCTGGTCGTCGTCCTCGACGGAGAAGGAGGCGATCAGCGGGCCGTTGCGTTCGTTGACGACCATGGCGACGATGCCCTTGCCGCCGCGCTTGGTGATCCGGTATTCGTGCGAGGACGAGCGCTTGCCGTAGCCTTGCTCGGATATCGTCAGGATGAACTGCTCGGCGGCGCTCATTTCGGCATAGCGCTCCTGGCTGAGTTCGCCGGCCTCGACCTCCTCTTCGTCGTCACCATCCTGGCCGCCGTTGGGCACTTCGTTCTCCTGGTGCTCGCCGCGCACCGCCCGGCTCATCTTGAGATAGGCGGAACGCTCGGCGGCTTCGGCCTCGAAATGGTGCAGAATCGACATCGAAATGAGCTTGTCGCCGTCGGCGAGGTTGACGCCTCTGACGCCGGTGGAGTTGCGCCCCTTGAAGCGGCGCACGTCGGTGACCGGGAAGCGGATGCACTGGCCGCCGGCGGAGGTCAGCACCACGTCCTGGGTCTGGGTGCAGGTCTCGACCCCGACGATGCCGTCGCCCTCCTCGAGCTTCATGGCGATCTTGCCGTTCTGGTTGACGTTGACGAAGTCGGCCAGGGAATTGCGGCGGACGGTGCCGCGGGTGGTGGCGAAAATGATGTCCAGATTCTCCCAGCTCGCCTCGTCCTCGGGCAACGGCATGATCGAGGTGATGCGCTCGCCCTGGTCGAGCGGCAGCATATTGACCAGAGCCTTGCCGCGGGCGTTCGGGGCGGCGACCGGCAGCCTCCACACCTTCATCTTGTAGACGATGCCGCGCGAGGAGAAGAACAGGACCGGGGTGTGGGTGTTGGCGACGAACAGGCGCGAGACGAAGTCCTCCTCGCGGGTCGCCATGCCCGAGCGGCCTTTGCCGCCACGGCGCTGGGCGCGGTAGGTCGAAAGCGGCACGCGCTTGATGTAGCCGCCGTGGGAAACGGTGACCACCATGTCCTCGCGGGCGATCAGATCCTCGTCCTCGACCTCGCCGTCGGCCTCGGTGATTTCGGTGCGCCGGTCGTTGCCGAAGCGGTCGCGGATTTCGGTGAGCTCGGCGCGGATGATTTCGGTGACCCGGTCGCGCGAGGCGAGGATTTCGAGATAGTCGGTGATCTCGGCGCCGAGTCCATTGAGTTCGTCGCTGATCTCGTCGCGTCCGAGGGCGGTCAGCCGTTGCAGGCGCAGTTCGAGGATCGCCTTGGCCTGGGCCTCGGACATCCGGAAAGTGCCGTCCTCGTTCACGGTGTGGCGGGGGTCGTCGATCAGCTTGACGAGCGCCTCGACGTCGCCGGCCGGCCAGTCCCGTTCGAGCAGCCGCTGGCGGGCGGTGGCCGGATCGGGGGCGGTGCGGATGAGCTTGATGACCTCGTCGACATTGGCCACCGCGACCGCCAGCCCGACCAGGATATGCGCCCGGTCGCGGGCCTTGGTGAGCAGGAAGGAGGTGCGGCGGGTGACGACATGGCGGCGGAACTCGACGAAGGCCGCGAGCATCTCGGGCAGCGTCATGAGCTGGGGCTTGCCGCCGTTGAGCGCCACCAGGTTGCAGCCGAAGGACGACTGCAGCGGGGAGAAGCGATACAGCTGGTTGAGGACGACCTCGGCGATGGCGTCGCGCCTGAGCTCGATCACCACCCGCATGCCGTCGCGGTCGGATTCATCGCGGATGTCGGAGATGCCCTCGATGCGCTTGTCGCGCACCAGTTCGGCGATCTTCTCGATCATCGCGGCCTTGTTCACCTGATAGGGGATTTCGGTGATGATCAGAGCTTCCCGGTCCTTGCGGAACTCCTCGACCCTGACCCGGCCGCGCATGAGGACCGAGCCGCGCCCGGTCTCGTAGGCGGACCGGATGCCGGTGCGCCCCAGGATGATGCCGGCAGTCGGGAAGTCCGGGCCGGGCATGATCTCGATGAGCTCGTCGATCGTGGTGTCGGGGTTGTCCAGGACCGCGATGGTGGCTTCGACGACCTCGCGCAGATTGTGGGACGGGATGTTGGTGGCCATGCCCACCGCGATGCCGCCGGCGCCGTTGACCAGGATATTCGGGAAGCGGGCCGGCAACACGACAGGCTCGCGTTCGGAGCCGTCGTAGTTGTCCCTGAAATCGACAGTGTGTTTGTCGATGTCCTCGAGCAGGGTCGAGGCGACGCGGGCCATGCGCACCTCGGTGTAGCGCATGGCGGCGGGCATATCGCCGTCGACCGACCCGAAATTGCCCTGGCCGTCGATCAGCGGCACGCGCATGGAGAATTCCTGCGCCATGCGCACCAGCGACATGTAGACCGCGCCTTCGCCATGGGGATGGTACTTGCCGATGACGTCGCCGACGACACGGGCCGACTTGCGGTAGGGCCGGTTCCACTCGTAGCCGTTTTCGTTCATCGAGTGCAGGATGCGCCGGTGTACGGGCTTGAGCCCGTCGCGGACGTCGGGCAAGGCCCGCTGCACGATCACGCTCATCGCGTAATCGAGGTAGGAACGGCGCATTTCCTCGGTGATCGAGATCGGGGAAATGTCCGACGGCGGCAGGTCGGCGGGGGTGTCGGTCACGGGCGGTCCGGGAGCTGGTTCGAGACGCGATTAATATAGGCGATACAGACAGTTATTGCCACTCGGCGGGGCCAGTTTGGAACCCGAAAACCGCTTCATCCACCGCCAATTTCGCGAATGAGATCAATGAGTTGGGCGCAGGGGTGCGGTGGGGCGCACGGCGCCGGGCCAAAGCGCGGGCGCGGGGCGGTGCGATCGGGGCGCCGGGGGCGGTTCGGCGGCGCGTCGCAGGGTCGCCGCGCGGGGCCGATTCGGGGCCCGGCGGCGCCCTCGAACGGACCCGTCCAGGGCCCGTGAAACGGCCCCCGGGGAAATCGGCGGACGGCGTTCCCGCAGGCTTGCATGGGCCTCGGCGAACGGGTATTGCAGCGGTTCGCAAGCGCACAGCGGAGCGAGAATTTGTCCATCGGATTCGGCCTGGAGCGGCTCGGGCTGCTGACCCTGAAGCACCCCAGAGCGATGGCTGCGGTCGTGCTCGCGATCACGGCCGTTTCACTCTCGCAGCTGCCGAACATGTCGACCGACGGCGACCTGCTGCGAATCTATTCGGGCTCGGGTCCCGACTACGAGAACTACGTCAGGCTGCGCGACACCTTCGGCACCTTCGAGAACGACTCCTATCTGCTGGTGCGCTCCGAGCACCTGACCGACCCGGACGTCATCGAGAAGCTGCGCGAGCTGGCGTTCGACCTCGAACTCAACGAATTCGCGGTCGGCACGCTGTCGCCCTTCTCGCTGCGCAAGCCCACCGACACCCCGGGGGTGACGGTGCCGGCGGTGCCCGAGAACATGCAGAGCGAAGAGGAAGTTCGGGCGGCGCTTGTCGAGCTCAGGCAGACCGATCCGATCATGCAGAATCTCATCCTCGAGGATCTCACGGGGATGGTGATGATCATGTTCCCCGGCTCCGACATCGTGGTCAGCCGCTCCGAAGACGCGATGACGGTCAGTCTCGAGGCGCTGATTTCCGATCCCTTCTACCAGAGCGACAAGTTCACGATCGAGATCACCGGGCCGCCGATATGGGCCAAGGAGCTGCTGGACGCGAGCCTGAACGACCAGATCAAGTTCACCTCGATGGGGATGGTGCTCGGGTTCATCACCGCGCTGCTGGTGTTCCGGTCGTTCTGGGCGGCGGTGATCGCGACCCTGACGCCGGCGGTATCGGTGGTGTGGGTGATCGGCGGGGTGTTGATGCTGTTCGGCTCGTTCACCTTCCTGACCAACATCGTGACCGCGCTGGTGCTGGTGATCGCCTTCGCGGAGAGCCTCTATTTCTGCTTCTACTGGCTCAGGATGTGGCAGGAGGGGCACGACCCCCATGTCGCCATCGAGGAGACGGTGCGGCGGGTGAGCCCGGCGTGTGCCTTGACCTCGATCACGACGCTGATCGCCTTTTTGTCGCTGATGCTGACGCAGGGCCAGGGTATCTGGGAATTCGCGGCGTCCGGGGCGCTGGCGGTGGTGATCGCGTTCGTGGCGCTGGTCACCTTCCTGCCGCTGGCGCTGATGGTGGCGCTGTGGCTCGGCTTCCACACCCACAGACCGCCCAGCGTTGCGGTCCGCGCGATCATCCCGATCGCCAGGTTTTCGGCGCGCAACATCGCCGGCTGGGTGGCCCCGGCGGGCGTGATCGTGATGGTGCTGCTGCTCTACCCGCACCTGACGCTGAAGGCGAACTTCTCGTTCCGCGACTTCCTGCCGGACGACAGCGAGGCGTTGCAGACCTCCGAGGACATCGACCAGGGCGTCGGCGGGGTGTCGCCGGTGTACATCTCGGTGCCGCTCAAGGACGCGGTTGAAAACGTCACCGACGAGGATTTCGCCACCATCGAGACGGTGCACCAGATCGCGGAGAAGAATTTCGGCGCCGGCAAGGTGATTTCCGGGGCCAGCTTCACCCACTACTCGGATTCAGGGTTTTCCCGCGAGCAGATCTTCGACGCGGTGGGCGATCTGAAAAGCCGGTTCATCACCGATGACAACAAGCAGGCGCTGATCACCGCCTTCACGCCCACCGCCTCGTCGGCCGAGGACATTCGCGAGCAGGTCCTGCAAACCCGCGCCGACCTCGCCGCGGCAGGGATTCCGGAGGCGACGGTGGCCGGATTCCGGGTGTTGTCGTCGTTCGAGAGCGTCGACATGATCCGCTCGCTGCAATGGGGGCTGACGACGGCCATCGTGGCGGCGATCGGGGTGATCGGGCTGGCCTTCCGCTCGTGGAAGGTGGCGGCGGTGTCGGTGGTGCCCAACTTCCTGCCGATTCTGGGAACCGAGCTCTATTTGTGGGTGACCGGGACGGGGCTTCAGATCACCACCGTGATCTCGCTGACGATCGCGTTCGGGATCGCGGTGGACGACACGATCCACTTCCTGGCCCATTACCGACGGGCCCGCGACGACGGTTTGAGCCCGGCGGACGCCGTCGACCGGACGCTGGACCGGGTGGGGCCGGCGCTGGTGGCGACAACCGTCATCCTGTGCGCGGGCTGCGCGGTGGTGATTTTCTCGGTGCTGCCACAAGTTGCCCTTTTCGGCACGCTAACTGTGCTAACTCTTATTCTGGCGCTGGTGGGCGACCTGTTCGTGCTGCCGGCAATGATCGTCGCGCGGGGACGGTGGTTCAGATTGATGGCGGGAGAGATCACATGAGGGTTGTAAACCGGGTGCGACCGGCGGCGCTGGCCGGACTTGCGATGATGGCGATTGCGGCGCCGGCGGCGCCGATCATGGCCGCCGAGGACGACGTGGCACTGATCAAGGGCTATGTGGGCGGCTGGCGGGGCCGCGGCGAGATCGTGTGGGGCGACAGCGGCGAGACCGAAACGATCCTGTGCCGGATGACGGTCCAGGATTCGGCGCCCACCAAGATCGGCGTGGATGGCAGGTGCTCGCTCGCCGGGGCGACGCTGAACATGCTGGGCACGATCGCCTATGTCGAGGAAAACCGGCGTTATGAGGCGATCGTGAGCTCGAACACCCAGTTCTCCGGCATCGCGATCGGGCGGCGCAGCGGCGAGAACCTGACCTTCGCGCTCGAGGACTACAAGGGTGACGACAACGCGACCTACGACATCTCGGCCCAGATCGACCTGGCGGGCGACGAGATCAATGTGAGCATGTCGATCACCAACAAATCCAAGGGCGACACCACCACCGCCGACGTGCCCTTCGCCCGGCGCTGAGGGGCGTCTAGACCGCCAGGCGATCCGCCCGGCGCCCGGGGCGCCGTTCGCTAACGGATTCGCACGCGGACCTCGATGCCGCCAAGCCCGTGCACGCTGTCATGAGCGCGCACGACCACTTCCACCAGCCCAGCGGGAATTTCGACGCCGGTCAGAGTGCGGGTGAAGGGCTGTTCGGCGTCGTGGGGATGCAGCAGAACCCGGGTGCCCAGGACATTGCCGGCCGGATCGAGGATCTCGAAGCGGTCGGCGTAGTGCGACCAGCCGGCATCGGCGTGCGCGATGGTGACATCGAAGCGAAAGGTGCCGTCGGGCTGCACGCTCGCCTCAACCGCCAGCACGTCCGCCTCCCCGGCCCGCGCCGTCGGCGCCGCCGCCGCGGCAAGGGCGACCGCCAAAACGAGCCAGGCGCCGCGTCTAGAACGGGATGTCGTCATCGACCTCGGCGGATTCGAAGGCCGGTGCGTCGGCGGCCGGACGTCGTCCCTGATCGCGCGGACCGGAAAAGCCGCCCTCGGCGTCGGCGCGGCTGTCGAGCATGGTCAGGGCCGAGTTGAAGCCCTGCAGCACGACCTCCGTGGAGTAGCGGTCGTTGCCGTCATTATCCTGCCATTTGCGGGTCTGCAGCTGGCCTTCGAGATAAACCTTCGAGCCCTTCTTGAGATACTGCTCGGCAACCCTGGCGAGGCCTTCCGAAAAGATCACCACCCGGTGCCACTCGGTGCGCTCGCGGCGCTCGCCGGAGGTCTTGTCGCGCCAGGATTCGCTGGTGGCCACCCGCATGTTGACGATCGGCCGCCCGTCCTGGGTCTGCCGGACTTCCGGGTCGGCGCCGAGATTGCCGATCAGGATAACCTTGTTGACGCTGCCTGCCATCGCGCTGCCTCCTTGTCGTCGTGGGGAGCCGGAATACGACCGTCCGGCGCCATTTGCCGCAGTCTAGCCCGATACCGCCCGTCGGCGTGCGCGATCATGGCTCGTCCACAGCGGAATTGCGGTCAGACACAATGTTCGTGTTATGTTCCATGGACCCACCCGCATTGTCAAGCGCCGCGACGGGGCCCGGCACGGGGGCCGCCGGGACAATTGCGGGACTTGATAATGGCGGGCGGATGCGTCACCTAGGCACCGATCCGCAAGCTCGATCCGAGGACCATGGCGACCGAAGCCCCCGTCCGTTCCAACCGGCGCCCGCTGCTCGCCCGGCGGGCCGCGAATACCGTCCGGTTTTCGTTGATGAATCTCTTCATCGTTACCGGCATGGTGTCGATGTCGTGGGGCGGCGGCTGGCTGTGGTACGGGCTTTTGATGACCTTCTTTCTCGTCGGCTTCGTCGAGGAGTGGGTCGGGGACGCCGGCGACAGGGAAGACATGCCGCCGGTGTGGTACATGGATCTGATGCTGTGGCTGACGCTGCCGCTGATCCTCGTCCTGACGCTGACGCTTCTGAACACCCTGGTACCGGGCGGCATCGGATTTCTCGATCCGGCGCTGGGGTGGCTGGGGTTCGATCCGGCGGCGGCGCGCGCCGGCACCGGCTGGACCGACGCGGTCGGCGGCGTGGTGAGCCTGGGGATGTTCTACGGGGTCGGCGGGTTCGTGGTCGCGCACGAGCTGGTGCATCGCCTGGACCGGCCGTTCTCGAGGTTCCTCGGGCGGTGCCTGCTGGCGCTGAACTGGGACACCGGTTTCGCCATCGAGCACGTCTACGGCCATCACCGCAATGTCGGCACGGAAGCCGATCCGGCGACGGCGCGGCGAGGCGAATATATCGGCCGCTTCATTGTCCGCTCGGCCACCGGGCAGGTCGCCGCCGCGCGCCGGTTCGAAGCCGCGCGGATGAAACGGCAGGGGATTGCCCCCTGGCAGGTCTGGCGCAACCGGTTCTGGCGGGGGCAGCTGCTGACGCTGTCGGTGATCGCGATGTTCGTCTGGTTCGCAGGGCCGATCGGCATCGTCTGGTCGATGGGCGCCGCCCTGGTCGGCAAGATCTATCTGGAGATGGTCAACTACATCGAGCATTACGGGCTGGTGCGCATTCCCGGCGAGCGCATCGAGGCGCGGCATTCCTGGGACAGTCACCGGCGGGTTTCGAACGGGGTGCTCTACCAGCTGCCGCTGCACTCCAACCACCACAAGTTCGCCACGCGTCCGTTCTGGGACCTGCATCAGCAGCCCCACAACGAGGCGCCGATGCTGCCGATGGGCTATCTGCCGACCATCTTCATCGCCTTCTTCCCGCAAATCTGGTTCCTGATCAGCAATTCGCTCCTGGCCGACTGGGACCGCCGGCTGGCAAGCGAAGCGGAGCGGGATTATCTCAAGGAGCGCGGCCTGCTGCTGGGCTGAGGCACCTCGCCCCGGCGCCCGGCCGGCGGCAGCGCTTGACAGAATCGCCGTCGTTCCTTGTATGTTCTCCCTACCGGGGCCGCCATGCAGTCCCTAAATTGGCGGGGCCGGGCGCTCCCGCGAGTGCCGCGCACCCGAAATCGAAAGCCGCCGCGCCGATGCCCAAGACCGCGAGCCCCCACCACGACATCGTCATCAGGGGCGCCAAGGAACACAATCTGAAGTCGATCGACGTTACGCTGCCGCGCGACAAGCTGATCGTGATGACCGGGCTTTCGGGTTCGGGCAAGTCGTCGCTGGCGTTCGACACGATCTATGCGGAGGGCCAGCGCCGCTATGTCGAGAGCCTGAGCGCCTACGCCCGGCAGTTTCTGGAGATGATGCAGAAGCCCGACGTCGAGCACATCGAAGGGCTGTCGCCGGCGATCTCCATCGAGCAAAAATCGACCTCGCGCAATCCGCGCTCGACGGTGGGGACGGTCACCGAAATCTACGACTATCTCAGGCTCCTTTACGCGCGCGTGGGCATCCCCTATTCGCCGGCGACCGGGCTGCCGATCGAGAGCCAGACCGTCACGCAGATGGTCGACAAGCTCATGGAGCTGCCCGAGGGCACCCGGGCATACCTGCTGGCGCCGCTGGTGCGCGGGCGCAAGGGCGAGTACCGGCGCGAGCTCGCCGAGCTGATGAAGAAGGGTTTTCAGCGGGTCAAGATCGACGGCACCTTCTACGAGATCGAGGAGACCCCGGCGCTCGACAAGCAGATCAAGCACGACATCGAGATCGTGGTCGACCGGGTGGTGATCGGGCCGGACCTCAAGACGCGGCTGGCGGACAGTTTCGAGACGGCGCTGAAGCTGGCGGACGGCATCGCCATCGCCGAGATGGCCGACCGGACCGAAGCCGGCGAGCCGGTCCGCATCACCTTCTCGGAGAAATTCGCCTGCCCGGTCTCCGGCTTCACGATCGCCGAGATCGAACCGCGGCTGTTTTCGTTCAACAACCCCTTCGGCGCCTGCCCGGTGTGCGACGGGCTGGGGTCGAAATCGGTGATCGACCCCGACCTGGTGGTGCCGGACGATGCGAAGTCGCTGCGCAACGGGGCGGTGCTGCCCTGGTCGAAGACCTCGGCGCCCTACTACATGCAGACCCTCGAAGCGGTGGCCCGCCATCACGGGGCGAGCACCGGCACGCCGTGGCGCGAGCTGCCGGAGGAGGTGCGGCAGACGGTGCTTTTCGGCTCCGGCACGGTGCCGGTCGAATTCATCTATGACGACGGGCTGAGAACCTACAAGACCACCAAGCCGTTCGAGGGCGTGGTCGGCAATCTCGAGCGCCGCTATCACGAGACCGAGTCGGCGGGGATGCGCGAGGAGATCGAGCGCTACATGATCTCGGCGCCCTGCGAGGCCTGCGCGGGCTATCGGCTGAAGCCGGAAGCGCTGGCGGTCAAGATTGCCGGGCTGCATATCGGCGAGGTGTCGGAGAAATCGATCCGGGCGGCGCGGGACTGGTTCGAGAAGCTGCCCAAGCAGCTCACGAAAACGCAGCTCGAAATCGGCGAGCGGGTGCTCAAGGAAATCCGCGAGAGGCTGACCTTCCTTGTCGATGTGGGGCTGGACTATCTGACGCTCAGCCGCGGCTCGGCGTCATTGAGCGGCGGCGAAAGCCAGCGCATTCGCCTGGCCTCGCAGATCGGCTCGGGGCTGACCGGGGTGCTCTATGTGCTCGACGAGCCTTCGATCGGGCTGCATCAGCGCGACAATGCCCGCCTGCTCGAAACGCTGAGGCGACTGCGGGACCTCGGCAACACGGTGATCGTCGTCGAGCATGACGAGGAGGCGATCCTGAGCGCCGACCATGTTGTCGACATCGGGCCCGGCGCCGGGGTGCATGGCGGGCGGATCGTCGCCCAGGGGACGCCCGAGGACATTCTCAAGGACCCCGACTCGCTGACCGGCCAGTATCTGTCGGGCCGCAAGACGATCCCCTACCCGCCCGAACGGCGGGAGGCCTCCAAGACGCGAAGGCTGCGCCTGTCCGGGGCGACCGGCAACAACCTCAAGCATGTCGACGTCGACATTCCGCTGGGCACCTTCATCGCGGTGACCGGGGTTTCGGGCGGCGGCAAGTCGACGCTGCTTGTCGATACGCTCTACAACGCGGTGGCGCGGCGGCTGAACGGGGCGCGGCTGCATCCGGCGCCCTTCGAGGCGCTGACGGGGCTGGAATTCCTCGACAAGGTGATCGACATCGACCAGTCGCCGATCGGGCGCACGCCGCGCTCGAACCCGGCCACCTATACTGGCGCTTTCACCCCGGTGCGCGAGTGGTTCGCGGGGCTGCCGGAGGCGAAGGCGCGCGGCTACACGCCGGGACGGTTCTCGTTCAACGTCAAGGGCGGGCGCTGCGAGGCGTGCCAGGGAGACGGGGTCATCAAGATCGAGATGCACTTCCTGCCCGACGTCTATGTGACGTGCGACGTGTGCAAGGGCCACCGCTACAACCGCGAGACGCTGGAGGTGACCTTCAAGGGCAAGTCGATCTGGGACGTTTTGGACATGACCGTCGACGAGGGGGTGGAGTTTTTCGCCGCCGTGCCGGCGATCCGCGACAAGCTCAGGACCCTGCAGCGGGTGGGGCTGGGCTACATCCATGTCGGGCAGCCGGCGACGACGCTCTCCGGCGGCGAGGCGCAGCGGGTGAAGCTCTCCAAGGAGCTCTCGAAGCGGGCCACCGGGCGGACGCTCTACGTGCTCGACGAACCGACGACGGGGCTGCATTTCCACGACGTGGCGAAACTGCTCGAGGTGCTGCACGAGCTGGTCGAGACCGGCAACACGGTTGTGGTCATCGAGCACAATCTGGAAGTCATCAAGACCGCCGACTGGATCATCGACCTGGGGCCCGAAGGCGGCGACGCCGGCGGCGAGATCGTGGCGGCGGGGCCGCCGGAGGCGATCATGGCCCAGAAACGCTCCTACACCGGGCAGTATCTGAAGGCGCTGATGGACCGGCACCCGCGGGAGGCCGGCGCCGAAGCGGCGGAGTAGGCATCGTG
>Ga0315550_1001777_pt1 | contig 13254 bp, 13 predicted proteins | sample SalMarSW160190MG_2_FD_203100 | JGI IMG/M metagenome (GOLD analysis project Ga0315550, IMG submission 203100) | Salt marsh sediment microbial communities from the Plum Island Ecosystem LTER, Massachusetts, United States - Salt Marsh Sediment SW1601-90 ... | reverse complement strand
TGCCGTTAGCCGGCAGCTTTTTAATAACATGTAGAACATGTAGTTCTTGTAGTTTTTTGCCGTCAGCCGTGAGCTGCGAGCCGTGAGCGATTTCTGGCCTAAGACCTGCTAATCCTCATTAATGGCCTTGACTTATCGAGTTTCATAGCTACTTTTTTACATATGTTATTTATAATAATTGCAAGTTTACTGATTCCAATGGACGAGACTCAGACAGATCATTTGAAAGCCTATGGTCTTACGTATTGGGTTTTAAGCGAAGGACTCAATGCCGAGTGGCTTCTTAATTACAGAGGCGGCAGTTTTCTTCTTCCCGGGCTTGAAGGTATAAAAAAAGAAGCGGACAAAAGGGGAGTGACTGTTTTTGGGCTGGATGAAAATCAGGTCAATGATATTTATGCTATTGTAGAAAGGGAGAACATGGAAATAGTAAAACTGGAAAAAGCTCCCAGGGTCGCGGTTTATATACCCGAGACGGAAGGACCATGGGATGACGCGGTTTCGCTTGCTCTTGAATACGCCAGAATACCATATGAAAGAATATGGGACGATGATATACTCAGTGGTGTTCTTAAAAACTATGACTGGCTGCATCTGCATCATGAAGATTTTACCGGACAGTACGGAAAATTTTATAGTAATTACGCGAATACTGATTGGTATAGGGAAGTCGTCAATATTAACGAAAGAAAAGCCAGGAGTTTGGGTTATTCCAAGGTTTGGAAAATGAAACACGATGTAGCTCTGTCTATAAAAAACTACGTTGAAGAAGGTGGATTTTTGTTCGCGATGTGTTCTGCACCCATTACTCTGGATATTGCTCTTTCTTACTACGGAGTCGATATTGTTCCGCCTCAAATCGACGGGGATGGATTTTCTTCGAGTTTACATATGAAAGCTAATTATGATAATACGCTTTTTTTAAAGAATATAAGACTTATAACATCTTTGAATATTTACGAACATTCAGATGTTGATATAACACAATTGGTACTTAGAAGAGGTAAAAAAAGTTATTTCTTTCTCCGTACCTTTATGGCAAAAAGAGATGTTATTCCTGCCATTTTAACTCAGAATCACACTGCGAGAATTAAAGAATTTTTGGGACAGGACACAGGTTTTAATAGAGAAAAAATAAAAGATAATACGGTTGTCATGGCGGATATTCCGAATACTCCGGTAGTCAAATATATATATGGGGAGTGTGGAAAAGGAAGTTTTTCCTTTTTAGGAGGACATGATCCCGAAGATTACGCCCATTTAGTGGGTGATCCGCCCACTTATCTCGAATTCCATAAAAATTCACCGGGTTACCGATTGATTTTAAATAATCTACTTTTCCCGGCTGTTAAAAAGAAAAAACTGAAAACGTAACATAAAAAATGTAAATATTAAAAATGAAAAAGTAAAATGACAAATAAAAATTCAAATATTAATTTTATCAAACTCTGTGTTCTTTGTGTCTCTATGTGAGATATAGTTTTATATAAATGGATAAATTAATAGATAATTACATTGAAGAATTGGTCAGGAGAAAATTTTCGGATTTTACGGTGAAAAGTTATAAAACCGACTTGGATGAGTTTAGTTCTTTTCTGAAAAAGAATAAAAAGAATACTTTTTCAGATATTGACAGAAAAGATATAAGAACATTTATGGGAGAGTTACTTTCTTACGGATATAAGAAGTCTTCTGTTTCCCGAAAACTGTCGGCGATAAAGTCTTTTTGTAAATTCCTTGAAAAGAATAAAATTTTAAAAAGAAACCCATCTCTTTCGGTTAAAACCCCTAAAACCGAAAAACGTATTCCTTCATTTCTTTCAGAGGATGAAGTGGGTGAAATGCTAGATTCTTTACAATTAAAAACGGATTTTGATATAAGAAATCGGGCTATTCTCGAGCTAATGTACGGAACGGGGATTCGCGCTTCCGAATTGGTTAACCTTGACATTTCTATGTTCGATATTAAAAGTAAATTGCTACGAGTATACGGAAAAGGAAAAAAAGAAAGGATTCTGCCGGTCGCGAAAACGGCTTTTGATTGTTTAAATAGATATTTATCGGAAGTAAGAGGTTATGATAACGGGGCTATTTTTTTGAGTAAATCAGGAAAAAGATTGGGGCAGAGAGATCTTCAACGTATAGTGAAGAAAGCGATAGAAAAAGTTGCCACATTAAATCAGATGAGTCCTCATACATTGCGCCACACTTTTGCCACTCATCTTTTAAACCGGGGCGCTAATCTGCGAGCGGTTCAGGAACTTTTGGGGCATGAATCTTTATCCACCACGCAGATTTATACTCATGTTAGTGTCGAGAAACTGAAGGAAGAATATAAAAAAACACACCCGAGAGCATAGAAAATGCAAAAATCAAATATTAAATAGCAAAATGACAAAACAAAATTCAAAAGTTAAAAAAAACAAAGAAATAACAAATTACGCAAATAAAACGAATGTTTTTTTGGCTCGAAACTCGAAACCCAAAACCCGAAAGATAGTATAGGGGTTTTATTAGGGGGCAAATGTTAAATAAAATAATCGAAATTGCGAAAGGTGCCGGAGATATAATTGGTGGTTATTACGGTTCCCTGAAGGATGGGGATATCGAGCAGAAAAGTTACAGTCATTTTGTTACCAAAGCGGATAAAGATGCTGAAGAGTATATTATTGGTAAGTTACAGAAGCATTTTCCGGGCGTTGGGATTTGTTCCGAAGAAGAAGATCCTATTTCCGGTAAAGGTACTTTTATTGTGGATCCTTTGGATGGTACACATAATTTTATGCATGGTATAGCGCGTTTTTGCGTATCTATTGCTTATGAGGAAGATTCGGAAGTGAAAACGGGTGTTGTTTACGAGCCAATTAAGAATGAGCTTTTTTCCGCGGAAAAAGGTAAGGGAGCTTTTTTGAACGAAAAAAGAATAGAACACTCCGGAGAGAAAGATATTGACAAAGCTTTAGTTACCATTGGTATTCCTGCTTCGGCTTATGAATTAAGGGGGAAGATTATGGATGCTTTGAAAGATTTAATATTGAAAGTTAATTCGATAAGGATTTTTGGAGCCGCTGCCCTGCAATTAGCGGAAATCGCGGCGGGAAGAATCGACGGAGACGTAGGTTTTAATTTATCTCCCTGGGATGTAGCTGCCGGATGGATTCTGGTAGAAGAAGCGGGTGGAATCATAACAGATGCGATGGGCGGAGATAAAATTCTGGAAGGGACTATTGTTTCCGGGACTCCTTACGTTCAAAGATTCCTTCTTGACTTTGTGCAAAATAATATTATATAAATAAACATGTTATTTATAAAGGAAAATATACTTTCAGCTCTAGAATATGTGGGTGGAGTTTTTATCCTTATGGGTCAAACTTTTTCAAATATAAAGGGATTGGTTAGAAAGTTTGATTTGTTTATTGAACAGGTATTCTTTCAGGGTGTTAAATCTATATCGATTGTAGCGTTTACCGCGCTTTTTATGGGTATGGTTACAGCCTACCAGGCTAATTATCAGGGAAAACAATATGCCCCCGATGTATATATAGGAATGTTGGTTTGTAAGGCATTGCTTATCGAACTCGGACCTCTTATTGTGGGTCTAGTTGTCGCGGGGAGAGTTGCCTCTTCTATCGCGGCGGAAATAGGTTCTATGAAAGTGACAGAGCAAATAGACGCGCTTGAGGCTTTCGCGATAAATCCGATAGAACACCTGGTTGTTCCCAGAGTATTTGCCGGAATTTTTGTTTTACCGATTCTTACAATTATTGCTGAATTTGTAGGGGTGTTAGGAGGTTGGTTATTTACTGTGATGAGTTTAAATATTACAAGTGTTGTATTCTGGAGAGGCGTACGTTTAAATTATTATCCGATAACTCTTTACGGTGGTTTGATAAAATCTATGACTTTCGGATTGACGTTAACACTTATGGGTTGTTATTACGGACTTCGAACGGAAGGCGGCGCGGAAGGAGTGGGTGAAGCTACAACGAAAGCTGTTATATCTTCGACAATTTTAGTTTTGATTCTCGACTTTTTTGTAGGGAGACTTGTTTTTGGTTAGGAGGTTTTATGGTTAAAAGGGAAAAAGCTATTAAAGTAGGCGTTTTTATTGTTGTTGTTTTATTGTTTTTTGTATTTGGTCAACTCTGGCTTTTGAATTTTAATGTCGGAAAAGGTGGTTATACTTTAAATATTTTTTATAACGATGTTAGTGGACTGAAGGGTGGGGATCCGGTCCGTGTTTACGGTATAAAAAAAGGCAAAGTGACTGATATGAAAATGCAGAAAGATGGGGTGTTGGTTACCGTATGGATAGAAAATAGTGTTATTTTGAAAGAAGATGCCAGTGCGTCGATTCAGGATGTTGCTATGATCAGTGGTACAAAAACGATTGTTGTGAAACCCGGGATTTCAGATACGCTTCTCGATCGTTCCAAGACTTTACAGGGTGCGGCGAACAAGGGTCTTTCTACCGTTGAGATCGGCGGAATAACGGGACAGATCGAAGATTTAATGAGACTACTCAGAGAGGCTATGGGAGGCGAACAAGGTGCTTTTGTGACCGCTGGTGCGACTCTTAAAGAGGTTGAGACTTTATTAAAAGAAAATAGAAAAGAAATAAAAAAAGCTATAGCAAGTGGAGGAAAAGACCTTGAAAAAGCTCAGGTTCTTATTGACGATATGGATTCTTCTATAAAAGAATTGGATTTAGCTTTAAAACACATAAACAGTAAACAGGGAACAATGGGTAAACTTATTTACGATGAAAAACTCTACAATAATCTGACAAAAGCATCCTCCAGTCTCGATAGTCTGCTTGTCGATTTCAGAAAAAATCCCGGTAAATACGTGAAGGTGAGTGTATTTTAAACTTAGATAAATAGTTGAATTGAAAAATAGTTAAATAGTGAAAAATTAAAGGGTGTGGGGAGGACGATTTAACCATTCGACGATTTGACTATTTTACTTGTTGCTTCGCTCCTGGCTTCTTACTTCTTTTTTACCCGATTTCTTTTATTCTCTTTTTAGCTAATTGAAGTGGTATAAATATAATAAGTAAAGTCATAACCAGAAATATTGAAGATGAGATAATTAGAGGGGTCTTAATAGAAATAATGTTTCCTTCCAGATGGTTTTTTATGTATATTGAAATTGGTGTAGCAAAAAGTACCATCGATAATGCTATATATGAAAGGTTTATAGCTGCGGTCAGGAGGCCTCCTCCTCCCGAAGCAATTTTAGCAGGATTTGTTTCTCTGAAATCCGCGAATAAGGTTCCCATAGATACATTTAAGTAAACAGAGACCAATGAAAAAATAGCCGATAGAATTGCGGATAAAATTACTATGAGAATGTATTTGACAAGAATATAATTAGAAAATATGATTACAAATTCTGCAATAAACAAATTGATTATGAAAAAAAGTATGCTTTTTGAGTGTAATATCAGTTCGGGAGATAACGGGACACTTCGGACATTCCACCAGTTTCTCCCTTCTAGGCTTATTGCCGGATATACAAAACGCAATGAAAGAGTTGCGGTTATATAGCCGATAAAACCCGTATTTACAAGAGCGAGGAAAGAGAGCCAGAAAGGATCTCTAACATACAGAGGGGTTCTTCTAAGAGAGAAAGTATAAACTATTAAAAGTACCCCTATTATCATTAATTGAGACCACTGAAGGGGAGAGCGTAGGAATATCTTTATATCCTTTTGCATGATATTTAGTATTTTGGGTAATTTATTAGCCGTAAGTCTTTTGTGAATTAAAAATGCTCCCGTGCTGTTTGAACTTGACATCCAGGTTGTACGATAAAATAGATTTGAAAAGAGGAATGCGATAGATATTGAAATTAAGCTTCCCGAAAACAAAAGAATAAGGTTTTTTGTAAATATTTTAAAATCATTATCTGCAAGAGCGGAAGTGCATTTATAAAACCATTCGTTCGGGAAATACGGATTAGAGACTTTTAAACCTTGAATAAATTGATTTAAAGCTTCAAGATTTAATGTGTCTGGTACGCTGAAACTATAGGGAGTGGTTTTTATATAAATAAAAACAAAAAATACTGAAAGACAACCGAGTATTGTAGCCAGTTGTTTTACTGTCCAATAAGGGTTTATTTTTTTGAGTATAATAATGATTGAAACTCCCAGACCTGAAGGAATAGTAATGAAAGCAAATAGGGGTAATATTATTAATAATGTTCTGATATGGAAAGTGGAAAAAGCCATTAAATAAGAAAAAACAATTGGAATTCCCCCAATTAATGTTGCCCAGGAGGAGTAGAAAATAGTTTCTACTAATTTAAGAGAAAATATACAGAAGGGTTGTAAGGGAGTGGAATGTAGATAATCGAGTTCCATAGAATTATAAATTGTAGAAAGAGCTGTTATTCCGTTACTCATAAATAATAAGAGGGTAAAAATGAAGAAAGAGTAAGATATAATCTTATCCGCTATTACTTTGCCGATAACTTCTATTGGAGCTAAAAATAAAAAGAATCTATAGAAAAAAAGAAATATTCCTATTATAAAGATTAAAAAAACCAGAGAGTAAACTGTAAGATTCGATTTTCTTATCGATGAAATAGACTTAAAAACTCTCAAAAGTCTTATTTTTATGAGAAATAAAGTCATAACTATATCTTAAAATTTACTACGGTTTTGTCAATGGCATTATAAATCCTTCGGATTAGTTGAATTGTTGAATTGAAAAATGGTCAAATAGTTTCTCAGGATTAGCAGATAAGCAGGAAGACAATCTTAGTATTAAGGATTAGTTAAAAAAGCCATGCAGATAAGCAAGGATTAAGAAAAAGCACTTACCCCTTAATCCATAATCCCTGAATTTCTAACTCGCACTGCTTCTAATCCTATCACTCTCTGTGTCCTCTGTGTATAATTGAGTCTTGAGTCGTGCGTCGTGAGTCTTGTGTCAAAACAAAAAAAAATTTGTGTCCTCTGTGGTTATTTTTTAGTTGGTTCGTTGGATTGTGTGGTCGTTGGTTCGGGATTTTTTAAACGACCTAACGTCCTAACCGCCTAACGACCTAACTATTTACTGCTTTTGAATTCTGATTTAAAATATCTTGACAATTCAAAAAATCTCATTATTATTAGGGTCATAGTACAGGGGCCGTGGCGCAGTTGGTAGCGCGCCTGACTGGCAGTCAGGAGGGCACGGGTTCAAGTCCCGTCGGCTCCAAAGTTAGAATGGAGGGTTAATTTTTATGAAAAAAACTCTGATTTTAATAGTAGTTACATGTTCTTTGTTATTTGTTTCGTGTGGTGGGGAAGCTGTTTTTGCCGGAAGAGCGCATAGGATGAAAGCCGAAAAAGGACTAAAAGAAATTAGAAATGCGCTCGAAAGATATATGATAAAAAACGGACAATATCCTTCGGAATCTGAATGGGAAAGAGTTTTGGAACCTTATTTCAGGAGAGAACTCAATCCTGATCCGGATTGGATTTCTAGAAGAAAAATGGCTGTAATGAGAGCACAAACTAAAATTACGCAATGTGAAGGTATAATCAAAGAATTAAAGAAAAATTTATTCACCGCGGATAGTACCTTGCAAAGCAGAATATCCGGATATCTTTATCCAATCGATTCGGCCATAACTTATGCGGCTTATGAGATTAAGGAAGCCAGACAATATGACTATAGAAATATCAGACCGGAATTAAATGAGCTCTTGGATTTTTTATCCGGAATAAATTTAGAAGCAGAAAAAAACAGGGTTATAAATTCAATGAGACAAGAAAAAGAAGAGCTAAGGTTTATGTCCGATGAAATTGAAAATACTTTATTGGAGAAGGAAAGCTTAAGAGATACTGATTTAAAGGAAGATGTTGTTGTAGCTCTATTCGAGCACATTGACAGCAAATTGGGTGATCCGCTTTTGGTTGTTCAGGGTAAGTCGTTACAGCCTATAGATGAAGCAGATACTATTTCTTTGTATCATGAAAAAATTCGAGATCAAGTTGATAAAATTATTAACTTTCTTGATTCGAAAAAAGACGCGGTTTTGATAGCCGATCTCAAGGAATTCGATGATAAAATGATTTCTTATGTTAATGGGAACAAAAGATTGGAATTTCTTGATGATATAGTTGTTTTTAAAAAGAAGATTCCTTTAGCTGTAAACCTTTTTAATTCTTTTTATTCTGAAAAAATGGAAGTTTTAGACAACAATAAAGTTCTAAATGGGTATTCTTCTCTTGGCAATCTTGTATCCATGATAAAACTTTATGAAGATGAAAATGATAGTATCCCGACAGGTAATTTGTATGAATTATTTAAAGAAGAAGAAGCTATGAAAGAAATAGCAGAAGATTTGTCGAGTGATCCTATTCTTGAGATTACAGATAACGGTTATAGATTGATTTCCGAAGCCACGGATTCGGATAGAACTAGATTGGTTATGGAGGTCAGGTTCGTCAATAATTACAAAGATCTTGTTAAGGAGTCCTTTTACGAAGGTCCCTATTATGAAACCGATGATACTGGTAAGACCTATTTTGTTTGGGTTAAAGCAAAAGATCTTGAGAAAACGATTCTTGCGGTAAGTCCTAAGTCAAAAGGAAGGGAGGGTTAAAAAGTGAAATTCCTAAAGGGTTTTTTTCTTTTCTTTTTACTATTTTTTACGAATTGTGCGACTGCCAGTGGGCAAGGTGGATCGAATGAAGATGCTCAAGTAGAAATTTCGGAAGCGGAGAAATATTACAGTTTTGCTTTTGAACATATGCGACAGGAGAACTATGATGAAGCAATTCCTCTTCTGAAGAAAGCTATCGAGGCGGATTCCTCGTACGTTGATGCTTATCTGGCATTGCGGCAGGTGTATCTTGTAGTTGGAGATACAAATAAAGCTTTAGCTATTTGTAAAAAAGGAATAACATGTTTTTCTGATCCTGAGTCCAACCGAAAAATGGCACAGGCTATAGCCTCTCTGTACGCGAAGATGGGAAATCCTGAGAAAGCGGAACAACTTTTTGAGAAAATAATAAAAGACAATCCCAAAGACCCAACCAGTTATGATTTATACGCGAGTTATCTTGAATCGCAGGGAAGATACGACGAAGCGCTGAAGAGTTATAAAAAGGCGTATCAACTTAATCCTGATAATGGAGGAGTAGCTTTCAGATTGGGGAACGCTTATTTTGAGCGTAAACGTTACGAGGAAGCAGTTACTTATTTAAAGAAGGCAAAAGAAGCTTTTGGCAACGATATCGAAACGATTAAAAAGCTTGGAGAAGCCTATTTAGAACTTAAAGAATACGGAAAAGCTATCGAAGAATATAAATCCGTAATTAAAATAGTACCTAAACATGTTTCCAGCAGAATCCAGATAGGTAATGCATATTTGAAGTTAAGGCAATATAAAACAGCCGAAAATTACTATAATGAAGCATTGAAAATAGAACCCAACAATTTGAGCGTTTATTATCAGTTAATTAATCTTGAACTTACCAGAAATAATCCTACAGGTGTTAAAAAATACATAAATAAAGGGTTCTCCATCTATCCGAATGATGGCATTCTATTTGCCCTTTATGGTGAATATTATTACAGATTGGGTTTAAATAATATGCAGAATAAGCAATGGAACCCAGCTATCGAAAAATTTGAAGAATCCATAAGAGTTTGGCAAAAGACAAAAACGAAAACAAATGATCCTAAATGGATACAATACGCGCAGAAAGGAATAATTAACGCACGGAACAATATAGAAGAGGTTAAAAAAGTAAGGTGGTGAAATTTTTAGGTTTATAAACCTTAAAAAAAAGAGGAAATTCCATGGGTAAAACTTTTCTGTGGTTTTTAATTATTATTGTTGTAGGTTATGGTATTCTGTTTGGAGTTCGTTGTATCAAAGTGAAATTGGATTATTCAAATTTAAAAGCTGAAGCTGAAAGCCTTTTTAGTCCAAATTCCAGTACTCCTTACGATAGAGTTCCAGGCAGATTACTTGAAATGGCTGAAAAGCAGAAAATACCTTTAAAAGAGGAAAATATAGATGTTTATATCGATGATTGGGAGGGGATCAGGGTTATAACGTTTAATTATGTTGATTCCGTACCAGTGCTTAATTATAAAACTGTATTTTTTAATTTCTCGTTTGCAGATACTGTTTTCTACAAATCCCGGAAGTAGTCTTTGTTGGTTACAGCCTTAATATTTTTTTTGTTGCCCGGAGAGTTTTCCTCCGGGTCTTCTTTTTTAACTGATAGTGCTTTTTTTATAGGTGATATTACTTTTGAGGGGAATATTATCTTTTCCAAGCAAAAATTAAAAAGTTTGATACCCCAAAAGGGTACAATCTTTAGTCAGAAATTGTTTGAAAAAAATATTGAAAAAATTATAACTTTTTATTCAAATCGGGGTTTTCCTTTTGTGCGCGTTAGTCCCTGTGAATTCAATCTGGATTCTTCCTATATAAATTGTAAATTGATGATAGAGCCTGGTAAAATGCAGAGAATTAATGATGTTTTACTTGAAGGTCTCTTAAATACTAATCCGGATTACTTTAGAGGTAAAATTCAAATTAGACATAATGATATATTTAGTGAAACAAAGATTGTTAGAACAATTAATGATTTAGAAAAAATAGATTTTATTAATGTTGATTCTTTTAAATTGTCACCAACCTCAGAAGAAGGTTGGGTAGATGTAATACTTTTTTTGTATGAGAATACCGATGGAGACTTAAATGGAGCGATTTCATATTCTAATAACGGTGGGTTTAGCGGATTGGTCGATTTCAGCAATTCTAATTTTTTGGGGAAAGGACGAAAAATCGATATAAAATTAGAAAAAGAAGAAGAAAATTATCAAAATGAAGTATTCGAGTATATTGAGCCGGATATATTTTATTTGCCGGTAAATTTGAGTTTTTCTTTAGATCATGATTATATAAAAGATAATTACAATTTAATTTCTTTTTCTTCGGGTTTAGAGTATCTTTATAGAGATTTTGTATTTTCAGGTAAGTTTGGTATAGAGTTTATGTCGAGCGAAGAGATCAGTGAATCGTATCCTTTTGTAGATGTTGGTTTTTCATATTATACAGAAACTATTGATTTTAGTTATCGGGAAAGATTTAGAAAGGGCAGAGGATTAGATCTAGATGCGTCCGCCGATATTTACCTATTTTTTCTGCTTTTTAAATTGAATTACTTTAAAATTTCTTTTGAAGAAAGTTCTTTAACCTATTTTAGATCTTTCAGAGGATATCCGGGCATGACAGTTAAAGAAGGTGGGGTGGTAGGTTTAGAATTTAGAAATAAAATTGGTTTTTTAACAGCCTATCCTTTTGTGGATGCTAATTTTTTTGAGGATAGATGGCAATATTCTTATGGTTTTGGTTTAAGTATAAAAAAATTCTCTTTAGAGTACGCGGTGCCAAAAGGTATTTCTCCTTCAGAAGGGAGGATATATTTTAGGTTTGATGGCAAATGAAAAGTTAATCGCAGAAGTGCTGAGAACGCAAAGCAGTAAAGCCAATAAAATGCAAAAATTAAATATCAAAATGGAAAATTACGAATCAAAATTCAAAAATAAATTTAAAAAAACAGAAAAACAACAAATCACACAAATATTTTTTAGTTTTGGGAGATAGGGAGAGGTATGATTTTACATTTTTATATGTCATTTTGCTTTTTAATTTTTAATATTTTATTTATATTCGAATAGAATTACATAAATAGCACAAATAAAATCTTTGGTTTTTACTAAATCCTATATCCGAAAGAAAGCTATTTCACCAATTCGTATTTCCACGAATTGGTTCCGCCGAAGTTTATTACATTCTCATATCCCAATTCTGTCAATTTTTTTCTGGCGTTTTCGGCTCGTCCGCCGACTTTACAATAAACAATAATTAATTTATTTTTAGGTATTTCATCAATACGGTTTTCAATTGTGTTAACGGGGATATTTATCGCTGTTGGTATATATCCGGAATTGTATTCACCCACGCTGCGGACATCTATAAGCGCATAATCTTTGTTTTTATTATCTATGAGTTCCTTGAGCTCCGTGGAACTTAATTTACCATTTTCGATTATTGTTTGAGTTTGTTTTGAAAAACCTTGATGTGCACAATTTATCTGCAGAATTATGATCAGTAAGATTATAGCATATAACTTTTTTTGCATTTTACTTCCTAAATTTTTCCTTCCCGGACTAAATCCGCGAATTTTTCAAAGGATCTGTTAAAAGTCTTTTCCACATTATCAGGGAAAACGCATGCCGGGAGTTCCCTCATTCTTAAATGATATTGAATACATAAACAACATCTTCCTTTTCTGGAGCAAGGTTCGTAAGTACAGTTACAGTTCTCTAAATTTTTATCTTGTATACATTCCATATAACCTCCTAATTAATTTAAATATCAAAAAGCAAAAATCAAAATGACAGATAAAAATGCAAAATTATCCTTTTCTCAAAAAAAAAATTAGAAAAGATTAGGTGTTAATGGTAGTATTGTTCGTTTCTTTTTTTTATTCTTAAACTTTGATTTGTAATTTTCCATTTTGATATTTAAATTTTGCATTTTAGCAGCTTAGCTGCTTTCGTATCGTGTTCGTATCGATTCGAGATGTGCGTGTAGTCCTTCGATTTCAGCAAGTTTTTTCGCTACTGGTCCTATTTCTTTTAGTCCCTCTTCCGTTACCTCGAGTGTAGTTTGTATTTTTAGGAAATCCTTAACACAGAGTCCCCCTGTGTATTTGCTTGTTGTGTTTGTCGGTAAAGTGTGATTTAATCCACTGGAGAAATCTCCGAGCGCTTCCGCTGAGTATTTGCCTATAAAAAGGGAACCGTAATTATGGAGTTTATCTTTGTATTGTTTTGCTTCCTTAATTTGAAGTTCCAGATGCTCAGGTCCTCGCCTGTTCGCTAGTTCTATACCATCATCGATATTATTCAGTAATATTATCATACCCTTTTTTGTAATTGATTGCGCTGCGATTTCTTTAGTTTTTAAAACATTTAATTGCTTGTCGATTTCGCTTAAAACTGATTTTGCAAGTCTCTCTGATGTAGTTGCCAGAATAGGAAGAGCATCTACGTCATGTTCTGCCTGCGAAAGCAAATCCGAGGCTATTATTTTTGCTTCTGCTATTTCATCCGCTATTATCATTATTTCCGTCTGACCGGCTATAAAATCGATGCCTACGTTACCCAAAACTTCCTTTTTCGCGGATTGTACGTACTTATTACCCGGCCCGACTATCTTGTTTACTTT
>Ga0315550_1001776_pt1 | contig 13260 bp, 9 predicted proteins | sample SalMarSW160190MG_2_FD_203100 | JGI IMG/M metagenome (GOLD analysis project Ga0315550, IMG submission 203100) | Salt marsh sediment microbial communities from the Plum Island Ecosystem LTER, Massachusetts, United States - Salt Marsh Sediment SW1601-90 ... | reverse complement strand
CACAACGACCTATACAAAGCAGCAACGAAATATCACTTCGGCAAGTACAGAAAGCCCATCAGAATACCTAAACTAATTGCTTATCCGGGCGTCCTTGCATTAAATTTTCTTTCCAGAATGTCAGGCTTCGAATCATTTGAAAAACCCTGGATGATCAAATATGTCGACAAAAAACTTGTGGTTGATTCCACCCGATCCCAAAAACTCCTGGGGTGGGAAATCGCTAAACGGTATGATGTCCTGCGGAGGTTACTCTTTCTACTGGAAAACCGGAAAAACCATTCCATTACCTGGTCCATTCGAAATGAAATGGCACTGAAGAGAACTGTGGAGCGTACCACTATTTTCTATTATGACATGTTTAAAAAACACCGCTCCGCTGCGGTGGAAAAGATGCTTGAATACCTGCTCTTACCCGGGCATGAAGAACGTTTTGTCCATTACCAGGCAATGGGAAGGGATCTGTTGAAGATGTATATCACGTTAATCTATCAGCTGATTGCAATCAGCATCCGAACCGGAGACCGCATGGTATTAAGGAAATATGCTCAGATCATTGCCTACAGAAGGTTTAACAGCGGGTTTAAGATAGAGGAGATCGCTGGTCTTTTGAGTTCCCTGGAAACAACCATTACCACCACGGCAAATTCTGAACTGGCTACTTCCGATTCAAAAAGAGAATTTAACAATTATGTTAGCATAGCCATTCAGCTTGTGATTGATGAAATTGATGAATCATTTGCAAGACTGGCAAAACAAGAACCACATGCCCCTGCTATAGGTGAGAAATTTCCGTCACTTGAAAGTACGGATGAGATGAAGCAGATCGTTTCTCAGCTGGAGGATACCTTTTATGATTCGCTGGAACATCTGGATGGTGATCTTCCATTTGGGCCGGTCGTATAACCGGTGCATTAATCCGACATCAGTTACAAAACTTTATGATCATCTGGTAAGCCCGGGTATAACCAAGCGCATCTGCTTTTTGAAGATCACAGCAGGCTTGTTCTGTTTTTTCAGGAATTTCCAGGAGGATTCTTCCCCTATTGAAAAATGCTTCAGCGCACCTGGGATTAATGATCGCTGCTATCGAAAAATCATCAATAGCAGACAGGGTATCTCCATAGGCAAGATTACATAAGCCGGATTTCACATAAGCAACATCATTCTCCGGATACAGCTTGATTGCACTGTTAAAATCCTCCCGGGCTTGTTGAAGATGATCCAGGTTCAGGTGTGCCATCCCCCGGAACAGGTATATGTTATGGTTCTCCGGTTGCAATTCAATAGCCCGGTTGAAGTCAATCAGGGCTTTTTCATGATCCCCTATGCCTTCAAATGCAGCACCCCTCATTAAATAGATTATCCAGCGGTCGGGATAAAACTCTTTTGCCTTGCTTATATCAACAACAGCAATGTTGAAATCCTCGATCCTGTATCGGGATGCTCCCCGGGTTGTGATCGCTTCGTAGAAGTTTGGCTGTAAGATCAATGCCGTATCGTAGTCCTGAACTGCACCGACGAAATCTTCCAGTTCAAGCCTGGCTTTTGCCCTGTACATGTAGTACCTCCAAAATCGTGGATCCTGTTCAATTGCAGCATTATAGCTTTTAATAGCACCCACATAATCCCCTTCATGGTATTTCGCAATCCCCTTCTTTAACAACATTAGCGACCCCTCCTGCTGGAAAAAATGAACCGACAGGATGAAGAAAATAGTGAATACCAACTGCATGAATGGAGTCTTTTATACAAAATAAACATGAAAAATCATTATCCACTACTTTTCTATTGAAAAAATTGACTTTCTGTTTAACATTCCTTAACTTTAAAGGTATCGGAAATGTTGACTGATAAATATCGCTCATTTCAAATAATAAACCTTTTCTAAATCCATTATCATGAAAAAAATAATATTTTTAGTCATGCTTGTTTTGGTACTTCCCTTTTCAGGATGCCAGGAGAAGATAGATACTGCAGCAGAAGAGGAAGTCATAAAAACAGTCATTGCTGATGAAACAAATGCCTTCTGGGATCAAAACCTTGTGGCACTGCTGGAAACACTGACCCAGGACGACAATTTGATCTACATTTCGATTGGGAGTAATGGGTACCGTGAAAGAATGGGCTGGGATAAAAACTATGCATATTACAAAAAAGCCGCCAGTGAAGATTGGTCAGAGTGGACAGACATTACCGTTGAACGATCAAACTGGAAGATCGATATTCACGGAGAAACTGCTTTCGTGGCTTACAACCAGGAGATGAAATTCAAACTGAATGGAGAACCGATGACAACCCACTCGAAAGAGATCCGGATGCTGAAGAAAGTGAAAGGTGACTGGAAAATATCAGTGATCCAGTGGATTGATCTCTCCTCCTTTGAAGAAAAAGGCGAGGCAGTTGGAAAAGAGTTTTAAAATTGAACCCTATCAAAAACCTGAAAAGATTGCGTGGGATCCTCTTTATTCTCCTGTATCAATTTCTCTTTCTAACCAGCCTCTACGCCCAGGACAGGGGCATTATTACCGGCAGGATAACCGATTCTGAAACCGGGGATCCGTTAACCGGTGCAACCGTTGTTCTGAACGATTCAACCGGCATCTCTTCTGATACAGAGGGGAAATACGAACTGAAAGTATTGCCCGGAACCTACAAGATCTCTTTCCAATTTGTTGGTTATCAGTCTGCTGTTATTGAAATCACAGCTGTCGCAAGGGACACAATACGGATTGATGTTATCCTTGAAGTCAAAATAAAAGTGCTGGATGAGATTGTGGTCACAGCCGGCAAATTCGACCAGAAACTCTCCGATGTTACCGTCTCCATGGAGGTTCTTAAACCGGTTATGATCCAGCAGAACAACCACATTACCCTGGAAGCAATGATCAGCCAGGTTCCCGGAATCGATGTGCTGGACGGGCAGGCAAGCATACGTGGAGGCAGTGGATATGCTTATGGTGCGGGAAGCAGAGTCCTGGTACTGGTGGATGACCTTCCTATCATTTCTGCAGATGTGGGTGATGTGAAATGGGATTATTTGCCGGTTGAAAATGTTGCCCAGGTGGAGATCCTGAAAGGTGCTTCATCGGTTTTGTACGGATCTTCTGCACTGAACGGGGTAATCAACCTGAGGACAGCCTTTCCGAAACCAGATCCGGAAACCGGGATAACCGCGTTTGGTGGGATCTATATGGACCCGAAACGGGAAGAACTGGTTTGGTGGGATAAACAACCCGTTTTTTACGGGATGAATTTCCAGCATCTGAGGAAAATCAGGAATCTTGATCTTGTCGTTGGTGGAAACCTCTTACATAATCCGGGGTACAGAGAAAACGAGTGGGATACATGGGGGAGGGGAAACCTCAAAATAAACGTTACAGGCAAAAGAAACAAGGGGCTCAATTACGGAATTAACAGCAGTTACATGTACCAGGATAAGAGCGATTTTCTGTTATGGGTCCATGCAGATACCGCATACAGGCAAAATCCCGAAGCGGTCACCGAACTCACCGGCATCCGGTTTAATACCGATCCCTACATTACATTCCGTCAAAATGAAAACATTATTCATACGCTCAAAACGCGTTTTTTTGCAGTTGAAAACCGGTTCCCGAATGACGCCGATAAAAACAATAAATCCTACTTTTACTATGGAGAATACCGCTACCTGCAAAAATTCAAAAATAAGATTCACTGGTCCATCGGATCCTCCGCAAGCTATTCGAATGTTATCTCAAACCTTTATGGCAACCACAGTGGGATCAACCTTGCACTTTATACCCAACTCGATGCCCGGTTTTTCGAGCGCCTGAAATGGTCTGCCGGGATCCGGTGGGAAAGCTCCAGGCTGGACAATGAGCAAATTCATTCTTCACCCGTCTTCCGTACCGGTATCAATTTCCAGGCAGCCAATTATACTTTCCTGCGTGGCTCCATAGGGCAGGGATACCGGTTCCCATCCATCGCAGAAAAGTATACCGCTACATCGATCAGCTCACTCAAAATTTTTCCAAATCCCGACCTCAAGCCGGAAAAGGGGTGGAGTGCGGAAATCGGGATCAAACAGGGGATTAAACTGGGTTCCTGGCAGGGATATGCCGATCTCTCCGGCTTCTGGACCGAATACAACGACATGATCGAGTTTACATTCGGTGTGTATAACCCCGATACGATTGAACACTCCATGGAGGATTTCGGATTCAAATCATTGAATGTAGGAAATGCAAGAATAAATGGTTTCGAAATCAACCTGACCATGCAAGGGAAAATTGGACCCATTGCTGTCGATCTGGCTGCCGGTTATACCTTCATAAATCCGATCGACCGGAATGTCAGAAAAGAGTCCCTAATCGAAAACGAAAAGTACCTCAAATACCGGTACAAACACAGCTTTAAAGGAGATGTGCAATGCACCTGGAAAAATTTCTCTACGGGATTTAACCTGCGGTATTCCAGTTTCATGCTGAATGTCGATCAAGTGTTCGTCAATCCCCTGTACGAACCATACATATTACCAGGTTATGCCGATTATCGTAATGAAAACCAGGAAGGAGAGTGGGTGGTGGACTATAGAATTTCGTATAATATAGTAGAACAATTCAAGCTGTCGCTGATCATTAAAAACCTGCTGAACGAGGAGTACATCGGACGTCCCGGCGATATCGGACCTCCCCGGAATATCACCCTCCAGCTTGCAGTAAACTTCTGACCTGATCCCGGCTGTTACTGGCTGACTTTCAGAAACCGTCCGGTACAGGCATTATCGCTCCGGAAGATTTTGAATGCCAGGTGGAAAGAATAGTTCAGCAATCCTGTCTCGCTATGGACGACACTGCGTTGAATCATTCAAACGGTATGATCTGTAAAACATATTCTGACGAAGTATACTTCGCATTGAATTTTTAGTTAAATTGGTCCATTAAGGTTCATCTGTTAGATCAACGTAATCAACAAGAAAGGTATGTCAATCATGGTATCAAAATGCATGAGTAAGGTTGTAATCCTTACGTTAATTTTTCATTTTTTCCTGTTCAATCAACATTCCCTCTGCCAGGAAAACGGCTATATCATAATGAAAAATAATGAATTCAGGGGAGGTATGATAAAACGTACCCATGATCGATCCACCATGGTTGAATTTGCGGAAATCGGTTCAGAAAAATTCAGGGTATATACAGCGAACGATCTCCTGGAATACGGTTTTCATCGGGGGACTGCCTACATTTCCAGACCCGTTACAATCGTTCGGAACGATGAAGTGATTACACAATCCCTTTTCCTGGAAAGTGTGGAAGAAGGACAGATCAGTTTTTTCCAGGTCAGACACGATTCCAGAAAATATTTCTTCATTGCGCGGGAGAACAGCCTGCTGGTTCCATTGAACACGGACCCGGGTCAGCCAAAAGAGAAGTTTAAGGATGCACTCCGCCAATCCATGTCGGATTGCGATGCCGTCAGCAATGCCATAGACCTCGCCAGCTTGAATAAGCGCTACCTCGCCACCCTTACCAGGAGATATAACGAGTGCGATAACCAGATCGTTCCCCGGTTTAAGGTGGGAGTGTTTACTGGCCTTCAAGTCTCAATCATCGACTTTCCAATAAAAAAAACGAATGTACCTTCCCTGTCCAAAGCGAATTTCAATACCGAAATATCACCCCTGTTTGGAGTGAATGTAAATATGCCCATTGAAGAAAGGTTATATTTACAGGGTGAGGTAGGATACAGCAAACAGTCTTTCAACTCCCTGAAAAAGGAAAAGACAGGGGAGGACCTGGTGGAAGAGGATATTACCGTTGATCTGTCAAGGTGTGATGTTACCCTCTCCTTGAAATACTCCTCCCTGAATCCCCGGATCAGGCCCTATTTTCATGGAGGCATAGGCCTGGTCTTTGCATTGGACAAGAAAAACAAAATGACCCTTTACGAAAAGATCGGGGCAGTGGAGTCAACCGAAACCTTCGACTGGGCGGATGATGAAATGAGTAACTATTATTTTAAAATGATGGTTGGAGGAGGTTTAGATATCAGTCTCACCAATAGGTTTTCCATTTTTGCTGAAGTGCGGATTGAAGAGCTCCTTGCAGGCGACCCGCCAATCCCTAACCTGACCGGGATTGCACTGGTGACGGGGATATGTTTTTAGCTCGATAGTAACTCAGTTGTTTCGTCATTTGGTCAAATAACTATTAACTTTATTTTTTCCTTATCTTTATTGTTCAACATGGGTAGACTCAAGGACATAAAACCTGCCACGCTGAACAGGATCAGGCTTTGGATAATCAGTATTGCCTTCCTGTTATTCTGCCTGGTGTTTAGTCTTGGGTATATTACCGACCTGGAGTTCTTCGAAGGCAATGCACCCGGGTACCTTTTATTTGTTATCTGCTTCATCCTGATCGCATTATTCCTGTTTAAAAGGGAAACGGTTGATAAAACCATCAAAAGCGTTCTGTTATTTCTGTTTTTAGTTTCAGGAATAGCCACACTCATAATCCTATTTGCTGATACATTTATTTACTACAATCTGTCTCCGGATGTTTATTGGATGTTGGCAGACACTTCTCATGCAACACTGGTTTCGGTGAGTATTCTTTTCTACTTAATCTATATTCACAGGATCGACCTAATAATCCCGGGATTACTAGTCATCATCATAGCTGGATTAATCCTGAACCGGATTGGTATGGATGATGAAGCAATTTTACTGTTGATCCTGGGATTTTTCTTTCTCGGCATCAGTATAATTTATGCCGGTATCCGCTCTTTCTGGGATTTCAAAGATAACCGCTTTATCAGCTCGGTATTTTTTTCTCTCGCCCTGATCCTTGCATTTTGTATTACTACATTCCTTGTCAAATTTGGCATGTGGGAAGCGGCCCATACCAGTACCCTTGATTTCTTCGGTGCAATTTTCTTCCTGGGTGCCTGTCTTATCCTGTTCGCTGCCATGCCCTTTTCCAATTTTATCGAATGGACAAAAAGACAGAAAAAGTTATTCCTTCGTGTGTTTCTCATCCCGATGGCCTTCTTACTGATCCTTTTCTCACTGAAATTTTTACTGCCCGGAAATTCCTACCAGAAACTCTTCTTCAAAGGCTATACTGAGATGGAGAAGGTTTTTTTCGGCATGAAGAAATATGATATAAAGGAGCCGGAAGAGAATGAAAGTCAATAAAATTACCATCCATAAGTATGGATATGCCTCCATTGCCTGAGTGCCGTATCCAGTTCGCCGAACAGGGACTGCTCCTTCACCAGCCGTATGATCTCTTTTTCAAAGGACGGAAAAAGTTCCAGGGATTTACCGTTGATGCAGAGCATGTAGTTCCCGTCGGGTGAAAACCGGGGTTGTACTCCTTCAAAAGTCCGAAGGGGTAACTGATCCCAGTGAAACAGATTGGTATTGCTTATTCCCAGGATGTTTGAAGCCACATATCCCTGAACAGACATGTCTATTCCTCCGTATGGATAAATTTCATTTTCCGACCAGGGATAGTTTTTCAGGTATTTGTCTGCTGACATCAGTTGTAAGTTGCTTTCAGGAGCCGGAAGGAGTAGCGTGGCAAAATAATCACGATTCGCAAGGGGATCATTCTGTTTCTGTAACCAGTACTCTTTATCGTTTTTAACGGTGAAAATGATCGCTGCATCATTCCATGTAAAACGAGCAGATACTGCTAAACCAGACATTGCATCAACAAAATAAGATGGAGTAGATTCATATGCGGCAGAATCATAGATAGCATATCCCAGGTAGAGACCTGTCCCGTTGAGATTGTAGAGCCGGGAAACACCAGGCCAAAGGTTTGTATCGGTAGATACACACAAAACATAATCGGATCCATTTGAAAAATCAACGGACCAGACCACGTCCTGGAATCGGTTGATGTCTCTAAACCGTTTAAATTGCCCGCTGATGGAATCCCTTCGCCAGATGATAACGGTTGAATCTTTGGAAGCGGAAGCCATGAATTCCCCGTTCGGGGAGAAAACGGCTTCATTGACCGGGGCGGTGTGTCCCTCGAGTTCATACAGAAGATCTCCGCTATAATCACGGATTTGCACTCGGTTATTAGTTGCCACGTTGGAAAATATTTCCATGGTCGGGGAGAAGCTGATTACCCGGGTGGGGTTCAGCGGTTCGTAATAGACATGCACCGGGCAGGCTACTTCACCGCTTCTGTTCCAGATTAGGGCTGTGCTATCCGCATATACCGCAGCAATGTGCTTGTTGTCCGGTGCAAAATTCACCGCCAGAATGGCGGTATCCTTCAGCTTCTGAGAAAAAACTTCCGGTCCGTTCTTATTCCAAATCTTGACCGTATTGTCCTCCAGGTATCCGTAAATGTACTCCCCGTCTTCCGAGAACCGTGCAAATGCAATATTCGCTTCACAGGGTGTAAAGTCAAAGATATCTTTCATCGGATCACGCTTATTGCCCGCTGAATCCATGACCTGGTTCTCTTCCGCAAGTGCGTAAAAGGCATCAAAGAGGGCTTTTACGGCAAGTGAAGAGGTGCTGTCCTGTTCGTATGCCTTCAGGGCAGTGGTAAAGCTTAATCCCGGGCTGAAACCGAGTTGAAGCGATGCTTCCTGCGCAACTCTCCTGGATTTTCTGGTGGATGTTGACTGGATATAATAGAATATTACTGCAGCGATCAGCAGGAAGAAACCAACGGCTGAAATGCGCAGGATCCGGTTAAAGGATCGTTTCTTCTCTGAAATGATCCGTTTGCAGGTCTGCACAAAGTCATCCAGCTCTCCTTTGAGAAAGAGCCTGTTTTCATAGGTAACGATGTAGGCAAGGTCCTCTGAATCCAGTGGAATACCGCGTTTCAGGTAGTTTGCATGGGCATTTTCAATGAATTGCCGTACCTCCAGCATCTCTTTTTCCACCAGGGTGATCTTCTCATAGATCTTGGATGCAAGGCTGTCGTGCCGCAGCTCATACCTTCCGCCCTCATCCTTTCCCCGCAGGATCCTCAGGTTCACAAACCGGATGACCAGGTTTTTCAGTTCCTCTTCGGAGATATTTTTCCCGAGTGAGCCGGCAAATTCGCTGACATCTTCCAGTGTTACCTGCCGTTTTGTCCCTTTTATGGAGACAAAGGATTTCAGGATCACCAGCCCCCTATCCGGATCATCAAGTTGTATGATCTGATCTTCCAAAAAGCTGCCAAGTAGATCTGAAACATCGCCAATCTTTTCTAAATGGGATTTCAAAAAATGCATTCTGAATTCCTTTTCCTGCCCTATGCCCTCTGCTCCATGCTCCATGCTATCCTTATCTGGATGTTGAACGTTGCCTGCCTGCAGGTCAGGCAGGGATGTTGTATGTTGAAAGTTCGTACTGGCTATCTTGAAAATCTTATCCAGCATCACCTGCAGGTAGGTCAGTTCCACCTCGCTGCTTTCCGGGTTCAGTTTTTCCAGAACTGCTTCGGCAAACCCTTCTTCCAGTTCGATCCCGGCAACCCTGCAGGGTCCTTCGATGGCTTCTTTTGCATTGGCCCAGGTCATTTTCTCGATCCGCATCCGGTTGGTAAGAATAGTGGGTATCTCCCGTTCAAATTCAATGGCGGAAGCCAGGTACTCTTCCCGCATCACCAGGATGATCTTGCACTGCACATCCGAATCGAGGATTGTTTTTATCACTGTCATGAACTCCTTCCGCTCTTCCGGATTCCCGAAGATAAACAGCTCCTCAAACTGATCGAAGATCAGGTAGATCGGCTTAAAATGATCCAGGTAAATCGACTGTAGTGTTTTAACGATGCGCGCAGGCGTGTCTCCCCCTGGGGGGAGTGGCCCTGACGATTCCGTCAGGGACGAGGGGGGAGTAAGAGCAACTTTCCGGAGTTCCCCAACCAAACTCTTCAGCATATTCCGCCCCCTGCGGACATTCACGGGCAGCCAGTCGCTAACCTCGAATTTATTCGCCAGTCCGCACTGGACCAGTGACGATTTTCCGGTTCCGGAAACCCCGCAAACAAGCAGGATTTTGCTTTCAAACACCCGCTGGTAGAGCTCTTCAATCTCGTGATCCCTGCCAAAGAAGATTTCCCGGTCCTCTTTTGTATAGGCATCAAGGAACTTGAAAGGACTTTTGGACATGATGATACTCGCTTAATTGGGATGTTTTGGTACTATAAATATAGTGAAATTAATAAATATAAAGGCTGAGGCAAAGGCTGAGGCTGAGGCAAAGCATATAAATAAAAAGTCCCGTAGGGACGACCTATTTGCAGGAAAAAAGTTTATTATAGAAAAGCCGGTCAAACTGCGAAAATGATTTAACATGAAATCCAAACATTGACAGGAACAATACAGGCATTGATGAGAAAGAAAAAGCTATTAAAGTAACGAGTACAACGATCATCCCTGATCGTTGGTTCAGCCTTGATGAGTAGGATCAAGGAATCCTTGTAAAATTAATTTACTACATTGCGCTTCCGTAAAGAACCCAATATTTTTATAGAATGTAAACTAACAAAAAGAAAACAAGATATGAAACGAAATGCAACTGCTATCTGGCAGGGTACAGGAAAAGAGGGCAACGGTAATCTAACCACCCAGAGCAGAATATTGGACAAGACCCGGTATTCATTTACATCAAGGTTCGAAGAGGGGATCGGGACCAACCCGGAGGAGCTGGTTGCTGCAGCACATGCCGGATGCTTTACCATGAAACTCTCCTTCAACATTGATGGTGCCGGATACACTGCCGACAGACTGGAAACGAAATGTGAAATTACCCTGGAAAATGGGATTATCACCCGTTCTCATCTGACCCTGAATGCCAATGTTCCGGGAATATCACAGGAGAAGTTCGATGAGCTGGTCTCTGATGCCGAAAAGAACTGCCCGATATCAAAACTGCTGGATACGGAAATTTCGGTTGACGCAACATTAACGAATTAGTCGTTAGTGATACGATGAATGAGTGATGCGATGACTGGCAGTCATCGCATCACTTATCTTTTCATTCCTTGTTTATAGCCTGTATTACAGGTAGTTTATCGGGATCGGATTCTTCAAAACCTTCTGCATCGCTTTGTATAAAAAAACCCAGGGTGTGATCCCCCCGGGTTTTCAATGGTGCACTGCTGCAGAGCTGTTATTACTCTTTGGCTATTTCTTCTTTCAGTATCTGCACAAGTGCTCTGGTGGTGCTATTATCGAACAGAACGACTTTCCCTGCGTCAGCTGCATGCTGAACTGACAGTGTGATGATCCTGTTATTGACTCCTTTGCTGTTCTCATAGGGTTGAACCTCTTTTACCAGACTTCCCGGGATCTTCTTCATATCTTTTGTCTGGAGAATAATTACGCGGTCATTCTCCTGCTTCTCATCCGTGATTTTCTGAAGTTCCGGGTCATCGGAAAGAGATCTCCGGGTTCTTGTGTGGCTTACGGCAACCGGTAGGGCCATTTTACTCAATTCCTGAATCAGCAGGAACCCGATACCCTGGTTATTCTGGAGAATATCATCAAACGCACAGAGTGAAACTTTCTTACTGGAACGGTTTGTCACCCTTATTTTGCTGATTGAATTTGGAAGGAAACTCAATTGCTCTGTCTTGAAAACTACCGCTTTCTCTTCGCTGGAAAACGCACAATAAAGAACATCAGCCATCTCCTTGTTGGAAATTGGATTCACTCCATAATAGAAGATTTTATTTTCCCTGTAGTGGTTTTCAATTGCTGAGAAAGGTTCGTTACAGATGATGATCTTTGTATCCGTAAATACCTGATTTATTCTCTTAACATAATCGGGTCCCATATACGGAAATGAAACGGCATCCATCACCAGAACGGAGATGTTCTCATTGGAAAGCATATCAACTGTTTCTTCAATGGTATCTGCTTTCTTTGTAACAAAGCCCATATCCTTAAATTGCTTTGTGAAAGCATTCTCTTTATCGGGATCCTTGCTCAAAAACAAAACCTTACGAATTTCACATTCGGCTAAAGCCTGTTCCACACTGCCTGGCCTTACAACAGCTATCCAGTTTTCCCAGTTGATGTTTTTTTCAAGGATACCTGGATTGTTCAATAACCCGGTATTAATTTCGGTTATTTCCCCGTTGACGGGGGATGAAATGATTCGTTTCGTTTGATTGTGCAAGGTTACCTCAGCGAGCGGTAATCCCCGGTACAGCATATCGCCTTTCTCCGGCAGTTTTACCGATGTTACACCGGTATCCATCAGGTTTGACAAATGCCCGCCAATACGAACCGATTCCATGGAAATTTGTTCAACCCACGAAGAATCAGTAAAACGGTAACGGGTTTCAACCTTCGTTTCTTCAGCAGGGGCAACCTCTTCGTGCAATGCCAGGGAAGCTTTATATGTGGCTCTTTTGAGCGAGTCTAAAAATTCATCCGGTTCAAAAGGTTTCAGGATGTAATCTGAAACGCCCAGTTTTTCAGACTGTTGTCTGCTTTCCTGGGTAGGATAACCGGTGATGATCACAACCGGCACATCCGGCTTTTTCCCCCGAATATCACCGAGCAGATCGATCCCGTCTATTTCACCCAGTTTGAGATCAAGTACAATGGCATCATAATTATTCATCAGTGCCTGGTTAAATCCCTTCTCCGGATTGATATTCGTATCCACTTTGTATCCGGCCTGAGAGAGAAGTCTGTCGCAGCTTGTGCAAACATACTTTTCATCATCAATTACTAATATGGAAGGTTGGTAGTTCATGGCTCTATGTATTAAATGTTTACTGATTCTTTTTACCTGTTTTACTTTCAGAAAGTCAATTTATGTGCCATTCTGTTGATGGTGAAGGGTGATTTCTTAACGTGCTCACTAATAGATTTTTAACATTTTTGTTGAGAAAATTAGCAGTCATGATTTATCTCGGTTTAGTCAGGTTTGATGATACAGTGTACTTAAGATTAATACACTTATCCTTGAAAGAGCAGGCCCTTGATCTGGGCCATGATTTGCTTGTCGGTAAAATGTTTTGCCTTGATAGCACCGGTAGGGCATGCAGCTCCGCAAGTTCCACAGCCTTTACAGAGAACTTCGTTTACCACAGCTGCTTTCTTATCCGGATCGTATTTTATGGCTGAATAGGGACAGGATTTGACACATGTCTGGCAACCACAACAGAGCAATTCATTGGCTACGGCTGTAGTCGTTTCAACCTCAGCATATCCCAGGGAAATATTCGCAAGAATTCTGGCTGCGGCAGCCCTTGCCTGGCTTACTGATTCGGGTATATCTTTTGGTCCCTGACA
>Ga0315550_1001774_pt1 | contig 13265 bp, 17 predicted proteins | sample SalMarSW160190MG_2_FD_203100 | JGI IMG/M metagenome (GOLD analysis project Ga0315550, IMG submission 203100) | Salt marsh sediment microbial communities from the Plum Island Ecosystem LTER, Massachusetts, United States - Salt Marsh Sediment SW1601-90 ... | reverse complement strand
GACAGATTGAAAACAAGAAATACTAATGCTGTTCAGACAAGAATAGCAGCTAGGATATTATGTTACCAGATTAAGTTATTGATAAGGATTAATAATAAAGAAATGGTGCTAATTGTTAGACACGCTCATTTATGCGCAACCTTTAAAAACCCTGGCTTAATCTTATAAATGTTATTGACTACATCACGGCAACTCACATTCTGAGTCTAAGTGCATAGGTAGTAGGCAGCAAGATGGCTAATGAAAAGAAATTTTTGAAAGCAATTGAAGAATTAAGAAAAACTGAGAAGAAAAGGAATTTTGATCAGGGAATAGACTTAATTATAAATTTAAAAAATTTTGATGTTAGAAAGGAGGCCTTTAATATTTTTATTCCTGTTCCTCATAAAATCAAAGATAAGAAAATTGCAGGTTTTTTTGAGACAAAATCTAAAATTATAGATACAATAACAAAGCAAGAATTTCCTAAATACAAAGAAAAAAAAGATATTAAAAATTTAATAAAAAAATATGACTTTTTTATGGCTAATGCTAAATTAATGCCAGCAGTTGCTACAGCTTTTGGAAGAGTTTTAGGTCCTGTAGGAAAAATGCCAAATCCTCAGCTAGGAATTTTGCCTTCAGAAGATGAAAATATGATTAAAGTAATAGCAGATAAAATTAATTCCACTGTAAGAATTAAAGTTAAAGAGCCAAGTATTAAAATAGGAATTGCAAAAGAATCTATGCCAGATAAAGATATTATGGAAAATGCTCTTATTGTTTATCAGAAAATTCTAGAAAACTTATCAAAAAAACAAGATAATATCAAGAATATTAAAATTAAATTAACAATGGGCAAACCTGTAAAAGTTGAATTGTAAAAACTATAAATTAATAAAAACTTAAAATGACCCCAAGAAAAAGCCACCCAATAAAAGAAAAAGCTGTAAATAGTTTAGCTGAAAAAATAAAAAATGCAAAAACATTAATGGTAGTTTCAATCAAGGGACTGCCTTCAAAGCAATTTCAGGATATTAAAAAATCATTAAGAGAGTATGCACTTGTTAAAGTAGCTAAAAAAAATATTTTAAGAAGAGCTATTGAAAAATTAAACAAAAAAAGTATTTTGCCTTTAGAAGATTATATTGAAGAAAATAATGCTTTTGCTATCTCAAATCTAGAGGGATTTGAGCTTGCAGGAATTTTAGCAAACAAAAAAACTCCTATTAATGCAAAAGCAGGGCAAGAATCTCCTGATAATATTGAAGTCAAGGCAGGGCCAACAGATTTAGTTCCTGGACCTGCAATTTCTGAACTTGGTTCAGTGGGCTTGCGTGTGGCTGTTGAAAATGGGAAATTATCAATTAAAAAATCAAAAGTTATTGTTAAAAAAGGACAAACAATTACTGAAACTGTAGCAAGCATTTTACAAAAACTTCATATCCAACCATTTACAGCAGGATTAGAGCCTCTTGCTCTTTATGATGTTAAAAAAGAAAAAATCTATACAGACATTAAAATCAATCCTGAAGAAGCTAAAGAAAATATAAAAACTGCTGCAGGAAAAGCATTAGGATTTGCTCAAAAAATTGTTTATTATTGTAAAGAGACAATTGGATATCTTCTTGCTAAAGCAAATGCAAATGCAGAGCATCTGAACAAACTTCAACCTAAAGAAGAAAAGGAAGAGGAAATCAAGCCAGAAGAGAAAGAAGAAGAAAAGAAAATTGAAGAAGCTGAAAAAGAAAGCAAGGGAGAAGAAGAAAAGGAAGAGCCAGTAGAGAGAAATAAAACTGAAGAGAACAAACCAGAAGCAAAAAAACCAGCAGGAGAAATAAAAGAAGAGAAAAAAGAAGAAACAAAGCCTAAGGAGGAAAAGGAAAATGAGTAATCAAGGAATATGGGAACAAATACATGAATTGAGAGACTTATATGAAAATAGTATTAATAATGGACAACGAGATGAAGCTTTGAAATTTAATCATGAAATTTATAAAAGGCTTCTTTATATTTGTTTAAATACTGAGAAAATCTTCAACAATATCCCCTTACTAAGTGGAATTCCTTCCCTCGGCGCGTTTTTTAAACACTCATTACAAAACGAATTAGAAGAATTATCAACTTTTTCAGAAGTTCTAAAATGGAATACTCAATTAAATAAACTGGAGGAAACAACTTAAGATGGAATATGTCTATGCAGCCCTTTTATTGCACAAGCTTGGAAAACCTGTTGATGAAGCAGGGATAACAAATGTTCTTAAAGCAAGTGGCGCGCAAGTAGAGGAAAGCAAAGTAAAAAGCCTTGTTGCTAGTCTTAAGGATGTTGATATAGAAAAAGAACTGGAAAATGCAGTTGTTGCAAGTGTAGCAGCTCCAGCCGCAGGAGCATCTGCAGAAGAATCAGCACCTGAAGAAGAAAAAGAAGAAAAACATGAAGCATCAGCAGCAGGTCTCTCAGCTCTATTTGGTTAATTTTAACTTATTATTATAAAAACAAATAGAGCAAACCTAGCTTGCCAAGCTTGTGATAAGAAAAGCAAGTTAGGAAAATGATGCTTCATGATATTTTTAAAAACATTTAAAAATAAATTTCAATATGAAAATTTATGATATTAAGATTAAAAAGATATGATTTAAAAGAGGATCCTAGAAAAGTTTCAGAAGTAGTTACTGATGAGTCTGGAACTCATGAAGGAGTAGTTATATTAAAACCTCGTTTAATTGGATGCTCTTATAGATATTTTTTAATATCTCAAAATTTAAGAACTGGAAGAAAAAGAAAGAAAAAATTAGGAAGATATGTTTTTATTCAAGGGCACCCTGATAATATAATAAATAGAGAAACTTATAGACAAAGAGTTGGTGTACAATCATTAAGATTTAATAATGGAAAGTTGGAAGCAGAAGTTACAAGAGAATTTGCATTTCCAAGAAATAATAAAAAAGGGAAAGGGTTTATTTATAATAGAAAAACACACAAAACAATTCCTTGCACAGAGGAACCTTATAATGCGTGGATAACTGTTTCTACAAATAAAAAAGTTAAAATGAGATTAAAAAGATTCCCTTATTTAATATTAAGAAACCTAAGAATAGGAAATAAAAGAGGTCAAAAAAAGGTTGCATAAGAAGTTTTAAAAATACTTTAATTCTAATAATCATATGCCTCCGTGCGACAATGGTACTCGAGCTGGCTTGAGACCAGTGCCCTTTGGGCTTCCCGGTTCGATTCCGGGCGGGGGCGTTGATATTATCCTATATCTTTTTTGAATATAACAAAAGTAAGATTATTTTTTATCTCATAAAGATTTATAATATTATTGTGATTGTCCTGCTAATGAGACTAAAAGGAATCTTTTTAACTTTGACAAATAAATGCAATCTTTGTTGTAAATACTGCTATCAAAACTCTTCTCCTGAAGTTGATACAACAGGAGAATTAGAATTAAAAGATTGGAAAAGATTATTAACTGAATTAAAAGAATTTAAAATTAAAAAAATAAATCTTATTGGAGGTGAGCCTTTTTTATATGAAGATTTGTGGAATCTTTTAAAAAGCATAGATAGAAAAATTAAAATAAGAATTTTTACTAATGGTCTTCTGCTTGATGATAAAAAAATTAAAAAATTAAAAAAGCTGAACATAACTCTTTCTTTTAATTTAAATAGTTCTCAAGAAAAAATCCATGATTTCTATCAAACTAAAGGTAATTGGGGAAAAATTATTGAGAACATAAAAAAATCACGAGAAATTGATTTCGAAATCTCGTCTCCTTTAACAAAAAAGAATTATAAAAAGATAAAGAAATTTGTAGCTTTCTGTAAAGAACTAGGAGCTAAGAAAATAAGATTTGTTCCATTACTCATAAATAAAAAAATGATGGGGGATGTTTTATCAAATAAAGAAATATATAGTTTTAAAAAAAATATTAAAAATTTTAAAAGTATAGAAGTAACTTTAGGATGTAAAAAATGTGAGGGAGGTTATAGTTATTTGACTATACAGCCAAATGGGGAAGTAACTCCTTGTTCAAGAAAAAAGAACTTTATTTTAGGCAATATTAAAGAAGACTCTATAAAAAATATATTAAAAAAATCACAAAAAATTAAATTTAAAAAATGTAATTAGAGCATAATTGTAAAAAATAAACTTGCAATAACCACCAAATAGCAGTCAACTTTTAAAAAACCTAAATCCTTTAATTTGTTGATAAAATAAACAAAAGTCACAGCGTGTGACTTTTCCTGTACACAAGGCGGGGGCGCCTTACCTTTCTGTGTATATAATCACAACAACACTTAACAATTTAAAAAATCACACAGAACTTAAAGAATTATTTTTTTGAGATTTTATTTTGACGAGCCTTTCTTCTCTGGGCTCTTTTACTTCTTGCTTTAGCTCTTCTTCCTGTTTTCTTTTGAGGCATTTTTATTGAAATATAAAATCCTCAAATTAACAAGCTATTTAAACATTTTCTATCAAATCACTTTTTTGCGATTGCCCACAATAAGATAATTTTATATATTCTCAATAATTTAAAAAATTATTAAAAGAGGTTTTAATGGAATCAAGAGAAGGAGATTTTGCAGATTCAGGACCAGTTAAAACTGGAAAAACACATTATGGTATTTATATAACTATGGGGATTCTTGGCCTAATTATTTTAGGGGGTATGGGTTTCTTAATTTTCTCTATATTTCTTGATGTTTCTGTTGATATAGCTGAAAATAAAATAATCAGGGGAATTGATGTTGAACTTTTAAAAGGTGAAGAAATAAGTTTTATGATGGATGGTGAGAAAGGTTTGATGAAATTTGTTGAATTAGAAGGCAATAAAACCAATTTAAAAATTAATAATAAAAGTTTTAATCTTATTTTGTTTGAAGAAACATTTCTTGATCTAGATGCTGATGGTGAATTTGACTTAAATATAACAGTTAATGAAATATCTAATGAGAGTGTTAATATTTTTATTAAGAAGATAAAGCCTTTAGAGGGGGTTACTCTTTGTGTTGAAAACTGGTCTTGCACTACTTGGACTGAGTGTTCTGAAAGTAATCAGGAAAGAAATTGCACTGACTTAAATAATTGTAGTACTGATAAAAAAAAGCCAGTGATTTCTAGAAATTGCACTGAAAATTGTATTGAATATTACAGGTATTTATGCAATGAGACACTTAATCAGGTAATTTGGTATAATAGTTGTGGAAAGTTTAGTGCTATTAAAGATGATTGTGATGATGATGAGTGGTGTGATTTTGATAAGTGTGTTTTAAGAAGTTGTGAAAATAGGAGTGGTGAAGTATGTGATGATTACTTAATATGTAATGAAGAAGTGCAAGAAACTTCTGATACTGATTTTTGTTGTTTAGGAAATTGCAAGACTAGATTATGCTCAAGCTCAGAAGCTAAATCAGTTGCTGATGATTATTTAAATTATAATTTAGAATCAGATTATGACTCATTTAAAGAAGTTATAAATATTGATTGTGATAAAAACCGTGCTGAGTGCAGAGATTTATTTGAAGATTCTGAAGAGCTTTTAATAATTACTTCATTTACTTATGATCAAACAACAACTTCCAATGACAACGAAACTAATATTGTATATTATGATGCAGATGCCAACGGCACTGCTTATGAAATTAAAATTTACACAACAGAAAATTATATTTTAGGTGATTGCAGAGTAGATTCTCATTCTTTAAATGCTGTGTGAATTAGGCTGGGTTAGGAAAAAGAAATAATTATTTCTTAGCAATTTTCCATAATAACTTAAAATAACTTTTATAACTTTGAGCAAGGTTTTTGCTTTTTATTAAAATTATTAAAACAGGATCTTCTTGAATAAATATTGCTGTTTTATCTCCATAAACAAGGGTTGCTGCAGGAGATTGATATTCTTTTGAAACATATTTTACTTCATTCATATACCATGTGGGGGCAGGAGTTCCTTTTGTACAAATCATTTTTGCCTTAATATTATATTTTTTTCTTTTGTTTGCCCATTGTTGTGTATAAATATTTAAACTCCTTTTATCTTCAAATCTTCCTTGAATTCCAAATTCAATAAAATCTTCCTTGGTTTCTATTATATCATTCATAATTGTTTTAGTTCCTTTACCCCCTATAAAGATTTGCGCAAGAGTGTGGGTTTTTGCTTCTTGTCTAATTGAATTAAGTTTTGTTATTACTTGTTTTGCTAGTTTTTGCTTTTCTTTTGCTTGATTTGCTTCTTCAGAAGCAATATCTAAGAATTTAGAAGGTTTGACTGCAGAATAATGTTTTACTTTATTTTGAATTATAAAACTTGTAACTCCTTTTTCTATTAATCTATCCAAAACATCATATACTGTCGTCCTATGTAATTGTGTTTTTTTAATTATATCTGCTGCAGGAGAAGAACCTATTCTAAGTAAAGCCAAGTAAACTTTTTCTTCAGTAGGGGTCAATCCAAATTCTTCAAGCATTTTCAAACATCTTATTGTTTTTGTTTTGTTGTTTGTTGTTATGTTACATGACTACACTTATTTAAATACTTTTTGACTGATTTTTTGCTATGACAAAACAAACAAATGAAACATTAGTAAAGGAACTAAATGAGTCAGAGGAACTTAGAGATACTTATAGGATTGATGAAAAAGCCTTTAATATGACTGCTTCTCAAATTTCAGATTCTCCTCAAAAATGCATTAAGGGAATCTGATGAAAAGAGAATATGAAAAACCTCTAGTTGAAAAACAAACAACCATGAACTTTCCTGAAGAAATCTGGGAAAAAATTAATAGAGATTCTTTAATAAAAAGACTATATGAATCAAGGCAAGTTAAACCTAAATTTAGAGACCCAAGCACACTTTCACCTGAACAACTAACAGACCCAGATTATAGGCTAAAACAGATACAAAAACTTAATGAGGAGTTAGGAGGAAATAAGTTTAAAATTACATGTAGTAGGTGCCATCATTGTAGATAAATTATAATTTGAGAAAAAAATGAATTCTTCAAAAAATACAAATGAAAGAACAGAAATACTTTTTGTAGATGATATGCCTATTTGTTGTAGGATTTTTATGCAGGGCCTTTCTGGGAATTATAGTACTTATTGGGCAAAAAATAAAGATGAAGCACTAAATCAAATAAAAAAAGGAAATTATGATTTGGTTATTACAGATTATCATTTAGGTGATGAGGCTCCAGAAGGAGGATTAGATATTATAGCAGAATCTAGTAAACAAAATCTTCTAGTTATTTCTATAAGCAAAGAAAATCATAGAAATGAAGCTTTAAGTTCTGGAGCAAACAGATTTGTGTTTAAAAAAGAATTTTTTAATAATATTGAAGAAATAATTTCTGGGGTGTTAAAAAATGGAGGACAACAAAGACAAAACAGAGAGGCTAAGATATCTTAATAAACAGAGACAAATACAAAAACAAAAAAAGGAATTTTATTTTCACAAAATAGAAAGATTAAAAAGAGCTTTACTTGAATATCATAAAAAAGAAATCAAGTATAATGAAGGGTGGATAATTTTTCATGAAAAATCAATAGAAAGGCATAAAAAAGAAATTCAGGAAATTAGAACACTTAACGAAAAACAAAACCAAGAAGAAAAATTAAAATTTCATATTGGGCAAATTGAAAACCATCATAAAAAATACATAGAATATCATGAAAAAGAAATGGAATTTATAGAAAAAGAAATTGAGTTATTTGAGCAGGGAATAAAAAGAAGTGAGGAACAATTGATTTTTTTAAATAATAAAATAAGAGAAAATAAGATAGATTAGGGATAATAAACTAATCCTTTCAACCAACAAAAAAATCCTTGATTTTTTCTAAAAGAGTTGTTCTTTTAGGAATTTCAACAGGCTCCCCTAAACATTTCCCGTTTTCACAGCCTTCAGGGCAGGTGAATCTTTTAGATTGCTTGTATGAACTTACACTGTTATTTTCTGTGTAGCAATAATATTCAAGCAAGGTATTTTTGCTTTTGCAAACATCTTCTTCAAAAAAAGATTTTTTTTCAAAAGGATTGATTTGAGAATAATATTCTCCTTCTACAGATCCTTTAGTCCAATAGTTTTGTCCTAAATCACTATCCCAGCAAGTTTCTATACTTGTAATACTTTTTCCTGTTAATCTTACAAATGAGAAAACAACTGCTAATAAGACAAGTACTACAAGTACTACAATAACTGATATTACTAAATCTCTTTTTTTCATAAAAAACAAAAAGCAAGCCTGTTTAAAAAACTTTTTAAAACTTTTTAAAATCTTATTCTCCAAAAAACATTTCTTTTAATTTTTTCCAAAAGCTTTTTTTCTCTGGAATATAAGTTTCTTCATAAACAATTTTTTCCTTTAGAGGGGCAGTTGCTTCTTCACTAGGCGAACTTTCAATTAACCTATAAGTTATTTCAGGTTTTTCTTCCATTATTGGTGCTTTTTCTGCAAGAATCTTGTTTGCTCTTTTAATTCCATTATCAATTGAAATTTTTGAATATCCTTGATTAGTTAATGCTACTCTTAAGGAATCAAGAGTATAGCCTTTAGATAAATTCTTTAATATATATTCTGCTAATTGCTGGATGTGTCCTTTTGATTCATACATGAAATAATATAACATAATATGTTTAAAAGATTAGTTGTGATAAAAGAGAATTATCTTAGAAATCTTTTTATAGTTAGATAAGTTTTCGAAAATAGGATAAGAGGGGAAAAAATGTTAGAAGCATCACAAAGTTTTATTGCAACTTTTATGTCTAATCTTCCAGGAGAATTAGCAATATTTGTTGAAATAGGAATAATAATAATTATAGCAGCTATTTTAGCATTTATTGTCAGACTTTTTAAACAGCCCTTAATTCCTGCATATATACTTGTTGGGGTTATTTTAGGGCCCTTAATTTTAGGATTAATTAGTGATCCTCATTTGGTTGAAGCATTATCTAAGATTGGTGTTGCATTCTTGATTTTCACAGCAGGACTTGAAATTAAATTTAAAAAACTAAAAGAAGTAGGAAAGGTTGCAACAATTGGCGGGATTATACAAATACTCTTACTATTTGGTATTGGTTTCCTTGTTGCTATGTTTTTTGGATTAACAGGCAAAGCTCCAATATATATTGGATTGGCTGTTGCATTTTCTTCAACAATGGTTGTTCTTAAAATATTATATGATAGAAAAGAGCTCGGAAGCTTGCATGGAAGAATAATTATCGGAATTCTTTTAATGCAGGATTTGGCAGCAGTTATTGCATTAACCTTACTTTCATCAGAAACAGGCATACAAAGCCTTGCAATATCTTTAGGCAAGGCAGCAGTTTTTGTTATTATAGCAGTGCTTATTCCAAAATTTTCTAATAAAGTTTTTAAAAAAGCAGCAAATAGCCCAGAAATGTTATTACTTGTTTCTATTTCATTTTTGTTTTTATTTGCTATTGCTGCAGAAGTTAGTGGATTATCATTAGCAATTGGAGCATTTTTTGCAGGTGTCGCGTTGGCAAATTCTGATTATAAAATAGAAATAGAAGGAAAAATTTCTCCAATAAGAGACTTTTTTGCAGTAATCTTTTTTGTAGCATTAGGCACCCAGTTAACTATTCTTTCAAGAAACTACTTGTATTTATTGTTAGTTCTTCTAGGAATTGTTATTCTTATTAAACCATTGATTATTATGTATTTAGTTAGAACTTTTGGTTATAAGGGAAGAACTGCATTTTTTACAGGAAATAGTCTTGCACAAATTAGCGAATTTGCAATAATTTTAGCAATTATTGGTAAAAGCATAAACCATATTGGTGAGGAGCTTTTTAGTACATTGATACTTTTAGCAATTATTACAATGGCTCTCACTACTTATTGTATTAGATATGAAAAAGGGTTTTACAAATTATTTAAATGGGTTTTAGCCCCTCTTAATAAATTTCACTCAAGAAAAGAAAATTTGGAGTATCTTGAGAAAAATAATCAAAAAATAGTAATTTTTGGGTGCCATAGGATGGGAAGTTTATTTCTAAAAGAATTTGAAGACGATAAAAAAGATGTTCTTGTTGTAGATTATAATCCGGAAATAATTAAATCACTAATTAATAAAAAAGTTCCTTGTATTTATGGAGATTTTATGAATGAAGAAGTTTTAAATAAGGCAAATATAAAAGATTCAGAAATGATAATAAGTACTATTGCAGATGTTGAAGATAACTTATGCCTGATAAAAAAAGCAAGAGAGCATAATAAAAAAGTTATGATATTTGTTATTGCGACAAGAATAAGCGAGGCAAAACAATTATATGATGCTGGAGCAGATTATGTTATTTTACCATTAGTTATTGGAGGGCAAAAAGGCTTTGAATTGATTAGAGAAATAAAATATAATAAACATAAATTAAAAGAATTAAAAAAACAGCATATAAAATATTTAGAGAGTATTCACTACCTATTATATTAATATTTTTTCTATAAAACAAAATTAGATTAATAAAACTCAACTACATATTTTTTATTTTTATTATAAAATTTTTTTGCGTGTTCTAATTTTTCTTTAGATTCTGCATAGATTGTAAATATTTTTTCTGATTTTTTTAACGTTTGATTTTTCTTTTTATATAAATAAATTCCTGCCTTTTTATCATCAGGACACCCCGCAAATCTTGCTAATGAATTAATAAGTTTATTATTAATGTGCTTTATTCTCCTTTTCTTTTTAACTCTTACTGAATAAGAATATTTGCCGACAACAAGTTTTTTTACTTCTCCTTCTTGAACCTTAATTATTTGCTCAAATTTTTTAAAAGCTTTTCCAGAATCTAAAATTTTTTTTGCTAATTGTTCTCCTTCTCCTTTTCTAGCTTTTCCTGCTAATTCTAATAATCTCCCAGAAAGCATTAAGGATCTTTCTTCTAAATCTTTTGGAGAATCAGTTCTTTTCAAAACCTTAATAACATCTCTCATTTCTAATACCGGGCCTATTCCATTCCCAATTGGTTCACTCCCATCTGTTAAAACTACTTTTAGTTTAAGATCAAATTTCCCAGATAAGTCTAAAAACCTTGATTTTAATTTTTCTGCTTGATTTTTATTAACTTTAGCAGATTTTCCATAAGGAATATCTATTAGTATATACTCGCTGTCAACAGAAATCTTCTTTGATAAAATGCTTGCAACTAATTGTGCAGTAGAATCTATTTTTATTGCGCGCTCTATTCTAATTATCTTATCATCTGCAGGAGCCAGCCCAAGAGCCCCTCCCCATACAAAACAGGAATTTGTTTTTTTAATAATTTTTTTAATATCATTAACTGAGAAATCTACCTTAGCAAGAGTTTCTATTACGTCTGCAGTTCCTGCAGCACTTGTTATTGCTCTTGATGAAGTTTTTGGGATTATAAGGCCTGTTGCTGCACAAATTGATACGATTATAGGTGTTGTTCTATTTCCTGCAACCCCACCTATGCAATGTTTATCAACAACTTTCCCCCTTAATTTTAATCTGCCTCCTGTTTTAACTATTGCATTTACAAGATTTTTTGTTTCCTCTAAGCTCATTTCATTTTCATAAACTCCTGAAATAAAAAAAGCAATTTCTGATTCTCTAAGGGCATTATTAGAAATATCCTTAATAATCTCCTTAATTTCATTTTCTTTTAATCTGAAACCATTTAATTTCTTCCTGATTAATTCTATACTATGGGGGGTTGGTGCTAGTTCCACATCTACAATAGATCCTTTTTTTAATTTAAGATAAGAAAAAATTTCTCCAGAAACTGCAATTTCATTTTTATTAGAAGTTCCTGAGATTATATCTCCTATTGAAATTATTTTTCTGTTTTTTCCCTTTATAGAAACCCGGTCTCCTAAATGCAGTCCTAATTCTTTAGCAGTATCTTTATGAATCATGCATACTGGTTTTCCTGCAAGAAATTTAAAATTTTTTAATTTCAGCCTCATTTTTATCTCTTCTATAAAAAGAACAATCTGGTTTTTAAATTTAATCTGTTTCTTTAAAAAGTATATTTATATCATTTGTCTTTTTTCTATAAATCTCAAAAACTAAAAGTATGTAAGCAAGTATTAAAGGGCCTATTATTAATCCAAATATCCCAAAAGCAAAGAGCCCTCCAATCATCCCAATTATTACAATTGCAGAATTTATTTGGGTCCTTCTTGAAACTATTAAAGGGCGTATTACTGCATCTAGCCAAGAAATTATAACTAATCCATAAATTAATAATCCCAAACCTGCAAGAGTTTTTCCAGTTCCAAATAAATAAATATCTACAGGAACCCAAACCAACCAAGGGCCAATAATTGGAATCACTCCTACAAAGACAGTTAATATAGTTAATAAGGTGGCATTTGGAACCCCAAAAATAAAATACCCTATTCCTGAAATAACTCCTTGCATAATTCCGATGACTATTTGTCCAAGTAAAACAGAACGTGTTACATCTCTAAATTGTTGAAAAAACTTTTCTTCAGTCTCCTTTTTTAAAGGGGACAAAGAGCTTAAATATCCAATTGCTTTTTTCCCGTCTTTTAATGAAAAAAAGAAAATAAAAAGAACAACAAAGAGCTGCAACATCATAACAGGCAAATCCAAAATAAGATTAGGGATTTCAGTAAGGAAAGTAGATAATTTTACTGAAATAAAAGTGTTTAAAGAATTTACAATTGAAGTTGATAATTCTGAGGAAGCTAAGAAATCCGGAAGCACCTCTTTAGCTATATTTAATAAATCTATTTCCTTAAAAGCTAGATATATATCAAGTGCTTGAGATAATAGGGAACCAATTAATAATCCAGCAATTGCCACTATTACTACAAATACTCCCGCACAAATAATAAAAGCAGATAATCTTTCTCTTTTTAGTTTAGATACTAACCATCTGTATAATGGATAAAAAATATAAGCTAATAAAATTCCAAAAAATATAGAAATTAAAACAGGCCTTATTATCATTAAAGCCAAGATAAAAAGGCCGGCTATAAGAACAATAGTAATAATTTGATTAAATGTTTTCTTTTCTAGCATATAATTATATTGAATAAATCTTTATAAATTTTCCTAGAAGGAATTTGAAGCTTAGATAAGATTTATAAATAAAAAAAACAAAAATAGGATATGGACTGCTTTATAAAAAAAATTTTTAAAGAAAGTATAGATGAACTTGTCCATTTACAATTTCAAAAATTTGGCAGGGGAGAGTTTAAAGACAAGGCCATGATTAAAGCTTCTGCTCAATCAGGAGGCAAATTTAGTATTTCTACAACTGCAGAA
>Ga0315550_1001771_pt1 | contig 13267 bp, 12 predicted proteins | sample SalMarSW160190MG_2_FD_203100 | JGI IMG/M metagenome (GOLD analysis project Ga0315550, IMG submission 203100) | Salt marsh sediment microbial communities from the Plum Island Ecosystem LTER, Massachusetts, United States - Salt Marsh Sediment SW1601-90 ... | reverse complement strand
CCAACCATGCCGCTGTGCAGGAGTTGGAGGAGTGGAAGTTATAGGAGGAGAGGCGGGCGATCGGCATAGCAATCCGCTGCGAGATCCGTGTGAGTTGCTGCCTCGGACGCAGGGAGGCGACAGACGCCTTTACATCACAGCAGAAGGGGTTACAATATATAATGGGAAATGAGCTGGCGGGAGAATCCGTACAGAAAGGAGGAGAAGCATGAAGACCACGGTGAGCATCATCAAGGCCGATATAGGGAGTATCGGCGGCCATATCAAACCCAGTAAACAACTGCTAGACAGCGTACGAGCATTTGTGGAAAAGAACAGCAAGGGCTTGATTAATGATCTCTATGTGAGCCATACGGGGGACGATATAGCCCTGCTCTTTGCCCACCAAAAGGGGACGGGCGACGAGGCCGTCCACAAGATGGCCTGGGAGGCCTTTGTGGCGGGGACTGCGGTGGCCAAGGAACAGGGGCTCTATGGGGCCGGACAGGACCTGCTGAAGGACGCCTTCTCCGGCAACGTCAAGGGCATGGGGCCCGCGGTGGCGGAGATGGAGTTCGAGGAGCGACCCAACGAGCCCTTCCTCTTCTTTGCCGCCGACAAGACCGACCCCGGGGCGTATAACCTGCCGCTCTTTCTCGCCTTTACCGATCCGATGTACTGCGCCGGTCTGATGTTGAGCCCTGCCATGGCTCAGGGGTTCACGTTCACCATCATGGATGTTGCATACACCGAGGGGGACAGGGTCATCGAACTCAACGCCCCCGATGACCTCTACGATATCGCCGCGCTCTTACGGGACAACGAGCGTTTTGTGGTCGAGAGCATCCACTCCCGCAGCACGGGCGACATAGCCGCAGCGGTGAGCACCTCCCGCCTGCACAACATTGCGGGGAAATATACGGGCAAGGACGATCCGGTAATGCTCGTGCGGGTTCAGGGGAGCTTTCCCGCCACCGGCGAGGTCCTCTCACCCTTCAGCATCGGGCACTATGTGGCAGGATTTATGCGGGGGAGCCATACCGGTCCCCTGATGCCGGTGCCGATCAACTCTGCGGTGTCCTATTTTGACGGGCCTCCCATCGTGGCATGCCACGCCTTCTGCGTTCACAATGGCACGTTCACCGAGCCGGCCGATGCCTTCGATCACCCCTTTTGGGACTATGTCAGGGACAAGGTGTCGAGAAAGGCCGTCGAGCTGAGGGAACAGGGATTTTCAGGGATTGCAATGCTCAACTACAGTGAGTTGGAATACGGGGGGATCGTGGAGAAGATGAAACGACTGGACAAGCAGTTCAAGGTCAGGAAATAGGGAAAAGGGGCGGGGGTCATTCCCCGCCTTTTTTTGAGGTAGATCGCCCTCAATGGTATTTTCACCATGGGAAGGTTAGTGTATATCAAGACTTTCGGATGTCAGATGAACGAGCACGACTCCGAGCGGATGCTCGCCCTGCTGGAGGGGTGCGGTTATCGCGAGACGAAACATGTGGAGGAGGCCGACGTCATGCTGGTCAATACCTGTACCGTCAGGGAGAAACCGGAGCAAAAGGCCTATAGTATGGTGGGACGCTTTCAACAGCTTAAGGAAGATAATCCCCATGCAATCATCGGTATAACAGGGTGTGTGGCCCAGCAGGAAGGAGAGCGGTTGTTGGGACGCATTCCGGCACTCGATTTCGTCCTTGGGCCGGGAAAGATCCATAAACTCCCCGAGATCCTCAGAGATGCGGAAAAGGGGAAACGGGGAACCTGCTCGGTGGGTTTTGAGAATGGGTGCCCGACCAATCTCCCGACTCCCCACACCGCGCAACTGCGCGCCTATGTTACCATCATGCAAGGGTGCGATAACTTCTGCAGCTATTGTATCGTCCCCACGGTGCGGGGGAGGGAACGCAGCCGCCCCAGCGCTGCAATCCTGGCCGAGATCGAGACCTTGATCCGTCAGGGGACAAAAGAGATTACGCTCCTCGGTCAAAATGTAAACTCGTACGCCAAACATACCCCTGGTGAGTTGACTTTCCCCCAGCTGTTGGCTAAGATAGACGAAATTCCAGGATTGGAGAGGATCAGATTTACCACCTCCCATCCTAAGGATCTCACAGAAGAGACCATCGAGGCCTTTGGATACGTAGAACATCTCTGCGAGCACCTTCATCTCCCCTTCCAGGCGGGATCCAATGCCGTACTGGAGAGGATGAACAGGGGGCATACCAGGGAAGAGTACCTCGCCCAGATCAAGAAAGTACGGGAGGTGTCCCCGCAGATGGGCATTACCGCAGACGTCATGGTGGGCTTCCCAGCAGAGGAGGAGGAGGACTTCGATCAGACCCTGGAGTTGATACGGCGGGTGGAGTTTGACGGACTTTTTTCCTTTAAATATTCCCCCCGTCCGGGAACGCGGGCTGCCCGGTGGAAGGGCGAGTGCACGCCGGAGGTGAAGCAACGGCGTCTGGAGATCCTTCAGGGGCTGCAGCGTGGAATAACGCTGAAGAAGAATAAGGAGTTGGAGGGGTCAGTCAAGGAGATATTGGTGGAAGGACGCAGCCGCAATTCCCCGCATACGATGAGAGGGAGGACGCGATGCAACCGGATCGTCAATTTCCCCGGCGGGTCCGACTTGGTGGGGGCGTTGGTCTTCGTAAAGATCGCGAAGGGCTTGCAGAATTCCTTACGGGGAGAACGCTGTGGATAGAGATAGAAAGGAGATCGGTATGTTTCGGGAGATGAAGGTCAGTGGTTTGACGGTCGATCCTTTTACCAATACCCCCATTGTACTGCTCAAGGACTTGGAGGAGAAAGAGACCGTCCCCATCTGGATCGGATTCTTTGAGGCCAGTGCCATCGGTACGCAGTTGGAGAAGGTCCAGCTCGCACGGCCAATGACCCATGATCTGATGAAGAACCTCCTGGACACCTTAGGGGTGTCGGTGACAAAGGTCGAGGTCAATGACCTGCGGGAGAACACCTTCTATGCCATCATCCACCTGGACATGGGCAAGACGCATTTCACCATCGATGCTCGGCCCAGCGACGCCATTGCCCTGGCCCTGAGGACCAAGGCCTCTATCTACGTACATGAAGAAGTGATTGCGAAATCGAGGAAGATAGATCTGAGCCAACAACAGGAGGGAGAGGGAGCCCTGGACGAACTCTTGGAGGGTCTCTCCTCTCAGGATTTCGGCAAATACAAGATGTAGGTGGCGGAGACGATTATCCCCCCTTTCCCCTTTTAGTATATAGAGTACCAGTCCCGCCCTTGGGGGGAGAGTGTCCGTATATCGTTGCTGGATGTGACCTATGATAGATTTACACACCCATTCTCTGTTTAGTGACGGAGAGCTCATCCCTGCCGAGCTGGTGCGGAGGTTTGAGGTAGCGGGCTATCGAACCCTCGCCATCACCGATCACGGCGATCAATCAAATATCGATCTGATCATCCCCCCCGTCGCCGCCTTTTGTGCCGAGGTCAATCGCCAGGGGGGGATACGGGTGATCCCGGGGATCGAGCTGACCCATGTCCCCCCTCAGTCTCTGCCCGCCCTGGTCAACAAGAGCAGGGAGTTGGGGGCCCAGCTGGTCGTGGTCCACGGGGAGACGATCGTGGAGCCGGTGGCGCCGGGGACCAACAGGGCTGCCATAGAGGCCTCTGCGGACATCCTGGCCCACCCAGGCCTGATCACCGAAGAAGAGGTCTTATTGGCTAAGGAACGCTCCGTATGTTTGGAGCTGACCTCGCGCAAGGGACACTCGCTCACCAACGGCCATGTGGCCCGGTTGGCGCGAGAGGCACAAGCCCCTTTGGTATTGAACAGCGACACCCATACCCCCGGCGACATCTGGCCGGCAACGCGCCTCAGTGAGGTTGTCCTCGGGGCGGGGATGACGGAGGATGATTTTCAAGCTATGATGAATAATGCCGAGCACCTTGCACAGCGATGTCTGACCTCAAGCACATAATAGCCGATTACATCCTCACCTTGCCCCCGTACCCCAAAGGAAGGGAGTGGAGGATTGAGGAGGAAGATCTCGTTCGCCTCTCGGCCAACGAGAACCCTCTTGGTCCCTCACCTCAGGCCGTGGCAGCCGTCACCAAGGCCCTGCGGTCAATCAATCGTTACCCCGATGGGACGGTAGGAGACCTCAAGGAGAAGCTGGCACAGCGCTTGGATCTTGCCCCCGACAACCTCATCATCGGTAACGGTTCCAATGAGATCTTCGAGCTGGCCCTGCGGATCTTCGTACAAAGGGGGGAGGAGGTGTTGCTCCCTGAACCCACCTTCGCCTATTATCGCATTGCCGCCCAGACCCAGGGGGCGCATTGCGTTTCCGTCCCCCTGAAGGATTTTAAGATCGATCTAACAGGGGTGGCCGACCAGGTGACCGCGCAGACGAGGCTGATCTTTTTGAGCAACCCCAACAACCCCACCGGGACCATCTTCACCCGTTCGGAGTTCGATGATTTCCTGGTCTCTCTCCCTTCCCGGGTGGTGGTGGTGGTGGATGAGGCCTACGGCGAATATGTGACGTCCGCCGACTATCCCCGCCTTCAGGAATACCGGCACGGGGAGAGGTGGATCATCACCACCAGGACCTTTTCCAAGTTCTATGGGCTGGCCGGCCTCAGGATAGGATACGGGATAGCGGGGGCTGAGCTGATAGAGCAGATGGAGAAGGTACGGCAACCTTTTAGCGTCAACCTCTTGGCACAGAAGGCGGCGGAAGCCGCCTTGGGGGACGAAAAACACCGGGAAGAGACGGCCCGCCTCAACGAGCAGGGGAAGCGGTATCTGTATGGAGAGCTGACGCGGCTCGGCCTGTCCTTTGTCCCCAGCGAGGCCAATTTTATTCTCGTTCATTGCGGCCCCCCTGCACCCCAGGTGTTGGAGGGGCTCGTGCATGAGGGGGTCGTGGTGCGGGGTATGGCGGGATATGGCTTGGGGGAATATATCAGGGTTACCGTTGGTCTCCCTGAGGAGAACCGCCGGTTTATCAAGGCCCTGGAGCGGTGGAAGAAAGGCGCTTAATCGTCATCGACGGCCCGGCCGGGGCCGGCAAGAGCACGGCGGCCCGTCTCTTGGCCAAGCGGTTGGGATACCGGTATCTGGACACCGGTGCCACCTATCGGGTGGTTGCCCTCAAGGCCACGGAAGGGGGCATAACCCCTGCGATGACGGAAGAGCTGGAGAGGCTGTGCGCCGAGATCGAGATAGGGTTTGAGGATACGGCGGAGGGGCAGCGGGTGTACATGAACGGCAGGGATGTTACCGAGGCCATCAGGACTCCGGAGATAAGTATGCTGGCCTCCAGGATCTCCCAACAACGGGTCGTGCGGGAGGCCCTGGTAGATCTGCAGAGGAGGCTGGGGGGACCTGGCGTGGTCGCAGAAGGGAGGGATATGGGTCTGGTGGTCTTCCCTGATGCAGAGGTCAAGTTTTACCTCGACGCCGATCCCCGGGAGCGGGGTTTCAGGAGGTATAACGAGCTGGTGGGGCGTGGGGTGCCTGCGGTCCTGTCGCAGGTGATCGATGATACCACCAGGCGGGATACCGAGGATCAGACGAGGGATATCGCCCCGCTGCAGCGGGCGCCGGATGCCATCCCCATTGATTCCACCGGTTTGACACCGGAGGGGGTGGTGGAGCGGATGCTTGCGGAGATCGGGAGGACCAGCCAAGGCCGACGGCCGATCCCGTAATTTTTTTTGATTTTTCTCCTTTTTTTGTGGTATATAACAAGTTTCAAGGTCTCTAAGGAAAAAAGCGGAGGGGGTATCGGTTTAATGGAGGAAGAAAAACAAATTAACAACCAAGAACGAGATGAAAAAGAGCCCAAAAAGGATTTAGGTGAAATCTACGAAGAGAGCTTCCGCGAACTCCCGGAAGGGGAGATCATCAAGGGACGGGTGCTTGAAGTAGGGAAAGACTTCGTGACTATCGACGTGGGTTATAAATCAGAAGGGCAAGTCCCGGTATCTCAGTTTTGCACCCGCGATGACACCGTGGCGGTGAAAGCGGGAGACGAGATAGACGTCTATCTGGAACGCAGAGAAGATGATGAAGGGATCATCATTCTCTCCAAAGATAAAGCCGACGAGCTGAAGATCTGGGATGAGATCAGCCGAGCCTGCCAGCAGGGGGATGGTGTGATTGAAGGAAAGGTGGTCTCCCGGGTCAGGGGCGGCTTGACCGTGGACATTGGTGTCCTCGCCTTTTTGCCGGGCTCCCAGATCGATCTTCATCCGGTGCGGGATTTAGACAAGTTCGTCGGTAAGCGCTACACGTTTAAGGTTCTCAAGTTTAACCGCAGGCGAGGGAACATCGTGTTGTCTCGACGGGCCATCCTCGAAGAAGAGCGGGAGGTCCTGAAAAAGGAGACCCTGAAAAATCTGTGTGTTGACACCGTGATTGAGGGTACCGTCAAGAACATCACCGACTATGGGGTCTTCGTCGACCTGGGGGGAGTGGACGGGCTGTTGCATATTACCGATATCTCGTGGGGGAGAGTGGGGCACCCTGCGAAGCGTTTTTCCATGGGAGATCTGATTACCGTCAAGGTGATTAACTTTGATGCGGAGGCCGAAAGGGTCTCGTTGGGTCTCAAACAGCTTACCCCCGATCCCTGGAGCAACGTGGAAGAGCGATATCCTGTCGGTTCACGGGTAAGGGGAAAGGCGGTGAGCATCACAGACTATGGTGTCTTTGTGGAGCTGGAGGAGGGGCTCGAAGGGTTAGTCCATGTCTCGGAGATGTCGTGGACCAAGAAGATCAAGCATCCCTCCAAATATGTGCAAATCGGCGATATCGTGGAGGCGGTGGTGCTGAACGTCGAACCGGAGAAAAAGCGCATCTCCTTGGGTATGAAGCAGATCGAACCCAATCCGTGGGATATTGTGGAGGAAAGATACCCCGTGGGGACGAAGATCGTGGGGCAGGTCAAGACGGTGACCGATTTCGGGGTTTTCATCGGGATTGATGAAGGGATCGATGGCCTGGTCCATGTCTCGGAGTTGTCCTGGACCAAGAAGATCAAACACCCCGCCGATGTCTATAAAAAGGGTCAAGAGGTGGAGGCCATCGTGCTGAAGATAGACAAGGAAAACGAGCGATTTTCCTTGGGTATCAAGCAGCTGCGTCCGGATCCATGGGAGGAGGCCCCCCAAAAATATAAGCCTGGACAGGTGGTTACCGGAACAATTACCAGCCTCACTGATTTTGGGGCCTTTGTGGAGCTGGAAGAGGAACTGGAGGGTTTGATCCATATATCCGAGCTCAGCACGGGGGAGCAAAAGGTGGTGCATCCGTCCGATATCGTCAAGATAGAGGAGACGGTCAGCGTACTTATCCTCAACGTCGACCCCAAAGAGCGGAAGATCGGTTTGAGCATTAAGGCATTACTGCGCAAAAAAGAGAAGGAGGAAATAAAACAATATGAGGGGGGCGAGGAAGGAATGACCCTCAGCCTGGGGGAGATGATCAAGGATGAGATGAAAAAGAACAACACCGCGAAGAAAACAGAAGACGAGGAGGATGTAGCGGCTGAAGGAGATGCTTAGCCACTGTGTTGGTCCTCACACATAAGCACGTTCACATTTAACTATCCACGTTATGGCTGTTACTTCCGCCCCTGCATAAGGGGCGTTTTTATTGGCTGAGGGAGAAAGGTGTGGGAAAACCGCCCCTGTTTTCCTTCATTCTTTTTTTTCTTTGCGCCCGAGAACAAGATAGAAACCGCTTTCATCGATGAAGCGCTCGATGCTCAGGCCCGCCGCCTCGAACAGACTGATCATCTCTTGCCTCTTCGGTAACGTGTCGTGCATCACCGGTGTGCCGCTCTTTCTGTGATGGTGGTTCAAGGCCTGTGATGATTCCAAGTGTGCGACCGCTAGGAATCCGTTCTTTTTCAATACCGCCGCCATGGCCTCCAGCGCGGTTTTCTGGTCATGGATATGCGGGAAGCACGCAAAGCACATCACGACATCGCACGTCTCTTTCTCCAAGGGCATATCGGCCACATCGGCAACGATGAACCTGACTCTCCTGTCCCCATGTATTCGTTGATTGACCCGTATCATCCTCTCGGCATAATCGAGCTCGTAGACCGTTCCCCGCCCTGATACCCTTTCTAAGAGGTAGGGGACGAGAATACCGCTTCCACATCCGACATCGAGCACCTGGTCGCCTTCGCGAATTGGTACCAAGGTGAACAGCCGCTCGAATTTTTCATGGTGGCGCGTATAGGTCCCGGTTGCGGGATTCTTATACCAGGTATCCAGCCACGCATCCGCCCGCTCATTGAAAAAGGTCCTGCGCGCCTTATAGGCTTCATCTAAGGCCATTCACCTCTCCCGTGAGGATGCTTTTTTTGGAAGAAATCAAAACATCACGCCAATCGAGCAAGGCGCCGCTTCGGTGACAGTACAAAGGCCAGCGCGAAGATCAGCGACGAGGCAAGAACGATGACCGCCCCGGTCGGTACGTTAAAGAAGTAAGAAAAGACAAGCCCGAGCAGACAGGACACAATGCCGAAGGATGCCGCCAAGAAAAACATCACCTTGAGCTTATACGTCAATTGATAGGCGGCGCTGGCCGGATTTACCAACAGGGTAAAAATCAGCAGTCCTCCTACGATATTTAAACTGGCACTGATGATCAAGGCAGCGAAAAAAATGATACCATAATAGAACATACGATCCGATATCCCGCTGGACGCCGCTATTTCCCGATCGAACAGGACGGCCGACAACTCCTTAAAAAAGATTATGAGAAGGAGTAAAACCGTCACAAACAGCAGCGCCAACAACCAGATTTCTCCCCGCGAGATGGTAAGGATGCTCCCCCAGATCAAGTTCAGGGCCTCGGATTTAGGACCGGGTATAAAAGACATGAGCAAAAAACCTCCTCCCATAGTAGCGGAAAAAAGTATGGCGAGGATCACGTTCGAGCTTGCCCGTGCCTTTTCCGCCGTGGGGCCGACCACCAGCGCAGAGAGGGCACAGACAACGAGGGCTCCGACTAAGGGGTCGATGCCGAGCAGAAGACTCACCATCGCCCCCAGAAATGCGGCGTGGGCCATGCTGATTCCGAGAAACGGTATATCCATCAAGACGACATAGACGCCGATGATCGAGAGCCCGCCGCCCCCGAAGAGGCAGGCCAACAATGCATGCTGTATAAAGGTGAGGCCGAACAGCTCACCCATGGCGGCGCCTCCCCTCTGCAGCCGTGGCTGTCTTTTGCACCCTCTGTGCAGAACGAGAGCCGTTCAGGTGCGAGAGAATCGCGCGGGGCGATATCCCCCGTGCACTACCGTCATAGACCTTGCGCCCGTGGGATAAGATGATCGATCGGTTGCATTGTGTGGGGAGGTTGTGTATGTCGTGCATCACCAGGACAATGGTGATGCCGTGTTCATCGTGCAGGTTTTTAAACAAATCCATTAATTCATCCTGGGTCTTGACGTCTATGTGTGCCGTCGGTTCATCGAGGAGCAGCACCTGAGGGGTTTGACACAGGGCGCGGGCGATCTGGACCTTCTGTCGTTCACCCCCTGACAGGTGACCGACGGGTCTATCGGCGAGGGGGGCTATCCCGGTATCCCTCAGGGACCGCTGTATCAGTTTTTTGTCCTCCGGCGACAACCGTCTCCCCATCCCCGCCGCGCCGAACCTGCCGATAGCAACCACATCCGCGACGCTGAACGGTGCCCGAGGATCAATAGTATGTGCCTGGGGTACATAGCCTATGTTCTTGCGAATCTCCTTGCCGATTCCGCCGGTCGCATCGTTCCCAAAGACCCGGATGGAGCCGGCCGTCGGCTTGACAAACCCCGCAATAGACCTCAGTATCGTCGTTTTACCGGAGCCGTTGGGACCCAGCAAGGCCACGAAATCCCCTCGGTACAAATCGGCTGAAAAGTCGGTAAGGGCCCGATTGGTGCCGTAACAGACAGTCAGATCCGTGAGGGAAATGATCGGATCCATAGGCTCCTCAGCGGGGCTCCGGGGCTGTGTGCAATACCGCAGTAATCTTTTGGCCGGTCTGTTTGAGCGTTTCGAGATACGACGGCGACTTCTCACTGGGGAAATTGCTCAGCATGACCAACGGAATCCCCAGTTCCGAGGCCAGGGTCCTGCCCACCTTGCCGCTGCTTTGGAGGTTGTCGAAGACACATCGAACGCCCCCCCGCTTGGCTGCGATAACGATATCGCGCAACCCCTTTACGGAGATATCCTCGTCACGCGGGAAGGTCGCCACCACGGAAAACCCCAACCATCTGATGAAGGATGCGTTCATCTCGGAACAGATGACCGGCGTCTCACGGAGGTATGCAAGCTCACCCAGCAGGTGGTGTTCCTCGTGACGAATATTCCCCTTGTAGTGGGCGGCGTTTTTTTGAAAAAAGGCCGCTGAGGCCGGGCATCGAGATGAGAGGATATCGGTGATCCGCTCGACGGCCTCGATATAGACGCCGGGGATCATCCAGTTTTCGTGGACCCCGACGCTGACGATCGGGATGGCATTTTTGTCACCGTTCGCCAGGTCCCGGAGAAAGCGCTCAAATCCATGGGCGATAAAGAGGTCCGCCCCTTTGATCCGTTGGACCTCGCCCGGGCTGATGTCGAAATGCCCGGGGCACATGCCGAAGGGGACGATGGTGGTCGCGGAGACCCGGTCTTGGCCGATTGCCCTGACTACAGATTCGATCAGGGTGGTCGTACAGGTTACCTGCAGGCATTCGGCGGCACAGGGGGCCGGGGTCCATGCCCAGCTGAGCAGGCACCAGAGGCCGACAAATGCCCAACTGAGGAGTTTCGCAAGGCGTGCCTTCATGCGTTAACGCATCCCTCTCCCCGTGCTTAAAGCGTCAAGATAACACCGAACATACCATTAATCCCCGGCATGGGATAGCCCTTTTTATATTCATAGTTGTCGTCCGTCAGGTTTTCACCGGCGACGAATACCTCCACCCCCAGCCTCAGCGGCTGGATGTAAAAGTCATAGCTCACCTTGCCGTTGAGCAGAAAGTAGGAATCGACCTCGTCGGTATTCAGGAACCCCTCTTTGCGTTCACGCGATGCGACAAATTGCTCGTCCACGTAGAGGCAATCCAGACCGAAATGAAAATGCTTCAAGAAGGTGTAGTTCAGCCCCGCGCTGGCGCTCCAGCGGGGGACATAGGGGAGATCGGAGGGGCTCGCCTCCTGGTACGTCATCCCCGCAAAGAGGGCCAGCTCGGGCAAGGGATTGACGCTCACCGTGGCCTCAACTCCTTTTATAGTATAGTCTCCAATGTTCTCCCACGTCGGCGGCGGGGGAGGTGGAGGCACAACGACGATGCGGTCTCTGCCCTTGTCATAGAAATAGGTCAGGTCGGCCTTGACGATATCCTTGAAGGTGTGGCTGATCCCCACCTCGAAGTGATCGAGGACCTCAGGGTCCAGCTCTTCCCACCGATTGTCCCCGGGCATAAAGAGCTCACTATTCGCCTTCACGAAGATCCCCGGGTAATTTACGGCGTGGGCGTACGAGGCGTGCACCTCGGTGTCTTTGTACCCCCCCACCAATCCGGCCTGAGACCCCACCTCGTCATTGAATTCGCTGTGGCCGAAAAAGCGCACCCCTGCCGAGGGTATCGCATACCATGAGTCTTTGTCCCCGAACTGGTGGCTCAGGGCGAGGTATGGGCTGACGATATAGAAGGTCGTGCGATCGAATTCCTGCGTGGGATCGGGGGGGTCGACGACCTCCACCTCTCCGCTGATATAGTCAAGGTCCACCCCCATCATGATCTCCCCCCCTTCCCAGAGATGCAAGGCCTCGCGGATGCGAAAACCGTAGTTGTCATAGTCGGTCAGCGTATCTGAATCATTGAGACCTGTACCCGCGGGGGGCGGGTTATACTGATCCACCCAATCGATGTTCCCCCGATCCCAGTAGAGTTTTACATACCCTTCGCCCCACGTATAGTTGTGCGACAGCGTCAGGATATTGAGGTAGTCGTCCACCTTGAAGGTGCCGTCGGGTGGCGTGGTCCCGTCATTGGCCCCCGGATCATCGGCCCAGTTATGGGTGGTGTTGAACACGAAGCTGACGTCCCAGTGGTCCAAAAATTCGTAGCCGATGCGGGCAAAATACTCTTGCAGCTCGCCGTCCGCGTCGTCCCGATGGCCATTCGATCTGCGGTAGCTTTGGAGGGCGTAGTAATCGAAGGGGCCCTTCTTGCCGCCGTGCTCCGCGACCTCGACCCACGTGTCATAAGAGCCGTACGCCCCCTTGAGGCGTGTCGTAAAGCCCTCCTCGTCTTTTCTTTTGGTGATGAGGTTGACCACGCCGAAGGCGTTGTTGCCGAACAAGATCGGCTGGGCGCCCTTGTAGACCTCGATCTGCTCCACGGGGTCGACGCTCAGGACGTCCATGAGGGGATGGGTCCAGATGCTGACAAACTTGGGAATGCCGTCCACCGCCATCAGGATCTCGGCCCCCGGGCGGGAGCTCCCCTTGCCCCTGAGGAATACCGCACCCCCCTCGCCCCCTCCGAAGCTACCCACGGGGTTGTGGCGCGAAATGATCACGCCGGGGGTCCTTCGCAGGGCCGAGGGCAGGTCCTGGGCGTTGAGGCCCTCGATTTGTCCTTCCGTTACAACCGTTACCTGGCTGCCGTAGCGGTCTACCAGATTTCCTTCGATAATGGGTGTGGCCACAACCTTGACCTCTTCGAGCACAATCGCCCCCTCTTCCTGCTGCGTCGTCTGCTCGGTCTCCTGTGGATCGTCTTCCTCGGCGTAGGCGACACAAGGGAGGGCACAGGACAGGACGATACATCCGATAATCAGCGGTCTTTTCATTGGCGACAGTATCACAAGGTATCCTCCTCCTTCTTTTTATTAAACTGTATAGGTGCTACCAATCTTAAATTAGTGCTACTTAGAGGCAAAAAAATAACACCCCTTATATATCCTTGCCCGTCGTGGACATGCTCAGCGTCCCATGCTTCACCCCCTTGACCGATGTCAGGCTGTCGGCCAACTTTTGGGCCTCCTGCGGAGAGCCTTTGAACGCAATAATCTCCAGGCAATTGCGATGATCTAAATGCACGTGCTGGGAAGAGATAATGATCGTGCCGAAGTCATGCTGGATATCCATCAGCTTATTGACCAGCTCCCTTCTGTGGTGGTCGTAGATGAGGGTGATGGCGCCCGCGATCTCTTTCCCCTCTTGCCACTGCTTCTGCACCAGCTCCTGGCGCATTAAATCCCGAAAGGCCTCGGAAC
>Ga0315550_1001769_pt1 | contig 13271 bp, 11 predicted proteins | sample SalMarSW160190MG_2_FD_203100 | JGI IMG/M metagenome (GOLD analysis project Ga0315550, IMG submission 203100) | Salt marsh sediment microbial communities from the Plum Island Ecosystem LTER, Massachusetts, United States - Salt Marsh Sediment SW1601-90 ... | reverse complement strand
AGAATTATGCAGTCTTACCAAGATACAACAGAGCGCTTCGTTGCCATAGACAACGTTAGAATGGTGAAAAGCGATTTGTCATCGCGGTGCGGTACAGCAACATACTATATACATAAGGACAAGATTGTACTGCAGACGGATCCGATCATTTGGAGCGGGGAAAATCAAATTACCGGCGATTCCATCCGAGTCACAATGGAAGATAAAAGGCTGAGAAATCTCCGGGTTAAGTACCGGGCGACGGCAATTTCCCGCGCCGACACGAGGTTAACCGATCGATTCAACCAATTGACAGGCCGGGAGTTGACAATGTACTTTCGTGCTGATAAATTGGAACAAATAGATGTTCAGAGAAATGCAACAAGCCTTTATTATTTGTTCGATAATAATGAGCCAAACGGTGTTAATAAGTCAAGCGGAGATCGCATTATAATCGATTTTATCGAAGGTAAAGTGGATCGAATAAAAGTAATCGGCGGCGTACAGGGACAATATTTACCGGAAAAAATGATATTGAATCATGAAGCGGATTATAATCTAGATGGTTTTCGCCTTTTCGAAAATCGTCCAAAACGTCATGGATTAAAAATAATCAACGATTAAAATGGCAAGACGAATAAATAAATCTGCTAAAAGAACGGCGCAGATCTTTCCATCAGTAAAAACGAAAGCAAACCGCTCGATGTCACAACGCATGAACCCATTCATCAGTCATCTGTCTGCCGAAGTTGAGATGCCGACAGATACACAGATAGCACTTCGTTCCGACGGCCTAGTGAAGCGTTATAAGAAACGTACGGTAGTTGATCACGTCGGAGTACAAGTGCAGCGCGGAGAAATCGTCGGTCTGCTCGGCCCTAACGGTGCAGGTAAAACGACCACTTTCTATATGATAGTCGGAATGATCCGCCCGAACGAAGGCAGGGTTTTTTTTGATAACAATGAAATTACTACGATGCCGATGTACCAGAGAGCACGGATGGGCATCGGGTACTTACCGCAAGAAGCTTCGGTATTCAGGCGTTTGTCGGTACGGGAGAACATACTTGCAGTTCTTCAAACCACATCGCTTTCGAAAAAAGGACAGGAAGAAAAGTGCAACCGCTTAATGGAAGAATTCGGATTAACGCATCTTTCAAAAAATCTGGGATACGTCCTTTCCGGCGGCGAACGCAGAAGAACGGAAATTGCACGTGCTCTGGCATTAGATCCTAAATTCTTTCTGCTGGATGAGCCGTTTGCCGGAATTGATCCCATCGCTGTCGAAGATATCATGCAGATCGTTAAGAAACTCAAAGAAAAAAAGATCGGCGTGCTGATCACGGATCATAATGTTCATGAAACGCTGTCGATTACCGACCATTCGTATCTGCTTTTCGAAGGAAAAATTCTAAAATCCGGCAGCGCAGAGTTTCTCGCCAACGATCCCGAAGCAAGAAAACTCTATCTGGGCGAAAAATTCAAACTGGATAGGTATGAGTAGAATTAAGAAGTTAGAAGTAGTTAATTTTATTGAGCAACTGAGAATCTTTAATTCACCAAATCACTAAATCACAAAATCATTTAATTCTAAAATTATTTATGATAGTAGTCCTTGAACCCGGTGTAGCTGAAAAACAAATAGAAGAAATTATTCGCGTTCTGCGCGATCACAAATTCGACATCCACCGTTCCACCGGCGTACAGCATACGGTCTTGGGTGCTATCGGTGTTCATCCTGAATTTGACCACAGGCAAATCGAACTTTTGCCCGGTGTTGCGGAAGTTTTACGCGTTACGGAATCGTTCAAGCTTGCCAGCCGTGCTTTTAAACGCGAGGGATCTGTCTTTGATGTCGGCGGTGTGAAGATCGGAGGTCGTGAAATTGTTGTCATGGCAGGGCCATGTTCGGTAGAGAATGAAGATCAGATATTTACAATCGCAAAACACGTAAAAGAATCAGGCGCAAAAATTTTACGCGGCGGCGCTTTCAAACCACGCACATCTCCTTACTCCTTTCAAGGATTGGGCGAAGACGGATTGAAACTGATGCGTGCTGCAGCAGATGAATATCATCTAAAAGTCATAACAGAAGTGATGGATAAGAGCCAGATCGACTTGATTGAAAAGTATTCCGACATTCTGCAGATCGGCGCACGGAACATGCAGAATTATATTTTACTGAAAGATCTCGGCAAAACATCAAAACCGGTGATGCTCAAACGCGGACTTGCTGCAACAATCGAAGAATGGCTGATGTCTGCTGAATACATCCTCTCAGGCGGCAATCAACAGGTTATTTTGTGTGAACGCGGCATCCGGACATTTGAAACCGCTACACGCAACACGATGGATATCAGCGCTATTCCGGTCATAAAGAAAAAAAGCCACCTTCCTATCTTTGCCGATCCATCACATGGAATCGGAATTCGCGATAAGGTAATCCCGATGGCGCGCGCTTCGGTGGCGGCCGGAGCGGACGGCATTATGGTCGAAGTGCATCATGATCCTGATCATGCTTTATCCGACGGAGCACAGTCGCTTTATCCCGATCAGTTTTCACAGATGATGAAAGAAGTCCGCATCATCGCTCAAGCTATCGAACGTTCCATCGCATGAGTATATGAGATGAAATCACAGGAACAGTTTCCATTTCAGAATGTCACAATCATAGGCGTCGGTCTTATCGGCGGGTCACTAGCGCTTGCAATTAAGCAGCGGTTTCCTTCAATCCAGATTACCGGCATAGATAAACCGCAGGTACTCAAGCGGGCTCTGGATTGCCATGCAATAGATACGGAAGGCAAATCGATTCGGCAGGCGGTTCGTTCGGCAGATCTTGTCATTCTTGCTGCACCGATCTCGAGTATTGCAAAGATTCTGCCTCTTGTAGCAAAAAATTGTTCCCCGAAGACAATCGTAACCGATACCGGAAGCGTAAAACAATTATTAGTTAAGAAAGCAGCAAAACTTTTTCCCGAAGGCAACTTCATCGGCGGACATCCCATGGCCGGTTCGGAATTTTCCGGCATTGATGCGGCGCATCCGTTGCTTTTCCAGAATGCTTTATATATCCTCACACCGACACCTAAAACAAAAAAGCAATTACTGAAGCTTCTGGCAATTTTTTTTGCTTCACTCGATGCGCGCATTTTTATCATCGACTCTGCAACTCACGACAGCGTCGTGGCAGCAGTCAGCCACCTGCCGCAGCTTGCCGCTGTGGCATTAATGAATTCAGTAGGCAGGTATCATCCCGATGCTCCGGCTCATCTGGCGTTTGCCGCGGGCGGTTTCCGCGATATGACACGCATCGCATCAAGTCCTTATGAAATGTGGAAAGACATCCTGTCTGCCAATCAAAAAGAGATACGCAAATCGCTTGGTATCTACATTAAACAATTAAATAAGATCGCATCTATGGTAAACTCGGCACCGGCACGAGTGTCGGGAGAATTCAAATCATCACGCTCATTACGCTTACGCATTCCGCGTTCGATGAAAGGCTATCTTACTCCGCTTATAGAACTTGTGGTTTTCATGGAAGACAAACCGGGCGAACTTGCCCGCCTCGCTTCGTCACTGGCAAATCGCAGTATTAATATTAAGGACATGGAATTACTGAAAGTCCGTGAAGGACGCGGCGGAACATTCCGGCTGTCGTTTGAGAATCGGACTGTTGCCACGGAAGCTGCGCATGCACTTCAAGATGCAGGATTTGATGTCGGCGGCAAGTGGTAAGAAAAAATCCTCTGTAATAAACAAAATCTTGATAGAAAGTACTTCTATTTTTTATCCGTTCCCGAAGCCGGATTCTTAAACGGTTTTGACTCTTTTTTAGATTGAGCTTTTGCTTCAGGTTTCGATTCCGTCTTCGATTCGGACTTTTGTTCGGATTTCGTTTCCGCCTTCGATTCCGTCTTAGATTTGGGCCTCGAGTCTGAGGAGGATGCAGAGGAGGTCGATTTTTTATAATCTGTTAAATAAAAACCGCTGCCTTTAAAAAGCAGTCCCACTCCGCTTGACATTAACCGTCTTAATGATGGTTCGGCGCATTTTGGACAAATAACCAGCTTTTCTGCGGACATTGACTGAAACTCTTCAAACTCATATCCGCACGATTTACAGCGATACTCATATGTAGGCATATTACTTTATACTGCTTTCTGCTTTATTGCTAAAAACCTAACCTGTAATTAATATACTTTCGATTTACCAGGATTTCAATTGGATTCCATCGGAGCATTGAGGAACTATGACAATAAGTTTTTATGAATAAAAAAATTATCGCCATGAAGCAGCATTGTCATTTGCATATTGGTCAAACAAAATATAGGTGACCAACCAAGCAAAAATTCAACATCCTTCCAAACTGGTGCACATAATCCTTGTCTTATTATATTTCTAATATGATTAAATTACGAAATATTCTCTCTCTGCTTAGCTATTCGGGCAATTATTTATTGATTTAGGTCTATTATTCAACCTCAGGTTCGTTCTCATCCGGTTCTATTCCTGTAATGGCCTCATAAATACGGGTTGGTACAGGCGGGCATCCTTTTATAAAAATACCATTTTCTTTATTGATTCTCGTACAATTACCGACAAATACAGTTCCCTTTTTTGCGTTTTTTACACCTTTACCTATTGCTATATGAAACTTTCCATCATCCAGTAAATAAGGCGTCATTTCATCTTTAAAGCGCCTTAAAAATAAAAAAAGAGTTGACAGGCAAGAGCTGCAAGCCTCTTCTTCATAAACCTTTACCTTTTCAAATATTACTGAAATATCTTTTGGCGATTGTTTATAAGGAACTATGAATTTTTGATAATCATCAGGAAACACAGAATATGATAAAGGATCGAAAGAAAAACTATTTCTTTCCGAAACCAATCTTAAATGAACCACTGACGAAGGTTCGATGCCCATTAAAACACATCCGAAAACATCCGCACCCATAGGATGCCTGGAAGCTACAGCGAAATCTGATTTAATGATATCTCCACCGGAAGGGCCAAGGCCTTCCATTCCGATATAGCCATCAATGACAGTAAGGTCGGGCAGCAAAATCTCTGCTAAATCAGAAATAGCAGAATCCAACGTTTTCTCGGTGTAATTTGTATTTTGATATTCAAGCTGATGATATCTCACTTTTTCATGCCTGTATAAACATCCTTTTAAATTTTTAATACCTAGTGTAACACCGGTATGCATATGGGTTTTAGTAACAGGTACTGAAACAAGAATATCATATTCATAAACAGCCTGGCAGATTTTTGTTTCATATACAACTCTCGGATCCGGTATATTTTTTTTTACCGGAGGTTTTGCATCCATATCAATCAGCTCAATACCATATTTATCGGCAATCTCTACAATGCCTCCTTTTTCAAATGCTTCAAAAGCACCATTTCCGACAAGCGGACTCTCTCCTATTGCAACTTTTGATGCCCCTGCTTTTGTAAAGATTTCTATTAAAGCTGCCAATGCTAACGGATGTGTATTATATCCATGTTCGGGTTTAGCTATCCTGCCCAAATTAGGCTTTAGTAAAATGTTTTTATTTTTTGCAAAGGATAAATCAATTGGTTTTATTGCATTTATCACATTCTTAAAAGGCCCTTGTTTACCAGCAACACTAACAACCGGTTTTTCATCTATGGGCATAATATGCTTTATTCTCTCTCTTGTTTCCATAATACAGCAAGACATGAAGAATCCGTCTCTCTCTTCCTATAATATTTCTATTGGATCCGATTTTACACGAGATTTCGCCTAGCCGGAGGCCTGATTTAGTTTCAACCTTGGATTCCGATTTCGTGCTCTTAGAGGATATTGAGGAACTTGTCTTTTTATAATCTGTTAAATAGAAACCGCTTCCTTTAAAGAATAATTCCACCCCGCTCGACATCAATCGTCTTAACGACGGTTCAGCACATTTTGGACAGATAATCAGCTTTTCGGCGGACATCTATTAAAATTCTTCAAACTCGTATCCGTACGATTTACATCGATATTTGTACGTTGGCATATTTTTTTTTACTGCTTTCTACAAGATTGCAATAGATCTAACCTATAATCAATATACTTTCGTTTTACCAAGATTTCAATTAGTTTCTTTCTTCTAATTTCAGGAACTATAAATTAAGGCAACGTGTTTAGAATACAACCACTATAAAACAATAAGGAGACTACTCATGTTAAATAAGACTTTACAGGATGCAATAAACAATCAAATCAATCTCGAGCTTTATTCTGCATACATATATCTTTCGATGGCGGCACATTTTGAGGGAGAAAATCTCGGTGGATTTGCCAGCTGGATGCATGTGCAGTACCACGAGGAGACAGAACATGCTATGAAATTCTTTAAATACGTGTACGACCGCGGCGGAAAAGTAACTTTAAAAGCTATTGCACAACCGGCTGCAAAATTCAAGACACCTTTGGATGTTTTCCATATAGTTTTAGAACACGAGCAAAAAGTCACAATATCTATTAACAAGCTTTACGAACTCGCAGTAAAAGAAAAAGATTACGCATCACAGACATTTTTGCAGTGGTTTATTAATGAGCAGGTAGAAGAAGAAAAGAACGCAACTGATATTATTAACATACTGGAAATGAGCGGCGGTGCATCAATGGGCTTAATGATGATCGACCGCCAGTTAGGCGAGCGGAAAGCCGATTAAGAAAATTCCCGTATTGTATGTGAATTATTCAGCAGGCTATTATATAATCGCCTGTTTTTATTTTAGGCCTTCCGCTCTATGACGAATTCTTTCATTTTTAAAGCAGTTAAAGAAACGAAAGATATCATTTGAAGAAATAGCTTTATTAATCCTGGCTAAGAAATATGTTGAAATAGTACAGCATCCAAAACGATCCGGACAAAGAATTTTTATAATTCCGATAAAAGGATATATCCATGCGGTACCGTTCTTATTGGACAACGATGACAATATCGTGTTAAAAACTGCGTTCCCGAGTCGTAAATTTCATAAAAAGTATGGGAAAACGAAAAATGAAGACCAAACTCGATAAACATGAACAAAAGATAGAAAGATCTGCTAATTCTTACCGTGCCGTACCTAAGAAAGAGCGCGAAAAGGTTGAGGCAATACTGGATCGTATTCGGAAAACTCGAAATATAAACATTCGCATTTCCGAATCAGTATTGGAGCAACTGAAACGACGGTCAGCCGAAGAAGGAATACCCTATCAGACGCTTATCTCCAGCGTTTTGCATAAATATGTTACAAACCGGCTTGTTGATGAAGCTGCTATACGAAAATCCATGCAAATTCTGCATGCAAATCGATAGTCTATTCTGTTGCACTCTAACGGTTAGGCAGCAGCCGAGAATTATTGTTGATTTGTTAATTCTCTTAATCGTTTAATAATTGGATGTTGACCAAACGGATTTTAAAATTTTGATTTCGAAATAAAAACTATTTTTTCTCCAAAAGTGTAAAGTGAATATAGATTCAATTTAATAGTCTTTGGGTTCATAAGTCTCGATTCACTAATTCCATTAATGCTTGAAAGTGGAACCGTAACTTTTTGATTGTAGTTTTCAATTATTAGAAAATCTCCATTTAATGTAACAATTTTGAGACACAACGCAAACCATATGATAAAACCCGAACCAATAAGCAATGCAAAAAGAAATCCCCATTTCATTTAAGTGTATAACATATGATTAGGTCGACAGATTTCTGCTTAATTTTTTAGATTTACGACACAGTATGCTATTAATATCTTTTTTCTTCAAACTAAAAGCAAACACCAAGGGACAGCAATAATAAAAATACTGTAGGGGCACAATATATTGTGCCCCCTACATAGGATTTTAATCCGTTATTATTGAAATAATTAATAATCAAATAAATAAACAAATATCAAACACAAAATTCCAATGTCTAATCGAAAATCTTCCGAAGTTTCTCTAATCGTAGAATCCCTGCGCGGGTAGACAATCATTAGATTAGAGTCCGGTTGTAGAATCCCCGCCTGCCTATCAACGCTACAGGAAGGCGGGCAGGCGATCATCAGATCGGATATTGCAAATAAAAAGTCCGGTCGGTGACCGGACTCTACGTGAGAATACTTTGGCGGATTATTGTGTATAAATCATTTCATTGATTACCGAATAACCATTCTTCTAAATAAGACAAATCCTCAATTATACCTGCAGCTTTATAACTGTTAAACACTTCCCGCGGTGCTACGCCTGTCAAGACAGCCACAAACGGCAATCCGCCGCTCTGCGCGGTCTCCGCATCTGTTATGCTGTCTCCAATATAAAGTGTCTGTGATGATACACTGCCAAGCCGCTTCCATGCTTTTAACAATCCCTCAGGATCCGGTTTGTGCTTCGTAACATCTTCCCCGCCAATGATTACATCAAAAGCCTCGAGCAGATTTTCCTTTTTCAAGATGTCTTCTATCCGGTAGCGAAACTTTGTTGAAACAATTCCTAATTTTATGCTGCGTTTATTCAATTTTTTTAATATCGGTGGAACGGTTTTATATAGAACCGTACGCGCCGCCATCACTTCATCGGCACGCTGTGTAAACAGCCGTGCAAATTCTTTGCTTTTTATTGAATTTTCCTGACTTGTAAGTCTCATCAGAGTATCGGTGAGAGACAATCCGATTGTCTGACAAATATCTTCATACGAAGCGGCAGGCATGCCCAGGCCTGTCAATGCAAAGTTAATGCATTCCATCGCCCCTCTGGAAGAATCGGCTAACGTATAATCAAAATCAAATATAATTGCCTGATATTGGCGGTTCATTAATAAATGGAAGAAGTTGAATGTAAAATAAATTTATTTCGTAGTTAACCATTATTCTTTTCTTGCGAAGTAATTTCATCGAGCAGCTTGCGGCCTTGATCCCAGATGCGGATATCTATCTTATTTATGGCATGAAGCTTTCTTGCAGTCTCAAAGTTATATTTCAGCGAGATACTGCGGCAATCGGCAACCCTGCACATCGAAGGCGCATTATCATGAATACTGCAGCCATTTTCTGTTAAATAAATGCACTCTCCGTTCGGTTTATTCGCCAGCATAATTGCACCGGGAATATAAGGATGAGGCTCAGTTTTATAGCCGGCTGTTTTTCTCGTCTTCCTCAAGTCTTATCGCATCTCCCTGACAGCATAATGTGCATCCGTTGCATGGCACATCTTTTATCAATGATTTCTTTTTCCCTTTTTTCATTTAAAAATGAATATTTTCGTCCTTACTGCGATAATCAAGCAATATATTAGGATTTCCGCCGTAGAGACGCGATTAATCGCGTCTCTACTATAATCATTTTTATGATGATGATTATTCTATCTTAATAAAATAACAATAATCAATATCCAAAGATCAAATAAATATCAAATCCCTACCTTTTAAAATCCGATATTATAAAAAAAGCCGATCTGTATTTCAGCAGTGCGGCTTCCATTAAATTCAGTATTATTACAGAATATTTTTACATACTCGAAATCTTCTTAAACAGCGATTCGCGCAAATCACTAATTTCTTTCGGCAGTTTATCCTGAAGATTATTAAAGAGCTCCTCATGAAGCTGAATTTCTTTTTTCCATTGCTCTGGATCAATATTCATCACTTCTTCGAATTGCTTTTTCGAGAAATCAAGTCCGTTCCAGTCAATATCTTCGTACCGCGGCATGCGGCCAAGCGGACTATCCACACCTTTTATTCTTCCGTTGGCGCAATCACAGATCCATTTCAACACACGCATATTTTCACCGAATCCAGGCCAGAGGAAATTACCATTCTTGTCAATACGGAACCAGTTGACTGCAAAAATTTGCGGTTGATGCGTAATCCGTTTTCCAATACTAAGCCAGTGAGCAAAATAATCGGCCATATGATAACCGCAGAACGGAAGCATAGCAAACGGATCGCGGCGAACCTGTCCGACTTTTCCTGCCGCTGCCGCTGTGGTCTCAGAACCAAGTGTCGCGGCAAGATACACACCATGCTGCCAATCTTCGGATTGACAGACTAACGGCATCGTATTGCTTCGTCGTCCGCCAAAGATAAACGCCTTAATCAGGACACCGTTTGGATTTTCCCACTCAGGGTCAATAGAAGGACATTGATTTGCTGGAGTGGTGAAGCGTCCGTTGGGATTCGCAGCTTTGCGTCCGCAATCGGGAGTCCACGGCTGTCCTGTCCAATCTATCAATTCAGGAGGAGGTACCTTAGTCATATCCTCCCACCATACATCACCGTCCGGTGTAAGTGCAACGTTTGTAAAAATCGAATTCTTTGTAATTGTTGCCATTGCATTCGGATTAGATTTTTCGGAAGTACCGGGAGCAACTCCGAAATATCCGTTTTCAGGATTGATTGCATAAAGCTGGCCGTCTTTACCCGGCTTAATCCACGCAATATCATCACCGACGGTAGTTACTTTCCAGCCCTTAAAAGAGTCAGGAGAAATAAGCATGGCAAGGTTTGTTTTACCGCAAGCACTCGGGAATGCACCTGCAATATACGTTTTCTTTCCTTGCGGAGATTCAAGCCCCATAATGAGCATATGCTCAGCCATCCAGCCTTCATCACGCGCCATAGCAGAGGCAATACGAAGTGCGAGACATTTTTTCCCGAGCAAAGCATTGCCGCCATATCCGCTTCCAAACGACCAAATTGCATGTTCTTCCGGGTAGTGAACAATATATTTTACTTTGTTACAAGGCCAGGGCACGTCTTTCTGTCCAGGTTCTAACGGCGCTCCTACGGAATGCACGCAGGGAACAAATTCTCCCTGAGTGCCCAATACATCCCAAATGGTTTTCCCCATGCGCGTCATAATACGCATGTTGACGACAACATATAGTGAATCTGTTATTTCAATGCCGATATGAGCGATATGAGATCCCAACGGTCCCATACTGAACGGGATAACATACATAGTACGTCCCCGCATACAGCCGTCGAATAACTTTCCCAGAGTTGCTTTCATTTCCTTCGGATCGGCCCAGTTATTCGTCGGGCCCGCATCACTTTTATTCACACTGCAAATAAATGTGCGATCTTCCACGCGTGCTACATCGCTTACATCCGACCTGACGAGGTAGCTGTTAGGACGTTTTGCTTCATTTAATTTTATAAATGATCCGGATTTCACAAGCTGCCGATACATAGAATCATTTTCAGCCTGAGAACCGTCGCACCAGTGCACACTATCCGGTTTTGTCAATGCTACAATTTCTTTTAACCATGAAATTACTTTTTCATTTTTGACATATGCCGGAATATTCATATTACATTTATCCATTCTTTAATCATAAGAGAACAAAGATTTTTCTCTAAAGGTTTCTTACCAATCGCGGGCAATTTTACGATTTCCGATTTGGATCTCCCGCGGTGCATTCGGATCCACAGCCCATTTAATGCGTTTCAATCCTTCCGTAATTTCGTTGGCAGCGCCTGCATAACTAAGCCGCAGGTGGCCCTCTGCGCCGAATTCTTTACCCGGAACCGTAACAACAAGGGCTTTCTTCAATAAGAACTCCGCCAGCGCTGAAGAATCCTTATTTATAGCGCTGAAATCCGGTAAGCAATAAAATGTACCTTCGGGTTTGGCAACTTTCACTCCGGGAATAGATCGCAGTTCTTTTATAACGGTATCGCGATTTGCCTGTATTGTCGCAACAAGCTCATCCACACAGCTCTGGTCGCCGGTAAGTGCGGCTTCTGCAGCGACCTGGCAAATCGGCGAATTACATGTAGTCGATTGGCTTTGAATATTCGTTATTACCTTTACCAGGCGGCGGTTGCCGACAATCCAGCCGATCCTAAATCCGGTCATTCCATACGTCTTTGAAAGTCCGTTTATGACAATAACATTGGTTGATTCAATATCTTTTTTTGTGAAATCATAAACCGGAGCAATCTTCCTGCCGTCAAATATAAGCTTATGATAAATATCATCCATGAAAAGATAAATATTCTTCTTTTCGCAGAGGTCAACAATTTTCTCGACTAATTCATCCGGGAAAATCGCTCCTGAAGGATTATTCGGGCTGTTCACGATTATTGCCCGCGTTGACGGAGCAATAGCTTTTTCAATTTCGGAAATTGCCGGATAGAAACCGCCGTTTGCAGGTGTTATTATTACCGGAACTCCATTCATCATTCTCACCATCTCCGGATAACTGACCCAGTAAGGAGCGAGAATAACGACCTGATCTCCCGGATTAATCAATGCATAAAGTAAATTGAATAAAGAATGCTTAGCACCATCGGAGACAATAACATTTGCCGGATCTATGGTTCTTCCGTAATTCTTTTCAGTGTATTGAACAATAGCTTTTTTCAGTGAAGGTAAACCATCTGTAGGTGCATATTTCACTTCGCCGGAGTTCAGTTTCTCTATCGCACTCGCAATCGCTTTCTGCGGGGCTCTATTTTTCGGTTCGCCAATTCCCAGGTGTACAATCGCTTCACCTTGTGCGCGCAGTTTTACAGCTTCGGCATTGAGTTTCACCGTAGGTGATTCAACGATTGATGCTGCTAACTTGCTTATATCCATACAAAATACTCCTTTTAATATCTTACAGATTCACCGGGAAATGAATTCGTTAATGCAAATAGCTGTATTTACTTTAATAAAATAGCAAATTTTTATTATAAGATACAAAATTTTAAGCAGAATTCAATGGGAGGTTGCAATCCTTTTTTTAAAAAACCGATTGAGTTTGTTTGTGAAAAGATTCTTCCGTACTTTTTATAATACTTATCAATAGAAAAAATTTTTAATTATGAGAGCGATAATACCAGTAGCAGGCATCGGAAGCAGACTCCGCCCGCATACATTCACAGTACCGAAAGTACTCTTGAATGTTGCAGGCAAACCTATCATAGGGCATATTTTAGATAAAGTCATCGAAGCCGGTTTTAACGAAGCCACCATTGTTGTCGGATATCTTGGCGAGATGATCAAAGAATATGTGCTGTCAAAATATCAAATGAAAGTCGATTTCATAGAACAGGAAGAACGCCTTGGTCTGGGACATGCCATTTACATTTCACGGCACACTTATACAAACGATCCTATTCTTATTATTTTAGGCGATACGATTTTTGATGTTGATTTAAAATCGATGATCCAGAATGAACAGTCACAGATTGGCGTAAAACCGGTGGATGATCCGCGAAGGTTTGGAGTTGCCGAAATAGAGAACGGCCGGATTACAAAACTGGTAGAAAAACCGGAGTCACCAAAGAGCAACCTCGCCATCGTCGGTCTTTACTAT
>Ga0315550_1001767_pt1 | contig 13275 bp, 14 predicted proteins | sample SalMarSW160190MG_2_FD_203100 | JGI IMG/M metagenome (GOLD analysis project Ga0315550, IMG submission 203100) | Salt marsh sediment microbial communities from the Plum Island Ecosystem LTER, Massachusetts, United States - Salt Marsh Sediment SW1601-90 ... | reverse complement strand
TTTGCAGCGGCCCTGCGGCTCTCTCCGAAGGAGCTGCGCAACGGGAGCGAGCCGCTGCGTTCGCCTCGGGCACTGGGCGCTAGCGATCGTTTTTTCGTTTAATGCTGTCTTTGACCTTGCGGATGAGCAGCACCGGCAGATAATCCTTCACTCGTGCATCCGCCTTGAGCCGGTGCAGCTCGGCTTTGTAGATACGGCCGATCTCCCCCGCGGGCAGGCCGCTTTCCCTGGCGAGATGATCAATGGTGTCCTGGTGCTTGCTCCACTCGACATCGTTATCGTCAACATATTCCGTCATGATCATCTCCCGTCTATGTCGATGCGGCTGAACGTCCGGGCGCCTGTCCCGTTCCCGTCCCGCCGCGGTTGCACGACCCAACTCCCTGTCACGGTGAGCGGATTTTACTCCTTTCGCCGGGCTAAAAGCTTAAAATGGATGATGGTAAACTTTGACTTTCCAAACAAACGCTAAGCCGTACAACCTGGAATCGGTCCGAGCGTGTACGCGTGCGTGAAACATTCCGGCCCGCGTCCTTAAAGCATAGCCGCGCCAGGCCCGGTAATCCGCGCCCGGCTATTGGCACGGACAGTGCGCGTTCATAGAATGACGCGGCCCGGACGTCGTCACGCGACCGACGGATCCCGCCTGCTTTTCGGGGACACGGAAATGTTTTCGATCTTAGCCAACGCCGCCGGCGGACGAACAAACCCGCGGAAAATATCCGCCGGGCCGTCACGCGGCGGGCTGATTCACGGCTGATGAACGCGGCGAAACGGCGCGCGATCTTCGCGCGGCTCAGGCGGGCCAATCCGAGTCCGACGACCGAGCTCGTATACCATACGCCTTTCGAGTTGCTGGTCGCGGTGATCCTCTCGGCGCAGGCCACCGACAAGAGCGTCAACAAGGCCACCGCGGAGCTTTTCAAAGTGGCGCGCACCCCGCGGCAGATGATCGGCCTGGGCCCGAGAGGCCTGAAGCGTTACATAAAAACCATCGGCCTCTACAACACCAAGGCCGCCAATATACTCAAGACCTGCCAGGCGCTCGTTGAAAAACACCACGGGCACGTGCCCGCCACGCGCGAAGAACTGGAGGCGCTGCCGGGGGTCGGACGCAAGACCGCCAACGTGATCCTCAATACCGCCTTCGGCCAGCCGACCATCGCCGTGGATACGCACATCTTCCGTGTGGCCAACCGCACCGGCCTGGCGCCGGGAAAAAACGTACGGCAAGTAGAGGAAAGCTTGCTCAAGGCGGTGCCGGAAAAATACCGTCAGGACGCCCATCACTGGCTGATTTTGCACGGGCGCTACACCTGCACGGCGCGCAATCCCCGGTGCGCCGCCTGCGTCATCTATGATTTGTGCGAATACAGCGCTAAAGTAAAGAGAGATTGATTTATTGTTTGCTAGCCACAGAGAGCACAGAGAACACAGAGGCAAAGGCATGAAAATCTGTTTGGAACATCTCTGTGATCTCTGTGTGCTCTGTGGCCAAAACTCATATTTTCGGACTTCTTAGGTGATGACACCAAAATCTGCCGCCACCGGATTAAGTCACGGCCAGCGCTCCCAGACGGAGCACGCCGAGACGGCGGTGAGGCGCGCGCTGGCGAAAGCCGGGCTCGAACGCGCCAACGCCGTGCTGCTGTTTCTCACGCCGGAATACGCCGCGAATCCCGAACCGGCCCTGCGCGCCGCGGCGCGAGCGGGCGGCTGCCTGCAGGTCGTCGGCTGCACCGGCGCCGGGATTCTCACGGAAGAGGAATGGGTGCTCGACAGCCCCGGCGCGGCCGCGATGGTGTTCGGCGGCAACGTTCAGCTGACGATCGCGCCGCAGGGAAAAGCAAGCGACGACGACATCGTGCTCAGCCTGTGCACGCCCGCGGGGCTCACGGCGGAATGGCTCGACATCCCGGCGCAACGCATCGGCGCGGTGTCGGGCGACCTCTTCGGTCACGGTCCCTTCAAGGTCTGGAGCGGCGCGCGCGTGGCGGAATCCGAACAGGTGGACGCGACCGTGAGCGGCGTGGCCGGCGTTCTCAACGCCTCGCAGGGCGTGCGCGCGCTGACCTCGCCGATCGAAGTCGCCGAGGTGCAGGGTTACGACATCATGCGTCTCGGGAATTATCCGGCCCTGAGCGTGCTCGTGCAGTCGCTGCCTTCCAGCGTGCGCGAGATGGAGCGCGTACCGTTGCACCTCATCATGGGCGGCGTGACGATCGGCGATCCCGACACCGCCATCCGCGAGGGGCGCTATCGCCTCAATCACATCGTCGCCGCCAACCTGCGCGACCAGTCGATCACGCTGTCACAACGCCCCTCCCGCGGCGAACGCCTGTTCTGGGCGATGCGCGATACGCTCGCCGCCGAGCGCGACATGCGCGCCTGCATCGAGCGCAGCGCGCAGGAGCTGGGGACCGCCCCCGGTTTCGCCCTGCTGTTCCCGTGCATGGGGCGCGGCCCGAATTTCTACGGTAACCGCGACCGCGACCTCGACATGCTGCGCTCGCGTTTTCCCGGGCTGCCGATCATCGGCATGTATGGCAACGGCGAGCTCGGTCCCCTCGACGGCGCCAATCACCTGTATCAGTATTCCTCCGTGCTGGGCCTTTTCGGGGCCAAACCGGCCTGACCATGCTCGCCGGGCAGGATCGCGGGCAGACGCGCGAGGTTTTTTTCCGCGCCTGGCGCGCCTGGCGCGAAGGCCGGCCGCTCGAAGGCGTGGAAAAACTCATCGTCCAGGTCGCCCTGCAGCACCCCGAATATCACTCCCTCCTCGACCAGCCCGACGCCCTGCGCGAGCGTGATTATCTCCCGGAATCGGGGCACACCAACCCGTTTCTGCACCTCGGCATGCATATCGCCATCGAGGAGCAGCTTTCGCTCGGGCAACCCGCGGGTATCCGCGATTACTACCGCAAAATGCTCGCCCGCCTTACCGATGAACATGCCGTTCAACACCGGATGATGGAATGTCTGGGGGAAATGCTGTGGCAGGCGAACCGTCGGGCGGCGGCGCCGCAGGAAATGGTGTACCTGGACTGTTTGCGCCGCCTTGCCGATTCCGCTTCTTAGGGCCAGACTCAAATTTAATTAACAGGTTAGCCACAGAGATCGCGGGGTACACGGAGATAAAATAAAAAATGTGTTTACTCTGTGTTCTCTGTGTACTCTGTGTACTCTGTGGCCGGTAATCCTTAAGTATTAAGGAAAGACCGTCCGCGCCGGATGTCCGGAAACTTTAACGCGGCGGCCGGGTCGTATTTTCATAATCGGGGCCTCATCACGGCAATGCGCCAGCGGCTGTTCCCCGACGGGTTTACGGCCATGCCCCACGGAGGCTGCCATGACGATTTCCCAACGAACCGCGCAGATCGCAACGCCGTTCATCAAGGGGCTGGATTACGCCCAACCGCTCATCGATCTCGGCGTGCGTCTGTGGGTCGCCAATGTGTTCTGGAAATCGGGGCTGGCCTCTCTGCGCGACTGGCAAAGCACGGTCGACCTGTTCAAATACGATTTTCATGCGCCGCTCGTTTCACCGCTGGCCGCCGCCGGACTCGCGACCGGCGTGGAACTCGTCTTTCCGGTGCTGCTGGCGCTCGGTCTTGCCGGACGTTTCAGTGCCGGGGTATTGTTCATTTTCAATATCCTGATCGCCGTCTCCTACCCGGGACTGACCGAGGCCGGCCTGAAAGATCACATCTATTGGGGTATCCTGCTGGCGTTTACACTGCTGCATGGACCGGGCAGAATTTCAATCGATCATCTCATCCGCCGGAAATGGATGGAACGCTGAAAGGACACTTCGGCCATGCCACGAACCAGTATAAAGCCGAAACCTGTCATCGCCCCTTCGTTCGCGGACACATTGAGCGCGCACGGCTGCGGTCCGCTGCGCCGCGACCGGCTGCGGGAACTGCAAGTCAACGTCGGACGTCTGTGCAACCAGGCCTGCAACCACTGCCACGTGGACGCCGGTCCCAAGCGCACCGAGATCATGGACTGGGCGACCATGGAGAGAATTCTCGACTGGGCGCATGCCGCCGGCGTGACGGCGGCCGACATCACCGGCGGCGCGCCGGAAGTCAATCCGCATTTCCGCCGTTTCGTCGACGGCTTTCTGGCGCTGGACATGCGGGTGACGACGCGTTGCAACCTGACGGTGCTGCTCGAGCCCGGTCAGGAGGATCTCGCCTCGTGGTACGCGCAACGGGAGATCCGCCTGGTCGGCTCCCTGCCCTGCTACACGCGCATTAACGTCGATGCGCAGCGCGGTGACGGCGTGTTCGACAAAAGCATCGAGGCCCTGACGCGGCTGAACGCCGCGGGCTACGGACGCGATGCATCCCTGGTGCTGGACCTGGTTTACAACCCCGGCGGAGTTTCCTTGCCGGGCGCGCAGGAGAAACTGGAGGCGGATTACCGGAAACGGCTGGACGAGGACTTCGGCATCGTCTTTTCGCGCCTCATGACGATCACCAACATGCCCATCAACCGCTTCGCGCATTACCTCGAGCGCACCGGCCAGTATGAAAAATACCTGCAAACGCTCGAGGAGAGCTTCAATCCCGCCACGGTGCCGGGACTCATGTGCCGCCACCTGATCAGCGTCGACTGGCTGGGACGCGTGTACGACTGCGACTTCAACCAGATGCTCGATCTTCCGCTCGCGGACGAACCTCACCGTTACCTGTGGGACATCGAAATGACGCAGCTGGCGGGCAAACCGATCGCCGTGGACTCGCATTGCCTCGGCTGCACCGCCGGCGCCGGGAGCAGCTGCGGTGGTGCGCTCGCGTAATCAATCAACCGCCGGGACACCCGGCCGCCAAATAAAATCAATTTATTTATTGATGTAGGGCGCGTACCACGCGCCATTCATCCGGGGGCACGGATCTCGCAGACAGGTCCTGCGTACGTCGCGGGTTTCGTTCAGGTGGTCGACCGGCGCCATGCGTGCCGATGAATCGAAGGGATCGGCGCGTGGTACGCGCCCTACAGCTGTGCTCAATCCGCGAGTCGTGGGTCGCAAACCCTTAACCGTTAGACATGGATAGTTTCACGATTCACGGTTTGAGGTTTACAGGAATTTCCTGAGTGGTTCGTACTTCTGCGCGATCAACCACAGGTCGTTGGCGGTATCGATGTCCCGGAGTTTCGCCAGCAGATCGAACTCCATGCCCAGTTTTTGCGCGCGCACCAGCGTGGTTTCCAGTACCTTGACGCCGCCCCACGGCACGTCCTCGAAAAGCTCCGGCCGCGCCTCCTGCAAGCCGATGAAGTAATAACCGCCGTCCTCGGTCGGCCCGAGAACGTTCCGGCCGCCCGCCAGCCAATCGTTGGCCTGATCGATCGCGCCCCAGCCGACATGCGGCACGTCGCAGCCCAGGACCGCGGCGCTGCCGCCGCGTTCGATGCCGTCGCGCAGCGCCGTGAGCATCCTGACGCCCAGATCGCCCCCGGCCTGGCGCGCCAGCCGGATGCCGAATTCGCTCTCGAGCTCGCGAAACAACGGGTGATCGGGATCGGGGGAGGCGTACAGGGATACCCGGGCCGGCCAGGCGGAGACGGCCAGCTCCACCGTGGCGCGGATCATACAGGCCGCGATCTCGGCCGCCCGTTCCGGACCGTAGTCGGGCTGCAAACGTGTTTTGACATGGCCGGGGATCGGCTGGCGCGCAAAGATAATCAGTTCCGGCTGACTCATGAATGTAGCCCTGCTTCACTGCGCTGCGTTCGTTCTGGCATCATGGAATACGATAATACCGCCGTGCCAGGCGTTCGGGTGAGACGCCCAGCCAGTAAGACAGGCGCAGAGCCCACATCAGCAGTATGGTCCGCAGAACGCCGCGCTGTTCCCAGCGCCGCGAGGAAACCGTCACCGGGCCGCGCAGCCGCGCCGGCCGACCCACCCATTTCAGACGCCGGGAAAACTCGATGTCCTCCATCAGCGGGATCGGCGCAAAACCACCCAGCATGCGATAGACGTCGCGCCGCACGAACATCGCCTGATCGCCCGTGACGATGCCGCTCACCGCCGAGCGCCAGTTCATCATGCGCTCGACCAGGCGCAACAGTCCATGGCGGCCGGACAATCCGACGTCGAAGCGCCCCCAGAGGTGACCGCGACGGATGGCGTCGCGAATCCGGGCGTCGGCCTCCGGCGGCAAGGCCGCGTCGGCGTGCAGGAACAGCAGCACGTCCGCGGTCGCCACCTGTGCGCCGGCGTGCATCTGCCGGGCGCGTCCGCGCCGGGCCTGGAACAGGTACGGCACGGGGCGCGCGTCCGACCCGTCGCAGGACATGAGCTTGCAAACGATCTCGACGCTGGCGTCGGTGCTACCGCCATCCACCACGATGATTTCGTCGAAACGCTGCCGCTCGATCAGGAACGAGAGGCTTTGCGCGAGGTTTTGCGCCTCGTTGAGCACCGGAACGATCACCGCCACGGTGGGCGACGGCAGGCGTTCCGCGCCGGCGGGCGCGGGATATGTCGGTGATGATTTCACGGCCGGCGCGTTGTTCAGACGGGAGGGCGGCGCTTTTTTCCGGCAAGCGCCATGCGCATCAGCTTGACGATGAGCAGCAACGGCAATATCGCGTGCATGACGAGGTCGAAGATATCGATGGGGTGCGAGAGCGTGCCGTCAGCCAGCATCCTGAGCTTTTGCCACAGATGTGGTTGCGAGTTGAACGGCGCCAGCGCCAGGACCAGCGCGGCGATGGCCAGCGCGGTCAGCGGGATTTTATCCAGCCATTGCATGCCTATTTCGCGCCCTGTGTGCCCTTTTGAATGAGCTCGATCTTGTAACCGTCCGGGTCCTCGACGAAGGCGATCACCGTGCTGCCGTGCTTCATCGGACCGGCCTCGCGCGTCACCTTGCCGCCGCGTTGCTTGATATCCTCGCAGGCCTTGTAGACGTCGTCCACCTCGAGCGCCACGTGACCGAAGCCGTTCCCGAGGTCGTACTTTTTTGTATCCCAGTTATAGGTCAGTTCGACGACCGCCTGCTCGGTTTCCGGCCCGTAACCGACGAACGCCAGCGTGAACTTGCCGTCGGGATAGTCCTTCCGGCGCAGCAGCTTCATGCCCAGGACGCCGGTATAAAACCCGAGCGACCGCTCCAGGTCGCCGACGCGGATCATGGTATGCAGGACGCGCATATTCTACCTCCTCGCGGCTGTTCAGCCGAAATGACAGACGTAATCGAACAGATCGGTGACCTCGATCTCGAATGACGAGTTCCCCGGCACCGAGAAACTCTGTCCCGCCTGGTACTCGCTCCAGGTCTGCTGGTCGGCCAGCTTCACGCGGCAATGGCCCTGGGTGATGTCGATCTTCTCCGGCGCCCGGGTGCTGAAGCGATAAGTGCCGGGCAACATCACGCCGAGGGTCTTCATCTCGCCTTCGGGCGTGATGATCGTGCGGCTGGTGACGCGGCCATCGTGGTAAACGTTGGCTTTTTTCCTGATCTCGACGTTCTTGAAGCTCATTCGTATTCCTCGCCGTAGGTTGGGGTGAGCAACGCCAACCCCAACATGTAGATTCATGCGATGTTGGGGTTCGGCAAAACCGCCTCACCCCAACCTACATTGACACATTGTTCTTGAAGCTCACGGGGTTTTCTCCTGAACGATTTTCTGACGCAGGCTCGCGCGGCGCGCGAGATAAATCCCGGCCAGTACGATGATCCCGCCCGCCGCCTGCCACAGGCCCAGCGGTTCCCGCAGGATGAACCAGGCGAACAGCGCCGCGGCCACCGGCTGCCACAACAGGCTGACCGACCCGAAGGCCGCCGACAGCTGCGCCAGCGCATAGGCGATGAGCCCCTGGCCGCCCACGTGCGAAACCACGGCCAGCGCCGCCAGCACCGCCCAGCCTCTGGACGTGGCCGGTAACAGATTCTCGCCGGAAAGCAGCACCACCGGCAACAGGACGATCGAACTGACCACGGCGCTCCAGAACATGACGGTCGCGGTCGAGACGCCGGCGCGCAGGCGCGTCACCGATATGATATAGCCGGCATAGAATACCGCCGTGAGCACGCCCAGCAGGTCGCCCGTCACCCGTGTGCGGCTGAAACCCAGGCTGTTCCCCATGAGCACCAGCGCGCCGCTCAGCGCCACCGCCATGCCGACGAGGAATCCCGCGCGGAAGCGCTCGCCGAATACCGCCCAGCCCGCCAACACCACGAACACCGGCGCCAGATTGGCCAACAGCGTGGCATTGGCCACCGTGGTGATTTTGATGGACCAGTGCCACACCGCGAGATCGGCGGCGAAAAACAGGCCGGCGATGATCAGCCGCATTCGCGTCCGCCGATCGATGGAAGCCCTGCCCGCGCCGCTACGGCGCCCGGACCAGAACCACAGGCCGAGCAAGGGGAGCGAGAGAAACAGACGGTAAAACGCCGTCGCCTCCGGCCCCAGCTCGCTCAGGCGCACGAAGATCGGCGCGAGCCCGATGGCCGTCGCCCCGGCCAGCAGCGCGGGCAGCGCGAAGCGGATGGAATATGCGGTTTTGGCGGACACGCCTGAACGGCGGACGCGTGAAACGAAAACGCTTACTTCTTCCTGCGTCGCCGGGCGGCGATGCGCAGGCGCAGCGCGTTCAGCTTGATGAAGCCCTCGGCGTCTTTCTGGTCGTAAGCGCCCTTGTCTTCCTCGAACGTCGCGATCGTCGCGTCGAACAGGCTGTCGGATTCCGATTTCCGGCCGGCCACGGTGACGCTGCCCTTGTAGAGCTTGAGCCGCACCACGCCGTTCACCCCCGCCTGCGAGGCATCGATCATTTCCTGGAGCATCCGGCGCTCGGGGCTCCACCAGTAGCCGTTGTAGATGAGCGCCGCGTAGCGCGGCATGAGGTCGTCCTTGAGATGCGCCACTTCACGGTCGAGCGTGAGGGACTCGATGGCGCGGTGCGCCTTGAGCATGAGAGTGCCGCCCGGCGTTTCGTACGCGCCGCGCGACTTCATGCCGACGTAGCGGTTCTCGACGATGTCGGTGCGGCCGATGCCGTTGGCGCCGCCGATCTTGTTGAGCGTCGCGAGCACCGTCGCCGGACTCATGGCCTTTCCGTTAACGGCGACGATATCGCCTTTCTTGTAAGTCAGCTCGACATACGTCGGCTTGTTCGGCGCCTTCTCGGGCGCGACCGTCCAGCGCCACATGGAGGCCTCCGGCTCCTTCCACGGGTCCTCGAGGATGCCGCCCTCATAGGAAATGTGCAGCAGGTTGGCGTCCATGGAGTACGGCGACTTCCTGCCCTTCTTGAACTCGACCGGGATGCCGTGCTTCGCGGCATAACTCATGAGCTTCTCGCGCGAGGACAGGTCCCATTCGCGCCACGGCGCGATGACTTTCACGCCGGGCTTGAGCGCGTAATACCCCAGCTCGAAGCGCACCTGGTCGTTGCCCTTGCCGGTGGCGCCGTGCGCCACGGCGTCCGCGCCGACCTGGTTGGCGATCTCGACCTGGCGCTTGGCGATCAGCGGCCGCGCGATCGAGGTGCCGAGCAGGTACTCGCCCTCGTACAGCGTGTTGGCGCGGAACATGGGGAACACGAAGTCGCGCACGAACTCTTCCTTGAGGTCGTCGATGAAGATTTCCTTCACGCCCATCTTTTTCGCCTTGGCGCGCGCCGGTTCGACCTCCTCGCCCTGGCCGATGTCGGCGGTGAAGGTCACGACCTCGCAGCCGTAGGTCTCCACCAGCCACTGGAGGATGACCGAGGTGTCTAGTCCGCCGGAATACGCCAGAACGACTTTCTTTATTTTTGCCATGGTTCAGCGACTGAAATAGTCCACTAAGGAAGACGGCATTGTAGCGGATTTTCCGGCGCGCCACCGTTACGGCAGGAGCCGGATCGCCGCGGACGGGATCGGCGCCGCCGGCGTACGCACCAGGGAACTTCTGATCAAATCCGTTCGTGGTGAGTCTGTCGAACCACAAACGGACAATTTGCCGGTGATTGGCGGTATTTCCCATTCACCCTTCGACAAGCTCAGGGCGAACGGGAAACTTAATCAGAGGTTCCCTACCGCCGCTTCGACGGCATCAGGTCGGTACAGACCCCTTCGAACACCTCGGCGACCATGCCGACCGACTCGCCGAGCGTGGGATGCGGGTGGATGGTCCTGCCGATATCCTCCGGGTCGCAGCCCATTTCGATGGCGAGCGCGAGCTCGCTGATCAGGTCGCCGGCATGGGTGCCCACGATGCCGCCGCCGATGACGCGATGGGTTTCCTCGTCCACGAGGATCTTGGTGAAGCCTTCATCGCGGCCGTTGGCAATGGCGCGACCGGAGGCAACCCACGGGAACCTGGCCTTGCCGATCGCCCGACCCTGTTTCCTGGCCTCGTCCTCGGTCACGCCCACCCAGGCGATTTCGGGGTCGGTGTAGGCGACCGAAGGAATGACCGCGGCATCGAAGAAGGACTTCCGCCCGGCGGCCGCCTCCGCCGCCACGTGGCCCTCATGCGCCGCCTTGTGCGCCAGCATCGGCTGGCCGACGATATCGCCGATCGCGTGGATATGCGGCACGTTGGTGCGCATTTGCCTGTCTACCTCGATGAAACCGCGATCGCTGACGGCGATGCCCGCCTTCTCGGCGGAGATGTTCTTGCCGTTCGGCGCGCGGCCGGCGGCGACCAGCACGAAATCGTAGACCTGCGGCTTGTCAGGCGCCTGCTCGCCCTCGAACGTGACCTTAATACCTGTCGTCAATGCCTCGACCTTGGTCGTTCTGGTCTTGAGCATGATGCGATCAAAGCGTCGGCTGTTCATCTTCTCCCACACGCGCACGAGATCGCGGTCGGCACCGGGCATGAGCCCGTCCAGCATTTCGACGACGTCGATGCGGCAACCCAGCGTCGAATACACGGTCGCCATTTCGAGCCCGATGATGCCGCCGCCGATGACGAGCATTTTTTTCGGCACGGCCTGCAACTCGAGCGCGCCGGTGGAATCGACAATGCGCGGGTCCTCGGGAATGAACGGGAGCTTCACCGCCTGGGATCCGGCGGCGATGATGGCGTTGGCGAAACGGATGATCTTCTTCTCGCCGGTGGTCGCCTTGCCGTCACCCGCGGTCAGCGCGATCTCCATATGATGCGGATCGATGAAGCGACCGACGCCGCGTATCACCTCGACCTTGCGGCCCTTGGCCATCGTGCCGACACCGCCGACCAGCTTGCCGACCACTTTGTCCTTCCAGGCGCGCAGTTTGGCGAGATCGAACTTCGGCGTCCCGAAGCTGACGCCGTGCTCAGCGAGCTTTTGCGCCTCCTCGGTCACGGCCGCGACATGCAGCAGCGCCTTGGAGGGAATGCAACCGACGTTGAGACACACGCCGCCGAGCGTGGCGTAACGCTCGACCAGCATGGTCTTCTTGCCTAGATCGGCGGCGCGGAAGGCCGCCGAGTAGCCGCCGGGGCCGGCGCCGAGAACCAGCACCTCGCATTCGCCGTCGACCTTTCCGGTATACGTCGCCGCTCCCGGGAGCGGCCCGGTGCGGGGCGCCGGAGGGGGTTCCGCTGCGTGTACTTCGAACTTCGGCGCAGCCGCCGGTGCCACCTTCGCCGGCGCCGCGGGTGCCGCTTCGGCCTTCGGCGCGGGTTGGGCGGGAGCGGGTGCTAGAGCGGCTTCCGCCGTCTCCAGCACCAGGATCAGCGATCCCTGCGCGACCTTGTCGCCGACCTTGAGCTTGACGTCCTTGACCCGGCCCGCGGCCGGGGACGGGACGTCCATGGTCGCCTTGTCGGATTCGAGCGTGATGAGCGGGTCTTCCGGCTTGATGACATCGCCGGGTTTGACCATGACTTCGATGACGGCGACTTCTTCGAAGTCGCCGATGTCGGGGATTTTGACTTCCAATGTATTAGGCATGGCATCCATCGCCACCGCACGGTGGCCTGTCGGTTACCGTTTCTTCGATTTCTTCTTCGTCGCCTTTTTGGCGGCTCGGCGCGGCTTGGCCGTCTTCGTGCCGCGTTTCGGCGTTCCGGCCGTCTGCGCCAGCGACGCCAGCGCCTGGGCGAAGAAGGTGGTGAATCGCGCACCCGAGGCCCCGTCGATCACGCGGTGATCGTAAGACAGCGACAGCGGCAACACGAGCCGCGGCGCAAAACGCTTGCCGTCCCATTTCTGTTTCATCTCGGCACGCGAGACGCCGAGGATGGCCACTTCCGGCGCGTTGATGATCGGCGTGAACAGCGTGCCGCCGATGCCGCCGAGACTCGAGATCGAGAAACAACCGCCCTGCATCTCCGTGAGCTGGAGCTTGCCTTCGCGCGCTTTTTTGGCGAGCCCGGCCGCCTCGCGCGCCAGCTCGATCACGGATTTCCGGTCGGCATCGCGGATCACCGGCACCATTAGGCCATTCGGCGTGTCGGCGGCAAAACCGATGTGGTAGTAATGCTTGATGACCAGGTTCTCGCCGTCGAGCGAGCTGTTGAAGTCAGGAAACTTCTTGAGCGCTTTCACCGCGGCCTTGATGAGGAAGGCGAGCACGGTCACCTTGACGCCGTCTTTCTCGTGCGCCTTGTTGAGCGCGACGCGGTGGCGTTCGAGCTCGGTGATGTCGGCCTCGTCGAACTGCGTAACGTGCGGGATCATCACCCAGTTGCGCGCCAGGTTCGCGCCCGAAATCTTCCTGATGCGCGACAGCGGCTGGGCTTCGATCGAACCGAATTTGCTGAAATCGACCTTCGGCCAGGGAATGATATCGAGTCCGCCGCCAGCCGGACGCGCGCCGGCCATCACTGCCTTGACGAAACCCTGGACGTCTTCCCTGGTGATGCGCCCCTTCGGGCCCGTGCCCCGGACCTTGGCGACATCGACACCCAGCTCCCGCGCAAACGCGCGCACGGACGGGCTCGCGTGCGAGCGTGAACCACCGATCACGGCCGCGACCATTTCCGCCGGCCCGGGCATCAACACCACCGGCGGGGGGGCGTTCACTTCCTCGCCCTGACCGGGTTTCGTCGGCGAATCGGTGGCGAATCCCGCGGCCGCGCGCATCTCCGGCTCGGGAACTGGCGCTTTCTCCACGGGCGCAGGCGTCGCCGGGGGAGGCGCCGACGGCGCGGGGGCCGGTGCGGGGGCGGCGGCGGGTTTCGCCGGCGGCGCCGGGGCGGCCGCGGCGGCTTCCGCCGTCTCCAGCACCAGGATCAGCGATCCCTGCGCGACCTTGTCGCCGACCTTGAGCTTGACGTCCTTGACCCGGCCCGCGGCCGGGGACGGGACGTCCATGGTCGCCTTGTCGGATT
>Ga0315550_1001765_pt1 | contig 13285 bp, 7 predicted proteins | sample SalMarSW160190MG_2_FD_203100 | JGI IMG/M metagenome (GOLD analysis project Ga0315550, IMG submission 203100) | Salt marsh sediment microbial communities from the Plum Island Ecosystem LTER, Massachusetts, United States - Salt Marsh Sediment SW1601-90 ... | reverse complement strand
GGCCGGCCCCTCAGATAGGCGTCGATGAGCGCGCTCCATTGCCCGATCTGCCGCTTCGGCGCCCGCGCGAAGCCGTAGCCGGGCAGGTCGGCCAGCCTGACCCCGGCGCCGGGGCTCTCGAACAGGTTGATCTGCCGTGTCCGCCCCGGCTCGTTCGACGTCCGCGCCAGGGCGCTTTGCGCGGCCAGCGCGTTGAGCAGCGAGGATTTGCCGACATTCGAGCGGCCCGCGAAGGCCACCTCGATCGCGTCCGGCGGCGGCAGGTCCTCGACACCGGCGCAGCCGCGCACGAACGCCCAGGGCCGCGCGAACAGCAGCCGGCCCGCTTCCAGTTCGGCGTCAGGCGGCGCCACCGGCGGCAGGGCCATGGCTCAGCTCTTGGATTCGCCGGAGGGCTTTCGACGGAATACCGCCAACGTGTTGCCGAGCAGGTCGACCTCGGCGCCGTGGCGCTTCATGATCACATACTGCTGCGCGATCGACAGCGAGTTGTTCCAGGCCCAGTAGATCACCAGCCCCGCCGGGAAGCGCGCCAGCATGAACATGAACAACAGCGGCATCCAGGTGAAGATCATCGCCTGGGTGGGATCGGTCGGGGGCGGATTGAGCCGCATCTGCAGGAACATCGTGACGCCCATGATCACCGGCCACACACCGATCGCCAGGAAGGCGCCGATGATCGGCACCGAAGCAGGATCGTAGGGCAACAGCCCGAAAAGATTGAAAATGTGCGTCGGGTCGGGCGCCGCCAGATCCCGAATCCAGCCGAAGAACGGCTGGTGCCGCATCTCGATGGTGATGAACAGCACCTTGTAGAGCGCGAAGAACACCGGGATCTGGATGACGACCGGCCAGCAGCCGGACAGCGGATTGATCTTCTCGCGCTTGTAGAGCTCCATGAGCTGCTTTTGCTGTTCGGCGCGATCGTCCTTCAACTGCTCCTGAAGCCGCTTCACCTCGGGCTGGATCTTTTTCATCCCCGCCATCGAGGCGAAGGACTTGTTGGCGAACCAGAAGAAGGCGATCTTGACCAGGACCGTCACCGCAAGGATCGCCAGCCCGAAATTGCCAAGGATTCCGTAGAGCCAGCGGATCAGGAAAAACATCGGCTTGGTGATGAAGTGAAACCAGCCCCAGTCGATGAGCAGTTCCAGCCTGTCCGCCCCCAGCTCGGTCTCGTAGCGGTCGATGATCGCCTCGACCTTGGCGCCGGCGAAGACGTGGCTTTCGACCGACGTCTCGCCGCCGGCGGGCACCACAACCGGCGTGTTGGCCACGAAGCTCGTCTGGTAGCTGTCGCCCCCTTCGATCGACAGATAGGAGAAGCGGGCGTTGACCGGCATGTCGCTGAGCGGAATGACCGCGGCCGCGAAGTACTTGTCGGTGATGCCGAGCCAGCCGCCTGTCGACTCGAAGGTCTTGGCACCCTCGTCGATGAGGGACTTGTAGTTGATCTCGTGCAGCTGGCCATCGAGCACCCCGATCGGGCCCTCGTGCAGGATGTAGAACCCCGAGGTCTGCGGCGTTTCGTGGCGCGAGATCAGCGAATAGGGGAACAGCGCCACATCGCCGCCCGTCGTGTTGTGCACCGTCTGCTCGACCGTGAACAGGTAATCGGGGTCGACCGAATATGTCCGCCGGAATTCAAGACCCCCGCCATTGTCCCACACCAGCGTCACCGGTGAATTTGCGGTCAGCTTGGCGTTGCCGTCGACCCGCCACTGCGTGTCTGTGTCCGGCAATCCGGCCGCGCTGTTGCCGGCCGCTACCCACCCTTGCTCGGCGTAAAACGCATGCGGCGCCCCGCTGGGCGAGAACAGGGTGATGATGGGGCTGTCCGGTTCGATGGTCTCGCGGTACTTTTTCAGCCGCAAATCGTCGATGCGGCCGCCGCTCAGATTGATCGAACCGGTCAGCGACGGGGTGTCGATATCGACGCGCGTGCTGGCGGCGATCCGCGCCTCACGCGTTTGCATCGCCGCCCCCGTCGTCACCGTCGCCCCTGGCGCGGCGGGTGCCGCGGCCGAGCCTGCGGGCGTCGCGGTTTCGGGCGTCGCGGTATCGGGCGTCGCCAGATCCGGACCGGAGGGAGCGGTTTCGGGTGCCTGCTGCTGCTGGGCGACCTCGGCTTCCCGCTGCGCGCGCTCGAGCTGCGGGCCGGCGATGAACACCTGCCAGCCGATCAGCACGACCAGGGACAGAACGATCGCAAGGATGTAATTGCGGGTTTCGTTCATCGTCCGTCCCGGCCAGCCTCCCGCGCGTCGCGTCTTTCGATCTGCTCCAGCGCCGCCTTCAGCTCGCCGACCAGACGTTCGAAGGGTTCATGTAGCGCATCCCGCCGTCCGATCAACACATAGTCGTGTCCGGGGGCGAATTGCGAGACGTTGTGCATCGCCGCCGCTTTCAGTCGCCGGCGAATGCGATGGCGCTCGACCGCGTTGCCGGTGCGCCGGGTGACCGTGAAGCCGATCCGCGCGTCTTCGGCCCCGTTCGGCGCCCTTTGCAGCACGAAGGCGCGTTTGTGCGTCCGCGCGCCACGCGCCGCCGCGACGAACTGCGCCCGTCTTGTGAGGCGCCGCATACATCGGTCTCCACGGGGGCCGGCCGCGCCGGGCCGCCGAACGGCCTAGGCACTCAGACGCTTGCGACCCCGCAGGCGCCGACGCGCCAGCACCCGGCGGCCGTTCTTGGTCGCCATGCGAGCCCGGAATCCGTGGCGCCGCTTGCGGACCAGCCGGCTGGGTTGAAAGGTTCGTTTCATCGCTGCCTTCCCGGTGCCGCCGTTTAGAGGTGGTCGCCATGCGCCGGCCTGCAAGGCCGCGCGGGATGCCGACCGCCGGTTCCGAAGTCGCGGGGAACCCGGCCACCGGACCGGCCCGCTTTTAGGCAAACCACCATGCGGAGTCAACGCGAGCCCGCGCCTCGCGACGGCCACTTCGTCACGCCTCGTCAAAGCTGAGTGAATGGGGCACAATCCCCGCGCGCCTGGCCTATCCTGCACGGGCGCCGGGCGCCAACGCCCCGGCATCGACCGCGACGAGAAAGCCCACCGGCCGTGAGCCAAGCCGATACCGACCAGCCCCATCGCGAACCGGCCCGTTGGTGGCGCCGCTGGTTGCCGCTGGCGATCGTGGTGCTCGCGATCGTCGCCTTCTTCGCCCTCGGCCTGCATCGGGTGTTTACCTTCGAGATGCTGACCGCCAACTACGTGGCGCTCAAGTCCACCGTCGCCGAGCAGTGGCTGACGGCAGTGGCCGTATTCGCGGTCGTCTATGTGATCTCCACCGCCCTCAGTCTGCCGGTCGGCGGCGTGCTGACGGTGGCCGGCGGGCTGCTGTTCGGCTGGTGGCAGAATTCCCTGATCGTGGTGTTCAGCGCCACCCTCGGCGCGTCGATCCTGTTCTGGATCGCCCGCACCGCGCTCCGGGACCTCTTCGAGCGGCGGGCCGGCAAATGGCTGAACAGGCTCGCCGAGGGGTTCCGCGAGGACGAGGCCAACTACCTTTTGTTCCTGCGCCTGGTGCCGGTATTTCCATTCGCACTGGTCAATTTCGCGCCCGGAATCCTGGGCGTGAATTTTGTCACCTATGTGTGGACCACCTTCATCGGCATCGCGCCGGGCACCGCCGCCTATTCTTTCGCCGGGGAGGGCCTCGGCTCGGTCATCGAGCGCCAGGCCGAGATGCGCCAGGCCTGCCTGGCCGCCGGCAATACCGATTGCGGCTTTTCGCTCGATCCGGCGGCGCTGGTGACGCCGCAGCTGGTGATCGCGTTCGCCGCGCTCGGCGTGGTTGCGCTCATCCCGCCCGTCGTCCGGCGCTTGCGCCGGCGGCCGGCGGAATAGCGGCGCCGGTCCGGGAAGCCGAGCGATGGCCGACTATCTCGACCCCGACCTGTGCGTGATCGGCGCCGGCTCAGGCGGCCTGACGGTGGCCGCCGCCGCCCGCGCGCTCGACGCCTCGGTGGTTCTCATCGAACGCGGGAAAATGGGCGGCGACTGCCTGAACTATGGCTGCGTGCCGTCGAAATCCCTGATCGCGGCCGCCAAACGCGCCCATGTGTTCCGCTCCTCGGCCCCGTTCGGGATCGCCGCCGAGGAACCGAAGGTCAATTTCGGGCGCCTCAACGAGCACATCAAGACCGTTATCGCCGGCATCGCCCCGCACGACTCGGTGGAGCGCTACGAAGGGCTTGGCGCCACCGTCATCCAGGGGACCGCCAGGTTCGCCGACCGGCGCACGATCGAGGTCGAGGGACAGCGCGTGCGGGCCCGGCGCTTCGTGATCGCCACCGGCTCGCGTCCCGCCGTCCCGCCGATCGAGGGGCTCGACGAGGTCGACTATCTCACCAATGAAACGATTTTCGATCTGACCGCCAAGCCTTCGCATCTCATGATCATCGGGGCCGGCCCGATCGGGCTCGAGCTCGCCCAGGCCTACAGCCGGCTCGGCTCCGAGGTCACCGTTTTCGAAATGGCCGAGCCGCTGCACCACGAGGACCCCGAGCTGAGCGGGATCGCGTTGCGCGCCGTGCGCAAGGACGGGGTCTCCGTCCATGGCGGCGCCACCGTCGTCAGCGTCGCCGCCAAGGGCAACGCGATCGCCGTCAACGCCGACACCGGAAGCGGCGAGGAGGAGGTCACCGGCAGCCATCTTCTGGTCGCCACCGGCCGCCAGCCGAATATCGAGGAACTCGATCTCGATGCCGCCGGCGTCAGGCTCGACGGTGGCCGCATTCGCGTCGGCCGCAATCTCAAGACCACCAACCGGCGGATCTACGCCATCGGCGATCTCGCCGGCGACATGCATTTCACCCACACCGCCGGCTATCACGCGGGGCTGGTGGTGCGGAACGCGCTCTTCCGCCTGCCGGTTTCGGTCAACGCCGCGATCGTCCCGCGCGTCACCTACACGGATCCGGAAATCGCCCATATCGGTCCGACCGAATCCGAGGCGCGTGAGCGCTACGGAGACAAGTTCAAGGTCCTGCGCTGGGACTATGCAAACAACGACCGCCTGCGCACCGAGCGGCGCCAGGACGGGCTGCTCAAGGTAATCACCGACCGCAAGGGGCGCATCCTGGGCGCCGGAGCGGTGGGCCCCAATGCCGGGGAGGTGATCGCCTTCTATTCGCTGGCGATTGCCAATCGCCTCAGGATCGGCGCCTTCACGAAGGCGGTGATGCCCTATCCGACCCTCAACGAGGTGACGCAGCGGATTGCCTACGAATACTATCGCGATCAGCTCTCAAACCCGTGGCTAAAGCGGCTGCTCGAACTTAACCGTTTGTTCGGCTAGGACTGTCGAGCCTATACTTGGCGCATGTCGGATGCCCCCTCCCGATCCGGCGAACGGCCTGGATTTGGCCTTTCCTGGAAGCTGATCACCATGATCGTGGTTACGATCCTGGCGGTCGAGGTCCTGATCTATCTGCCCTCGGTCGCCAATTTCCGGGCCTCCTGGCTCGACGACCGCATCCGGGTGGGCGGCGTCGCCGCCAGGGTCATCGACGTCGTCCCCGACGTCATGAAGGTACCCGCCGAGCTTTCCGAATCGCTGTTGCGCTCCGCCGGCGCGGTGGCGCTGGTCATTCGCCGCGAGGGCCGCAGCCAGCTCATCGAGCGCCCGGACGTGCCCATGCCCAAGGCAGTCGTCACCGCCGATATGCGGGTGCGCGACCCGATGAGTCTGATCGCCGGCGCCGTCGAGGAACTGATAGGGGGCGGCGAGCGCGTGGTGCGCGTCGTGGGAACGCCGCCCGGCGCCGAGGACACCCTGATCGAGGTGCTGATGAACGACAACATCCTGCGCGCCGATATGTTCGTGTATTCGCGCAACATCTTCATTCTGTCGCTGATCGTTGCCGCCTTCACGTCGGTCGCGATCTACATGGCGCTCGACCGGCTGCTCGTGCGCCCGTTCGGTCGCATCACCGCCAACATGATCGCCTTTCGCGAGACCCCGGAAAACGCCGGCCGGATCATCGTTCCCTCCGGCCGCCGCGACGAGATCGGCATCGCCGAACGCGAGCTGGCGGCGCTGGAGACTGACCTTTTCGAAATGCTGCACCAGCGCAAGCACCTGGCAGATCTCGGCCTCGCGGTCGCCAAGATCAACCACGATCTTCGCAACACCCTCGGCGCCGCCCAGCTCCTGTCCGACCAGGTGGCGACCCTCGAGGATCCGAAGGTGCAGCGGCTCGCCCCGCGCCTCGTGCAGACGCTCGACCGGGCCATCGGCTTTGCGCAGTCGGTTCTCGATTACGGCCGCCAGTCGGCGACCGTTCCCAAACCTCAGCCGGTCGACGTCCGGGCGCTGGTCATCGAATCGGCGGCCCAGGCGGCGCTGTTTGGCCACCCGACAATCGCCTTCGAGAACCAGGTGCCGGACGATCTGATCCTCAAGGTCGATCCCGAACAGATCGGCCGGGTCGCGGTCAACCTGCTCAAGAACGCCCGCGAGGCCATCGAGTCGGCGGGCGACGCCGTCAACGATCCGAAAATCGCCGTCCGCATTCACGAGCAGAAGGACTGGGTGACCATCGAAATCGCCGACAACGGCCCCGGCCTTCCGCCACGGGCGCGCGAAAACCTCTTCCAGGCCTTCCAGGGCTCGGGCCGCTCGGGGGGCACCGGGCTTGGCCTGGTGATCGCCAACGAATTGACGGAGGTGAACGGTGGCCGCCTGCGTTACGTCGACACGGGGCAGGGCACCTGTTTTGCCATCGACCTGCCGGCCGCGAACCTGGTCTAGGGGCAACCGCGGCGCTCGGGCCGCCTTGCAATGGCCCGCCGCCCGGTCTAAGCGTGTCGCCTTGCCGCGGGGCCGGCCCCTGAGGCGCCCCGCGCAATGCGCCCGTAGCTCAGCTGGATAGAGCACCAGACTACGAATCTGGGGGTCAGGGGTTCGAATCCTCTCGGGCGCGCCAGTTTTCTCCCCCGTACCGGTGCTGCCTGGACTTTGATGCCGCCGCCAACGCGCCGCCGCGTCGGTCGCGCGGCGGTCCGGCTGGCGCTGAAGGGGCGGCGTTGCCCCGCCGCGCCCGCCGCTTAATCGAGATCAAGGAATTCGCCCGGCGCCGGGCTAGGGTTCGCACGAATCGACGCATGAGGTTGCGCAATCCGGTTTGTGGACCCAAATTGTTGTGCATCGAGTGTCGCGGTCGCGGTGCCGCGCGTGCCTGAAAATGACCGCCCGCAAGGGAGTTTCCAAATGGCCAAATCGCCCCCTCAAGTGCTCTGGTTCGAAGAACTTTCCCGCGATCAGGTGCCGCTGGTGGGCGGCAAAAACGCCTCGCTCGGCGAGATGGTGCACGCTTTGTCCTCGCGCGGCGTCAGCGTGCCGCCCGGATTCGCGACCAGCGCCGGCGCCTATTGGGAATACGTCAAGGCCAACGCCCTGCACGAGGTGATCGAGGACACCCTCGCCGAGCTGAAGGCCGGCAAGATCCAGTTGCACGAGGCCGGCGATACCATCCGGCGAGCGTTCGTGCGCGGCGACTGGCCCGAGGACACCGCGGACGCGATCCGCGTCGCCTATCGCGAGCTTTCCAAGCGCGCGGGGAGCGACGAGGCGGATGTGGCGGTGCGCTCGAGCGCCACCGCCGAAGACCTGCCCGATGCCAGCTTCGCCGGCCAGCAGGAGACCTTCCTGCACATTCGCGGCGAGACGGCGCTGCTCGATGCCTGTCGGCGCTGCTTCGCCTCGCTGTTCACCGACCGCGCCATCAGCTACCGGGAAGTCAAGGGTTTCGACCATCTCAAGGTCGCGCTGTCGATCGGCGTGCAGCAGATGGTGCGCTCGGACCTCGGCGGTTCGGGCGTCATGTTCTCGATCGACACGGAAACCGGGTTCGACAAGATCGTGGAGATCAATGCCGCCTGGGGGTTGGGCGAAAACGTCGTTCAGGGCGCCGTCGATCCCGACGAATACGTCGTGTTCAAGCCGCTTCTGGACGACGCCGGTTTGACGCCCATCGTCGAGAAGCGGCTGGGCGCCAAGGCGAAGAAGATGATCTATGCGACCCGGGGCGATCGTCCGGTTCGCAACGTGCCGACCTCGAAGGCGGAACGCGCCGCGTTCGTGCTGTCCGACCCCGAGATTCTCGCCCTGGCGCGGTGGGCCGTCACCATCGAGGCTCATTACGGGTGCCCCATGGACATGGAATGGGCGCGCGACGGGGAAACCGGCGAGTTGTACATCGTCCAGGCGCGGCCCGAGACCGTGCAGTCGCGCAAATCGGGGGCGGTCTTCCACTCCTACAAGATCACCAGGAAAGGCAAGGTACTGACCACCGGGCTCAGCATCGGCGACGCGGTGGTTGCCGGCCATGCCTGCGTCATCGAGGACGTCAAGGACATCGATCAGTTCATCGACGGCTCGATCCTGGTGACCGGGATCACGGACCCCGACTGGGTGCCGATCATGAAGCGGGCCGCCGGAATCATCACCGATCATGGTGGACGCACCTCGCATGCCGCGATCGTCAGCCGCGAGCTCGGATTGCCGGCGGTCGTGGGCACGGGCGACGCCACGCATGTGCTGCACGACGAGCAGGAGCTGACGATTTCATGCGCCGAAGGCGACGACGGCTTCGTCTATGAGGGGACCGCCGAGTTCGAGGAGATCGAGCACCATGTCGACGACATCCCCGAGACGAAGACCCACGTCATGCTCAACCTCGGCAACCCCGCCGCGGCCATGCGCTGGTGGCGAATTCCCTCGGACGGCGTGGGGCTGGCGCGCATGGAGTTCGTGGTTGGCAACCACATCAAGGTGCATCCCATGGCGCTGGTGCACTTCGATACCCTGAAGGACGAGGAGGCCCGCAAAACCATCGAGGAACTGACCGTGGGCTACCAGGACAAGTCGGCATATTTCGTCGATCAGCTGGCGCTGGGGCTGTCACGCATCGCCGCCGCGGTCTATCCGCGCCCGGTCATCGTCAGGATGAGCGACTTCAAGACCAACGAGTATGCGGGACTGATCGGCGGCTCCGAATTCGAGCCCAAGGAAGAAAACCCGATGATCGGGTTCCGGGGCGCCTCGCGCTACTACTCGCCGCGTTACGAAGCCGGCTTCGCACTCGAATGCAGGGCAATCCACATGCTGCGCGAAAAGATGGGCTTTACCAACGTGGTGGTAATGATCCCCTTCTGCCGGTCGCTGGATGAGGCGGACCGGGTGCTGGACGTGATGGCCCGGAACGGGCTCAAGCGCGGCGAAGAGGGCTTGCAGGTGTATGTGATGTGCGAAATTCCGTCGAACGTGATCCTGGCGAAGGACTTCGCCAAGCGCTTCGACGGCTTCTCCATCGGATCGAACGACCTGACCCAGCTGACCCTGGGGGTCGATCGCGATTCGGAGGAGCTGGCGGGGCTGTTTTCCGAGCAGGACCCGGCCGTGGAGTGGATGATCGAAAACGTGATCCGGGCGGCGCACGAAGCCGGCGCCAAGGTCGGTTTGTGCGGCCAGGGACCCAGCGATCACCCGGAATTTGCGGAGTTTCTGGTCTCGTGCGGCATCGATTCGATGTCGGTGACTCCGGACAGCTTCATCGAAGTCAAGCAGCACGTCGCGGAGGCCGAGGGGCGTCAGCGCCCCGCCAAGGCCGGCTGACCCGGAGTTCGACGCCCATGACCCCACCGGCGCGACCCGCGAACAAGCCCGTCCGGGCGGATACGGCGGCACCGGACCGCGCCGCAGGGGGAGCATCGGGCCGCTCCGGCCAAGTCGCCGGGCCGGTTCCGCTCTACGATCTCGGCGCCGCCATCTTCGACCTCGACGGCGTTGTCACGCGAACCGCCGGCGTGCACGCGGCGAGCTGGAAGCGGCTCTTCGACGGGTATCTCGAGGCGCGCAGCAAGGCGACCGGTGAGCCTTTCGAGCCGTTCGACGTGGAAACCGACTACCCGCGCTACGTCGACGGCAAACCGCGGCCGGACGGGATCGAGAGCTTTCTCAAATCACGCGGGATTTCGCTTCCCCGGGGTGAGCCATCCGACCCGCCCGACCGCGAAACCGTCTGGGGGCTCGGCAACCGCAAGAACCGGTACTTCCGCAAGACCGTCGAGGAGGATGGGGTCGAGATCTTCGAGACCACCGTGAAGCTGATTGCGGATCTTCACGAGCGCCGCATCGCCACGGCACTGGTTTCCTCGAGCCGAAATGCCCGCCCGGTGCTGAAGGCGGCCGGGCTCACCGACCGCTTCGACGTCGTTGTGGACGGCACCGACCTGGCGCGCCTGGGGCTCAAGGGCAAACCGGCCCCGGACCTGTTCCTCGAGGCCGCCCAGCTGCTCGGGGTCGCCCCCCGGAACGCCGCCGTGTTCGAGGACGCGATCAGCGGCGTCGAAGCCGGCCGCGCCGGCGACTTTGGCCTGGTCGTCGGGCTCGACCGCCAGAATCAGACCGACGAACTCGCCCGGGCCGGCGCCGACGTCGTGGTTAAGGACGTGGCCGAGTTGAACCTGTCGGCGTCCGCGGAAACCGGCGGCCGGACGCCGGCCACCGTTCCTTCGGCGCTTGAGCGTTTCGACGATATCCGGAAACGCTTCGGCGGCCGGAAGATTGCGGTGTTCCTGGACTATGACGGCACCCTGACGCCGATCGTGGCGCGTCCGGATTTGGCGATCCTGTCGGACGACATGCGCGCCATTGTCAGCCATCTCGCGACGCTGTGCACCGTTGCCGTTGTCAGCGGCCGCGATCTTGCAGACGTGCGGCGCCTGGTGGGGCTCGAGGAGCTCGTCTATGCCGGCAGCCACGGCTTCGACATTGCCGGGCCCGGCGGGCTGCGCATCCGGCATCAGGACGGGGCCGCCTACGAGGCAGCCGTCAAGCGCGCCTCCGAGCGTCTCCGTCCGGCGATCGCCGGCATCGAAGGCGCGCTCGTCGAACCCAAGCGCTTTGCGGTGGCGGTACACTATCGGCAGGTCAAATCCGATGCGGTGCCGGCGGTGGAAGCGGCGGTGGATGCGGTGCTCGACGAGGTCTCGGAGTTGCGCAAGACCCACGGCAAGAAGGTCTTCGAGCTGCGCCCGCGGTTCGATTGGGACAAGGGAAAGGCGGTGGACTGGTTGCTTCAGGCGCTTGAGTTGGAGCGGCAGGGCGTGCTCGCCTTCTATCTGGGGGACGATACCACCGACGAGGACGCCTTCGTGGCGCTGCGGCACAAGGGCGTCGGCATTCTGGTCGGGCCGGACACCAGCCGCACCGCCGCGCACTACGTTCTTGCCTCGCCGGAGGAAGTCGGCCGGTTTCTGACCCGTCTTGGCCAGGTGCTGGAAGGATCGGCGGGTGGCTGAGGCGGGCTGGCAGCTCACCTACGAGGGGTTTGATCCGACGCAGGAAGGGCTGCGCGAGGCGTTGTGCACCCTGGGGAACGGGTACTTCGCCACCCGCGGCGCGGCCGAGCAGTCAAAGGCCGACGGCGTGCACTATCCCGGCACCTATCTTGCCGGTGGCTACAACCGGCTCGACACCGAGATTTCCGGTCGGGTTGTCGAAAACGAAGACCTCGTGAATGTGCCGAACTGGTTGCCCGTGATGGTCCGCGCGGTGGACGGTGACTGGCTCGGGCCGCACACCGGCGAGGTCGAGGCCTATCGTCAGACCCTCGATCTGAAACGCGGCGTACTGCACCGCTCGATGACGCTGCGCGATGCGGAGGGCCGCCGAACGACGATCGCCAGCCGCCGCCTCGTGCATATGGGCTCCCCGCATCTGGGCGCCATCCAGCTCACGATCACGGCCGAGAACTGGTCGGGCCAGCTCGAGGTACGCTCCTCGCTCGACGGACGCATCGTCAATTCCGGTGTCGCGCGCTATCGGGAGCTGGCCTCCAAGCACCTCGCGCCGCTGCACGCCGCCATCCTCGACCCCAATGTGATGCTGCTGGTGACCGAGACCACCCAGTCCCGCCTGCGCGTTGCCGAGGCGGCCCGCACCCGGCTTTGGCGGGAGGGCGCCGAGCTCGGTCCCGAGCGAAGCGATCGGCGTGAGTCAGACTGCGTGCATCAGACCTTCGTTTGCGACATCGCCGAAGGCGAGCCCCTGACGGTCGAGAAGACCGTGAGCGTGTTCACCTCCCGGGACCGCGCCGTCTCGGCGCCGGAGGAAGCCGCGATCGCCACCGTCCGCCACGCCCCCCGCTTCGACCCGCTCGAGCGCTCGCACGTGAAGTCCTGGTCGCGCCTGTGGGAGCGCTGCGATATCGACCTCGGAAACCGGCCCGAGCGGACCCAGATGATCCTGCGCCTGCACATCTTCCACCTGCTGCAGACCGCTTCACCCAACACAGTCGATCTCGATGCCGGCGTGCCGGCTCGCGGATGGCACGGGGAGGCCTATCGCGGTCACATTTTCTGGGACGAGCTGTTCATCTTTCCGTTCCTCAATTTCAGGCTCCCCGAAATCACCCGGGCATTGCTGTTGTACCGCTACCGCCGCCTCGACGAGGCGCGCCAGCTGGCGCGGGAGGCCGGCTACCGCGGCGCGATGTATCCTTGGCAAAGCGGCTCCAGCGGCCGCGAGGAAACCCAGGTCCTGCATCTCAATCCGGAATCGGGGCGCTGGACCGCCGACAACACACACCTGCAACGTCACGTCAGCCTTGCCGTCGCCTACAATGTCTGGCGCTACTGGCAGGCGACGCACGATCACTGGTTCCTCGCCGACTACGGCGCCGAGATGATCCTCGAGATCGCCCGCTTCTGGGCCTCGATCGCGACTTTCAACGATGAGCTGGGCCGCTTTGAAATCCGCGGAGTGATGGGCCCCGACGAGTTCCACGACCGATATCCGTGGCGCGACGAGCCCGGCCTCGACAACAACGCCTACACCAATTTCATGGCCGCATGGGTTCTGCGGCGCGCCATCGAGGTGCTCGACCGGGTCAGCTTCGAGCGCCGCCGCGAACTGGAGCGCCTTCTGGAGCTGGACGACAGCGAGTTGGAGCGCTGGGACGAAATCAGCCGCAAGCTCAGGATCGTCATGCTCGACGACGACATCATCGCGCAGTTCGAGGGATACGACCGCCTCGAGGAGTTCGACTGGGACGGCTATCGCGACAAGCACGGAGACATCCAGCGTCTCGACCGCATCCTCGAAGCGGAGGGGGACACGGTCAATCGCTTCAAGGCTTCGAAGCAGGCGGATCTGCTGATGCTGTTCTACCTGTTTTCCAGCCCCGAGCTGCGCGAGCAGTTCGAGTTGCTCGGCTGCGGGCTGGGTCCGGATGCGATCGCCAGGAACATCGACTACTACGTCTCGCGCACCTCGAA
>Ga0315550_1001764_pt1 | contig 13289 bp, 10 predicted proteins | sample SalMarSW160190MG_2_FD_203100 | JGI IMG/M metagenome (GOLD analysis project Ga0315550, IMG submission 203100) | Salt marsh sediment microbial communities from the Plum Island Ecosystem LTER, Massachusetts, United States - Salt Marsh Sediment SW1601-90 ... | reverse complement strand
TCTTCGATGTATCTGGATCTGTCGTAGTAACCTGAATTGTTGGTCAATATTATTGATAACAGTTCTGCCGGGTAGTGAGCCTTTATGTAGCAGATTTTATAGGACAGTTCGGCATAAGCGGCAGCATGAGCTTTAACAAAACCGTAGCTGGCAAATTTGGATATCAATTTAAAGATTTCCTCTGCGGTGCCTATATGGTAACCTCTGACGATTGCCCCTTTAATGAACCGTCCCTTATGGGTTTCCATATCTTTTTTTGAAAGTCCGGTCATGGCTTTTCTCAGGTTGTCGGCTTCGCTGAGAGAATATCCTGCTATGCTGACCGCTGTTTGTATTACCTGCTCCTGAAATAATATTATCCCATAGGTCTCATTTAAGATCGGCTCCAGATTCCTGTGAAGATAGACAGTATTTTCTTTTCCGGATTTTCTGGCGATAAAATTTTTAACCATCCCTGATTGCTGGGGACCGGGCCTGTATAGAGAGATGAGTAGTGTAATATCGTTCAGGGTGGACGGCTTTATTTTTTTTGCCAGTTTTCTGATGCCGAAGCTTTCCAGTTGAAAAACTCCCAATGTCTTTCCATTTTTTATAAGGTCGAGTGCCTTTCTGTCGTTGTATCTTATTTCCCGGATATTCAGATTTATATTTCTTTCAGCCTTCAACATATGTGTTAATTCATCCAGCAGGCTGAGACTCAAAGAGTTTATAAGGTCTATTTTTAAGAGCCCCAGAGCCTCTATGCTATCCATATCATACTGGCTGGTTACCTCGCCGGTTCGTGACAGAGTAAGAGGGATTTTTTTTGCCAGGCTGGAATTGGATATGATAAATGCAGAGGGATGCACAGAAGTGTGCCGCACATAACTTTCGATTTTCTTTGAAATATAGGTTATTTTTTTATACTGTATGTCATCCGGTTCCGTATGCTCCTGATTTTTAAGAAGGCCCCCATGACCCTGCCTGACGGAGGATGTTGAGAAACCGGGATCTGACTTGATTGCCCAGTCTATGTCTTCTTTGCCCCATCCCAGGATTCTTCCCGCTTCTCTTAAGGCGGATCTCGGCTTCAGGGTAGAAAAGGAGCATACCCTGGAGATATTATTTTTACCGTATTTGCCAATGAGATATCTTATTATTTCAGCTCTTCTTTTATGGGACAAATCGATATCTATATCAGGAGGATCCTTTCTTTCCTTGTTGAGAAACCTTTCGAAGTAAAGGTTGTTTTTTACGGGATCGACATTAGAGATACCCAGCAGATAAGAAACTATACTTCCCGCAGAAGAGCCCTTTCCGCAGATGGGGATATTGTTTTTACGGGCAAATGCTGCTATATCGGCAACAATAAGAAAATATCCGCAGAAGCCTGTTTTTATTATCACTTCCAGTTCTTTTTTTAACCTGCTGCAGATATCTGCCGAAGGATTGTCTCCATATCTCCATTTCACCCCTCTCCGACAGAGACTCCTGAGGCAATCTTCCTGTGTTTCACATCCCGGAACTTTGAAGCGGGGATAGTTTATATTGCCAAGAGGGAGCTTTAAATTACACTTGTCAGCTATGACACGGGTATTGGAAATTGCTTCTGGTACGTCGGAAAACATCTCCAGCATTTCAGCGGCGGATTTGAAATAATGTTCGTTATTGCCGATAGGTCTTACGGCAGTTTCACCGTCTTTTCCCATCTCTTTTATTCTGGAGAGATATTTATATATGCTGTAGTCTTCTTTATTTAAGTAGTGGACATTGTTTGTAGCTACTATGGGGAAGCTGTTTTTCAGGGCAAAATTAATAAGTATCTCGGAAAGTGAAGATGAGGTAAGGCTTCCTCTGGTTTTTGGATATCTTTGAATCTCCAGGAAGAAATCCCCTTTGAATAATTCCCGGTAGTATGCGGCAGAGGTCAATGCTCCGGCTGTCTTTCCTGCTTTCAGCAGCAGGGAGATTTCACCGGTTTCACAGCAATTGAGTCCTATAAGACCCTGGTTCATTTTCTCGAGTTCTGTTATTTTAACTGCCGGCGGTGAGTCTCTTTTTTCCATATGAGATTTGCTTATTATCTGACATAAATTTTCATATCCTTTTATATCTTTTATAAGAATAATCATGCCGGAAAGTATGCTATTATTTACAATGCCGATTACGCAGCCGACTATGGGCTTTATGTTTTTTTCAGTTGCCAGTTTGTAGAATTCAACCGCTCCGCTCATTACATGTTTGTCGGTAAGGGCAATTGTCGCCATGTTATTTTTGACAGCAGCATTAACCAGCTCTTCTATGCCTATAGTCGATTCCATAAGGCTGTACTCGCTGTGTACATGAAGATGGGAAAAAAAAGCCACTTTATTTGCTCCTGTCCCTTAAATTTTGTTCATATGCGTGCCCGCAACTGCCCATCTCTATATTACAACCGAACATATGTTTGGTCAATAAAAACTTATAATTTTAGGCGCTTAATAATTTTAAGGTTGATTTTTTAATATTTTTATATATAATGTTAAGTTTTGTGTGGTGTTATCAAAAGATGTTTTAATAAAAATATTAATATTTATTGCAAAATATCGTAGAAAAAAGGGAAAAATATGAGGAAATGCAGCAAAACCATACATATTTCATTCTGGGCCCTGGCAGCATTTTTTATTCTGGCAGCTTCGCTGTCACTATTTTTTAAGGACAACGGACTTGATTTTTTGTTTTCAAATAATGAGATCGGAGAGTTTGCAGGAAGCGAAGAAGTAGTAATTAAAGAAGCGGTAGAAGTTGAGAAAGAAGTAGAATGGTATTATTTTATTGCTTCAGGTTATAGTGCCAATGATCCTGTACAGGGGACTAATAATATAACGGCGACGGGTAAGGAAATAAAGCAGGGAATGGTTGCGGTGGACCCCGAAGTAATACCTCTGGGAACCAAAATTGAAATAAAAGAAATGGGCATATTTGTAGCAGAGGACACAGGGGGTAAGATTAAGGGCAACAGGATAGATGTTTATTTCGATTCAAAGGAAGAAGCAAAAAAATTTGGCAAAAGGGGTATCTGGATTAAAATAGCAGACGGCGGCTATAAACTGGCTGATTTGTCTGATAATGAACAGTACATAAGCAGATATATGAACAGATAGGAAATTTTTATCCTAATTTTTATTTTTCTTAATAATTTTGATTAAGATGTTGTAGAATTCAACGGCATCTTTTTTCTTTATTTTTTCTATTTTAAAACTTTCCTTTTTATTTTTGACAATCAGGGTGGAATAAATCAAACCTTCTTTTAAATCGGCGCTGTTGACGAAGGGGTAAGTGGCTATAAATTTCTTATCCCTGGTTATGTTGGAATAAAAATAAAAAAATAATTTCTTATCGGTTAGAACCAGAAGGCCAGCAATAGTATTCTCCAGGATACCGGGTGCGGTTAATACTGTTTTTTCACCCGGTCCCATAAAAGGAAAATAGCCCATATCATGTGCCTGTGAGTCGCCTAAAGAAAATTCGCCCATATTAACACCTCTGGGGTTTTAAAATTTAGTAAATTAAAGAATATAAAAAAAATTTCTAAAGGAAAAACCAAACGTAATTATATAAGATAACAATTGATAAAAAAAGTAATTCTTTAAATAAAAAACATATTGCCGGTATGTTATAATCGTAAAACCTGCATTATGCTTAATTTTATCCCCCAACGAACAATATTTGTTTTGTAAAAAAAATGATTATATAATACTTTATTAACCATAACGAGCGGAAGTAGCTCAGCTGGTAGAGCATCACCTTGCCAAGGTGGGGGTCGCGGGTCCGAATCCCGTCTTCCGCTCCATTTCTTTCATAAAAGGTTTTTTGTTATATGAATACAAAGATATATAATTGTTAAAGGTCTATGTAAAAAAGAATGATAAAAATGATTGAAATAAAATTTAATAAGCTTGGAAAGATAAAAGTAAAAAAAAATACAAGCATCCTTGACGCTCTAAGAGGGATAGATAAAAAATTAGCCGTACAGGCACTTGCAGCCGAGATTCTTCCTAAGGGGAACAAGGGTACGGATGGCAGTTTAGTGGATCTTAACTGCAGAGTGAGCAGGGATTCAGCCTTTAATATAATTACTTCCGAGAACAGAGATAAAGCGTTAAATATTTTGAATCACAGCACTTCTCATATAATGGCAGCAGCCGTGAAAAGAATATTCCTGGACGCAAAATTTGCAATCGGCCCGGCTATTAAAGACGGTTTTTATTATGATTTCGAAACCAGAAAAGATGTATCGGCTGAAGATCTTCCTAAAATTGAAAGAGAAATGGAGAGAATAATAAAAGAAGATTATGGATTTGAAAGAAGCGAGATTAAAAAGGAAGAGGCCAGAGAATTATTTAAAGGAAATCCTTACAAAATCGAATTGGTAGAGGGCATCAAGAGCAAGAAAGTCAGTATTTATTCTTCCGGGGATTTTACAGATTTATGTTCGGGGCCGCACATTCCATCGACGGGAAGAGTCGGGGCATTTAAGCTGCTAAGCATAGCAGGTGCCTATTGGCGGGGAGATGAAAAAAATAAGATGCTGGTAAGAATATACGGGGCATCGTTTTTTAAAAAGGAGGAATTAAAAAATTACCTGGAAAGGCTGGCTGCAGCGAAGAGAAGCGACCACCGGAAGATCGGAAAAGATCTGGACCTGTTCAGCTTTAATGATCAGGCTCCGGGATTTGCATTTTTTCATCCCAAGGGAATGGTACTGCGGAATACTATACTGGATTACTGGAAAGAAGAGCATATAGAGGAAGGTTACAGCGAGATTAGTACGCCGATTATACTGAGCAATCAGTTATGGAAAACTTCGGGACACTGGGACAACTACAGGGAAAACATGTATTTTGTAAGAATCGATGAAGGAGATTATGCCATAAAACCTATGAACTGCCCCGGAACGATTATAGTATACAAATCAAGCCAGCACTCCTACAAAGAGCTGCCCATAAGGATTGCAGAGCTGGGTCTGGTGCACAGGCATGAAAAATCGGGAGTTTTACATGGATTATTCAGAGTGAGAAGTTTCACCCAGGATGACGCTCATATATTCTGCATGGAAAATCAATCAAAAGAAGAAGTTTCTAAAGTAATAGGTATGATTGATCGAATATATAAGATTTTTGGTTTCGATAAATATTATATGGAGCTTTCAACAAAGCCAAAAAAGAGAATAGGTACCGACAGCATGTGGGAAAAAGCAGAAGGTATATTAAAGGAAGCTATTGAGAGCAGGGGATTTGACTATGTAATCAATAAGGGGGAAGGAGCTTTCTATGGTCCTAAAATTGACTTCCACATACAGGATTGCCTGGGAAGAACATGGCAGTGCGGCACCATACAGCTGGATTTTGCCATGCCTGAGAAATTTAATATTGAATATATGGGAGAAGATAATAAAAAACACAAGCCGGTAATGATACACAGGACCGTACTGGGAAGTATTGAAAGGTTCATAGGCATACTTATAGAGCATTATAGCGGAAATTTACCTCCCTGGCTGGCTCCGGTTCAGGTAATCATTTTACCGATTTCTGAGAAATTTTACGATTATGGTAAAATAGTATATGAAGATCTAAAAAAAGAAAATATAAGGGTAGAGATTGATAACAGAGTGGAATCATTGAGCAAGAAGATAAGACAGGCTGAAATTAATAAAATACCTTATATGATTATTTTGGGAAAAAATGAGGAAGCAACGGGGACTATTACAATCAGGAAAAAAATCGGCGGTGATATAAGAGAAATAAAAACGCCTGATTTTATAAAGGATTTTAAAAGTGTCGTTGAAAATAAAGATAGGCTTTATTAGCTGAAATTATATTTTCCTTTATTTTTTAAAAAAATATTTCTATAATTTAACTCTAACATTCTTGGGAAAAGTATTTGATATTAATTTAAATTATTTGTTAACTATATCGAGAGGTGCATAAAATGACACTGAAGGAAAGAGTAAAGCTTTATACCACGAAGACTGCTATTAAAAGTGCGCTGAAAATACTTCCCAGAATTTCCGATGAGAGGTGGCTTTCGCTGATAAAAGGAAGAGTATACAGGCTCAAGAAGAAAGAAGAGAGAGATTTCCTGGAAAACTTGCTGGTGAATTTAAAAGCTGCAGCCTCAAGAGTATCTCCGCAGGTAAGAGAAAAAATAGTTATGAACCTTATAAACAATGCCATGGTACAGGGACAGCCTAAGAGGATGGCGTTTGCCAAAAAACATGGTTTCAGTCCGCCCAATTTACTGGTTATAAGCCCTACTATGCGGTGTAATTTAAAATGTTACGGGTGCTATGCATGGCAGTATTCAAGAAAAAAAGATCTGCCATATGATGTTTGCAACAGGGTAATCGACGAGGCAAATGATATAGGACTTTACTTCTTTGTTATAACCGGAGGCGAACCGTTCTGCTGGGATAAATTTTATAACTTTCTTGAGAAGCATAATGACTCATTCTTCCAGATTTACACCAACGGCCAGCTGATAGACAATAAAGTTGCAAAAAGACTTGCTAAGCTTGGGAATGCAGTTCCATGCATAAGCATAGAAGGTTTTGAAAAAGAGACTGATAAGAGAAGGGGCAAGGGAGCCTGGTCCAGAGTTATGAATGCCATGGATGTGCTTAATGAAAACGGAGTGCTTTTTGGATTTTCGGTAACTGCAACCAGAGGAAATAATGAACTGGTTGTAAGTGATGAATTTGTTGATTTATTTGTAAGCAAGGGAGCATTTATAGGATGGTATTTCAATTATATTCCAATAGGCAGGGAACCCGATATGGAACTAATGCCTACCCCGGAGCAGAGGGACTACAGAAGACAGAGGATTTTGGAAATAAGGAAGACAAAGAAAATAATAGTAGCAGATTTCTGGAATGACGGTCCGCTGGTAAACGGGTGCATGGCTGGAGGGAAGAATTACCTGCATATAAATGTAAACGGCGATGTTGAACCATGCGTATTTGTACACTTTGCAGCTGATAATATAAAAGAAAAGAGTCTCATTGATATTCTGACATCAGACTTTTTCATGGCATTTAGAAAAAGACAGCCCTATACAGAAAACCACTTAAGGCCCTGCAGCATAATAGATAATCCATATATTTTAAGGGATATCGTTGCAGAAACCGGTGCTTACCCCACACATGAAGGGGCAGAGACAATAGTAGGATGTCTTGCAAAACCATTGGATAGATATGCCAGTGATTATAAAAAAATAGCGGATGAAGCATGGGAAAAGGAGTATGTTCCCAAAGAAGATAAAGAAGTCGCAGTGTAGACAAAATAATTAATAATTAGTATAATCCAACGTTATAAAAATTAAGTTGAAAAATTAAAATAAAAATAAGTAGAAATCATCTATTTCTCACCAATCGACGATTTATAAAATCTGTTGATTCGGTTAATTATATTTAATAGGTAGATGATTTGTCTGCCTATTTTTTTTTAAAATAATATTAGTGCCGGAGGTGTAAATTCAACAAAAAGAGAATTCTCATAAACGAACAGATAAGAGTACCGGATATCAGATTAATTGAAGAAGATGGGACTCAGATTGGGGTAATACCTGTCAGTGAAGCATTAAGGAAAGCTGAAGAAAAGGGCCTTGATTTAGTTGAAATATCACCTAACAGCAAACCGCCTGTCTGCAAAATAATGGATTACGGGAAATACAGGTATAAATTAGAGATATCAGAGAAAATAAGGAAAAAGAAACAATCTCAGATTATTGTAAAAGAAATTAAACTAAGGCCAAAAATAGACACTAATGATCTTAACACCAAAAAGAAGCAAATAACCGTTATGTTCAGAGGCAGGGAAATAGTACATAAAGAACTTGGAATGAATATACTTGATAGACTGGTAAAAGAATTGGAAGAAAAAAGCGTGTTAGAGCTGGAACCTAAATTAGATGGTTATAACATTATTATGATTTTGGCACCAGATTAAAAGTAAAATTATTCTAGTTAAATTAAATTGGAAGGATATTATAATGCCAAAAATTAAAACTCATAAAGGTGCTGCTAAAAGGTTTAAAGTCACCGGGAGTGGGAAGATTGTCAGAGAAAAAGCCTACAAAGGACATATTCTGACCAAAAAGAATTCTAAAAGGAAAAGACGACTGAGTAAAAGATATGAAGTAGCTGCTTCTGATAAGAAAAAAGTGAGAAGGCTTTTAGGCAGATAAGGAAGGACGTGATTGGTATGACCAGGGTTAAAAGAGGACAGGTCAAAGGAAGAAAACATAAAAAAATATTAAAAGGAGCAAGGGGATATTATGGCTCCAAAAGCAGGAGCTATAAAATTGCCAAAGAACAGCTGCTAAAATCGATGAGTTATTCATACAGGGATAGGAAGAATAAAAAAAGGAACTTTAGAAGATTGTGGATTATCAGGATTAATGCGGCAGCAAGGGCCAATGGTATTTCGTACAATGAATTTATTAATGGTCTGAATAAAGCAAGTATTAATATAAATAGAAAAATGTTATCGGAAATGGCTGTAAGTGATCCTGATGCTTTTCAAGAATTAACCAATATTGCTAAAAGCAGATAGTATAAAATAATGGGAAATGAAGAGAAGATTGTAGGAGAATTAAAAAATAAAATAAATATTGAACTGAGCAGTTTTAATAAAGAACTGGGAAAGGCTAAGAATTTAACCGAACTGGGAAAGATCAGGACAGAATTTACCGGTAAGAAGAGTTTTATAAGCAGTACTTTAAAAAATATAGGTAATTTACCAAATGGAATCAAACCACTGGTCGGAAAAAATTTAAATATCGCCAGGAAAGAAATAGAATCAGATATTCTGGAAAAAGAAAAAATCTTCAAGGACATAGAATATAACAATACGCTGAAAAAGGAGATTTTGGACCTGTCATTGCCGGGGAGATTAATCGGCAGTGGTAGAAAAAATATAATTTCACAGGTAGTTGAAGAAATAGAGCAGGTTTTCATAGGAATGGGATTTGAAATAGCGGAAGGTCCGGAAGTAGAAACAGATTATTATAATTTTGAAGCATTGAATACTCCGAAGGACCATCCTGCAAGATCACTGCATGATACCTTTTTTATTTCCGAAGATATCCTTTTAAGAACACATACTTCACCGGTTCAGATAAGATATATGGAAAACCACAAACCTCCCTTACTAATAATAGTCCCGGGGAAAGCTTATAGGAGAGATTATGATGTTTCTCATACCCCTATGTTTACACAGATAGAGGGACTTGTGGTAGATAAGGATATAAATTTTAGTAATCTTAAATGGACACTTGAAACTTTTGCACATGAAATTTTTGGGAAGGAAAGGAAAGTGAGGTTTAGGCCCCATTACTTTCCTTTCACGGAACCCAGTGTTGAAGTGGATGTTTCCTGCAATATATGTGGCGGAATAGGGTGCAGAGTATGCTCGAACTCCGGATGGCTTGAAATCCTGGGGGCAGGGATGGTAGACCCTAACTTATATTCCTTTGTAGGATATAACCCGGAAGAAGTCAGCGGCTTTGCATTCGGAATGGGTATAGAAAGAATTTGTATGCTAAAATACGGCATTGATGATTTAAGACTATTCTTCGAGAACGACCTAAGATTTCTAAAACAATTTTAAATTCCAATATTATTTGTGGCATCCATGGATATCAATTGGGTAATTTTTAAAAAGCTTCTGCGGAATTAAAAGTTTAACGGAGGGGAAAACACTTAAGTTGAAAGTAACATTAAACTGGCTAAACGAGTTTTTAAATCCTAAAAGCCTTGAACCCGAGAGTATAGCAGGGGCTCTTACTATGAGCGGGACCGAGGTTAAGAAAGTCAAATATATGGGAGACAAATATAAAGGGATAATTGTCGGCAGGATCACCGGTATATCACCTCATCCTGATGCAGATAAGCTTTCATTGTGCGAAGTGGATATTGGCCCGGAAAAGTTAAAAATAGTATGCGGCGCCAGTAATTTTAAAAAAGAAGACAGAGTTGCGGTAGCTACGGAAGGCTCAAAAATTAAAGATATAACCATTAAAAAAAGCAAAATAAGGGGACAGATCTCCGAAGGGATGATGTGTTCTGAAGTGGAATTGGGTCTTTCTTCTGAATCGGAAGGAATAATGGTTCTAGATAAAAACAGCAGAATAGGTGAGGAATTTTCGAAATCGGTAGGTCTGGATGATATCGTTTTAGAATTAGAAATTACACCCAATCGTCCTGATTGTTTAAGCGTGATAGGAATTGCCAGGGAGATAAGTGCATTAACCGGTGCAGATCTGGTAATTAAAGATTACAATTTTAAAGAAAAGCTTAATGCGGATTCTGATTTTAAAATCGATATAAAGGATTATACTTTTTGCCCCAGATATTCGGCAAGGATATTTAAAAATGTCCCGGCAGTTAAATCACCCTGGTGGATGAGAAACAGGCTTATGATGTGCGATGTAAGACCTGTCGACCTGATTGTTGATCTTACAAATTATGTTATGCTGGAAACTGGCCAGCCGTTACATGCTTTCGACAAAGATCTTCTGTATTCAGATAAGATTATAGTAAGAAATGCCATAAACGGGGAAAAAATAGAAACGATTGATGATTCAATAAGAACACTGGATGGAGACGCAATAGTAATAGCAGACGAGAAAAAAGCCGTGGCTATTGCAGGCATTATGGGCGGGAAAGGCACAGAGATAAATGAGGATACAAAAAATGTCCTGCTGGAATCAGCTAATTTTTACGGACCTTCCATAATGAAAACTTCCAAAAAAATAGGTCTTAGGACCGAAGCGTCAAATAGATTTGAGAAAAAGATTGATCCTATGCTTACGGTAACAGCCATAAAAAGGTTTAGCGATCTACTGGAAAGAATAACCAATTTTAAGGCAGATGGATCAATATATGATAATTATAAAGGAATAATAAGGGAAAGAAAAATTAGTTTAAGGGTAAATAAAGTAAAAAAGGTTCTGGGAAAGGATATTGACGCAGTTTTAATTTCCGATATTCTTGCCAGATTAAAAATAAAAAATAAATTAAAAGACTATGCTATAGAAGCGGAAGTCCCTTCTTTTAGATATGAGGATCTTGAAAGGGAAATCGATCTCATAGAAGAAATTGCCAGAATTTACGGATATAATAAAATAGACCCCATTCCAACCGCTGCGAGTGACAGGCGGGGGAAATACAGCAAGTATCAGAAAGCAGTTAAAAATATAAGACAGTCCCTATGCGACATAGGACTGATTGAAGTCATAAACTATTCTTTTATCGGAGATGATGCACTTATGAAATGCAGGGTAAATCTGGAAAAGGAATATAATCAGAATGTAGAGATAATCAATCCCATAAACGAAGAGTTTAGGATACTAAGGCCAATTCTTATGCCGGCTCTTATAAAAAATATTAAAGATAATGTAAGCTGCAGTATAAGAGACATGGGAATATTTGAAATATCCAGAACCTTTAAGAAAAATAATTCCGGTAAAATGCCTTTTGAGTCAAATAGGCTGGGAGTAATGCTAACGGGCAGATCGATTATTAAAGGATGGAATGAAAAGGAAAGAGCTTTTGATTTTTTTGACCTGAAAGGTGTGCTGGAATTTATATGCAGGATGTATTATCCGGAAGAAAATTTAAAAATAAAGGAGAAGGAGTATAAATTTTTTCATCCCAGGATCAGCGCCGATATAAATATCGGCGGTATGAATATAGGAATAATCGGTAAAATTCATCCAATGGTTATAGAAGAAAATGAAATCGGCCAGGATATTTATTATATGGAAATAAATATGGAAAAATTTATAGATAATACAGAGGAATTCAGAGAATATGAGGATGTGGCACAATTTCCATCTATAGATATTGATCTGGCGATAGTAGTTGATCAGAAAGTAAAAAACGAAGATATTATAGGTGAAATCAAAAAAAGCGGGACGAAATTATTAAAAGAGGTAAGGCTTTTTGATATATATAGAGGAGCGCAGATAGAGAAAAATAAAAAAAGCATGGCTTACTCTCTTAATTTCAGAGATAGTGCCAGGACCTTAAAGGATACGGAAACAGAAATAATAATAAACAGAATACTGGAGAATCTGGGCAAGAAATTTAATGCAAAAATTAGAGAATAAGTAATAAATGATAATTGAATTTCCGGGTACAAGGGGAGAGATTGAAGAAAGCAGTAAAAAACACAAATACCACTCGTCCTTAATAGTCAGTTACAAATATACAAATATTCTCGTTGATTTTGGAGCGAAGTATAATCCAGAATTATTAAATGAAATAAAAAAGCTGGACTTCATTTTAATAACCCATGCTCATCCCGATCATTACATATGGACATTTAAGCGTGAGGATGAAATAGATATTCCGGTATACTTGACTGCGGATACCCTGAACTATAGTAATAACAAGCCCCGGACCTATAAAATAATAAAAGCAGGCAGGAAATATAATCTAAAAGACCTGGAAATAAAAGCGTATAAAGTAATGCATTCGTTGAATTGTCCGGCAGTGGGTTACAGAATAAGGGGAGACAGAACTATTGTATATGCTCCGGATATCCTTGATTTTGAAGGGGATAAAAAAGAGGTTCTGAAAGGTATCGACCTGCTTATAGCTGACGGGTCCAGTGTAAATATAAATATGGTGAGAAGAAAAAATAACAGACTGTTAGGACATACCATGATAAGGACAATAATAGGCTGGTGCAAAAAATATGGAATTACAAAATTAGTAATAACTCACTGCGGTAAACAGATATTAAATATGGATAGCAGGGAACTGAGAGACAGACTGGAAGAATATTCGGAAGGAAGAGTTGATGTAACGGTAGCTTATGACGGATACAGGATGAAATTGTAAGAAGATTAAAAAAATAATTATAAAGGAATTTCTGCTAAAGTAAGGAACTAAAAAAATAAAAGTGTTTTAATTCTCCATATTCTCTTCATTTTTCTTTTATATAATTTCCTCTAAAAAATTAAAAAGGGGAAATTATGATTACCGGAAGAAGAAAAATTATATCATATTCAGCTTATTTATTAACCATAATTTTAATATCGGTTATTTCGGTATCCTGTATGGGTGGTATGGGACCGTTTGCCGGTACTGCAGGCGAAGAGATAAATGATAATGGTATCGAAACATTTGAAGTTCGGAGAGGAGATATCTTTCAAATTGTGTCAACTACAGGATCGATATATTCAAATATTCAAAATAATTATTCCATGCAGGGTTCAGGTGAAATAATATCTGCTATGGAGAAAGGTGATTCTTTTAAAAAAGG
>Ga0315550_1001762_pt1 | contig 13295 bp, 8 predicted proteins | sample SalMarSW160190MG_2_FD_203100 | JGI IMG/M metagenome (GOLD analysis project Ga0315550, IMG submission 203100) | Salt marsh sediment microbial communities from the Plum Island Ecosystem LTER, Massachusetts, United States - Salt Marsh Sediment SW1601-90 ... | reverse complement strand
CACCATTGCCGCAAGACCGGCACTGAACCCGCCGATAATATATACTCCTATTTTATAACGAGAAACATTGATACCTGCGCGCCTTGCAGCTTCTTCATTACTCCCGATGGCATAGACATATCTTCCTAATTTCGTATTTTTCAAAACCCAAGATGTTATTCCATAATAAACGAACATTATAATAATCGGCATTGGAATTTTCAATATATCTCCCCTGCCGATGAAAGATATGATTGGAACCATTCCGGAAATATCGTATCCACTTGTGACTTGAAACGCCAGTCCACGCCATAGAGTTAATCCTCCAAGGGTTACAATTAAAGCCGGCAACCCTGCCTTGGAAACAAGAACACCATTAAAAACCCCTACTGCCGAGCCTACACACAAACCTATGAAAATACCCAGGACAGGATAGACTCCGACATGTACTGTAAGCACCCCGATTGTTGTTCCAACCAAAGCCAGATTTGCAGCTATAGATAAATCGATACCTGAAGTTAGTATGACAAATGTCATCCCAGCCCCTAAAAGTGCAACTACCGCCATTTGAACAAGAATATTTCGCAAGTTTCCAATAGTTAAGAAATATGGTGATAGAATACTCAGGACAATAAATAATACAACAATGCCCATAATAGCGCTTACACCTTGTATATGCGATAATTTTTCCGTAAACATCACCAAAAATGGAGGGGATTTTTGTTGTGCTTTTTCTGAAGCCTCAATTACTGTTTCCTTAAATGTATGCATTTTTTTATTGTTCAAAGATGGCGCTCCACAGATGGATAATTGTATCTTTTATTTATTATCCCGTATGGCTGCGGCATGTAGAATGCCGCAGCCATACGGTTTATTTTTACTTCTTGGACATAAACACATCAAGTTTATTATCTTTAATAAACTTTTCAATATTATCAGGTGTGACTAAAGTATTTCCCGTATCAATTCTCTCCGGAACTTTTTGTCCCTGCGCAGCTTTAATTGCAGCTTTGATTCCCTGATAGCCTTCTTGATATAACATCTGTGCTACATCCGCTTGAACCCATCCTTCTCGCATAGCCTGTAAAGCATTAGGTGCACCATCGAATCCGACAATAGTGATTTTGCCAGGAGCATATCCTTTCCCTTTTAACGCCGCAATAGCACCCATTGTCGCTCCATCCCACGCACAAACAACAAAGCTGACTTTCGGATGTGCCTGCAAGAGATCTTCAACTCCGTTTTGCGCTTCCTCTTGACCCCACTTGGTGCTTACCTGGTACACCTTTACATTCGGTTTTCTTTTTTTAATGGTTGCCAGGAAACCATCACGTCGGTCGCGTCCTGTCGACTGAGCTATCAATCCGTTTACAAGAATTATCTCACCGTTATCGGCGACATGATCGGCAACCCAGTTACCCTGAACCTTGGCTGCGGCTAAATTGTCGGTGGCAACAAAACTTGTTACTTTTGTCCCTTCGACAGCCGTATCAACAGCAATGACAGGAATTCCTTTTTTCATTGCTTTTGTCACAGCGGGAGCAACTCCGGAAGAGTCTACCGGAGCGATTGCAATTGCCTGAACACCCCGAGTAATCATATCTTCCATAGCATTGAGTTGTCCTGTCAAACTTCCCTGTTGAGCCGGTCCAAGCGTTATCAAGGCATAACCTGCCCCAGCAGCAGCATCTGAAGCACCCTGGTTAATGAGAATCCACCCCTGATTGGAAGCCGATTTAGTTATATAACCAATAACTTTACCAGCTCCTTTTGAAGCTGAGCCTTCTGCAAAACCAATGCTTGCAACAAACAGCACCATCACACATGTTGAAACACAGAACAAGATACGTTTCATGACATCCCTCCTAAATATATTATTTTACTTCTTTAAAAACCCAATACAATCTTTACGTAACTTCACCTAAAGTTACTTATTGATATTCAGCCGTCATGTCTTAACTACACTAATACGTACATTCTTTAGCAGCGTCGGAAAAAGCTTTTAAATTTCTAATATCTGCATCAAAAAAATGATCTGAGGGGCATAGTATGTAACCGCCATCTTTGCCTGCTTTTCTAAAACATTCAAATACCATTTTTTTGGTCCTCTCAAGAGGACAATTTATAAATCCTTGTAGTTGATCAAATCCGCCCTGAAGGAACATCGTCTTTCCTAATTTTTCTTTAATAATTTCAAGCCTGGCATTTCCTCCCATTCCGGGAGGAGTTAGCGTCTCAGAACCATCTGCACCTGTAGCTTTTATCTGATCCAATATTTTCATCATTCCTCCACATGTATGATAAACGCACCGTAAAGCAACTTCATGCAGCGCATCAACAATCTGCCGATCATAGGGCAAAACAAATTCATCGAACAATGTTGGGGATATAACAGTATCCGATGCATCGCCGCCACCGAGTTCCAGGAGATCGAATCGAGCACCTTCGAGCTTATAAACCCATTCCAATTTCTTTTTTAGCAGTATACGGAGGAATTCATGAACCCATTCAGGATCATCATAGGTCGCATATATCATGTTTGTCGTCCCATAGAAACAGCAGGCATCCTGCCAGCATCCAGGTTGACCATACCCATATACATGGCTTCTTAAAATCCCCCGATCACCGATTTTATCAGCGATCTTATTTACGCCGTTTATGTCCACTTCAGGATAGGGCATATATTTTTCAAGGATGTAAATATCTTCCTTCTCTTTTATCAAATATTCGGTGATCCAGGCGGTTACCTCATTGCCCCCAAGTGCCATTGTTAAAGTCTTGGAAGGGGTGATAATTTCAAGTTTGTATTGATACGTGTCATCCTGTTTTTCAATGAGGTTTCTTTTAAATTGCCACTTTTTTGTTTGCATCATCTCCTTATTCTGCCAAAACATTGCGCCTTCAATTCCATCACGATATGCAGAATCATAGATAACCGCATCCAACCCAGTACGCGTATAGGCGCTATATTGATTAATACCATCCAGGTAGTGGTTCAAGAAGTAATCCATCCAGCTATGTACGGTAGCCGGAAGATGATCGGGTTTTTCATTATTCATAGCAGTAAGTAATCTTTCTCTGGACGTCATTTGAAATCTCCAATAAGATTTAAAAGTAATTTTTTAGAGAGATCACCCATGCCCTATCACTTTGGGAAGAAGTAATATTCTTCATAATAATAATCCCCCTGCATAAATCTTTTTCTATCTTAAAACATAGCAAGGGATTCTTTCATAAACCTTTCTTGAAAATTACAATTTTGAAGGGTTCCGATTAGAATAAAAAATACGCGGGTTATTACGAAAATTATTTCAGAACTCATTACACAGAGCTTGAAGTCAAATAACTTCCGAAGAAATATCGCTGCGGCGGATAATAGAAAATGGCCTAAAGGGCCTGGTGGCCAGTTACTATACAGATGAAGTATCCGGAAAAGATTGAATTTGAGTTTTACTGTGTTTTGGTAGCACGGAGGTCTATGAGCTTACAAAGCATAGCATCCGTTTCGGCTCTCATGCCATCTGCAAGATGGTGAGAAGAGAAGGCCGGATAGCGAGGTACTGTCCCCCTTATCAGTGCGAAAACAGCCAGCCAGCTCGAATGACAGGTTAGTCTCTATAACTTTTTGAAAATTCCCCCTCTCCTGTTGTAATGGAGTATTTCCCTCTAATAGACGGATACCCATCGCACACCGACATAATTGTTTTAAAACCCGGGAGAGCAACAAGAAGCACCTAATTCTCCCGGGGAGGCCTCTATTCTTTTCCCCTGTGCTCACCGAAGGGGTGAAGCGGCGCATGGGAAAATCCAATGAATTTCCTGTGTCTCTTACCGGTGAACGCCAGGTGGTGATACACCCGCAGTTTCACAAAGTCCTCGATAAACACCCACACCAGGCAGTATCCCCAGACCAGGCCGATGTAGGACCAGGGAATGGCGGTTATGATGAACCCGAATCCTACGATAAGCGCGGCCACGAGCTGTGTGCCCAGGATGGCACCCAGGAGCACGGGTGCCGGATAGGGCTTGCTCAGGAAGGGACGCTTGGTACGCGCTACAAAGAGCGTCAGATGCCCGGCCACCGCCAGCTTGATGTATATGAAGGACTGCAATTGAGGCACATCAAGCTTCAGGAGGAACTTGCCGACAAGCAGCAGCCCGAAGGTCTCAATCACCCCGAGAATGCCCAGCACCGTGGCCACGGAGAGAACACGATGCATATCCCAGCGCACTGGTCTTGGTTCCAGCCAGGTGTTGTCGTAGCCGATGGTCATGATCGGTAGATCGTTCAACAGGGCAAGCAGGATGATCATCACCGTGGTGATAGGGTAGAAATTGAAGACGACCATACACAAAGTCACGAATAACATGATACGGATAGTTTCGGTTATACGGTAGATCGCGTAGCTGTTCATGCGCTCGAAAATCCTGCGTGCCGCTTCCACCGCCCGAACGATCACCGAGAGACCCGGCGCGGTGAGCACCAGGGCTGCTGCGGCCCGCGCGGCGTCGGTCGCTCCGCTGACCGCGATCCCGGCATCCGCCTTTTTAAGGGCCGGGGCGTCGTTCACCCCGTCGCCGGTCATGCCCACGATGTGCCCGCGGGCCTGAAGGGCTTCCACTATATGGAACTTGTGCTCCGGAAAGACCTGTGCAAAACCGTCCGCTTCCTCCACCTGTTTGGCGACTTTCGAGGAAAAGGCGTGCGTGCCCGTCTCTCTTGGAAATAGCTCATCAGCCGTGTGGATGTTGGTCCCCATCCCCAGCTTGGAGCTGATTTGCCTGGCGATGGCGATGTTGTCCCCCGTCACCATTTTGACCTTGATTCCGTGTTCCTGGGCCTGTCGGATCGTATCCGCCGAATCTTCTCGCGGTGGATCGAACAGGGGGAGCAGCCCGAGAAACTTCCAGCTCCCCGAGCCGCTGCTCCTGGCCACCCCCAGGGTTCTGTATCCCTGCCCGGCGAACTCCTCGACCTTGAGGGTGGACTGTTCTTTCAGATCCTTATCCGGTTTACAAAGATCCAGGATTACCTGAGGAGCCCCTTTGGTGACCTTGAATGTGCTCCCGTCCGGTCCCCGCACTTCCGCTTCTGTGCGTTTATGCACCGGATCGAAGGGAACAAACTTCTTCTGGATGTATTCATCCAGAACCTTGGGCTCTTTAAGACCTTCCAGTATCGCCATATCTATGGCATCGCGGTTTTCAACCTTCGAGGCCAGGGCCGCCGCCAGTATCAGGTCCCCGGGATTTTTACCGCCCATCAATGCCGGCTCCCCCAGGACAAGTTTGTTCTGGGTCAGAGTACCGGTTTTATCTGAGCAGAGCACGTCGATACCCGCCGTCTCTTCGATGGACACGAGGCGAGTGACTATGGCTTTCATCCTGGCGAGGGCCATCGCCCCGATCGCCATGGTAACGGAAAGTACCGCCGGCATGGCCACCGGGATAGCGGCTACGATCAGGATCAGGGCGAACTGAATCAGAGCGAGAAAGTGTGTGCCGCGTACAAGCATAACCAACACGAGAATCCCAGCCAGCCCCAGGCTCATGTATATCAGGTAATCCCCGATGGTCAGGACCGCCTTCTGGAAGTGTGAGACCGACTTCGCCGAGGCGACGAGCTTCGCGGTCTTGCCGAAGTAGGTGTTCACCCCCGTAGCAACCACCAGGGCGACCATCTCTCCCTGCTTGACCACAGAGCCGGAGTATCCTATATCTCCATCCTTCTTCTCCACAGGGAGGGACTCGCCGGTGAGGGCCGACTGGTCGATGCTGAGATAGTCACCCTCAGCCAGAACCACATCGGCGGGGATGATATCGCCCAGGCGCACGCGGATGATGTCGCCTGGTACCAGGTTGGCGGCATCGATCTCCTCCCAGATACCGTCCCGTTTTGCCCGGGCCTTCAGGGCCAATTGCTTCTTAAGAGCCTCTACTGCATTTGCCGCATGAAACTCCTGCCAGAAACCCACCACGGCGTTGAAAACAAGCAGAACAGCCACGATGATGAGGTCCACCCAGTGCTGATCGATAGCGGAGAGCACCGCCGCTACCTCGATCATCCAGGGGATCGGACCCCAGAAGTAGGAGAGGAACTTAAGCACGGGGTTCACCTTTTTCTCCTCCAGCTTGTTGGGCCCGTACTGTGTCAAGCGGTTCTGGGCCTCCTCCCGGCTAAGGCCGTTCGGCGAAGATCCGACTCGTTTCCACCACTGATCGAGTGGTATGCCTTCCAGGACCGGCTTCCCGGCCTGGGCAAAGTTCTGTTCTCCGTTTTTCGTCTTCGTAGAAGTTTTACCGGACATAATCTCTCCTTTCTAGCGCTTCACAATATTTCAACATGTATTCATCATTAAAACGGGGTCCTGCTGATAGAACATCCTGAGCTGCTCGTACAGCTCGGGGTGACAGTTCTTGAGCTGAACGGGTTTTTCGAAGAAAAATTCCGTGACCACTGCAAAAAATTCGGCCGGGTTTGTGGCAGCGTAACTGTCGAGAAGGGTTTTTCGGTGATGCTCGAGATTATCCAGGAGCGACTGATACTCTTTTCCGAGCACACGCGCCCATGCGATATAGGACGAGCGGTCCGGCAGACGAGGAGCCCCTTCGGCTGCTCCGGATTCATAATCGAGCTGGTGGGCGAATTCGTGAAAGACAACGTTATGTCCGTCGTGTACATCACTGGCACTCTGTTTCACATCATCCCACGCAAGCACGAGAGAGCCCTGAGACCAGGTTTCACCGATACGCACCTGAAGCGATTCCATAACTGTTCCGTCGGAGTGTCGTTGCGTCATGTAGGCAATGTAAGCATGGGGATACACCAGTACAGTCTGAAGCTTTGGGTAGATATCAGTTTCGTGGCCCAAGAGCAGGATACATGCCTGAGCCGCTATGGTGATGCGAACCTCATCGGTGATATCGAGTCCGCCACATCCTTCGAAGTGCTTTTCAGCAAGAAATATCTGTATCAGTCCTTGAAGCTTCTGCCTGGTGTCGGGTGTCAGGCAGGAATAGTAAGTAACGTTTCGTTGTATGATACTCATCCATTCTTCCGGCAAAGGTTTGTGCATGAGTTGCTCATGCCGTTTTTTTCGTGGTCCGATCATGAAGAGCTCTCCTGGCTTGCATAATGTGCAAGCTTGAATACTGCGGGTATTTGGTAATAGCATTCTGTCTAAGGTAAGTATTTTCATATTCAATTAGGTAGATACATAAATGTTCGGCGAATGAGTTTTTGGCATGCAACTTTTATTTTCCTTTGTCAGTACTCGTGCCCGGCACAGGACCTATTTGCTCCGTTTGTGCTTTGAGTTTGTCGAGCACCGGTTTGAGCTCCTTCAAGAGCTTCCCGAAGGTTTCCAGATCCTCGCTCTTCAAGCTCGCAAATGCATCGTCATAGGTGGAAAGGGCTTCCTTCACGAGCTGACCGATATTCTGGAGACCTGCGGGAATAAGTGCGGTTACTCCGGGTTGTTGTGGCGCTGCAGCAACGCCGGGGATTACCCCAAAAAGACCACTCAGCGCTTCTCCCAGGTTGGGAGCAAATGCAATCTTATCCTGATATCCCACAATAACCCGCTTTAGCTCGGGAAGCTCGCTATTCTCGGCAACCAGGAACACGGGCTCAACGTAAATGAGGGAGTCCTTGATGGGAATAACCAGCATGTTCCCGCGGACGACCTTCGACCCCCGCTGGCTCCACAGAGTGAAGAGCTGGGAAATCTCCGTATTCTGATCGATTCGCGACTCTATCTGCATGGGACCATAGATGAGTTTTTCCTTGGGGAACTGATACTCGATGAATTTCCCATAATTATCCGGATCACACATGGCAGCTATCCACGCCACCATATTGTTTTTATTCGTCGGTGTGTAGGGCAGAATAAGGGCATACTGCTCTGTGTTACCAAGCTCCGGTATCTTGATGATGACATAGTAGGGAATCACCGTGGTCTCGGCACCCGAATAAATCTCCTTTGGAATCGCCCACATGTCCTCCTTGTTGTAAAAGACGACGGGATCAGTCATATGGTATGTCTGGTAGAGCTCAGCCTGTACGGTGAAGAGGTAAATGGGATACCGGATGTGCTGGAGAAGGTCTTTGGGCATTGTGCTGATATCCTTGAACGAACCGGGGAACATCCTGCTATAGGTCTTGAGCAGAGGATCATTCTTGTCCATGGTGTAGTAGGTAACATCGCCCGTATATGCGTCGACCGTTATCTTCACCGAGTTTCGTATGTAGTTGTACTGATTCTGAAATGGAGTCGAATAGGGAAAGGAATCGGAGGTTGTATAGGCATCAATTATCCAGTAGAGCTTTCCACCGGATACCACAAGATAGGGATCGGGATCGTACATCAGGAAGGGCATGAGCTTCGGAACGCGTTCCATGATATTCCGGTAAATCATGAGCCTGCTGTCTGGTTTGAGGTAGTTGGTAAACACGATCTCCAGGGTTCTCAGCCTGATGGCCATGAGCAGTTTTCGCATGCCGTTCTTGATCGGTATTCCGCCCGTTCCCTGATAGTGGGTGGTCACGTTGGCGTCTCCCTTGGGGTAGTCGAACTCGGGAAGTTTCGTGTTAGCGATAACGGGGAGATTCGTCTCTTCTCCGTAGTATATTTCCGGCCTCTCCAGGGTCAACGGTACCGAGATCTTCGGCGGAATATCCTTGATGAAGAACGTGGGAAGTCCTTCCGAACCTATCTCGTTTACCGGCGACATGGCAAGTCCGTACCCGTGCGTGTACTGCAGGGTGCGGTTTACCCATGTCTGCGCCTTCGGTGGAATATCGCTGTAATTTATCTCTCGTGCAGAAAGCATCACCTGCCGTAAATCGTTTGGAAAGTGATAACGGTCAACATCCACACTCAGAAAGTCATAGTATAGCCTGAACTCCTGCAGCTGCTGGTATGTCGCTTCCAAAGGTCTGTGATCCCACAGCCGAATATACTTCGTAACATTGGTATCCGGTGTGAAATCAGCAGCGGTGAGCGAATTGTTGACGGGAAACTCACTGGTTTCCATGTTCTCGAAGTTGAACCCTTTCCGTGTAAACTCTATATTGTTCCGGATATAGGGCGTCTCTTTTTGAAGCTCGTTCGGACGGACCGAAAACTGCTCAACGACACCGGGAACGATGCCCGTGACAAAAATGGTAGCCCCAATCAAAACAGCGTAGCCAATGAGCGGCTGTTTGAAATTCAGTTTTTTTATTCCAAGGAAGGTCATGTATGCCGTAAAGAGCGAAACCCCGATCATAACGATGTAGGCGGGTCTCACGATTTTTACATCTTTGTAAACCGCCCCGTAGACCAACCCGCGGGGAGAAAGAAGAAGCCTGTATCGCTTCAGCCAGTATCCCCATGCAATGACGAGAGCGATGAATAAAAAGAGAATGAGAATATGTCTTCTGGATGGCGGACTCACGGTCACCACATTGTTAGTGTAGGTAATGTTTCCCGATAAAAGATAGATAAAGCTCACGACGAGAAGCGTGACAATAATCGCGCCCAGTATCCAGGATTTGAGAAACATGAAGACCGGAAGAACAAAAACATAGAACGATGCATCCCGCTGAAAGAGAGGATCGGCAACACTGAATTGGGTTCTATTGAAAAGCTTGAGCACCTCCTCCCATTTTCCACTCCCGCTCCTCGCCATGATCAATGCGATCAAGAAAATGGCAACGCTCGCAATGATTGCCGTCACCTTCCTGTTGATCTCTACGGGCTGGCCCTGCTGTTGAAACTTCAAGCCCTGTATGCTCCCCTTCCGAAAGATGACGTAGAGATTGAGCCCGGAAAACAGTAAAAACAGGGTAAAGAAAGAAAACCACAGCCAAATTTTGGTCGTCAGAATTTTCGTGAAGATATGGAGATAACCGAGTTTGTTGAACCACACATAGTTAAGCCATATCCGTGAACCCAGAAAAAGCGCAATTATGATAAAAACAATGCTTCCAATTAAAATAAAAACCTTTAGACCTGTTTTCATTTCTTCCTCTCCTTGATTTCTCTACCGGTGATTTTGACGAGCGCACTATTCAATAAAATAATAATCATCACAGCAATGATCCTTTAAGTAATGATAGTACATTTTTAAGTAATGGTAAATTATAACGTAAAATTAACAGCTCTGATTTATGCCTTCAGCAATATCTTTGATTTTGATATTTTCAATCACGTGTCAATACGTCGATTTTCACTTTCCCAGTAATTTTTTGAAAGTCTTTTCATCGAGCACCTCGGATTTTAAAAGCTCTTTTGCAATGCGGCTAATCTTCATTTTGTTCTTTGCAATATCATTCTTGACTCTTTCATATGTTTCAGAAAGGATTCTTCGCACTTCTTCATCAACAATCTCCGCTGTTTCAGAGCTGTATTCTTTTACCATACCGAACTGCTGCTGCATCTGCAGAAACTGCTGTGGGGGCTTTTCCAGGGTCGGAAGACCGATTTTTTCGCTCATACTGTACACGGTCACCATCTTCCGCGCGGTGTCCGTTGCCTTTTCCAGGTCGTTCTGGGAACCGGTCGAAACATCCCCGAAAAACACTTCTTCACTCGCCCTACCACCCAAAAGCACCGCTATTTTATTAAGGAGCTCGGTCTTTGTCATAAGATAGCGATCCTCAGTCGGAAGCTGTATAGTATACCCAAGGGCGCCGATTCCTCTTGGAATGATGGATATCTTGTGAACAGGCTCATCTGTTTCCAGAGCGCCGATCACTGCATGCCCCACCTCGTGATACGCGACACGCTCCCTCTCCTTGCGGTTAATAATTTTATTCTTCTTTTCGAGTCCCGCGACAACCCTCTCTATGGCTTCATCAAACTCCGCCATGTGCACTTCATCCACGTCCTTCCTGACTGCAAGAAGCAGGGCCTCGTTTACAATATTGGCCAGGTCGGCTCCCACAAATCCCGGTGTGGCGGCCGCAATCCGATTCAGATCGACATCGTCCGATAGAATGACTTCCTTCGTGTGAACCTTCAATATCTCGTACCGACCGTTCAAATCCGGCCTATCAACCAGAATCTGTCGATCAAACCGTCCGGGCCGCATCAACGCCGGATCAAGAATCTCGGGCCTGTTTGTCGCAGCAAGAAGAACGATCCCATTTGCCGTATTGAATCCGTCCATTTCGGAGAGAAGCTGATTCAGGGTTTGTTCCCTCTCGTCGTTGGAATAGGGTGTGATTCCCCGGGCCCTGCCCACTGCATCGAGCTCATCAATAAAAATTATGCAGGGGGCCTGTTGCTGAGCCTGTTTGAAAAGGTCCCGCACGCGCGCCGCTCCAACTCCGACGAACATTTCGACGAAATCCGAGCCGCTCATGCTGAAAAAAGGAACTCCGGCTTCGCCCGCCACCGCCTTGGCGAGCAGGGTTTTCCCGGCCCCCGGAGGTCCGACAAGGAGAACTCCCTTCGGAAGACGCGCCCCCACCCTGTTGTATTTCTCCGGGTTTTTCAGGAATTGCACGATTTCAATGAGCTCTTCCTTCGCCTCGTCTTCCCCTGCCACATCATCGAAGGTCACGCCGGTCTGATGCTCCGCATAAATCTTTGCCTTGTTCTGGCCGAAAGAAAGTATGCCCGCACCCATGCCCTTTCCCATCTTTCTGAATATGAATCTCCAGACTAAAAAGAGGATTGCCAGAGGAAGTATCCAGGAAATGATATTTTTAGCCCATGGATTTTCGAGTTTTCCCGAGAAATCGACATTATTTTCCTTGAGGGTCTTCACAAGCGTGTCATCCGGAACCCGCACTGCTACGTACTCTTCCGGATGCGAATTCTTACCGCTCTTTTGTTCCACGCCCACCAGACGCTGATCCGATATCACAACCTTTTTAATAGAATGGTTCCCCACTTTTTTCAAGAATTCACTGTAGCTGATTGTCTGCACATTGGGGCGGAACAGGAGGGATTGAATAATCATAATTATCATTATAACAACGATAGCATACCAGATTGAAAAGTGAGTCTTTTTTTCCATATATACATGTACTCCTCTTTAATAAAGATGGGTGGTAATCCGGTTTTTCTTCTTAAACTCAAAGTTACATCTTTTTCTCAAAACTAAAAAGTGATGTTTTGAAATAAATTACCGGAGGGAGTTTATTTTTTAAAGGCTGAGCGATATATAGTTCTGTATAAAAATGTCCCTTCCCTTTACCAGACATCACGAATGAAATGCCGCTGCCGATACTTGTGTAAGATTTTAGTGGCGAGTGAACGCTCAATCTATCCTGCGTTAACAGCTCATCAAGGAGAAAGAAAAGTGTAAATTGATGTACGTACACCCGGAGTTTTGATAGTTTGAATTTCCATTCCTTATCGGGAGAAATTTCCCGTTTTAAATTATTGGATAACAGAAGAAACCTGAACGAGTTTATTGAATTATCTGCGTATCCTCTGATCGAATCAAAGCCTCCAAGCGTATAAAAACCCGATAGCTCTTTCATCCAGATTTTTACCGGTATATTCATACTCACTTTTTCCTCAATAGACCACGGAGAAAGTATTTCGGAGTGAAATAAGAGCTTATTTTCATTATCGATACTGACCAGATTGGAGAATCTGCTTCGGAACCGGGATGTAAACACCGAGCTCGCATACAGACCTTCAAACACCAGTTTTCTCGTCTTCCCTTTTGGCTGAATTGTATTATAATCAACGCTCACTTTCTGAATTAAATCGGTTCCTTTATCTAAAATATTATTTTCTGATAAATCCCCCTTAAAAATATCGCTTACAAGAAATGCAGTCGTTAAATGCATATTCGCCAGTATATTGAACCGGGTACTGAGCTCTATTGTCCTCTCTCTTGAAATATATTTATCCGTGGGCAAAAGATAGACGTCGTCCCCCACCACTCTGGGAGCAATGAAATTTTCAAAATCGACTGCATCTGATAAGGTCAATCCCGGTTTTATCCATTTGTAGGGATATGCAAAAGAAACATCACCTCCTATGCTGTTGTCCAGAAAATTGTAATTCAGATTAAAGGTCATTTCCATATAGTTGAAATTTTCCACAAAGTGCTCGTATATATTCCCCCCCGGAAGTGACAATTCAATTTTCGGGCTTACATTTGCACTGATTTCTTTCACTTTAATATCCAGATGCGCCTTTTGCCCTTCATCTCCTTTTACAATAACGGGAGGTGGTAGCCAAACGAGAAGAATGAGACAAAAAACAGATGATCTGCAAAGCCTGCTCATCGTACTATCTCCGATCCTCCTGTATTTACAGCGCTGTTTCGTCCGGATATCAGAAAGTTTATATCAATGAGGATTTTTG
>Ga0315550_1001761_pt1 | contig 13301 bp, 12 predicted proteins | sample SalMarSW160190MG_2_FD_203100 | JGI IMG/M metagenome (GOLD analysis project Ga0315550, IMG submission 203100) | Salt marsh sediment microbial communities from the Plum Island Ecosystem LTER, Massachusetts, United States - Salt Marsh Sediment SW1601-90 ... | reverse complement strand
AATACTCTTCATTAAAAGGTGCTCCTGAAAGAGAAATCAATCCAATGATGGGTTTGCATGGGATAAGGTTTAGTTTAAAACATCCAGAAATATTTAAAGCAGAATTACAAGCAGTAAAAAATGTTGCTGAAAAAAGCCCTTCAAAAAAAATAGGAGTTATGTTTCCTTTAGTAATTTCTATTGAAGAATTAAAAAAAGCTAGAGAAATTTTTAATGAGTATAAGACAGAAAACATGCAAGGAGGGGTTATGGTTGAAACTCCTGCTGCTGTCCAAATTATTGAAGACATTTGCAAAGAAGGTGTAGATTTTATAAGTTTTGGGACAAATGACTTAACCCAGTTTACTTTAAGTGTTGATAGGGGAGAAGATGAAGTGCAGTACTTGTATAATGAGCTGCACCCTGCTGTTTTATCACAAATAGGACATGTTATTGATGTTTGCAAAAAATACAATGTTGAAACAAGTATTTGCGGGCAAGCAGGAAGCAAGCCAGAAATGGCTAAATTTTTAGCTAAAAAAGGAATTGACAGCATAAGTGTAAATGCAGATGCTGCATATGATATTTCTGTTATAATCAAGGAAATTGAAGAAAAAATAAAACAGATGCCTGCTGAAACACGTGATGAAAGTGAAACTGGTGAGGAAAAAGAAGAAAAGATAGAAGAACCTAAAGAGAGTGAGTTAAATGAGATTGAACAAGCAAGACAAGAAAGAGATGGTGAGAAAAAAAATCCCAGAATAATAACATGTGATAATTGCGGTAAGCTTGCTAAAGTTCCATTTAAACCAAGGCCTGGAAAACCAGTATATTGCAAGCCTTGTTATAGAAAAAAGAAAAAACAAGGGGAAAGTGAAAAAGACAGGGAAGGCGAAGATGAAGGAGATGAAAAACAATTATATAAATCTGAAGAAGCTTTGCTTCCTCCTCCAGAGTCTAATGAACAAAGAGCAGATTTAGATGAAATTGAAGATGCAAGAGAATCTATGGAAGAAGCAGAAGAATATGGATTATTAAATAAAGACAATATAAAAATTCCTGCTGAAGCAAGTGATGCTATTGAAGAAGCTAATAAACAAGCTGAAGAATATGAAGAAGATATTGGACCAATAAAACCATTTAATGATTTAGGGCATATTGAAGACAAGGCAGAAGACATTCAATTTGATAATGAGCAAAGAAATCAGGATCTTTCTCTTGAAAACCAGAATATAGAAGATGATATTGAGACAGAAACTAAAGAGCTTACTGATGATGAAATAAATGAGCTAGAAGATGATGAAGAAAATCAAAGCAAAGAAAATTTAGGTGTTTATAGTCCTGGAACTTTAGATAATGATAATAATCAAGAATATGCTTATGATTTAGATAATTATTAAGAATTTTAAGACTTGCCTGGGTTATGTTTTAATTAGGATTTGGATTTTTAAGTGAATATATTAAAGGTTTTCTTAAATATCTTGAATTTACTGTTTTATTTGAATATAAGTCTATAAGGGGTCCATAATCTGTAAATCTTCTTGGTTTATCCATATTTTCATAATTTGAACTTATTTTTGGCTTTGCATAGCCTTGCAGTGTAGTCTGGCTTTTAATAAAACTGCCTACATCAATAGGCCCTGTGCTAATTGCTTGAATTGGCTCACCTAAGCTTGAATTTGGTGCTGATTGTGTTGTTTCCATAACATAATAATAAATATAACATATTTAAACATATCTGTTACTACTTTATAGGCACACCCACCGAAAGGTTTATAAAGGGGGATTAATTATAAAAATTAAAGAAAATGGCAGACACTCAAAAATTAAAAGACATGCAGTATGCAAAATATGCTGCTATGAATGCTACTAAAGATGCTCGTGCAGCACAAACTGCAATGGAGATACATTATGAAAATTCTAATCTTGCTAATGAATATCTTATTAAAAGAGTTTTAGCAATGGCTGATGTAGAAGCTAGAGACCGTGGACAAATAATGCAAGAAGGACTTTTAGGTGCAATGCAAGACTATGTTCTGGAATATCAAACTGCTATAGAAGATTGTACTGTAAATCAAATTGCATCTACATTAAATTTTGAAGTTCCTAATGAACTAAAACCTAATTTTGATAAAGTGAAAACCAGAAAATATGGAACTGCTAAGAGGTTACTAGAATCTAAACCAAGAAATAGGGCTGCAACAGATGCGGAAATACAGGCTGCAATAACAAATGCAACAGTAGAAGTTATTGAAAGATATCATTTTCAAGCAAAATTAAATCACGAAATTCAAAGGAAAGTAGCTAAAAAAGAACTTGAAGAAATACTTTCTCAAGCTGCTTAATTTTAATTTTTCTTTTTAATCTTATTTTTTAATTTATTGTTTTTAACTTATTTTTATAAGAATTAATTAAATTATTTCTTCTATTAATTTTAAAGCTGTGTTAAAAAAAGCTTCAGCTTTATCTTGCCATTTGTCAATAATATCCCCTCCAATGTCTCTTAATTCTCCGTGCATTATTCTTCTGTGAAGATTATGCAATTCACTGAAATCCCTGACATAATGCATTTTTAATAATTTTTTATCAACAAAATGCTCTTTTAATAAAATAGCAATATGCTCTTTGCTTGGCGGAGTAACTTTTATAGACATTAAAAGGGCTTGTGCTGTATCAACCATTGCCCAATAACATCCTTCAATACCCATTATTTCAGATTGCTTGCTTCTTAAAATATGCTCAGGAACCCTGTTTAAAGCATTGTAAATTGATTCAGGAGTTGGCCTTATTTTTCCTCTTTCTAATAAAAGCTTTAATGGAGTAAAAAAACCTGCAATATCAATTAAAGCTTCTCCGTATCTTATAATATTGATAATTGTTGGGTCTCCCCTTGTCAAATCTTCCCACCAAGTAGTAAGCTTAATAGTATTTATATGAAGGTCTTTTTTATATGGGTTTCCCTGAACTATGTTTCCTAATTCTTCCCTGTACCACATAATCATTTTTTCTTCAAATACAATCATTGCATCATCTACAACTATGACAATATCTATATCAGAACCAGCAACATTTGCATGCTTGTATGCAGAGCCAAATAAAATAACTGCTTTTACTAATTTATCAAATTTTTGATAAAGTTTTTGTGCAAAATCCATTGCAATATCTCTTTCTGTTTTAAGTGTTAAAGTTGGAAAATCTTTTTCAGAAACTCTCTTAGAACTTTTTGAAGATTTTGCTTGTTTTGGCTTTGTTGTTTTATTAGATATAGTTGTGTTTTTAGCCATTTTCACCTTTTTTTAAATTCTTTTACTTTCTTTTTTAAACCTCTTTTTTTCACCTTCTTTTTACATGAATGTAAAGGGAAATTTGTTTTTAAAACTTCCTAGTGATTTCCTACTGATTTCCTAGTTTCTTAGTGCATTGGGGTTCCTGAAAATCTTGATGCTGTCTGCCCTGGAATTTCTCCTCCTAATTCCATTGGCAAGGTTGTAAAACCAGCCCCATAAACATTATGGTGAATTGGAGGATTAACAGGGCCATGCCCTGAAAAATAAGGATTATCAGGAACCATTTGATTCCAATACGGGCCTCCGCCAGTATCATATATCGGGCTTCCTAAACCTTCTAATACAAAAGGGTGGGGAGAAGTCTGGAAATGCTGGAAAAAATTTCCTCCTTCAAAAATTTTCTTTACTCCTGGAGCTTTTTTTTCAATTTCAGCAAGAACCTCTTTCATAGGAATATTTCCCATTCCAGGAGGCAGATCAGTATGAGTTGAGCCAAAATTATCATTTAAATGAACATGCTTAATAAAAGGTGCAATTTTTCTTGTTTCACTTATTATTTTTTCTTTACCATAGCCCTGCTTTCTAATCATATTCAGATGAGAAGTGTCCCAAGTCACTCCAATTAATTTTTCAGCAGTTTCCATTGCTTTTTGCTCAGAAACTCCTTCACTTACTAATTTGTCTCTAAATTGTCTTCTTGTTTTTTGAACAAGCTTCCTTAAATCATCTGCTGTTGATAGTGCAGAGCCATATGGAGGATTTTCAATACTTATTATTGGCGCGTGGTCTCCAAATTTTTTATAAGCATGCAAAGCTGCATTACTAAAAGTTTTGCTTGCATTTTCTAATGCAAATTCTTCAACAGGTGCATAAAGTTTTGGTGCTATTTTTTCAGCTTGCTCAATAGCTTCTTTTTCAGTCATTTGTATTCCAGAGCTTAGTGCCTCATTATAAATTCTTGTAGCTATATGAGCCTCATCTGTAGCTCCTCTTAGATTATCTATAAGAAATTGTGTTCCTTCTGCAAGCATTGAAACATCATTATGAAAATCTTTTCCCTTATTTTCTTTTTGATTAGCAAATTTTTGCCTAAATTCTTTTGAAATATTTGTAAGTATTTTCTTTCCATCATCATTTGCTACTTTATAAGCTTGATTAAAAATTCCCATTAACGACTGGTATGTATTGTCAAGATAGATTTTTGCATTATTTACATTTTGCAATGCAATTTTTTGATTCTGAGTAAGGGTAAGAACTTCTTTTCCTATTTTATCTGCAATAATCGGATAAAATTTATCTAAAATTTCCTGGCCTTTATCTTTATTAAACAAGACTTCTGATAATTTATTATCCCAATAAGAAGCATTTGCAATTTCTATTTCTTTTTCAGGCTCATACATTTTCTTTTCTTTCATATGCGGGTAAAATCTCTCTTCTCTGATTAATGGCATTAATTCTCCGCTTAGTTTGTTAACTGCAATCATTTTTTGCATTTGTTCTCCTTCTTTTGTTGGAGTATATTCTGTGCCAGGTATTGCTGAAGAATGTATTGTTACAGGAACATTCCCATCAGGACTTAATTCATGGCCTCTTTCAACAACTTCTTTTACTTGCTGCTCTGCAAATCTCCTGTTTTCTTCATTCCATCCCCCTCTTTCAGTAAAGCCGGAAGGCTCAATAATTGGAGAATGCAGTGTTGATTCTGTTCCTGTTAATTTTCCTAATCTATGAATTTCCTTAAATTGGTCTTTAGGAATCATTTCAAAAGTGTCCATCTGAATCATAGAAATTTCTGTGTTTTTTATTCCCTGATTTAAAAGATTATTAACTTCTTTTAATTGATTTGCAGTTTGCACACTTGTTGTTGCACCCAAATTTCCAGCAGGAACCCTGTATCCAGCAAACCTTCCATAATTTGGATCTAATAAATGTGTTGCTCCAGGATATATTGCTTCAGTATTAGCCATTTTTGTCCTCTTATTGAATATAAAACAAAAGATATTTTTATTTAAATAATTATGCTAAGGTGTCTGTTTCTTTATCAAAACTAAAAACTTTTTTTTCTTTTTTTCTTTCAAGTTTTCCCATGTCATAATTTTCTGCAGGTTTTTCTATTTTGCCAACATAAGATTCTCTCCAAGAATTCATATCTACTTCGTTATTAAATCTTGGCATATTTGGCCTTACCATATTAGGATCTCCTGATGGAAGGATATAATCAACATTTTCTGCTGCTCCACCAAATTCAGCAGGAGCTTCAGATTCTTTTCCAGGCATATAAGAGTTTGTTAATGTAGCATAATCAGGAACTTTATAAGGCGGCTCATTTCCTTCTCCTGCTTCTCCAGGAACATCTTCTAATTCTGTTTCAAGCCTTACTGGAGCAGGAAGCGCTCCTCTTTCTTGCAAGCTCGGGCCTGTAGACTGCATAAAAACAGGAAATGCAGAAAGCTCTTGTTCAGAAATCATTCTTTCAATTAATTCCCTATCTGAAAACCTATCATGTTTTTTTTCAGAAACTTCTATGATTGTCTCTTGTTTCTGTTTTAATCTTTTTTCTTTCCTTTCCTTTGCTTTTATTTTTCTCTCTTTTGCTCTTTCTTCTCTTGCTTCTTTTTTTTTAAGTTTCTCAGCTTGGCTAAGCTTTTTTTCTCTTGCTTTTGCTTTTTTTTCTTTTTCTTTGCTTTTCAATTTTTTTGGATTTTTTACAGTTTTTCTCATTAAAAAAATAAGACTAGAAATTATTTAAATCTACTTAAAACAAAATAATTTACTTAAAACTAAGGAATCTAAATTTACTTAAAACCAAATATCTTATCGCCTGCTGTTCTAGGAACTTCTGGTTCTGCTTCTTCTTTGTAAGGAAATGTTGCCATTCCGTGTGCTTTTTTATAAATATCAAATATATCAAAACATTTGTTAACTGCTTCTGCTTCTGCCATGTTCCTTAAATATTTTTCTGCAAAATTTTCTGGCCTTCTTTTTTTCTCTTTTAATTTTTTTACTTTTTCTTCATCAGTCTCTTCTTTCTTTTTTCTTTTAATTTTAAAAACCTTAAAAAAATCAAATAAGGCAGCAAAAGGATTTGTATCTTCTTTATTTTTTTCTTTTTTTTCTTTTTCATCTCCTTCTGTAAACTCTTCTATATCTATTTTCAACTGCTGTAATGATTCTTCTGTCATTCCCTCTACTAGGTTTAATGCAGAAACTAAATCAGACTCATTTAATTTATCTTTTAATAATAATAGTTCTTCTTCATTTAATGAGTATGCTTTAAAAGCAACATCTGCTCTTCCTGAATAATAGTAATGAGACTGCTGCCCAGTTCTGTTTGGCATTCCTCGAAAATTAAAATCAATAAAAACTACTGAATAATATTTTCTTAAATCTTTTATTTTTGCAAAGCTTAAAGGAAGGTCTTTGTCTACAACAGCCTGCTGGACATCTAATTCTGCTTTTCCCATTAAAGTCAGCTCTAATAATACAGTATTAAAAACTTTTACTAATGCGGGATTCATGCCTAGTTTTTCATCATTTTCTAATTGCTGAGCTGCTTTTAAATAAGGTTTTGCCCATCTTGCATTCAATTTTAGTGCTGCTACCTGGCTTTTAAGATAAGTTTTTTCTATTTCAAATCTTTTTTTTAATTCATGATGGCTTCTTTCTCTCCATTTAAAAAATTCACTTATTCTTGGTTTTAAAACTCTTTTTACTCTTTCATTTAAATCCAGATTATCTACATCAGAAAGAGATTTTGAAGCATAAAAAGCATCTCTTAAAGTTACAAAATTCAGGTTTCCTGCTGACATCTGGTGGATGCTTCCCGCTCCCCTTTGCATATCAACTTTATCAAGCCAGATTTGCTTTAATGCTAAAATCCCTGATTCCTTTTTATCTTTATCAGAAGATTCAGCATCTTCATAATGATCTAATCTTATTTTAAATTCTCTTAAATCATATAGCAAGTTCATAACCCCTTTTAAAATATTATTAACTGTTCCAAGACTATTTGAAGCATTTTGCTGCAATATTGATTTTCTTTGTGAAAACTCTCCTGTAAATCCGCTTCCTGGAGAAGAAGCAAAATTGTCAATTACTTTTTCTACATTTTTCCCTTCAAACATGTCATTAATAAAATCTAAAACCCAAAAATAAACTGCTTCAAGAGCTTCTGCAGGAGAATCATAAACAAGCCTGTGCTCTGAAGCTGGCCCGTCTTTATAATGAGGACAGATTTCTTTTACTACATCATCTATTTCTGTCATTTTATTATTACCTTTTTATATAAAATATAAGAGTAGTTTGTTTAAAAAATCTTCTGATTTATTTTTTTAATGTATTTTAATACCTATTGCTTTTACTGCTTTTTTATAAAATCCATCATTGATTTTTTTTCAAACTTGATTATGTCTCCTGAATCAGAATCAATTAAAATATGCAAGATTTGCAATCCTTCTAACATGCAAGTCAGGTTCCATACTTGTTTTTCTTCTCCTTCATGCTCATAAATCTGCAAAACAGCAATTATTTTATGCATTTGAGATGCGAGGCCTTCATCAAGTTTTTTTGTTCCTGCAATTGATTTTAATTCTTCAACTTCAACATTAACAGATGGCTTGATTTTTTTTAATTTATGTTTTTCAGGGGCATCAACTAATTCATCTTCTCTTACTGTTATGTCTTCTCCTTCTAAAGAAAAAGTAAAAACTTTTTTTCCTTGCTCAAGCTTATAATCAAGGGTTTGCTTAGTGTCTTTGCTTATAAAATCTAAAACAAAAAATCCTGCACATAATTCTGCATCTGGGTTTTTTTCTTTAAAGTTTTTAAAAACTTTAGAAGATTCAATTTTATTTAAAACATGCATAAATCCCATAATTTTACATAAACATTAGGTTTAAAAGTATTGTTATTTTACTTTACCTAGGATCAACAACTTTTCCTAAAAACAAGATGTTGCCTGTTTGTTTTTCTTGTATAATAAATATAAATGGATGGTCTGCATTAAAAGTATTTCTCGGGCCTGCAGACTTTAGATCCATTATAACAGCTGTCGCTGCTGCTGCTTCTGTTCCTTTTTCATCAACTTTAACATAAGCTTGATGAATTACTTTGCTAATAAAAAGATCTTGTGTTCCATCCATTCCTGAAAAATCAGCTTTCATAACATCAAAAGCAGTTGGCATTCCCAAATCTATAAGAGCTTCATTTAAACCATATTTTGTATCAAATTCAAATTTAGGCATATAAATTGCATCTAATTTTGTTTCTTGCATTTTAGATTTCCATGCATTAAGGTTTTCTAATGTTAATTCAATATCTTCAAGATTATAATTAGATGTAATCATTTCACCTGTTTCAAAATCATAATCTTCTCCTTGTTTTGGCAATAAAACTAGCATAGAAATGTCATCGCCTTTATATGGAAGTTCTAAAATCTGTAATTCTCCTATGTCAGCATAATTAAACTTTGCTTTATCATTATCCATATACATCATAGGAACTTTAACAACATTGTCTTGTGTTATTTTAAAATCCCTATCTTTTGTGTCTCCTTTATCAAATTCCCATTCCCAAGTTCCTTTAAAATAAATTGCATTAGTAAGAACAAGGCGTGTTAAAGGGTTGAGAACCCCAGGAGGAATTAAATCTTTTATTTTATTATTTGTCTGTTCTTCTATAAAAGTATTAATTGTTTGTCTTGATTTTTCTGTTTCTTCAACAAAATCAATATTTGCTGCTTTTCCACCATAATATTCTTCTACTGTAGTAAGATATTCTTGAAGAAATTCATAATCTTTTTGAGCCCACAAAGCATTGCCTGTGCTTAATTGATATTTTTTATCTTTTTTATTAAGCTCATTGTAAATAGATGCAAAATTTGGTCTTAATATATTAGTCTCTGAAAAATGAAAAACTTCTTTCATTTCTTCTGCTGTTTGGGCTTTTGCACCTTCATAAGTCATTGCCACTGCAGCAGAAATACTATAAGGAGAATAAAACAAATTTTCTCCAGGTTTATTTAATTTAGGATAAATCTCTAAAGCAAACTGGTTATTAGCATTTACAACAGCTTGAACACCTTCTGGTGTTGAGCCAGTATCATTTGCCTGTGGGGGTTGATCTGGCGGAAAAGGGTAAAGAAAAAGCCCTACTGTAACAGCTGCTGCAACTACTACAACAATTATCCCAACAACTACCACACTTCCCACAGCTTTTTTATTCATAAATTAAAAAAGAAAAAGTATTATATAAATGTGTTTATAAGTTCAGGTTTGTTTGAAGTTAAAGGGATTTTTTAGTTATTTCATTTGATTATTTCATTGATTTGTCCCAGATTTGAATACTATATTCTGCTCCTTGCTGAACTACTATTTTAAAACTTCTTTCATCTTTAGAAGCTGTAAATCTATAATTAGAATATTTATTGCTACCTAACTTTCCTGCTGTTATTTTAGATAATTTAAATCCTTTAGTCCTATAAAAAAAATAGGTTGTATCCTTTATTTTGGCAAGTTTCTTTTCTTTTCTTTTTGGGAATATTAAAAGAGCATATAAATGAAAATATTCTGTATGTATTTCTGACCTAGTACTACTAATGCCTAATGTATTACAAACAACTTCTTCTAAATTTTCTAAAACCTTTAACTCTTTTTCTGTAATCTCTGCCATAATTTACTTTAATAATAAAGCTTTATTTTTAAGGATTGTTATGTTTTAGGAGAATTATTTAAAAAAATTCAAACATCAAATAAAATATTTGTTAAAGGTTTGTTATCCCTAAAAATATATGCTGCACCTAATTTAGTGTCAAAAGCTATTGTTTCTGAATGTCTGGTTTCTGTTCCCAAATTAATGTCATTTATATTTTGATAACCAAATCCCCTTACTACCCCTTCTATAATTCTCGGAGGCATTTCAGCAGGAAGATGCTTTCTTATACCTATGATTTGTGCCTTGTCAATATCTTGATAAGCAAATTGTAATGCTGTTAACTGGCTGGGATTATCAGCAAACTTAATAGAACAAAATATTCCGTGTCTTTCAGTAGAACTCCATGCTAAAACAATGTTATGCACTCCATCTTCTGCACGTTTAGACAGTCTTGTATATAATATATCTTTTGATGAACGGACCCTTACTCCGGGATGAACATAAACTGCATCAGGATCTGCAGATAATTCTTCTACAGTCTTATATTGAGCAATTTTGGGAATTTTTGAAGATTTTTGATTATCAGGGTTAAGAAGGCTGCTTCTTGATGTAAATAATTCGCCGCCCGCTGCTGCAACAAATCCTGCAGCTTTCATAAATTCCCTTCTATTAACGTTCATATGATTAATAATCATTAATCATATTTAAATGTTTTTTAAAAAATGTATGAGGAGAGAGTAGTGAAAAAGAAGTGGTGGAAGATTATCCGTACTGACTAAATTGAATCTGTTTGATATTATACAAACACTGGCTTCTTACTCATTAATATTGGGGTTGGCAGGGGTTTCCAAGGCATATCTCCCTGGAGCTTTTTTAATTTAGCTATTAATTGTTTTTTTGTAACTTTTTCTAATTTTTTGATTCCTCTTTCCCTTAACATGAATTTCTCGCCTTTTTTTTCTTTTTCACCTATCAAGATAGTATAAGGAACCCAATTTTTTTCTGCGTCAACTATCTTCTTTTGGCTTGTTTCATTCCTGTCATCAACTTCTGCCCGAATATTGCTTTTAGAAAATTCCTCTGCTAATTTTTCTGCGTCTTTATTAAATTTCTGTGAAACTGTCAATAATCTAACTTGGGTTGGAGAAAGCCAATACGGCCATACTGGATTTTTCATTGAAATTGCTTTCTCAAGAATACAATAGAAAATCCTTTCAATCCCTCCAATAGAGCTATGAACAATTGTGCAGCCTTTTTTCTTATTATCCTTGTCTTTGTAAACAATTCCATAGGTTTCAGCATCCTTAACATCTAATTGAACTGTTGATAATTGTGTTGAGCCATTAACAGAATCTAATCCCTGAAATTCATGCTTAACTGCCCAATAATGTTTCATTCCAGAAAGAGTCTCTATAAATGCAGGCACATTTGAATATTTTAACATTTGGATTATCTGGTTTTTATGTTTTTTATAAAAATCTTCTACAATCCTAAATGCAACTGCATAATCTATCCCTGCTCCTTTGAGAAGATCATCAAACCTTTTATACAAAATTTTGTATTCTTCCCAACCTTCTTTTAAATCTCTTGTAAAACTATGGATATCAGGCATATGAAATCCGCGAAGCCTTTTAAAACCAGAAAGCTCCCCTTTTTGTTCATACCTAAAACTTTTACTAAATTCATACATCCTCAGAGGCAAGCACTTATAAGTTAATGATGCATCTTTCATAATTTTAAATAACCCAAAATCACCTGCAAACCTCATTACCCATTCTTTTTTTGGGTCATCAGCAACTTTAACAGTATAATGCCTTTCATGAAAACTACCTCCTTGCTCATTTATTTCAGGGTCATGCCAATCATAAATTATCGGAGTCTCTATCTGCAAACAATTCAGCCTATTAACTGCTATTTCATGGGCCCAGTCTTTAATAAGCTCAAAAATTAAATTGCCTTTTGGATAAAATTTAAAATGCCCTGAATCTGCTTCTGGAGCATATCCTACTAGCTCTTGTTTTTGCATTTCTTTTATTGAAGGCGGCTCTTTTTTAGATATTTTACCGATTTCCTCATTGAGAATAAAAATCTCTAATTCTTTATTATTTACTTTTTTTAGAATATCCTTGACTTTACTCAAATTGCTTAAATCAAGTTTATATTCCTTTCCTTTAGGAGTTAATATATAATGTTTTTTCTCTATTTTTTCAGAAATAATCTCTCTTTGAGTTTTCTTTTTTAGTTCAACTTCTCCTGCCCCTCCAACTTCTCCATCATAATTAATTTGCCTGCTTAATTCAGATAAAGGATGCCCTTTGCATTTTAATTCAAATTGTTTGTAATAACCAAAAGGGGCTCTTTTTGTTTCAAATCTTTTCAAAGCTTTTTCTGCTTCTTGCAAGACTTTCATTGCAAAATCAGGTCTTGCAAGTGAGGATGACAAGTGAGCATAAGGATAAAGAACAATTGTATCTGCTTTAACTTGCTGTGCTATGTTTTCAATTTCAGCAACTAATTTAAGAACAATATCTGGATTAGATTCATCTTGTTTTTCAATTGCAACTAAAACAACAAGAGGTTCTTTTACTTCTACTAATTCTTTTGCTTCATCTGAAAGCTCTTCTGGCTGTTTTAATGCTTTTTTCAAAGGTTTAAACCTAATATAATCGCAATGCAATGCTAGTATTTTCATTTTCTTTTTACTAATCCTTTTTACTAATATTTAAGAAAGAGAGGATTTATAAAAGTTGTTGATATTCTGTTTTTTTATGAGATGTGAAGAAAATTCAACAATAATGCAAGCTCCTAAAATTAAAAGATTGCCTATGTTTTATTGCTCTAGATATGCGGTACTTTCTGTAAGACATTTAACGGGTAGTAATTATGCTCCAGCAGATACATGGGAGCTAGGAAAGAAAAATAAAATTATTAAAATTTTAAACAAAAAATCAAATATAATAGAAAGTCTTGAGGATTATGTGAATATAATGCTTCCTGGTGAAACTATTGTGGTCTTTTATAATCCAAAAAGTCTTTTTAACAGGCCCTGGAGAATTGGCACTCATTGTGCAGTTTATTTAGGAAAAAACAGTGATCTTATATTTGCAGAACAATATTTTATTAGACAAAGATCTATTTCTTATTCTAAAATGATTAAAAAAGGGCTTTTTCCAAAGCAAATATTAGGCCCTAAAAATTCCTAATCACAACATTTAAATAGTGTTGTTACTGCCTAATAGTTCTAAAATCATGTAAAATGAGACATAAAAACAAACAATATCAGACACAGGAAAAATCTCAGCAACCAGAAGCAAAACCCCCTCAAGAAAAATATGGTTGTTTTAATTGGGTTGGAGAAAATGCAAGAACAGCAGTTGGTTTAGC
>Ga0315550_1001758_pt1 | contig 13306 bp, 13 predicted proteins | sample SalMarSW160190MG_2_FD_203100 | JGI IMG/M metagenome (GOLD analysis project Ga0315550, IMG submission 203100) | Salt marsh sediment microbial communities from the Plum Island Ecosystem LTER, Massachusetts, United States - Salt Marsh Sediment SW1601-90 ... | reverse complement strand
TTGCTTGACGCAGCCGGCGGCCCGATTGACAGCGTTTATGTGCCTGTCGTGTTCGCCGGTCAGTTGGTGACCATCACGATACCGGTATCTGATTTGCCGGGCCCGTTGGCCACCGGCGACCAGGGAGGGTACGCCGCGTTTGCCGCCTACTTCTTCGACAGCTACCAGGCGACGTCCGATGTGTTTCCCAACGGCGACGGGTACCTGCTGGTAACGCCCGAGCCTGCGTCGGGTGTGCTGCTGGCATCGGCGGTGATGTGGTGGGCGTCGAGGCGGCGGCGAAACCGCTAAGCGCGGGCAGTCACACGCGATCGATAGTAATCGCCGCATGTCATGAAGCGCAGACCGCGATCCAGCGCGGCTTGAAGAAACGGTCGCAGCCAGGCGCCTTTGGTCTGCTCGAACTGCTCGAGGGTCTCGGTATTGTGGTCGTGGCTGCACACCGACCATACCAGATCGTCATCGTGAACCCTATCGAGCATCGTCAGCAGATAATCCAGATAGGTCGGGCCGTGTCGGCGGTCGTCGAAGCGCTGCCAGTAGAAGTCGTCCTGGTATCCCTGAACGCCGATTTCGAGCATCTCCGGATAGCCCTGCTGCTCGTAGACGAAGGGCTGGACGTCGAACGGGGTGGGCTGGCAATCGCGGTGGTCGCGGGCGTACGTGCGGAGGTAACGGATGCCGCAACGATGCAGGATGTCGAGCAGATCGGGTCGATCGAGCAGGCCACGATAGTATCCCCACGGTCCGGTCAGGCCGAGACACGTGCGGCCCAGCAATCGCTGGATCATGTCCTGAGTGGTGCGGACTTCCTTCTCGATCTGCTCAAGCGATCCGCCCGGCTGGAAGTACGTTTGCCCGCCGCCGTGCGGGCACGGTCGGCCGTCGCGCGGGTCCATGAACACCGACTTGAGCAAGGTGTGGTCGTAGGTGTGCTGGGCGATCTCCAGCCGTTCGTCCTCGGCAGCGGCCCGCAGGTCTTCCATGCGGGCCTCGAGTGTCTTGCCTGTTACGAAGATGGTCCACGGCACGTCCAGTTCGCGGTGCATGCGGGCGGCGCCTTGGAGAAAGCCGGCCGTGCTGACCGAGGCCGTCTCGACGTCGTAGCCCATTAGAATCGTTCCCGACATGGTTGCGTTGCTCCGGCGAGATTCAGCGGCCGAACCTACTCACAGCTTGGCGACGGCTTGATTCAATCGGTCCACGATTCGGCGGATCTCGGCGCGGGTCTTGTTTACGTCACACGAGACCATGACCGAGCGAGAGAGGATCTCGTTGGTGCGGGGCAGCATCCGCCGCGAGTAGCGCACCTTGCCGGCGCGGTTCTGCGGCAAGCGGAACGGATCGAAGTGACGATGGTGCGAGCCGCGCCTTTCGAGGATAGGCCGCCAGTTGGAATAGATATGCCGCCCGGAGTCAGCCGGCGTGCCGGCGGAGACTTTTTGCGATAGCGCCGCGAGCAGGCGGCGCGTGGTCTGCTCGCTATCAGTGGTCAGAAGCACCTGCACGCCGCAGTCGCCCTGCGGATCGTTGGACGGGGCCAGCCGCACCTTGTCGGTGGCTTCGAACCGGTCGACGATCTGCCGCCGCATAGCCCGCAGCCTGCGGAGGATACCGTCGAGCCGACCGACCTGCACCCTGAGAATGGCGGCCGAGATCTCGTTGCTGCGGACGCACCCGCCGGCGAAAGGCTGCGCGCCCATCCTGCCCACCTCGGGCCACAGGCCGCTGCTGCCGTCGTGCTGCATGAAGGCGCGTTCGTAGACGTCCTTGCGGTCGGTCATCACCGCGCCGCCCTCGCCGCAGGTGATGATCTTGTAGTGGTTGAAGCTGAACGCCCCCGCGTGGCCGATGCTGCCCAGTCGCCTGCCGCGGTACGAGCCGCCGACGGCCTGGCAGGCATCCTCGATGACCAGCAGTCGCCTTCGGCGTGCGATGGCGTTGATCCGCCGCATGTCACAGGGCATGCCCATCATGTGTACGGGAATGACGGCCCGCGTACGACGCGTTACGGCCGACTCGATAGCGCTCGGGTCGATGGTGCACGATTCGTCGACGTCGACGATGACGGGAATGGCGCCGACGGCGGTGACGGTCAGGGCTGTGGCAATGAACGTATAGCCCGGGACGATCACCTCGTCGCCCGGCCCGATTCCCCAGCCGGCCAGGGCGCATACCAGTGAAGCGCTGCCCGACGTGGTGGCTACGCAGTAGCGCGTGCCGATCTTGCGGGCCCACTCCTTTTCGAACTTGACGACCTCGTTGCCGTGGCCGCGACGCGGGTCGCCGTAGCGAAACAGCTCGCCCCGCCGAACGACCCTCGCCACCGCAGCGATTTCCCGGTCACCTATTTCATACATGGCCAGCGCCCTCCAAAGATCATGGCCGCCGACAAGACAAATCCGGTAAACGGGCGTGGCCCACCGCCATCGAGGGCCATTGCCGAACGATCCTACTACAAACACGGGTTCGGGCAAACCTGTGCCGGGCGGCCAAGACATCGCGGGCGCCTGTCCCGACTCGTTGGTCCGCCATTGACTGACTCCGGCGAACTGACCGGGCAGGGGGGTGCTCGCCCATCCGTCCTGGGGTACGATAGCCAAACGGCGGCGTTTGTGCACAGAGCCGAGGCGATCTTGTTGCGAGGGATACATGGCAGAGGTGGAAGTATCGAGTCGACGGCTGATGGCCTGCTATCGCGGCGAGAAGGCCGACCGGATTCCCATTTGTTCGCCCGTCAGTTGGCACCCGATGCGCGACATCGATCGCGAGAAGCCGGGCGGCTGGCGGGCCGAGCCAGACTTCATCGAGGTTGCGCGGCTGGTTCAGCAGCACTGCGACCCACATCCGCTCTGGTCGCCCGCGCCGCCGCCGCGAGTGTTCGCGCCCTATAGCTATCAACGGTTCCTCGAGGCGCCGGAGGAGTATATCGAGCAGCTTCCCGTCGAGCGGATCGGTGCGACGCGGACGCGTGCGACGACGGTTCTGCACACGCCCAAAGGCGATCTGCGGTGGGTGTACGACGAGGACGCGGGCATCGAGACCAGGTGGGACATCGCCAAGCCCATCAAAAGCGTCGAAGACGTCGACCGGATGCTCAGCGTGCCGCAGCGGTTCAGCCCGCCGGGGCGGGCAGAGTTCGACGCGCACCGTCGCTACCGTAGCGAGATGGGGTGCGACGCGGTCGGCGGGGTCAACATCAACTCGATGGTGGCCATGCTCTGCGGTGTGATGGATTACGGACAGATGTTGGAGTGGCTGCTGACCGAGCCCGACGCGATGAAGGCGCTGGCCGAGGCGTGGCTGGCCCGCACGGCTGAGAGGGTTGACTATCTGTTGGATCAGGGCGTGGGTCCCATGTGGCACTTCAACGGGGTGGAGCGGGCCAGTCCGCCGATGATGGGCCCGAAGCAGTGGGACCAGTGGGTCGTGCCGTACGACGGCGCGATCATGCAGCGAATCAAGGCTCGCGACCGGCGGGCGCTGATCCACGTGCACTGCCACGGCAAGGTGGGCACACTGCTGCGGTCGTTCCTCCAGATGGGTGTCGACTCCACCGACCCGGTCGAGCCGCCGACACAGGGCGACATCGAGTTTGCCGACGCCCGCAAGATCGTCGGCGACCGCATGGTGCTGTTCGGCAACATCCAGTTCGCCGACATGGAGCACTGCACTCCCGATCAGATCGAGGACAAGGTGCGATGTGCCATCGAGCAGGGCGGCAAGAGGCGCATGGTGCTCTACCCCAGCGCCACGCCGCACGAGCGCCACACCCCGCAGCTTCTGGCCAACGCAAGGCGATACATCGAGGCGGGCCTGAAGTACGGGGCGATGTGATGGCCGGGCCTTGCCGGCAAAAAGCAGGTTTCCTCGACGGTATGTCGTGCGGGGCACTGGCGGGCGAGTCCCGGCGCGCCGGGATGGCACCCGAGTTCGATGTGACGGCCTGCGACGTTCGCGGGCAAACGTTTGCTCGGCGAGGGCAGGCGTAAAGGGCTCCTATCAGGGAAGGGGGTATTTCGATGACTGCCGATACGATTGTGGTTTGGCCAGGTTTGCTGGTGGCTTGTTGCTCGTGGGCAGCGACGATTGTGGCGGCTATGGCGCCCGCTGGCCCGAGTGCCGGCGGTGCAACGATCATCGATCAGTGGTCCGAGGTGAAGCCTCCCGATCCGCCGGAGGTCACCAAGCAGAAAGTCGATCCCAAGACGACGGCGCTGCTGATTCTCGACATCGAGAGGCGGACCACCAATATGGAGCGTCGGCCGAGGGCGGTGGCGTCGGTGCCGCGGATCGCGCGTCTGTTGACCAGGGCCAGACAGGCCGGGGTGTTCGTTGCGTACAGCACGACGGGAGGGGCGAAGCCTTCGGACATCCTGCCCGAGGTCAAGCCGGCGGAGGGCGAGCCGGTTGTTGCGTCGAGTGTGGACAAGTTCTACAAGACCGACCTGGAAAAGCACCTGGTCGATAAGGGAATCAAGACTGTCATCGTGGTCGGTACGGCCGCTGAAGGTGCGGTGCTGCACACGGCGACGGCGGGGGCGATGCGATCGTTCGAGGTGATCGTGCCGGTGGACGGGCTGTCTTCCTCGACGCTCTACGCCGAGCAGTACGTGTGCTGGCATCTGGTCAACGCGCCGGGGTCGCGGAGGCGAACGACGCTGACGAGGACCGACCTGATTGAGTTCGGCGAACCGACCCAGCCGTAGATGGGCGCCGACTCCATGATTCACCCGGAGTTTCGAAACGACGGGAGGCGTGGTGAGGGTTCCACGCAGCAGTCGAGGCGAATAAGTAGCAGCGTCTCTGCGCAAAAGCAGGACCGCCCGGAGTGGACGGCCCTGTCAGAATCAACGTTCACGCTACAGCGTTATGGACACAGCGCCGGCTTGACCGGCCCACGGTGGGTCAGGTTGGCTTTAACCACACTGTAGTCCGCGGCCGATACACGCCCATTGCCGTTCAGATCCGCACGCACGTCACCACGCACAGTCATAGCCAGCTTCACGCAGCTGTAGTCCGCCGGGGTTACACGCCCAGTCGGCAGGCAGTCGCCGATCAGCATGTACACCTCAAACTGGAACGGCACGACCGTTGCCCAGCCAGGCGCCGAGTCGATCTGATACCAATGCCCGTCGGTCAGTTGGATCAGGTTCTCCTTCGCCTGAAGCGTGCAGCCGTTCGGATCGTCCGTGTCGATCGTGTACGTGAACAGGTTGCTCACGTCGGCGCAACCGTTGCTCATGTCCTGGATGACCAGCGGATTGCCCGACGCCGGCAGCGTGATGGAATCGTCAAAGACGCAGAGGATGAGATTGTTCTGCGTCTTGGGCAGCGAACCGTCGGCGGGTGGTTCGGTGGTCATCAGTTGGGCCGGCGTAAACTCGTCGACGCCCATGTCCACCGTGTAGTCGAAGATCCGGTCGTCGCCGTCCATGTCGCCCCAGCCGTAGTTGCCGATCGGCGCGTTCGGCTCGGACGGGGCCGCCAGAGGATCGTCGAAACTCACCTGCCCGCTGTTGGGATCGACCGCCGTCACCGTCCGCAGTACGCCGTCGCCGTCGTACTCGATCTCGTCATCGATGGCGTAGCGGTTCGGGTCGGCGACGGTGACAAACGTCTGCGTGCCGGTAGCGGTCGTCGTGTCGGAAAAGACCACAGCCGCGTTGTTATCCCCGGCGTTGATGCAGGGCGAATCGGACGAGAGGTGGTAGTCGTTGTCGTCCCATGTGTTCGGATCGTTGTCCGGGCCATCCGGATCGACGAACACTGGATCGTCATCGATGTTGCCCGCGCCCGGGTATATTGCTCCGTCGTTTGGATCATCATCCTGCACGTCGCTGTAGGTGACGGCGGGGCCGCTGGTGCCATCGTTGTAGATCTCATGCGGCGTGTCATTCCAGAGAATGCAGTTGGTCACCGTCGCGCTGATGTTGTAGTAGTTGTACATTCCGCCGCCGTCGAGGGTCGCACTGTTCCCGCTGAACGTGCAGTGGGTCACGCTGGGGCTGCTGTAGTGGTTGTACATCCCGCCGCCGAGCAGACCGTCGTTGCCGCTGAACGCGCACTGGGTCACCGTGGGGCTGCTGCTGTAATAGTTGAACATCCCGCCGCCGCTCCACTGCTCCGCCGCATTGCCGCTAAACGTGCAGCGGGTCACCGTAGGGCTGCTGTCATAGTTGCACATCCCGCCGCCAACAGCGGCGCTGCCATTGGTGATGGTGAATCCCTCCACCACCGCCGCCGCGGTCTCCCCGCTGTCGAAGTAGAACCCGCGTCCCATCCACTCACAGTCGATGATGCAGTTGGCGGCGCCGTTTACCGACCGAACCGTGATCAGCCGACCGCCGAAGTCGAGGTTGCGGTTGTCCACGCCGGTGTACTCACCGTCCAGCACCAGCACCGTGTCGCCGTCGACCACAGCGGCGTCGATGCCCTCCTGGATGGCATCGAACGGATGGGCGGGCGAGCCGTCCTCATTGGGATCGCTGACCGTCGGATCGCCGGCACCCGGATCGCCCGGGGCGTCGTCGTCCACATACCAGGTGGTCTGGGCGCAGGCGTCGCCCGCCGCGGCCAGCACGCCGATCAGCAGAACCACAAGTACCCGATGGGAAAGCACACCAGACATGACACGTTCCTCCGTCGTCCGGCGGGCATGAACTAAAGCCCGGGAAAGGTGAAATACCCCGATGGTGACCGGCGGTGTCGGTGAAGTGCGGCGGTCACCGGCCCGAAGCGGCATGCAGACACTCAGGCCGCCACGCCCGTATGGCCGTCGCGCCCGCCGAAACTCCCGTCAGCGGACACGTTGACTCTAGTGTACCGAATTAGGTGCAGGACAGCAACGGCCACGCCCGCCTGACCGGATTGCTCGGGGATCGTGGCGTAGACCAGGAGGGACAGAGCCGCTCACGTGTAGTAGTGCAATGCCCGGGACTGGATTCGAACCAGCACGAGGTTTAACCCTCACCAGGCCCTCAACCTGGCGCGTCTGCCAATTCCGCCACCCGGGCGTGCCGCTTCACAACCCCATACCGCCATGACGATAAGCACCGCCGGTGGACGTGTCAATATCGCCCAGTGCCATATAGGTGTCACCGGGTGCCAAGCGAGCGACCATTCGGCCTTGACAATTCGCATTTATCCGGTAGCCTCCGCGTTGATATCGGATGGTCCGTGGCGTATTGCGGAGGGCTATGGCGATGCAGCGCGTGTCCAGAGGTGATGGTAGTGTCGGCTGGCGAGGGGCCGCCAAACGGCTGCCGCCCGCACGTGGCAGCGGTGTCGCAGGCGGCTTCACTTTGGTGGAGCTACTCGTGGTGATCGCCATCATCGCGCTTCTGCTGGCGATTCTGTTGCCAACTCTGGGCGGGGCGCGGGCGCAGGCCAGGTCAGCCGTCTGCGCGTCCAATCTCCGGCAGCTCGCCATCGCGATGCACGCCTATTCGGGCGAGCAGGGCGACTGGCTGCCCGGCTCGCCCCATACCAGCGGCAACGGTGCCTACTTCGGGTCTCGCCGAAACCTGGAGGACGGCTCGGCTGAGCAGTACGCCTGGGATCCGATGCGCGACGTCTGGCCAGCCGTCCATGCGTTCGATTGGGCGGGCCCGCTCATGCCGTACGTGGGTATCAAGCCGCCCCGCGGCCGCGTCGAGCGCTATCAAGCGGGTCGGGAGGGGGTGTTTCTCTGTCCGAGCAACCGCAAGCGACTGGTTTCGACGAACATCCATCTGTTCGAACAGACCACCACCCAGGCGTGCAGCTACGCCACGAGCAAGTGGTTTTCATATCTGCCGGTCTGCCTGAGGGGTGGGGTCGAGTCTGACGGATATCATCATGGCGGTAACACCTACTGGGTGCGCCCTCAGGTGCCGGCGCGATATCGCCCCACGCTGGGCGGCGTGGGTAACGCGTCGCGCAAGATATTCCTGGCCGATGCCCATCGAGCCAATCGGGCGTTGGTGAACCCCGGCGAGGCCGGCCTACACGTCGACAACTACGACCTGGGCTACACCACGCACGGCGCATGGGCTCGCCCCGACGGTGAGCCCGCCACCGCCGACCTGAGCTTGTCCTACCGTTGGGAGCCGGCTCGCTCGTGGGCCTTGCGCCACACCAATGGGATCAACGCGGTATTCTTCGACAGCCACGTCACGCATCTGGATGAGGGCGACTCGGATGCCAACGAGGGGTACGGGAGCGGCGCTCGCACGGCCGAGTACTGGTATCCAACGGGCATGGACACCGCAACCCTGACAGGTCTGGGCAACGAGCCGATCGTGGTACCATGACCGCGCACATCACCGCCCCATGTCCCGGTTTTCAGCCGCACCACGACGTTGCGAGAGGCGCGGGAACACTCAGGCCAGATCGCGCCCCGTCGAAGCCATCATCAGCTTGCCGTACTTGACCCCCCGCGTGCTGGCCAACTGATCGGCAATCTGCCGCAGGCGGTTTGCCTGGCCTCGCAAGACGATCACTTCCAGGCAGTTGCGGTGATCGAGGTGGACGTGGAGCGCAGAAATGATCTGCTTGCCGATCTCGTGCTGTATGTGGGTCAGCTTGGTGGCCAGGTCGGGCACGTGATGGTCGTACACCAGGCAGACCGCACCGGCGGTCTGGCTCTTGCCCTCCTGCCACTGGGTCTCGATGATCTTCTCCCGCACAAGATCGCGAATCGCCTCGCTGCGGTTGGTGTAGCCTTTCCGCTCGATCAGCATGTCGAAGGCTTTCAGCAGGTCAGCCTCCATCGATACGCCGAACCGCATCAATCCAGCAGCGGCTTGCTGCTGACTGGGGCGTTGCTTTGGGTCCGTTCTCTTGGCCATAATCTGTCGAGCAGAACCTTTGACGTAGCGTGCGGTCACTTCGACTGGCCGCTGATGGCAGCGACTGAGGAAATCACTTGCACCCGCTCGATCCTGGAGAGAAAACGTGACCGATCAAGAAACCACTCTGGCCCAGTTGCGCGGCGCCGTAGCCGACTTCGTCCGTGCCCGCGACTGGGAGCAATTCCACGACCCCAAGAACCTCGCCATGTCGATCGCGATCGAGGCCGCCGAGCTGATGGAGCTGTTCCAGTGGCACCGCAGCGATCAACTGCCGGAGACTCTCGGTGAGTCGCCGTTGCGCCGGCGGATACAGGAGGAGTTGGCCGATGTGACTTGCTTTGTGCTCTCATTCGCCAACGCCCTGGATATGGACCTGTCGTCAGCCGTGCAGGAGAAGCTGGCCAAGAACGCACGGAAGTATCCCGTCGAGCAGTATCGCGGGCGCTTCCAGTGATCGTTATTCCGATGGGCCAGCTTGCCCCACGCGGTCGCGAACGGCGTGGATCATCCGCTCCCACCGCTCGCCCGTCTGAGGCAGTTCGTACTGGAGGATGTCGGCCAGCAGAACGTAATCGCGCCCCTCGATGGCTTCCTTGACGCCGTTTAGCTGCTCCCGCAGCACGTCGAACAGTTCGGGCAGCGGCTGCTGCTCGACGTGCATGGTATCCAGATCGAGGCTGAGCAACTGCGCCGTCCGCCGTACCGAGTCGCCAGCCTGATTCCAGGCCTCCAGGCAACTACCCAGAAGCTTCATGGCTCGGGGGGTCTGTCCCTGGTTGAGCAGTTCGACCACTTCCCGGGTCATCGGGCCGGTTTCGCCGAAGAGGGCGGCTGCCCCTTCGAGTGCGTCGATGGCAAGTTGCCGCGGCGACATCGTGGCAAGCTCCACCTTTGCGTAGGAGCCGATCGGTGAGGCCAGGACGTCTTCCAGTCTTTCCGAGGCGACCTCCTGACCGTCGCACCGAATAGCCACCAGCATTCGTTGCTGAGTGGGAAGCTGTCCTTTCACCTGCTCTACCACATCGCCCACCGTCGTCTGCCCGTCGGTGTGGGGATCGAAAAGCTCGTCATCCAGGTACACTTGCATAGTCAGACTCCCGCGCCGCAGAGGGGGACCCATACGACCCATGTAGCGGCGGATTGTACTGGCTGCCAGGCGCTGTGCCCACACAAACGCTGCCGATCCGCCGGCATGGACGGCAACGATGGCCGCCGGACGCCGGAATAGTCCGCCAAAGAGCACTGCTCGCGAGCAGTCGCACACGCGTCGAAGGGCCGGCAGACGTTAGAATAATTTTCTCGATCGAGGAGTCGTTCCACGATTCAGCCTGCATAAGCATCTGTAAGATACTGTTATGCATATAGTTACGCCGTCTAAGTGATTGATCGGTTGCCGGTGATGAATCGCGCAAGAAATGCGCGTTTCGGCTGGCACGTGGCGAACTTGCCGCTACAATTCCGCAATTCCCGTGCCGGGGCAGGGCGGCCGTCCTGAATGCCGGGCGGCCGGGCAACTAGCTGTAGGAAAGCGGCGACGATGTTACGACCGAAGCGGTACATACTACGGGCACGCTCCAGACCCATTGCGCTGGGCGTTTTGGTGGCGCATTTCTGCGTCGCGGTCGTCGGCGCGGCGCTGGCCCGCAATGGTTCCAGTCATGCGCCGCGGCTTACTGCGCGTGGGCCGACGTCTGCGTCCCCGGCGTTGGCGACCGAGGTCGTCGAGCTGGACGCTGCCGCGCCACGGCCGGCCCTGATCCCACTACGGCTTCCAGAGGTGCCTGTCGCCACACCGTCTGACGGGGGTAAGAGCACACGCGGGGTGCGACGCAACGCAGCGAAGGCCCGACGGGAGCTGTTCACCGTAACGGCCTACTGCCCATGTCGGAAATGTTGCGGGGTCTGGTCAGGCGACGGCAAGACGGCCAGCGGGCGAAGCATCCGCCACAACGGGGCGCGCTTCGTGGCGGCCGACACGCGCGTCCTGCCATTTTTCACCAAGGTGTCCGTGCCGGGCTATGCGGGGGGCAGGGCGGTACCCGTCATCGACCGGGGGAAAAAAGTGCGCGGGCGACACATCGATCTGTTCTTCCGATCGCACCGTCAGGCCAAGCGGTGGGGCAGTCGGAAGATGTGGATCACGATCTATCGTTAGGAGAGGCCCGCGCCGGCTCTGCCTGTCGCCAAGCTCGCAAGAGCCTAGCGCGGTTCGACGCGGCGGGCGTAGTCTCGCAGGCGATCGACGTGATCGGCGTATCGCTCGGGTCGAAAGCGGTACTCCTGCATCTCGCGGATGGCGTCCTCGACGTCGGTGCCGTCAAACTCCATGCGCCAGATGGCTGCCAGATACCCCGTTCGGGCTTGCCCGGCTTCGCAATGCAGCAGGATCGGATGGTTCTCGCTGTCTCGGCAAAGGGCGAGGAATTCGGCGACGTCGTCATCGGTGGGTATGCAGCCGGCGCGGACGGGCAGGTTGACCAGCCGGATCCCAAACTGCCTGGCCGCTTCGCGCTCGGCCTCGTACCAGCCGTCGTCGGCGTCTTCGGTGGTGGGGCGCAGGTTGACGATCGTTCTGATGCCGTGTCGCTCCGACAGCACGGCCACCTGGTGGGCGCTGGGTTGGGCCGAACGGTAGAGCACTCCTCGGCGGACCGCGCCGAAGTTTTTGATGTGATTCCATTTGCTGGCGACGATTCCGATGACGATCAGCGCGGCGACCGTGACGATCATCGCGATCATGATCGCTTCCATGCGTCGCGCGGCAGGGCGGGGCGTTGGGTTGGGTTGGTACATACTCATGGGATAACGGCGGGGTCAGATGTAATTCAGTCCGTAGTTGGGCACCGGCAGGGGCAGCATCGAGCCCAGCACTTCCTGTTGCTCGGGCAGAAGCGCCGCAAGGGCTTCGGGCCAGGCCTGTGGTCCGTTGAAAAGTGCGGCGCCGACGTCGGCAGCGCCGGTCAACTCGGCACGTTGGCGGCCTACGGCAATGACGAGGCGCTCACCGCCCTTGCTGGGCGTAATGGCCACGCCGGCAACTCCGGCGAAACGCTCGGCGAGCCGTTCGCACAACGCCGCAAGATCGAGGATTCGAAGCGTCCAGCCCGACGTTTGCGTCTCGACGGGGCAACCAACAGCTTCGATCGCCGCCAGCGACTCGATCTCGCCCGGCAGCGCGGCAAACTGAATCGAGTCGGCCGGAATCTGCTCGAGCGCCGCCCGGGCCAGCGGCGCGAGCGTCTCGGGCGCACCGACGTGGTTGACCACGCGCGGTCCGCGCCCGGCCATCGGGCCGTGGTGCAACACAAGCAGGAATCCGGCGGCCTCGTCGTCCTTGTCGCACGCCACCCAGGCAGAACTCGAGATAGCCAGATGGGATTTCAGCAGCGGGCTGGCCGTCTCCTGCGACCAGGCGTAGCGAACCGTCTGCCGGCCGTGCAGCGACAGGACCGCAGGCAGATCACGGTCCTCATATTGGCGGACCGACAGCCCGGGTGCACCGCCCGAACTCAGTTGGTCGGCACTGATCTGAGCGAGTTGCGTCGGTGCAATCTGGCAAGCGGAGCGGCGGCTGTACAACGTCCTGTTGCCCGAGATGGGCATGAGCAGGCAGCCTTGCTGCCGAGCGCGGGCGATGGCCAGGTCGGTCAGCTCGCCCGCCAACCCGCGCCCCCTGTAATCCGGGTGCGTACACACCGAGCCGAGGCACGCCACCGGCAACTCCAGCCCGTCGCACACCATGGTCTGTCGGTATACGCCCACCAGCGAGACCAGGCGCCCGTCGGCGCGTGTGATGTACAGATCCTCACAGTTGCCGGCCGACAGAAGCAGCGGGAACTCTTCGCCCATCGTAGGGGTGCGTCCGCTGGCCGTGCGGAACACCAGGTTGGCCAGTTCGATCAGCTCGGGCACTTCTTCGGGCCGGGCAGTTCGCGGTCCGTCGTCGGTTGAATGTGGCGCGCCGCACATCGGTTGACCGAATCCTTTCTGTTAGAGCAGGTGTACTCATCCCGTGCCGCGGTGGCCGGGTTTCAACCCGTCGGGCGACCGCGCCAACTAGGTGGTGGTTGTATCTTGCTCGGGGGAGCTTTCTGGCGGCGGGGTTGGTTGGTCGGCGCGCAGAGGCCCTTGCTGCTGATTCGGCGGCGCGGGGGTCTGGCCCTCTGCGGCCTGCTCCACTTCTTCCTCAATCCCGCGCAGGCCCTTCTTGAACTCGACCACGCCCTTGCCGAGCGACCGCGCCACCTCCGGCAGCCGCCTGCCGAAAATCAGCAGGGCAAACAGGCCGATGACCAGCCACTCGGTGTTGCCCGGAAGACTTAGGAACGCGACTGTCAAGGCTCGTTATCCTTCGCGGCCTCGTCAACCTGACCGCTCTGACCGCTCTGGCCGGTCGGCTCGGACGACTCAGACGGCTCAGAACCCGAACTGAGCCCCTTGCGAAACTCGGTGATGCTGCGGCCAAAGGAGCG
>Ga0315550_1001757_pt1 | contig 13308 bp, 17 predicted proteins | sample SalMarSW160190MG_2_FD_203100 | JGI IMG/M metagenome (GOLD analysis project Ga0315550, IMG submission 203100) | Salt marsh sediment microbial communities from the Plum Island Ecosystem LTER, Massachusetts, United States - Salt Marsh Sediment SW1601-90 ... | reverse complement strand
GGTTGGCCACGTTGCCGCACGCGATGAGCAACAACAGCCCCGACGCACCGAGCAGCACATAGAGGGCAAGCCGCGCATCGCCGACGACCTGATCGAGCAGCGGGACGGCGCTCAAGGTGAGCCCGCCGTTCGGCGGATACATCTTCGGGTACTGGGCCTTCATGCGCGCGGCGATGCCGTCCAGCTCCGCCTGCGCGCCGGCGAGCGTCACGCCGGGCTTCAGCTTCACGAAGACATCGAAATCCTCGTGGTGCCGCTGCGTGCGCGCGCTCACCGGAAACGGAAGCGGCAAGATGAAGTTGACGCTCCCGATCGTGTTGACCGTCGGCATGACCCCGCGGTCGAACGCGACGTCGGGTGCCAGCACGCCCACGATGGGATACGGCTGCCCGTTCAACGTCAGCGTCTTGCCCAGCACGTTGGGATCGGCGCCGAAGCGCGCGCGCCAGAAGTGGTGGGTGAGGATGACGTCTTGCTCGCCGCCGGGTGTGTCGTCGGTCGCGTTGAAGAGACGGCCCAGCGCCGCGCGCGCACCGAAGACCGTGAACAATGAGGACGACGCGCGCACGCCGTCCACCCGCTCGGGGTGGGTGTTGTCGATGCCGGTCAGATTGAAGCTGCTGTTGATGGCCGCCGCCACCGAGGAGAACGACTTTGCCTCGGCGGCGATGTCCAGGTACTGGCCCGGCGAGAGCCAGTCCTGCGGGACGTTGAGCCCGGGAGAGCGTTGCCAGATGATCGCGATGCGTCCGGCGTCGCGATACGGGAGGGGGCGGAGGAGGAGCGCATCGGCAGCGCTGAAGATCGCCGTGGTGGCGCCGATCCCGAGTGCGAGCGACAGCACGGCGGCCGCCGCGAACGACGGCGAGGTGGTCAGGATCCTGAGGGCATGCCGGAAGTCACTCCACGCTGGGCGCATCGGGCTTCTCGCGATGGGTTCCGGTCGTGAGGCGAGGTTGACCGCTCAGTATTTGATCTGGTGGGCGACGCCGCAAGGGCTTCTCCTTGCGCACGCAATTCATCACTGTCTCAGCCTCCGTTCACACCTCCCATGTTATTGGGCGCGAATGCGGCCGGCAGCGCCGGCATCCGCCACGCCGCGCACGTGGCGCCGCCGCTCTCGAGCACGCAGCGAGCTCGTTTTGTAAGGAGGAGACCATGCAGGCAGGATTACGTAGCATGCGAGCGGCGGTGGCCGTCGCGCTCGTCGCGTTCGCATTCGCGGCGTGTGGGGACAGCGCGGGGACCGGCCCGACGCCGACCACGGTCGTGGGGAACTGGAACGTCACGAGCCTCACCGCTCCGACTCAGCCCTCATGGGGCGACGCGGTGAAGGACGACGGGATGTCGATCAGCCTCGCGCTCACCAGCGGCGGCAGCTACACGCTCACCGCGAGCGGTGACGACCCGACCGATCCGTGGGTGTGCACGAACACGGCGAGCTGCTCGTACACGGGGACCTACAGCACGTCCGGGAACACGATCACGTGGGATCAGGGAACAGCGAGCGAGGCCACGGCCACGTTCAGCTTCTCGGCGGGTACCATGACGATCAACTACCAGGCCAATGCCGTGATCACGGACCCGTACAAGATCGTCCTGCAGCCGAAGTAATCCGGTTTCGGGTACCTCGGCCGGTGCGCGACGGCCGAGGCCTACCCGCCCTGTGCGGCGGTCCATGCACACAGCAGGTCCTTGTCCGCTTCGCTCAGGCGTGCGTCGGCGTGCATGAGCAGGTACAGGCGCGGCGGCATGACATCTCTGCGCACATCCTGGCACATCCAGCGAAACTGTTGCTGCGGCGTCGGCTCGCGCACCGGGTCCGTCGACCAGCGTGAAAAGTCGAGATCCCCACGAGCGTGCCGCACGTCGTGTATCACCAGCCAGGACACGGGGGCGACGTGCGAATACCACGGCCAGCGCGTCTCGTCGGAGTGGCAGTCGTAGCACGATCGGCGGAGCAAGGAATCGACGCTGTTCGGAACCGTCACCAGATCGTTCATTCGTCCGTCGCTCGGCAACACGCCCCGCGGATGCTCCGGACGGATGAACTGGGCGCCGACCAGGGCGACCACCAGCGCCGCACCGACGGCGCGGGCGAGTCGCCGCACCCGCGCACGTCGAAGGAGCCGCGTCACCGGCCCTTCGCCCGCGCCTCCGCGTATCCCGGGACGCCCGCGCCAAGCTGGATGTCGCGACGCACGTGCCAGACGCCGTCCGCATCACGGGTCGGGTGCGTGAGCCCGCTGCCGCCACGGCCGTCGGCGTCGCTCTGACGCGTCGCGTCGCTGAGCAGCGGATCGTCGTCGAAATGGATCGACGCGATGTAGTAGGTGCAGCACCCGGGCTCGATCACGTGCATGTGGACGTGCTCCGGCGCGTTGCGACCGGGGTAGTGACCCGGCCGGATCGTGATGAAGCGGTAATGACCGAGGGAATCGGTCTTCGCCCACCCGCGAAGCTGGCCGTGCCGGCGCGCCCACTCGCCCGGCGCGTGCGCGAGCTGACGATAGATCCCGTTGGCGTCCGTGTGGTAGGCATACACGATGATGCCCGGGACGGGCTCGCCCCGCTGGTCGCGCACGGTTCCGTCGATGATCAACGGCTGTCCCGGCTCTCCGGGTGGTGCAATCCGGGTCACCGACGAGAGCGTATCCGGTAATCCTTCGAAGACCCCCTCGCAGCCTTCGCACGGACCGCCGATGATCGGCTCGCGTGGGCGCGCGTCCGCCTGCTGTTGTGCGTGGGATGCAATCGGGATGGCGCCACAGAACGCCAAGGCGAGAACGACGCGAAGATGTATACCCATGGATCACGTCCAGTCGAGTACGCTACGGCATGTGCACCTGCGCCGAGTCCGGCAGCACGCGCACCCAGATATTGCGGAAGCTGATCGGCGCGCTCGGATCGCCGTGCGCCTGAAGCTTGATCGGCTCTTTCCCGTGTGCTTTGTAGTGTGGCTTCCCGATATAGAGCGTCGGCCCCAGGAGCGCCACGTGATCCTGCACGAGCACGCCGTTCTGGAACGCGGTCACGTAGGCGGGCGTGTTCAGCGCGCCGTCCGCCTTGAACGTGGGCGCCGTCCAGATCACGTCGTACACGTTCCACTCGCCGGGCGGACGCATGGCATTCACCAACGGCGGATACTGTTTGTAGATCGCCGCCGCCTGACCGTTCACGTACGTCGCGTTCTTGTACGAATCGAGAATCTGGATCTCGTAGCCGTCGTCGCCGGGACCGGTCGAGGCCAGGAACAGTCCGCTGTTGCCGCGCGCCTGCCCGGAGCCCGTGATCCCCGGGGGCTCGCGCCACTCGAGATGCAGCTGATAGTTCCCGAACTTCCGCTTGGTCTCGATGTTCCCCGTCTTCTTGTTCACCGTGAGCACGCCGTCGTGCACGTCCCACTGCGCCGGCGTGTGATCGTCGGCCGAGACCCACGCGTTTTCGTCGTGGCCGTCAAAGAGGATGATGGCGTCGGAGGGCGGGTCGCGATCGGTGCGGCCCGGGGTGACGACGGCCGGCACGGGCTTCCAGACTTCCGTCGCCTCGGGGCGCGGCGTCGCGCCCTGCGCCAACGCGGGCGTCGCGATGACGCAGGCGAGCAGCGGGATACCGAGCGTAGCGGGCATTCTCACGGTGAGCGTCTCCAGGAGATTGGTGTGCGGCATAACGACACGGTAGCTGAGTACCCAGGCGAATGTCCAAAGGTCGTCCAAAATTATAGAATTCTTCAAGATGTTGACAGAGTCCAGAACTCATCGCATACTCCGATCATGCCCGAAGAGCCCGCCGACCTCCTCCGCCAACACGGCCTCCACGTCACGGCCCAGCGCCTCGCCGTGCTGCGCGCGGTGTCGGCTGCGCCGCACGTCACGGCCGACGGCGTGGCGGAGGCCGCCAACGCCGAGATCGGCGCCATCTCGCGCCAGGCGGTCTACGACGCGCTCGGCGTGCTGGTCGAGAAGGGCGTGCTCCGGCGCATCCAGCCCACCGGGTCGCCCGCCCGCTACGAGACGCGCGTCGCCGACAACCACCATCACCTGATCTGCCGGGTCTGCGGCCGGGTGGTGGACGTGGATTGTGCGGTTGGGGAAGCGCCGTGCCTCACGCCATCGGAAAGCATGAACTACGAGATCGACGAGGCCGAGGTCGTCTATTGGGGCCGATGCCCCGAGTGCCGAGCTCGCGCCACGTCCGACGTCTGACAACGCATCCGCAACCACACGAGAGAGATCATGTCTGACGAAAGCAAATGCCCCGTCCCCCACGTCCTCACCGGCACGTCGAACCGTGATTGGTGGCCCAACCAGCTCAAGCTCGAGCTGCTCAGCGCGCATTCCGAGAAGTCCGATCCGATGGGCGAGGACTTCAACTATAAGGAAGCGTTCGAGAGCCTCGACCTCGCCGCGGTCAAGAAGGATCTCGCGGCACTGATGACCGACTCGAAGGAATGGTGGCCCGCGGACTTCGGTCATTACGGCCCGCTGTTCATCCGCATGGCGTGGCACAGCACGGGTACCTACCGCACCGGTGACGGCCGCGGCGGCGGCGGGCGGGGGCAGCAGCGCTTCGCGCCGATCAACAGCTGGCCCGACAACGTGAGCCTCGACAAGGCGCGCCGCCTGATCTGGCCGATCAAGCAGAAGTACGGCCGGAAGATCTCGTGGGCGGACCTGATCATCCTGGCCGGGAACGTCGCGCTCGAGACGATGGGCTTCAAGACGTTCGGGTTCGGGGGCGGACGCGAGGACGTCTGGGAGCCCGATCAGGACGTGTACTGGGGCATGGAGAAGACCTGGCTCGCCGACGAGCGCTATTCGGGTGATCGCGATCTCGAGAATCCGCTCGCCGCGGTGCAGATGGGACTCATCTACGTGAACCCGGAAGGCCCGAACGGCAATCCCGATCCGCTCGCCGCGGCCACGGACATCCGCGAGACCTTCGCGCGCATGGCGATGAATGACGAAGAGACCGTCGCGTTGATCGCGGGCGGCCATACCTTCGGCAAGACCCACGGCGCGGCACCCGTCACGAACGTCGGCCCCGAGCCCGAGGCCGCGCCGATCGAGGAGCAGGGCTTCGGCTGGAAGAACAGCTATGGCACCGGCAAGGGCGGCGACACGATCACCAGCGGCCTCGAGGTCACCTGGACCGAGACGCCGACCACGTGGAGCAACAACTTCTTCGAGAACCTCTTCGGCTACGAGTGGGAGCCGTCGAAGAGCCCGGCCGGCGCGCATCAGTGGGTGGCCAAGGGCCAGCCGGCCGCCGTGCCGGACGCGGTCGATCCGTCCAAGAAGCATCCGCCGACGATGCTCACCACGGACCTGTCACTCCGGTTCGATCCGATCTATGAGAAGATCTCGCGCCGGTTCATGGAGCACCCGGACGAGCTCGCCGACGCGTTCGCTCGCGCCTGGTTCAAGCTCACGCACCGCGACATGGGGCCGCGCTCCCGCTACCTCGGCCCCGAGGTCCCGAAGGAAGAGCTGATCTGGCAGGATCCGATCCCCAAGGTGAACCACAAGCTGATCGGCGCGAGGGATGTGGCCGACCTCAAGAAGAAGCTCCTCGCGTCGGGCCTCTCGATCGCCGAATTGGTTTCCACCGCGTGGGCCTCGGCATCCACCTTCCGCGGCTCCGACAAGCGCGGCGGGGCGAACGGCGCGCGGATCCGTCTGGCACCGCAGAAGGACTGGGAGGTGAACCGGCCGGAACAGCTGGCCAGGGTGCTGAAGAAGCTGGACGGTATTCGGAAGGCGTTCAACAAGACGGCGACGGGTGGCAAGACGGTCTCGCTCGCCGATCTGATCGTGCTCGGCGGGTGCACCGCCGTGGAGCAGGCGGCGAAGAACGCGGGTGTGAAGGTGACGGTGCCGTTCACCCCCGGACGGATGGACGCCTCGGAGAAGCAGACCGACGTGGACTCCTTCGCCGTGCTCGAGCCGATCGCCGATCCCTTCCGGAACTACCTCAAGGGGAACTACAGCGTCCCCGCCGAGGCGCTGATGGTGGACAAGGCGCAGCTCCTGACGCTCACCGCGCCGGAGCTCACCGTGCTGGTCGGCGGGATGCGCGTCCTCGGCACGAACGCGGACGGCGGCACGCACGGCATGTTCACGCATCGTGACGAGGCGCTCACCAACGATTTCTTCGTGAACCTCCTCGACATGGGGACGGAGTGGAAGCCGGTCTCCAAGGACGCCGACACGTTCGAGGGTCGCGACCGCAAGACGGGCAAGGTCAAGTGGACCGGCACGCGCGTGGATCTGGTCTTCGGGTCGAACTCACGGCTGCGCGCGCTGTCGGAGGTCTACGCGGCCGCGGACGCGAAGGAGAAGTTCGTGCACGACTTCGTCAATGCGTGGGACAAGGTGATGAACCTGGATCGGTTCGACGTGCGATAAGAAGGAGTACTCGGTGCGGCATGCGGCGGCGGGGGACGCTCCCCGCCGCCGCTCTCTCATCCGGGCAAGTCGCTGAAGAGCGTCGGAACGTCGATCTGCATTTCTGGCAGGTCCGGCGCGAGGCGCCAGCGTGCCACGTCGGAGACGATCTCCGGCCGTTCGTCCTCCGGATGCCACACCTCGATCAGCTGCGCATCGGGATCCACCACCCAATACGTCGCGACACCTCGGCGCTGATAGAGCCGTCGCTTCTTCAAGCGATCGCCGCGCGCCGAGCTGGGCGAGATCACCTCGATGGCAAGGAGCAGCGTGCGATAGTCGCGCCAGTCGTTCGTGACCTCCGCGCGCGGGACGATGAGGATATCCGGTTGCACGTACTCGTGCGTGCTCCAGATGATATCCGCCGGAGCGGCGAATCCCATCGCGATCGCTCGGTATGGTGCGAGATACCGGAACAACTCACCGATGAGCTGCCAACGCACGATCTCGTGCCGGGGGGCGGGCGAGGGCGTCACGAGCAGCTCCCCGTCCACCACTTCGTAGCGGTTCCCATCGCTCGGGAAGGCGAGCACTTCGTCCGCGGTGTAGCGCCGCAGGGTATCCGGCATGCCCATAGTATCGGCCCTCCTCGGCCGAGCGTGCAAGCGGGGGACATGCCGGAGGGTGCGATGCACGGTGCGGTGGCGCGTCATCGAATTCCCGCGGAGGCCATCGGATCCTCACGTCGAGCCCTTCGCCACCGGCTCCTTGCCGCCTCGCCGCGCATGCCCTACTCTGGGGCGGTACACTCCAGGGTGAAGGGGGAACACATGGGGGTGAAGCTCTCTGGCTGGAAATTGCTGCTCGCGCTGGCCGTCGTGGCCGCCATCGCCGCGTATCGCGTCGAGACGGCGAACACCAAGCTCGATACCCAGGCGCGCGCCAGGATGCAGCGGTGGGTTCAGGCGGAAGTGATCCGGCCGATCATCGCCGACACGACCAAGGACCTCGCGGAGAAGGGCGCCGCCCTCGAGCAGGCGTCGACCGTCACGGTCAAGTCCGTCGCGGTCCGCGGCCCATTGAGCGACGCGATCATGCGCGTGGAGCTGAACCCGAGCCCGGCGCTCCCGCCCGGTACCCCGTTAGTGCGCTACTATCGCACGCACTATACCGACGGCATCGGGTGGTTTCACGACGGCAACTCGACGAGGCTGCTCTGGGATCTGGCCGCCTTGCGCTACTGAACGAACGCGCCTCCGAATTCCTTCAGATGTTGCGGAACCCAGTCGTGCACGCAGGGTAACCCCGGTGCTCGCGTCACAGATGTGCGGCGGTAGGCATCCCACCCACACCCATCGGGGGACAAATGGCGCACTTCATGCTCGTGCGGCACAAGGTGAAGGACTTTGCCGCGTGGAAGCCCGTGTACGACGCGCACGCTCCAACGCGCCGGGCGGCCGGCCTCACGGATCGCCGGCTCATGCGGGGGATCGACGACCCGCATCAGGTCATCGTGCTGTTCGAGGCCGCAGATCTCGATCGCGCCAAGGCCTTCGCGAACTCCGATGATCTGCGGGAGACCATGATGCGCGCCGGCGTGCAGGATCAGCCGGACGTCTACTACCTCGACGGTGTCGACGCGTAGATCCGGACGGCGAGAAGCTTCACCAACGGGTGAGATAGCGCAGGCACGATGGGGGGTGGCGTGGTACACGTCACCCCCCCGCCTCTTTCCCTACAACAGCCGGACGCTCGCGCCATCAGGTGGCACCTTGACGGACGCTTGACGACGCCTGGCGACGTTCTCCGCAGCCGAACGCGGGGGATCCCATGCGGAAACTGCTGATGCTCGTCCTTCTCGTCGCGACCCGACCGTGCGCCGCGCAGACGGCGCCGGCTCCAGGCGCATTCGTCGAGTTCGCGGGGGACGCGCTGCTCGGCATGAGCCTCCATGCCGAGATGCCGGTCCGCGCGAACCTGCTGGTTCGCGCGGGGGTCGGCGTGGACTTCTTCAGTTACACGACCGTCTTACCCGTGCAGGTGGTGCTGCTGACGGGACGGGGGAACTCCAAGTTGGAGCTCGCCGCCGGCATCACGGTGGCAAACGAACCCACTCAGTACAGCGGGAATTGGCACTGGAACGGGACGCGGGTGTTCCCCAGCGGCTTCCTCGGATATCGCTATGAACGATCGTCCGGGATCCTGTTCCGCATCGGGGTGATCCCCCTGTTCTGGACGAACGCGCATATCCCGTGGCTGGCAGTGGGGATTGGGCGCGCCTTCTAGCGCCCCTACCCCAGACTCCAGATCGATGGCGTGCTCACGGTCCTGGGATGTAGAACGTGCCGATCATGAACGGACTCGTGGGCCAGGACCACGGGACGAGTATCCACCCGACCGGGTCCGCCCGGCTCACCGTGATCGCTCCGTCCCAGGCACCACAATCGCCCCCCACGGGAGGTCGGACGACGCTCCACGTGCGGCGGTCGATGACCAGGTAGTGTGCTCCGCACTCGTAGTCGCCCCTGAAGCCAATCAGCCAGGGCCTGAATGGATCCCAGGTCAGGCGAGAGATGTAAGCGAACACCCAGCTGCCGTATTCCGAGGCCACCTCTACGGCGGCGAGGCGCGCGCCGGTCGCGGCGTCGAGCAGGACGAGGCTGTCGGCGTGCCGTGCGAGCGCGGCGATCGTATCGCCCGACGGCGTGAACGTGGCGCCGGGCCCCACGGTGGTATCCCGGTACAGCAATCGGCCCTGCGCGAGATCGAAGACCAGAATGCCCGCATCCCACGAGTCGGCGAGGCCGATACGACCGTCGGGCGAAAGCTCAAGACGCTGGACGGAACCTGCCCGCCACGCGCTCCACTGCCATGCGCCGGCCGGCCCGCGAACCGCCACTGCCACCGTGTCGTACTTGGCGAGAAGCCACACCCCGGGCGGGTAGTTGAGCGCGTGGCGCACGGGCTGCTCGCCGGAACCGCCGTTCAGGGGCCACGCGCGCGGGCCGCTATCCAACTCGACCGGCGCCGAGCCCATGGAGTAGACGCGTGCGCGGAGCGTCCCGCATCCACGGTCGGCGGTGACGACTGCACCGTTCGCCGACGCGCCGATCTCATACAGACAAGAAGGATCAACCGTGGAGTCCACGAGCGCGGGGGTCTGCGCGGGGTCGCGCACGTCGAACAGCGCGAGTCCCTTGCTCGTACCAACCCACATCTGTGGACTCCCGAGCCCGAGGGGACGCGGCAGGGTGTAGCTGAGCGGCGTGGTTGCCGGCCAGTCGCCGGCCCAGGTCGAACCCCGGAGTCCACCCACTTCGAAGGCCCGGGCGGCCGATCGTTCGCCGCGCACCTCGATGGAGACCGTATGCGGGCCGCCCGGCAGCTCGATCGTGGCGACGATCGTGTCACTGCCGGCGAAGGTCAGCAGGGCGGTGTCGACGACCAACGAATCATCGAAGAGGACGGTGAGACCCGACGTGGACGCGAGGTCCGGGCCGACGAGCCGGAGGTCGCCGAGACGCCACACCTGGGAATTGACGATGGAGAACCCGGGCGGACCCGGTGGAGCGCTTTCCACGGTTCGACAGGCGAGCGAGACCACGCCCCACGCTGCCACCAGTACTGCGCGAACTATTGATCGTGCCATGCCGAACCGAACTCCCAACACCCGACGTCGTGCTCTGGGGCCCTGCCGTCGGATCCAAACCCCTGACTCGGCCGAATATACGCCTGCCCCCGATCGACGCTACCCTGGAGTCCAGGTCGTCTTGGCGGATACCACGAGCGCGCGCCGGCCGGCCGAGTCGTTCCGGTGCCGCGGTGATCGAGGCCGGTCCCTGCCGCCCGGTCAAAGCTTCGCCAGCACCTCCTTGGCGAGGGCGAGCTCCATCGCTTCCTTCTTGGCGACGGGGAGCGTCGCGTAGACGGCGACCTTGAACGACATGGTCCCCTTCTTGACCATCAGCCCCACCTGCGTGCCGGCCACGAAGTAATAGCTGTCATCGCCGACGCCGGCGGATTCGAGCTTCCCCTTGCCGCCGCTCGCCCCGGCCATCATCGCCGCCATCTGCTTGCCGCCGTCGTAGGCCGTGTCGGTCTGAAGCAGGAGGGTGACGAACTTCACGTCCGTCTTGCCGTCCGTCGTCCAGGTGCAGGTTCGCTTGAAGGTCGGGGTGACGTACTGGCCATCGTGGACCGCGGTGCCGACGGCCGCGCCGACCTGCGCCGCGGTCAGCACCGCACACGCGTCGGAATCCGCCTGGGCAACCGCGGGCACCGCCACGGCACCTAACCAGAACGGGACAGCGCACAGGACGCCGAGACGAAGCGTGCTCATGTCTCAACCCTCCCCTCGATTGTGTGGGGCTACGCACTGCGGTGGAGCAACGCCGGCGGCCGTGGGGCCGCCGGCGTCCCGTGGCGAGAATATGGTGTCGCCGGAATGCGCCGTCGAGAGGCGGTACCCTACCCCGGAATCCAGATCGTCCTGGCGGACACCACGAGCGCGCGGCTCGGCAGCATGAGCTGGGTGGGTGACTTGGCGTAGAAGGCCAGGCCCTTGTAGCTCGTCAGGTATTGCCACTTCGAGCGGAACACTCCCGCGGGCGCACTCACCACCACCAGCGGCTCGTCCTGCCGATCGAGGATCCTCGAGAACTCCGCCGGCTCCAGCCGGACGATGGCCCCGGATGCCTTGATGGCCTGAGCGATGGCGGCGGCGGCGATGGCGGCTTCGGTCATGGCAGGAGCCCCTTCGAGAGCGCAGGAAAGAACGCCTGGAGGCTCACCACGATCATCTGCACCGCGATCGCGGCGAGGATCATCCCCATCAGACGCTTGGCGATCGCGATCACCTGCGCCGAGAGGTGGCGCCCGATCCAGGGGGCGAGCAGCATCGCCAGCGAGATCACCACCAGGAACGCGGCGAGTCCGAGGGCAAGCGCCCCCTCCCTGCCGTGTGTCGCGGCGTCGTGTCCGAAGACGATCAACGTGGCGATGGTCCCGGGGCCCACGAGCAACGGGATCGTGAGCGGATAGATGGCGACGCTCTCGGCGTCGACGGTATCCGCGCGCTCCGACTCCGTCTGCGAGTGCTGGTGACTCGGCGTGCCGTGGAGCATGGCGATGGCGATCAGCAGCACCAGGAGCCCGCCTGCCAGGCGGAAGTCGTTCACCGTGAGGCCGAAGGCGCGGAGAATCGCCGCCCCAGCGACGGCCGAGACGATGCACCCGACGGTGACCCCGATCGAGGCGGTGACGGCCACCTTGCGGCGCTCGGCGTCGGACTCCCCCTCGGTGAGCGAGAGGAAGATCGGGATGTTCGCGATCGGATTCATGATGGCGAATAGGGCGGCGAAGACCTTGGTCGAGAAGGCCAGGTCGAGGGACATCAGGAGGCGAGGGGCTTCGAGATCACCCAGAGCACGCCGTTCGGATCGTGGAGCCGGAAGATCCTGGCGCCCCACGGCATGTCCGCGGGCTCGCTCACCAGCGTGCCGCCGCGCGCCTTGATCGCCGCGGCGAGCGCGTCGATGTCCTGCATCGTGGTGAGGTGGAGCGAGTAGCCGACCCCTTTGGGCCGGTCCTTCCCCTTCGCGCCGTCGTCCTGATTGATGGTGATACGCGCGTTGCCGGCCGACAGCGTGATCCCGCGCAGCTTGCCGTCGCGCTCGATGCGGCGCTCTTCCTTGAACCCGACTACGTCGACGTACCAGTGGAGGCTCTGCTGGAGATCGTTCACGGTGATGGAGACCTGGAGGGATTCCCCGCGCGGGACGTCGGATGATGCGGTCATGGATGGGCGACTCGAGTGAGAGGGAGATGAGGTGACGTGTGCACGAGCTTGTAAGCTAGTGGGCGTCACCGTCGGCCGGTATCACCGCGGACGTGCGACCGCGCCCGAGCGTGTACATCACGTAGAGCGCTACGCCCAAAAGCACGGGGGCGGTGAGAAGGCCTGGCCGGTACGCCCGTTGGCCGAGTGCCCACAGCATGTGTGCGGTCCCGTTCAGGGCTTCGAGCACGGCCCAGCCCCACGCCACCAGCCGAGCGGATTTCCAGTCGCGCAGCACCGGCCCGACGAAGCACCAGACTCCGAAGAGCACGAGCGCGGCGTTTGCGATCACGAAGCCGCGCTCGAGGTTCGTGGAGACCAACCCGCTCACGAAGCGGGCGGGCGGGAGCACGGTCCAGAGATGTCCGACGTACTCCTCGATCGAGTGCGCGGCCTGGGCGGCGATCAAGAGCAGGAACCCGGCTTGCAGTCGTGTCACGACTTTGCCAACGCCTCCCGTACTCAGGCCTCCGGTTCGGGTGCGTTCGCGTACAGACGCCGCAAAATGGTGGCGAGCACCCACGCCACGAGGAACGAGACGACGCCCGTGAGCAGCGGCCAGACGACGAGCGCTGCGATCATCGCGGGCCGAACGCTCCCCGCCAATGCGAGCCGGGCCGTCGCGATGAGCGCCAGCGTCTCGGTGGCGATCGCGACGGCGGCCGCAGCATGCATCGCCGTGGTGGCCGCCGGTCGCCGGAATCGGCTCTCGTGGGTGATATGAACCACGAACACGATCGCGCTCACGATCCACGACGCCAGGCGGATGGCGAGGACGACCCCGTGACTTAGCGCCACGCGTGCGAGCGCGATCGTCACGAGCCCGACGATCACGTACAGTAGGGCAACGACCAGCGAGACGCGGAGCCAGGAACGCGGCGCGGAGGTTGGCATGTCTGCTCCCAGGTAGCCGAGGGACACCGTCATCAGATGCTTCATCATGGGCGGCGGTCCGTCAAGAAGGCGCGAGGAGGGTAGCCGTTGCCGGCCTGTCGTGACGGCGCTACTCTCACGCCATGCGACCACTTCGATACTCCATCAACGTCACCTTGGACGGGTGCTGCGATCACCGTGTGGGCATCCCGG
>Ga0315550_1001752_pt1 | contig 13325 bp, 12 predicted proteins | sample SalMarSW160190MG_2_FD_203100 | JGI IMG/M metagenome (GOLD analysis project Ga0315550, IMG submission 203100) | Salt marsh sediment microbial communities from the Plum Island Ecosystem LTER, Massachusetts, United States - Salt Marsh Sediment SW1601-90 ... | reverse complement strand
TTTCATCCACTGTGCCCTGGACCTTGCCTTTGTCCACGAGTTTTCCCACCGACCAGGCAATCGTCTTCAAACCCTTATCTACGATCTCATCGGTGAGGTCTCTCATCACTACGCTGTATCCTGCCTGCGCACAGACCTGTGCAATGCCTGCGCCCATTGCGCCAGCGCCGGCCACGAATATTTTCTTGATCTCCATTGATGCCTCCTTGTCACTCTGAGTTTTTCAAAAAGTCCTTTATCTATTTTGAGGGGCCACTCAGCCGTCAGGATCTCCGAGATTGTCCTTTGCCACAGAGCCTCCTATCCTTCCCGCTTATAACATCTCTTTGCCAAAAGTACTGTTGTTGTGCCTGTCTGCACTACTTCACTTCGCTGATTGATCAGCTCCTTTTCAAACGTGAGTATTCCCCGGTCTTTCTGTTCATCCTCCCGCATCTCCTTTACCACTTGCTCCACGTGGATGGTATCATCAATATAGAGAGGCAGCTTGAACTGCCAGCTCAGTTCGAGAAATGCCAGAATACTTTCCTCAATCAGTTGATAGGCTAAACCAGAATGAATAGCAATTCCCAACAGACCGTGTGCAATACGCTTCCCATACATAGTTCTCGCTGCATACTCGGCGTCGGTATGAAGCTGATTGTGGTCCCAGGTAAGCGCGGCAAAGTTCACGACATCTGCTTCGGTCACCGTGCGTGCCTTGGTCACGAACCTCTGGCCTACATGAAAATCGTCAAAGAAAAGGGATGTTATCATTTTCCAGTTCTAAGTATCCCAATGTGGTTGCTCTTCATCTTCTGTAAACCCTCAAGCCACTGTTCCTTGATCCTCACTCCTTCCTCCCTTCTGTAATGCAATGTTTATTGCTAACTCTCTTATCCTCCTCCCCTATGTAAATGATTCAAAGGGATTCCATCGGATAACAAAACAATCGCTATAGCAAGGCAAGGATCTCCCTTGCCTCCTGAGGCGAAGCCGGCTCTCTATCCAATGCCCTTAGTATGTTCACGGCCTTTTCCACCAGCTGTGCATTGCTTTTGGCAGGATTTCCGCGGCTCAGGTAAAAGGTATCCTCAAAACCAACCCGAACATTTCCGCCAAGCAGCACTGATTGGGCAACCATGGGAAAGCTGGTTGGACCTACGCCAAATCCCGCCCATATTGCGTCAGGGGGGAGAGCTTCCCTCATGGTAAGCATGTTCTTGGTGGTTGCCGGTATTCCCCACTGAATGCCCAGACATAATTGAAAGATGGGAGGGCCATCTACCAGGCCTTTCTCCAAAAGTCGGGAGCCGATCGCGATATGACCCATATCAAAGACCTCCAGCTCGGGCTTCACGCCTGCATCCTTGATCCGTCTGGCCATCTCCTCCACATGCGGCATGATATTGGCGAAGAGGCGAGGTCCAAAATTCATCGATCCTATATCCAGTGAACACAATTCAGGTTTTAGTTTAACAATATGTTCAGTTCTTCTTTGGGGTGAGCTCCATGTGGTCCCTGGATCCAGACCAACAGGATTCGAATCGTCCGGAATTATCCGTGCGCCTGCGCCGATGGTCAGATTTACCACCATATCAGAGGCAGCCCTTATGCGCTCAAAGACCTCCTGATAGAGCTCAAATGCCATTGAGGGTTCACCGGTAACGGGGTCTCGTACATGGATATGCGCCACAGAAGCACCGGCTGAATAGGCATCTACCGCGCTCTTGGCGATTTCCTCAGGGGTAATCGGCAGGTACGGATGTCCTGATCTGCTGCCTATTGAACCGGTGACCGCAACGGTTACTACAACCTTGTTATCAGTATCCCCCATTTTTGCCTACCTATTCAGTTTGGAAACTTGTCCTTGACATCAAACGAGTATTAGCTTTTTTCTACCAATTATATTTTTCTCTCTATTATAGTAGCAACTCCCTGTCCCCCGGCGCAGCAGGCAGTTGCGCACCCATACCGAGCGTTCTCTTCATTGAGGATGCGTGCAAGGGTTCCCACCAACCTGCACCCAGTAGTCCCAAGAGGGTGTCCAATGGCGGTAGCCCCTCCTTTTACATTGACTCGGTCAGGCTCGATCCCCAACTCCCCTATGCAATTCAAGGCTACGATGGTAAATGCCTCGTTGATCTCCCAATAATCGATGTCCTCTACTGTTAATCCAGCGCTCTTCAAGGCTTTCTTAGTCGCAGGAACAGGGCCAACCCCCATAATAGTCGGATCTACCCCGGCAAATCCGATGGAGCGGATAGTGGCCAGGGGTCGAATCCCTTTTTCTCGGGCTTTATCCTTGGACATCAAAAGTGTTGATGAGGCAGCCGCGTTTAAAGGGGAGGAGTTGCCTGCCGTGATGACGCCATCTTCCGTAAAGGCGGGTTTAAGCTCAGCCAGCGCTTCAAGGGTAACATGCTCGCGCACCGCCTGATCCTTTTTCACGGTCATTATCGATCCATCTGCCTGCTCTGCCTCTATAGGGAATATTTCTCCATCGAAAAATCCTTCTCTCTGAGCCTTTACCGTGAGGTCATGAGATCTCTTTGCCCATTGATCCATCTCCTCTCTGCTGAAGGATCGTTGCGAAAACAGTTTTTCAGCGGTCATTCCCATGTTCATGGCATTTCTCAGATCCCAGTGAGCATAGGGCTCCTCCTCAAGTAACCTCATATTGACTTTCGCATGCCCCTCCTTGCGGAATGATTGTCCCATGGGAACGCGGGTCATATGCTCCATCCCCGCAGCTACCACGATATCGGCATACCCGAGCATGATCTCCATTGCCCCGATATGGATGGCTGCCATTGAAGAGCCGCATTGCTGATCCACATACTTAGCTGCAATGGTGTCGGGAAGGTTGGCGAGATAAACCGGGAGTCTTCCGCCATAGGTATAATTTTCGCTCACGCCAATAGCAGCCCCGGTGATACAGTCCTCGATCTCCTCGCCTTTGACGCCTGTCCTTTTGAGGAGTTCAGGAAGAAGTCTCGAGAGCAGGTCATCGGCTCGTAGCTTGTAAAACCAATCCCTTTCCGGATCGTTAGGTCTCGATCGAGATTGGGCAGTTCTCAAATATCCTGCAATAACTGCTTCTCGCATGGTTAACTCCTCACTGAATTGTGTTGTCGTATTGAATGATATCAAGTTATAAAATCGCTTCGCGATTTTATATGACGCCTGCCCGCCATCGGCTTCGCCGCTCTTAAAAAGGAAATTCCTATACAATCTAGTTATGTGCTGACCCTGATGGAGTCAAAAAAATTATAGCGGCATGCTTTTGTTTATTGCCCTTAATATCATAATATAATTGAGGTCTCGTCTTTGAAGGATCTCCTCTGGTTTTTTTCCAGAGTAGTCATAGAGCCCCTTACCGGTTTTAATGCCAAGCTCTCCTCGATCTACCTTTTCCTTCACAATATGTGGCGGACCGCTCGATGTTGGCAATTCAATAGGGTTTTCCTGGCAAATTTTTTTATACACATCAAGGCCAGTGAAATCATACGTTTGCAGAACCCCGACTGTAGGAAGGCGAATCCCCAGGCTACTTTTTATGGCCTTATCCACATCCCCTATGCTCGCAAAATTTCGGTCTACAAGCGAAAAGGCTTCTCGAGAAATGGCCCTTTGGATTCGGTTTACGATAAAGCCTGTGACATATTGTTTCAGCAGCAATGGTTCTTTGCCTAGGGATTGAAGCAGTTGTACTACGGTATCAACAGTCTCTTTTCCCGTATATTGCCCGGGAACGACTTCAACGAGAGGTATAATATGTGGAGGGGCAAAAAAATGGGTAATTATGAGCTTCTCAGGACGACGAATGCTGAGAATGTTAAAGATGTTGAGGCCTGAAGTGTTGCTTGCTAATATAGTATGTTTGGGACAGTAGGAGTCGAGGAGAGTGAAAACATCCTTTTTGATTGCAGGGTCCTCATTCACTGCTTCGATAGCGAAATCCGAATCCCTTGCTGCTCTCATGTCGCTCGTGGCATTAATGAGTGTATGTATTCTTTTCTCTTCTTGCGCGCTTATACAATCTGCCTTTACTAAGGTCTTACCTGCTGAATCAATAAGGCTGATTGCTTTTTCCAGAGCAGCCGGATCCTTGTCCACAAGGTTTACCGCAAACCCCTCTTTAGCGAAAAGAAGGGCCAAGGAATGGCCCATAGTTCCAGCGCCTACAATCACCACCTTCTTGATATCTTGCATGGAAAGCCTCTCTCTGCTGATACTAAGAAGAAAAAGCCGTTACCATTGGGCTTCATCTAGCTTAAAGAGGAATAGTGTTTTTTGACCTCTTTCTTTAAGATTTTTCCCGAGCCGGTCTTGGGAAGAGGTTCTTTGCTCACCTTGATAATGCGAGGATATTTGTAAGGTGCTACTCGCTCCTTTACGTATTCCTGGATTGCCGTTGCACCCATTGTCGACCCTTCTCTCAGAAAGACAACCGCTGTCACCTCTTCTCCGAGATCTTCATGGGGAACCCCAAACACCACAGCCTCCGATATATCCGGGATTTGATAGAGCACCTCCTCAATCTCTCGAGGATACACATTATATCCACCCCGAATGATCAGCTCTTTCTTCCGATCGACGATATAGATGTAACGATCTTCATCCATCCGGGCTAAATCACCGGTAAAGAGCCAGCCGTCTTTGATCGTGGATTTAGTCTCATCGGGACGATTCCAATATCCCTTTGTCACGGCAGGTCCTCTGATGAGCAACTCACCCACCTCGCCCTGGCGCACGTCATTTCCGGTGCTGTCCACGATTCTTGCGCTGAATTCCGGGATAGGCATGCCAATGGAGCCCGGCTTGGTAGATCTTCCATAAGGATTTTCAACGCACACGGGTGCTTCCGTAAGTCCGTAGCCCTCATGGATCTCTGTTTTGAAAATCGCTTCGAAACGATGCAGAAATTCCACGGGAAGGGAGGCGCCACCCGATATACAAAACTTCAAAGAGGTCCTTTTCGGCGGGTTTTCCGATGCAAGCTGGACCAGACGATTGAGCATAGTGGGAACGGCAAAGAAAATCGTCTGTTCCTCTCGCTCTATCGCCTCGATCACCTCTTCAGGCTCGAACCGAGAGAAAAGCTCAATGGTGAGCCCAAGATACATCGACACATTCAGCACGCTGGTTATTCCGTATACGTGGTAGAGAGGAAGAACGCCGATTACCACGGTCTTGGGGTCCAACTGACCTCGCATCTCAGCGAGTATCTTGGCATTACGGGCTAGGTTTCTATGGGTCAGCATGACCCCCTTTGGTACGCCGGTAGTACCGGATGTGTAAAGGAGGTTCACGGTGTCATTGTCATCTGCGGGGTATGTGGAAAAATCTACCTTATCAGAGTACGCCTTTTCCAGATCCATGAAGGTTTGGTCTTCTTTTACACCTAATGCAATTCTCATTAGGGGGCCATTCACTTTATCTATAACATATCTAATTTCCCCGAGATAAGGCTCCGCTCCAATAAAGGCCTTTGGCTTTGAATCTGTAATGATATGTTCTAACTCGTATTTCCGGAAGAGGAAATTCACTGGTACGACGATAGCCCCTATCTTCGCTAAGGCATAGTAAACCGTGACCTGGTGTATGCTGTTTGGCATCATAACCATGCAGCGGTCACCCGGGGCCAATCCCAGCTCACTGAGACCATGGGCCAGCCCGCTACAGGCCGTATCCAATTCCTGAAATGTCACTTGTTGTTCTTTAAACCGGAGGGCGGGTTTGTCGGGATGCAGCCGAGCAGAATTCTCTAAATAGTGCGTCAAATTCATGGAAAGCCTCCTTCGTTAACGTTGATACCAAGGGTCTTTCCTATTTCTTTTGTTCCATGGTGACAAGGACATGTAACGCAGGTTCTTTTCGCGGAGCGAGGATCCCTTGAAAAATGCTGTTGATAATCTCATCGGCAAAGGATAGAAGATCCTCTGGCTTACCCAGCAGGCTCTTCCTGATAACGAGATGCTCTATGGTACCCCATATCATCGCCCGGACCAGATAGGGCTGTATATCCTGCCGAAATTCGCCGCTCTTTATCCCCTCTTCCAGTACTTCGATCGTATTTCTCGCAGATGCCTGTACAACCTTATAGGCCGCTGTGTTTAGAAAGTTGCGATTGGTCTTGAGGATAAGCATTGCCACCCGTGCATAATCAAGGTCAGATGCGTAGAGTTGTAAGTGACTGTAGATTATAAACCTTAACTTGTTTTTGGCGCCTTGGATATACTCGAGAATATCTTTATTCTTCATCTGGTATTCGAGGATTTTTTGAGCGGGAATGGAAAAAAGCAATTCTTCCTTGGTAGAAAAATACTCGTAGATAGTTGCCTCGGAAACGCGTGCTTTCTTTGCTATCTCAGATACCGTAGCCTCATGAAAGCCCTTTTTTGAAAAAATACTTACAGCTGCCTCTAAAATAGCTAATCGCTTTGCAGGATTTTTAGGTCTCCTTTTGTTCTTTTTTGAATTTCGTGTATGTGTTGCCATCAGATTAGGACTTAATTACATCAGAGATGCTCTACTCACGATTGTGGCAGGGAAACAAAAAAATTAAGAACGAGATACTTGTTGCGTCACGACACAACCTTCGGCTTCTGCAATAAGTCTTTGTATTTACAAAAGATTTTTTGGAATGAATCCTTATTTAGCCTTTATACGTAAAGCATAACTTTAATGTCAAGACAATTTTTATATTGTCACTTTATTTATTCATGATTTTTATTATTCGTACTCCTTAAGAACCTACAGGCAAAAAGCACGGATATGCCTTTTGTATTGTATGCCCTTTAAAGAAAGGTGATTCCAAGACCCTACGAATCGGGATGAAGTGTACCATGACCATACTATCATGACAGCTGCGGCTCATTCATCCTGATTCTCAGGGGAACTGCCCACCATCGCGCGCCGCTACCTTCTCTCTGCCTTATAGAGAGCTAATTCGCATTCTACACTGAATCCCAAGCTTCTATACATATTGATAGCGGCGGCGTTATCCATCCTCACGTTGAGGGCTATGCGTTCCACGGATCCCAATAGCACCTTGCATAGCTTCGCGGTGACTGCCGTTCCAAGGCCTCTTCGACGGAAATCGGGATGGGTGGCAATATTTCCTAGCGCAGCAACCCCATAGCGTTGTGAGTATACATGAACCCCTGCAGCGCTCACTATGGTACCCTCCTTCTTTACCCCCCAATACATATCGGGTTTTACCATCCTCGGGCTGAAATTGTGCCCCGGATAACTCAGCTCATAGAATCCCATGAGGTCACCCAGATCGCCTATTGAAAGCGGGAAAACAGAGGATGTGCCTGCTCTCATAAGTTGCGCTTCATCCTTTAAGGACATTCGGTGATGCGCTTCCATGGGGGTGAGTACATAGCCATGGGATAGGGCCTTTTCAATGCCGGGGGTAAGGTGGCCATAGAAATGTGTCGGGAGAAGATGCAATATGGCACGTATAAGTTCTCCTTGAAGGGAGACTTCTTCGCGCTCACAGAACGACAGCACTACGGGCAGCGGTTCCGCGGTATAGACCATGATCAGTGTCCTCACCTCCCCTTTTTCCCGCATGGCATACCAGGTAGTGTGGGGCCAATAGAAATCATCCAGGTCCCCAAGCTCGTAGATATGCAAGGGGACATTTCTCCTCAGAAACGCCTCAATCTCCTCCTTATCGTGCGCAATCGCTGATTGTATTTACTTTTAATTTCAATGGATTATAAGATTTATTTAATAAATTCATTTAATTTAATATATACGTCCAAAGATTTTCTCTAGGACAATTGCAGATGCGCTCTGTTCAAAGGGATTCATCCTCATGGTACTGGAAAAGAGGTTTGGAAAAAACCGCTTTCGGGCAATCTCTCTTTGGATCGTCGATTACTTCGCGAAAAATGAGTTCAGGGAAAATTACTGTTTGGCCTGGCCTGCTACGGCCTCGGCTGCCTTTTTTGCGGCCTCTGGGTCCCCCAGATAATAATGGGTGATCGGCTCAAAATTATCATCCAGTTCGTATACAAGAGGGATGCCTGTTGGGATATTGAGTTTGAGAATTTCGTCCTTGGAGATGTTATCCAGGTACATCACTAAGGCTCGCAAGCTGTTGCCATGGGCTGAGATTAGCACTCTTTTTCCCTCTTTGAGTGTTGGAACAATAGTATCATGCCAATAAGGAAGGAATCTCTTAACGGTATCTCTGAGGCATTCAGCAAGGGGAATATCCTTTTTGTCCAGCTCCCGGTACCGAGGGTCATGACCCGGATACCTATCGTCTTCCTCTTTCAGTTCCGGTGGCCTCACCTCATAGCTCCTCCTCCAGAGGAGAACCCTATCGGCTCCATACTTGTCCGCAGTCTCCGCTTTATTCAAGCCCTGAAGGGCGCCGTAGTGCCTCTCGTTAAGCCGCCAGCTCTTGTAAACCGGAATCCACATAAGATCCATGTCCTCCAGGATGATCCACAGGGTCTGGATTGCGCGTTTCAGGACAGAGGTAAAGGCCACATCAAAGATATACTTTCCTTCTAATAGAAGCTTTGCAGCGAAATGGGCTTCTTGCCTCCCCAAATCCGATAGGCCGACATCTATCCAGCCTGTAAACAAGTTCTTTTCGTTCCACGTGCTCTGACCATGCCTTACAAGCACTAATGGGATCATCGTACACCCTCCCCTACCCTTTCAGGTAAGTTTTTTGGTACAGTAAACTGAGATCATCTGTGCTATAAAATATCATCTAGGTTCATTATTTTCAATTGAAATGAATTACCTTCCAGCAATCTGCAGGGTATCAACGAAGCCTTAGAAAAAAGGCATTCGGCTGTGATCAGCAAGAAGGTCCTCCACATATTGACAGCGATAACAGTAGATGATAGAAGAAAACTGGAAGTGGAAAGCTCACTGGTGGGGCTCCCGGACTTCAAATCCGGTGCGCGGGGCTAGTACCCCCGCGGGTGGGTTCGATTCCCATGCACTTCCGCCAAAACATACCATGAATCCAATCCTGGAGCGAAGTTACTGGTCCAGATGGCGGTCTTACGCGGCGTTTCTTTGGTAGACCTGATCCCCGACCCTCTCACCTTGTTCTTTCATTGCTTTGATGTTTTCATTTAACCAAATCGATTTTTTCACAATACGTAGTTACCACCTGGCCCCGTTTCCATTCCCTCTGCCGCACAGCTTCATATAAGACTATCGCCCCGCTGCATGAAGTATTCAGGGAATCCATCTGGCCCCGCATGGGAATCTTAACCTTGCTGTTTTTTTTTCGCAACCATTCTGACGGCAGCCCTTCCTTTTCACTGCCAAGACAAATCGCCACTGCCCCCGTATAATCCTCCTCGGTATACTCCTTCTCCACTGCCGGACTGGTAAAAATCATCCGAATCCTGTTTTCCTGTAACCATTGCCCGGTTTCCTCCCAAGATAATGGAAAGGTCGGTACCGTAAACAAAGCCCCTAAACTGGCACGTATTACGTTAGGACTATACAGATCCACCTCTGCCCCGCAAACGATCAATGCCTCCACTCCTGCTCCATCTGCCGTCCGCAGCAGTGCACCTAGATTCCCCGGCTTCTCTATTCCAGCTGCCACGAACACCAAGGGGTTGTTCGATAGAGGCAATGTAGAAATATCGCGCTTCGGTATCTTAGCCATACCCACTATCCCCTCGGTATGTTCCCGTACGGCAATTTTCCCGTACACCCGCGGAGAAACCTCTACCGTTTCCACCGCCCTCGTTCTGCCGATGCCGAATCTCATCGCCAACGATTCCATGCTGGTCAACTCCGCATTGCCCACCAGCAATTCCCGGCAAAATACTATCGTCTCAAACTCAATCCCACCTGCTAGCGCATGCAGCAGTTCCCTCTCACCCTCAATCAAAAAAACCCCTTTCTCGAACCGCAGCCTCTTTTTCTTCCGCAGGCTCACCAGGCTCTTCACCAGTGGATTTTGTGCGCTAGTAATTATGTTTGCCATAGCCAATCCATGCCCTTCTCGAAGCACTTTTATCTACTTCCAGACACTTCGTCGAACAAGATCGCACCAATAGCTCCATACCGAATTATCATCAGGATACAGAAAAGAGATCTTCCAGCCGCCGCTGCTTATCGTAGTCGATAAGCCCCTTAATCAACCCGTTCATCTCCCCCATCATAATCTTGTCTAGACTGTACAGAGTCAGATTGATCCGATGGTCGGTCACCCGGTTCTGCGGGAAATTATAGGTCCGTACCCGTTGAGAGCGGTCGCCAGAGCCGATCATATTCTTCCGGGCCGAGTCTCGTTCTGCCCGTTTCCTTTGCTCATAATAATCGTATACCCGGCTACGCAGAATCCGCCACGCCTTGGCCCTGTTCTTATGCTGGCTCTTTTCCTCTTGCATACTCACCGTTATACCAGTAGGGACATGCTGCAGCTTGATCGCCGAGCTCACCTTGTTCACATTCTGTCCTCCAGGCCCACTGGATCGGGAAACATGCTCGATAACCTCGTCTGGTTTAATATCAATTTCCAGTTCTTCCGGCTCCGGTAACACTGCCACCGTCGCCGCTGAAGTGTGAATCCGCCCTTGAGTCTCCGTTTCCGGCACACGCTGGACCCGATGCCCCCCACCCTCATAACCCAACTCCTGCCAGACCCCCTCGCCTCGTATACTGATAATAATTTCCCTGAATCCCCTCAGCTCCGTCGGCGAAAAAGACATAGGCTCCACCTTCCAGCCACGATTTTCCGCATACCGCGTGTACATTCTATACAGATCCCCCACAAATAGCGCTGCCTCTTCTCCCCCCGTCCCCGCCCGGATTTCCATGAGTACAGAACCAACCCTCTTTTCACCCGACATCACCAACTCTTCTTTGGCCTTCTCAATCGCCTCCCTTATGCCTTCCTTCAATTGACCGATTTCCTCCTCTACCAACTCCCGCAGCTCTGCCTCTACGCCCTCTTCCGCCAGCATCGATTCCGCATCTTCGAGTTGTAGCTGCAACTGGATATAACGCCGGTACTCTTCCATTATCCTGCTAAGCGCACCATAGTCCTGCGCCAGCTTGCTCATCTGATGGGGATTGCTCGCTACCGCCGGATCGTTCATCTGGCTTTCCAACGCTTCATATCGCCGTCCCAGCTCACCCAGCTTTGCCAGAATCCGCTCTTCCGTTTTGCTTAATTGTACTGCCATGTATACCTGACCGTTCCCCTAAGCTTTATTTGCCCATACCACTTGCCTATTCTTACCGCAAATACCACACGCCGAGTATCTATAAAAAGTCATGATCAGGATACCCTGTATACCCATCTTCTGCAAGTGATTAACGCCATGTAACAGCACCGATATCTGAAAGACCGAGTTGGATTCTGATGAAGGAGGTAACCAGATCTGGCTTTTTGGCAACGAGCTTCTGGATTCACTCGCCTTCGCCAGGATGCCCTGTGCAGAAGCACGGGGAGCTCTATTCCTCATAATAGGGTCGAGTTTTTGACTATGTCGAATTATTGAAGCCCTTTCTTGTAAACTCGATAGGTAAAATCTGGGTTACCTCTTTCCTAATGGGAAGGACAAGACAGGACGCGTATAGGGAAAATCCACGCCCAGAGGACGTGGTTTTCTGAGATGAAATAAAACTGCAGGGAGTTAGGAGGGAAAACTCCCTGCAGCATACAGACTAGAGTATCGTGTAACTCTAGCCCTTGTGCCCTGCTACGCAAAGGAGGTGAAAAACGCAGGGCGCACAAAGCCTTTTGAATCGATAATAATCATCATCTCACACAATGCAACTCAATTTTTTAGCACCATGGCCTTAGTATACATCCTTAAAGAGGTTGCGGATCATCTCAGTGAGGGTAGCGTTGATTTTTTCCCTGACATCCACAATATCAAAATCCATGCCCTTGGTCTTGAAAGTGCTTTCTGCAGTTGTGATGGAAACCTTCTTTTGCGGTACCTGCCCGATAAATGCAACGAGCTTCACCTTGTATGTCGTCTCTGTAATGGCAAGACCGGAATGCGCCTCAACCATGAATGACTCGATATTTCCTCCTACCACGAGGGCTATCGCTTTGGGTGCCCCTGAAAGCCCCTGGATGCCCTTATTCCATGTAGTATAATCGGTGACCTTGTATCCTCTCTCGGAAAAGTAGTCCTTCACAGCCCGAGTAACTGATTCAGAAACGCTCATTGCTTCTGCTTTCAGGAAATCCACCTTCTCACCTCTCCTGTGCCTGAGGCCGATTTCTCCTGGTTGTGCTTTCTCCCTCGAATCCTCAAATGGACACACTCCCACCATCAGGGAGCTGAGAGGGGACCCTTTTTCCCCGATATACCTTAGGTCAATGAGGTAGGTTCTATTCCCAGCACATCCATGAAGAGTTGCCACGATGCAGCACAGGATCAAGGCGGCAATTGCGTGTGTCCTCATCGGGCTTGCCTCTGTTGTTGAAAAAATCCCTTACCGGCAGGGCCTTCTCATGAATACAATCAGCATAAGACAAAGACGAATTGATGTCAATTCCAGGATCGCGTGATCAAGCAATCGGATTAGCAGCGTGGATTTCCTATGGAATCCACAGAGAAGCTAGCCAAGCTTCTGCACGGGGCATCCTGGCGAAGGCGAGTGGACGCTCGTGAGGGGCCATAGGCGACCTGAGATTCAGTAAATGAAGAGGTTTTTCGAGGAAAAATTCGGATCGCTCGTAAGGTTCACGCCTAACCTCCTCAACCCTGCTTCATCTCCTTGCGTGGGGATGTGCGTCATATGGACCTCACAGCCGCGAAGATCCTTTAATTTCTCCAGGGCCAGCTGAGCGGCAGAATTCGTTGTGGAGCTGATGCCAAGCGCAATGAGTATTTCCTCTAGATCGAGGCTGACAGACCTTTCGTTCAGCACTTCTGTCTTAAGCTTTTTCAGTGAATCCGTTATGTGAGGGGGCAGCAACTTTATCTTGGGAGGGATCTCAGCGAGGTGCTTTATGGCATGTAACACCAGGCTTGATGCAGCATGCATGAGGGGCGAGTTATTGCCGGTGATGATAAATCCGTCCTTCAACTCTATTGCCGCTCCACAGAAAGTGCCCTTATTGCCCTTATTTTCCTTACGCGCCTCGCTAGCAGCCCGGCGCGCAGGCTCAACAACACTGCGATATTCCGGTGAAAGGTTAAAATCCCTGATAAAGAGCTCTACCCTCTGAACGGTTTCCTTGTCAGCAAATCCCATTGCATACTCACACCGGTATCGAAAGTATCGCCTGATAATCTCCTGCTTGGCAGCATCTTGGACGATGGCATCATCAGTGATGGCAAAACCCGCGCGATTCACTCCCATATCGGTAGGAG